>Ga0182016_10005507_pt1 | contig 13599 bp, 16 predicted proteins | sample 712S2MmetaG_FD_120491 | JGI IMG/M metagenome (GOLD analysis project Ga0182016, IMG submission 120491) | Permafrost microbial communities from Stordalen Mire, Sweden - 712S2M metaG | ecosystem: Environmental > Terrestrial > Soil > Wetlands > Permafrost | place: Sweden: Stordalen | collected...
CGCGCCGGCGTGCGCGGCGATCGCGCGACATGCAATCGAATGGGCCACTGGCGGGCTCCAGTGGCCCGAACTCCCGTGAAACACACGCAAACTCCGTAAAACTCGGTTCCGGACGCTGAAGCCCCATTGTGCGCATTTGCAGGCAGAACGGGCGTTTTCGCGCGGGGTGACGTATCGCTTCACACGCGAGAGGTCGCTGGTTCGAAACCAGCCGTGCCCATCAAAACAGGCTGCAAGCGGCCGCGTTTTTCAGATCGCACTCCGGTTTGGTCGGCCGGCTTGCTCCGGATTGGTCGTGACCGTCGCCAGCGGCCGACGGCATGAGCGCTGCCGCAACGCCAAGCGTGAGCAGACACTCGCGCCACACGCATGAAGGTCGTCCGACTCGGGCGTCTCGCCGGCCCCCTCAGCCGAGTTGGGTGACGGTGGTGCGCAGTCGGTCCAGGGCTGTGCGTGTGAGTTCACCCAGCTCCTGGTGATTGTCTGGCATGAGCCATGCGGTGTAGGCCTCCTTGAATGCGAGGACGCCCAACTCCGCTGCGACGCTGGCCGCCGAGTCGGGCACGCCACGGGCGCGTAGCGCGCCTGCCATGGCTGCTGCTAAGCCGACCTGTTTGAGCGCGGAGCGTTCTTGGAGTTCGGTGCTGGTCGCAATGACGGCTTGGAGGCGGGGCGCGAGCTCGCGATTGAACGGCCCCATCGCCTCGGCCGCGCGCTCTAGTCCCGCAGCGACCGCTGTCAGGGGTGTGGCCTTCGCTGGGGCTTGGGAGATGCCTTCAGCGAAGAGCCTCGACAACGTTTCCTGTCCAGCGGTCAGTACGTCGCGCTTGTCGGGGAAGTAGCGGAAGAACGTGCTCTTGGCCAGCCCGGCCCGATCGGCGATCTCGGCAACGGTGGTGTCGTCGAAGCCCTGCTCGGAGAACAGGTGCAGCGCCGCGCTCACCAGCCGTTCGCGCGCATCTGGTTCCCATCGAGGCACGTCGCTCATGGTACTCATGAGACCTTTGTTGCATCACATGCTACCGTGATAGGACTACTATCCCATCACTAGGCTGGAGGTAGACCCATGAGCCGAGCGGTGCTCTACGAGGAGTTCGGGGGCCCTGAGGTGCTGAAACTCCGGGACGTACCGGAGCCGCACGCCGGACCCGGCGAAATCCGGATCCGAGTCGCGGCGGTTGGCCTGAACCCAATGGACCCGGCCTTCGCCGCAATGCCGGAGCTCGCGGCGCGCTTCAAGATCACCCTGCCGTCCGGGTTTGGCTACGACTTCGCCGGCTCTGTCGACGAGGTGGGCCAAGACACCGGCGGATTCACGATCGGCGAGCGCGTGTACGGCGGCGTGATGGAGCGAGCAGCAGCAGACTTCGTCGTGATCAGGACCGACGCGTCGGAAGCCATCTTTCACACTCCCGAAGGACTCAGCGACGAGGTGGCAAGCACGCTGTACATTGCCGGCGCGACCGCGACAGCAGCACTCGCCGCAGTGGACGTCTCGTCGAAGGACACGGTCCTGGTCGGCGGCGCAGCCGGCGGAGTCGGTGTTTTCGTCGTGCAGCTGGCCCGGCTCGCCGGCGCAACGGTAATCGGGACCGCGTCCGAGGGCACGTTCCCGTTCCTGCGCGATCTAGGGGCACAACCAGTCGCCTACGGCGCCGGCCTGGAGGATCGCGTCAGGGCCTGCGCTCCCGAAGGCATCACAGCCGCGCTCGATCTCTTCGGAACCGAGACGATCGAGACCGCACTCGCACTCGGCGTGTCACCCGACCGTATCGCGGCAATCGCCGCCGGCCCAACCCCTCCCGGCGGCGCACGCGCAGTCTTCGCGACCGCCGCCCCGCCCGAATCGGTGCCCCAGATCGCTGCCGCCATCGTGGCGCAAGAACTGGTCGTGCCAATCGCGGCAACGTTCCCAATCGAACAGATCAGCGAGGCGGCGGCGCTACAGGCAGGCCGCCACGCCCACGGCAAAATCGTTGTCACGCTCTAGACCGGTATGAGTCGCCGATCGGTGGGCGCAAGCGAGCGTGAGCCCGCGTCCGGCCGGCGCGCATGGTCCTCGTCCGGAGCGGTCGCCCGCGCCAGCCTGCGCTCGCTGCCCCGGATCGTGTGATCGTGGTCGAGGTTGCGGCGCGCGCGTCGGCGTGAGCACTCGCCGCCAGCGCCGGCGATCACAACTGCGCGTTTCTCGAGATCGCTGACAGCGCCGGGTCGCACGTCGTGCGGTCAATTCGCTTGGAGCGACACTCGCTTCGGCAGGCCATTGCGGGCGCCCGTTTGGGTCGGCTCGACGCGCTCGGTCTCGTGATGCCGATCACGCGCCCGGTTTCCGCAAAGAGGTCTTGGTGGGACTTGCGCGGAGGAAACGCGTCCGGTGGAAGGCAGGTCAGCCGACCTCGTACCTGATGTGGGTGACGCTGGGCGCGTCGACTGCCCGGATCTGTTTGAGCTTGAGCATCCCGCGGTCGAGATCCGCGAAGAGGCGCTCACCGCTACCGAGGATCAGTGGCGCGATCGAGATGTCAATCTCGTCCACCAACCCTGCGGCCAGGTAGTGGTTGACTACCGCCGCGCCGCCGGCCAGCGAGACGTCGCGTCCTTGCGCGGCGTCGGTCGCTTGCCTCAGCGCGGACTCGATCCCGTCGCTGACGAAATGAAAGGTGGTGCCGCCTTGCATCTGGAGTGGCTCGCGCGGGTGGTGGGTGAGCACGAACACCGGTTGGTGAAATGGAGGATTCTCGCCCCACCAACCCCGCCAAGACTCATCCCTCCAGGGACCCCGGACCGGCCCGAACATGTTGCGCCCCATTATCGTGGCGCCTACGTTCGCCAAGCGCTGCTCGACCACCGGAGAGCTGGCATTCACGTCGCCGCCCTCCTCGCCATGCATCTCCCGAAACGCCTTGAGCGGGAAGAACCACTCGTGCAATGCCATCCCGCCCAGTCCGAGCGGGTTCTCCTCGCTCTGGTCGGGACCCGCGACATAGCCGTCCAGCGACATCGTGATCGTCAGTCTGAGCTTGCTCAAGTCAACTCCTCTCTGGCCCTCGAGCGACTCCGCCGTCGAGGTGGGCGCCGAGCGCGTCGATCAGCGCGTTGGTGCCGTGCTCGCGCTCGGCTGGGTTGTCGTGTCCGTCGAGGAATACGCCGTGTTCGGTGAGCGTCAGTCGCGTACCCTCGCCGGCTGCCTCGACTTCGACGGTCGCGAGCGAGACGGAGATCCGGTCTTCGTTCTGGTGCATGTCGTAGGCGTAGACGATCCGTTTCCCGGGCACGATGTCCTGGTAGACAGCGTCGTAGGTATAGATAGGGCCGTTGTCTGCTATCGCCATCGAGAGGTGCTCGCGGCCACCCTCGCGAAACTCGAGCGAGTAGGACCCCTCGGGCTTCTCGGGCGGCCCGAACCACTTCGCCTTAGCGGCCTGGTCTGCCCAGGCGTTGAAGACAAGCTGCGGCGAGGCGGCGTAGGTCCGCTCGATCACGAACGTGGAATGCACCGTCGAGCGTTCGCTTCGCTCTGCATAACTCACTCTGCGCTCCCTTCCGCTGGTGGCTGTGGTTGCTCGCCGAGAAACTCGCCAAGCCGATCAAGGGTTCGCTCCCAGACGGTTCGCCGCTCGGCGACCCAGCGCTCTGCGGCCCGCAGTGCCACGGGCTCGATCGAGCACGTGCGAACCCGCCCGAGCTTCTGTGAGCGAACGAGGCCGCTGGCCTCAAGCACGTGGAGGTGCTGAACGACTGCGGGGAGCGACATCGCGAGCGGGCGTGCGAGCTCGCTCACGGACGCAGGCCCGCGAGTGAGACGGTCGACCATCGTCCGCCGGCTCGAATCCGCGAGAGCCTGAAACAAGACGTCGATCTCGCGATCAGTGGGCTCGTATTGCTTAAGCACTTGCTTAAGTATAGCACAAGCAGCAGCATGCGCTGCGGCCTAACCGGACGCGGATGGTTGCGGCTAGCGTCTCCCCAAAAGCAGGAGCGTCGCTGACCCTAGACGACGCGCATGCTCCGGAGGAGGAGCAGCACTCGGGGACAGGCATGACCCACGCCTGCTCTTGACCGAAGCCGGCGCGGCATGGTCATGCGGCAGCCCAATGCTCGGAGCACCGTTGGCCTGGCGCGAACCTGTCGTGCTGACTGCTCTCATCCTTGCGGATGACACGCCGCCGTCATGTCGTTCGCTCGCTGTGCCGCTTTCTCGCATGATGGCCGATGCCATCGAAGGCGGGCACGCCTAGCGTTGTCGGGGTTGCTACAGCCACCTACGAGATGGAGCCCGACCATGATTGATGTGAGTAGTTTGACCAAGCGCTACGGCGACAAGACCGCGGTCCATGACCTCTCGTTCGTGGTTCGGCCGGGAGTCGTGACCGGATTCCTGGGCCCGAACGGGTCGGGAAAGTCGACGACGATGCGATTGATTCTAGGTCTTGATGCGCCTACGAGCGGCGGGGTGACGGTGGGCGGTAAGCCCTACCGTGAGCACGTCGCGCCGTTGCATGAGGTTGGGGTGCTGTTGGAGGCGCGGGCCGTACATCCGGGCCGCTCGGCATACAACCATCTGCTGGCGCTGGCGCAGACGCACGCGATCCCACGCGCGCGGGTCGATGAGCTGATCGAGCTCGCGGGCCTCGGCGGTGTTGCGCGTAAGCGCGTCGGCCAGTTCTCACTGGGGATGGGTCAGCGTTTGGGGATCGCCGCGGCGCTGTTGGGAGATCCGAAGGTCGTGATCCTCGATGAGCCGATCAATGGCCTGGATCCCGACGGCATCCACTGGATCAGGGACCTGCTGCGTTCACTCGCGGCCGAGGGTCGCACCGTCTTTCTCTCCTCACACCTGATGAGCGAGATGGCCCTCACGGCCGAGCACCTCATCATCATCGGGCGTGGACGGCTGATTCGTGACATCCTCGTGAGCGACTTCGTGCGTGAGTCATCGAAGAACGTCGTCCGCGTCCGCACGCCGCAGGCTAGTGAGCTGCGCGAAATGCTGCTGGCGCCCGAGGTGCGGGTGTCGAGCGATGAGTCCGGCGTTCTCGAGATCGAGGGACTGACCTCGGACGACATTGGACGCAGCGCTGCATCGAGCGGGTTCGTCCTGTATGAGCTCACGCCGGTAGAGGTCTCCCTCGAGGAGGCGTTCATGGCTCTCACGCACGACGAGATCGAGTACCGCGGGTCCGACAGCACTGTACCCACAAATATCGACGAGCAGGAAAGGATGGCAGCATGAACTCCGCCACATTCACACTTGTGCGCCCGCGCAAAGCTCCGGCGGCCCGCGTTACCCAGCGCCGCGTCGCACTTTCCGAGTGGACCAAGCTCCGGTCGCTGCGCTCCACGTGGTACGCGCTCTTGATCACGGTGGTGGCAACGATTGGCTTTGGCGTAATCGCCAGCGCGGCGACCGCGGGGCGCTGGGCCTCGATGAGCGTCGCCGACAAGGCGAGCTTCGATCCTCTGTCCACAAGTCTGCTTGGTGTGGATTTCGGTGTGCTCGCGATCGGTGTGCTCGGCGTATTGCTGATCACCGGCGAATACAGCACGGGCATGGTCCGCTCAACGTTCGCCGCGGTGCCCACGCGGCTGCCGGTGCTCTGGGCCAAGATCGGTGTGTTCGCGCTCGTCGGCTTCGCCGTGGCGCTGCCGTCGACGCTGATCGCGTTCTTTGCGGGGCAGGCGTTCCTCTCATCGCAACACATCCAGATCGCCTTCTCCCACAGCGGGGTCGCGGGCGCGGTGCTCGGGTCAGCCATCTACCTGACGCTCGCCGGGTTGTTCGGCCTCGGTCTCGGCACGATTCTGCGCAACACGGCGGCCGGGATTGCGACGTTCGCAGCGGTCATGTTCGTGATCCCACCGCTCGTCGGGATCCTGCCGTCAAGTCTCGCCAACGCGATCGATCCCTACCTGCCGAACAACGCCGGTGCGGCGATCATGGACATCACCGCCCACGCCCATACGCTCTCGCCGTGGGCGGGTCTGGCGGTATTCGCCGGCTACTGCGTGGCGGTGCTCGCCGCCGGTGCAGTGGTCCTCATGCGGCGTGACGTGTGAAGCAATTGCGCGTCGGCGGCGGCTTGATCGCGCGGGGCCGGGGATATCCTCAGACGATGTCCCCGGCCCGGATAGCGCGCATTGGCGGGTTTTCACTCGCTCGCCGTGACCTCGCGCTCGCCGCGATCGTCTCGATCCCCGTGATCCCGGCGCTGATCATCACCGCGGCACACCGGCACGAGCCGCTCGTGCTGCTCCTCGCGCTGGCCGCGGTGGTGGCGGTGCTCTGGCGCGAGCGCCAGCCAATCCCGGCACTGCTGCTCGCGAGCGTGGTCACGGTCGTGATCCCCGACGACCCGACGCTGCTGCTGCCAGCCCTCGTGGTCCTCTTCGCCATGGCTTCCCGCCGCCCGTGGCAGCTTCCCGCGGCCGCCGCGCTTGCCGTCGCCGTCGCCTCGATCGTCGCGACCGCCGGTTGGGGCGGCACCCTCGCAGCGGGCGGGCTGCTGGGATTCGCGATCGGCAGTACGGGAGCGTGCGCCGCCGCCGTCGCGCTCGGACTCTACGTCGGTGCGCGGCGCAGGCTGATCGACGGGCTTCGCGAGCGCGCCGAACGGCTGGACCGCGAGCGCGAGCTGCTGGCAGATCGAGCCGTCGCAGTTGAGCGTGTGCGCATAGCGCAGGAGCTTCACGACGTGATCGCTCACAACGTGAGCCTGATGGTCGTGCAGGCGCAGGGACTCGGTGCGGCGATCGACGATCCCCGTGTCGCCAGCGACACGACCGCGATCGCGGACCTCGGCCGCCAGGCGATGGCCGAGATGCACCGTACCCTGCGGCTGTTGCGGACCGACAGATCGGCGGCGGAGCTCGCGCCGCCGCCTGGTCTGGCCAACATCGACCGGCTCGTGGAGCAGGCGCGCTCGGCCGGTCTGCGGATCGAGCTCACAGTACGGGGTCAGCCGCGGTCGCTGACCCAGAGCGAAGACCTCTCGGCATTTCGCATCGTCCAGGAGGCCCTGACCAACGTGGTCAAGCACGCCGCCGGCGCGGATACTCATGTGACCCTCGACTACGCTGACGAGGGACTGCGACTGACGATCGCCGATGCCGGCGATACGCCCGGCGCGCCGCGGGAACAGACGCCTGGCGACGGGCACGGCCTCGTCGGCATGGGCGAGCGGGTGGCGATGTTCGGGGGGACGCTGAGCGCCCGTCCCACGGCGGGGCGCGGATTTGAGGTCACGGCCGTGCTTCCGTATCCCGGAGCCGATTCATGACGCCGCTGCGGGTCGTCATCGCTGACGACCAGCCGATGATGCGAGCCGGGTTCAAATCGGTACTTGAATCCGCGGGCGACATCACCGTCGTTGGCGAGGCCGAAAACGGAGTGGAGGCCGTTAGCCTGGCCAGGGCTCAGCGGCCCGACGTCGTGCTCATGGACATCCGCATGCCCGTGATGGATGGCATCGAGGCCACGCGCCGGTTACCGGATCAGCGAGTGCTGATCCTCACGACCTTCGGGCTCGACGACTACATCATCGACGCGCTGCGAGCCGGCGCCAGCGGCTTCCTGCTCAAAGATGCACCGACGCACGACGTGCTCGCGGCAGTGCGCGCAGTCGCGGCCGGCGACGCGGTCCTCTCGGCCGCAGTAACCCGCCAGCTGCTGGATCAGGTCGGGCGCCGCCTACCCGCCGCCGTGTCCCGCGACGCCCACGGATTGGCCGGTCTCACCGACCGCGAAGAAGAGGTCCTCGGGATGCTCGCCGCCGGCCTCTCCAACGCCGAGATCGCCACCGCCATGGTCGTCTCCGAGGCCACGGTCAAGTCGCACGTCTCACGGTTACTCGGCAAGCTCGGCCTGCGAGACCGCGTCCAGGCTGTGATCTACGCCTACGAGACCGGCCTCATCACGCCCCGCGAGACGGGCGAGTAAGCGCAACGCCGGCCGCGGATGCCGCGCGTCCCGGCGCCGGCAGCCAGTCGCTCGCTGACGAAATCGGGGGCCAGCGCCCGTCGCGGCCTCTCATCCCTGCGGATGAGACGACGGCCGCGGGTGGCTCGCTCGGAGGTCCCCGGTTCGCCCCTGCGGACGATGACGCCGCGCGGCCCACTGCGTAGCGTCGTCTTGGCACGCCGCAACCGCCAATCCAAGGGAGTGATACTCATGAAGACAGATCCAGACTCACGGTTCGGGACGCGCCGCCTCGCCCTGGCCACAGCCATAACCCTCGCCGGATCGGTGATCACCGTGCTCGTCGTCCGAGCGATCGCCGTAAACGTGGTGACCGTACCACCGGCGTTCACGCCACTCAAAGTGGGCAGCGTGGTCATGCTCACCGTGCTCGGCGTGCTTGCCGCCGCCGGAGCGTGCCGGCTCCTGAACAGCTTCTTTAGGCAGCCAGTTCGCGCCTTCTGGGGCATCGCGCCGGTTGCCCTCGTGTTGTCGTTCATCCCTGACATCGCGATCTGGGTAGGAGACGCTTACTCCCACACAGCGACCGCCTCCACCGTGCTGCCGCTCATGGTCATGCACGTCGCCGTCGCAAGCCTCTGCCTCACCCTGCTCCCACGCCTCGGCAGCGAACACGGCGAGCGTCGCGCCACCCCGATCGTCGCGACACCCGCAGCATCGTGACGCCGTCGCGCGGTGGAGACCAGCCGAGCTGGTGATGGCCCCCCGCCATGAGCGGGGCGGGTGGCCGGGGTCGGAGCCAGGGTGCGAGCTTCCGCTGCGAGGCACGAAACCCGCCAGTCTCAAACGCCAATGCCGGGGTATAAGTCAATCCGAGGGCAGGCTAGACCCGACGGTTTCGATCTGTGACACCGACACCCGGACCTAACGGCGCGACACGCTGGAGGTGGAGTGACTACTTCCGCTCGCTCATGTCAGCACTGTGGGCCGGTGTCGTCACCGACTCGAGCAGACGCGCGCTACCCGCGTTCTTCCCGGAGGCCGCCTACGTGCAGCTGAAGGCGATCGCGTCGGCAAGCAGCGACTGGACCGACAGGCTGTTCTACGACTACGGCCTGGACATCGCGAGCGCCCACGCGCTCCTGGGTCCCGACCCGGCCGCCGCACGGCTGATAGGCGTCGAGGTTCCCGAGAGCTTTGGGCACTGGATCGACCCTGGCGTTTGTTTCAACCGGATCGGCTACTACGAGATGCCGAACGCTCGCGTCGTCTACCGCGAAGACGGACAGGTGCGCTCGTTCGGCATCGCGTCGATGATCTCGTGGCGCGGCGTGTGGTACGTGGTGCACTTGGGAGCGATCCTTCGCGCCAGCGATTCAGGGACTGTCGATGACGCCAGCGTCGGTGCGGGAACGTCGCTCTACTCGGGCACCTGCTGAACGCGACGGAATCGGGGCTCGCGCTGATCGGTCATTCCGCGGGGATCTCTGAGACGATCCTCACCGCGCGTTGAGGTCGCCTTTGCATGCAAAGTGCAAGCTGTCGGCATGACAACGCTCGCTGCCGAGACCGTCAGCCTCGAGATCCCATACGCCGTGGCAGCGAAAGCTCGCCTGTGTGCCGTGTCACCACCGCCGCAGGTCGACCTGGTCATGGCCGTTCACAACGACGATGGCGTGCTGCGAGAAAGTGTCAGTCGACTCCACCGTCGACTGACGCTGGACTTCGACCTGCCGGTGGCGATCACGCTCGTAGATCTCGCCAGCGACGACCACAGCGCACGGATCGCGGCGTCGCTGGCGCGTGAACTTCCAGGCGTGCGTTACCTGCACACCGACCAGCGCGGCCACGGCCAAGCGCTCAGGGCGGCTTGGAGCTCCAGTGCCGCCGACATCGTCGGGACCATCGATGTCGACCTTCCTGTTGACCTCGCGCACCTGCGCGAAGTGCTCGACCCACTGCTCGGCGGGCGCACAGACATCGTCGTCGCTTCGCGACTCGCTCCGGGCGCGAGCGTGACCGCCGGCCCGAAGCACCAAGTAGTGGCGCGCGGTTACAACGCTCTGCTTGGTGTCGTGCTCGGCCTCGGAATCAGCGACGCCGGTTGCCCGATGATGGCTGCCCGGCGAGGCGTGATCCAGACGCTACTCCCGTTCGTGGAAGCCGACGGGCGCTTCTTTGAGACCGAGCTGCTCTACCTCGCGCAGCGCAACGGATTCGCGATTCGCGAGATCTCGGTGCACTTGACCAACGACGCCGTGGCCGCTGTCGAGCTGACGCGCGCCACGATCGACGATTTCAGGTGCGTCGCGCGTCTGCACCGCCGCGCCGTGCGCGGGCAGGATCGGATCCGCGCGCTGCAAAGCAGCCCCGACCCTGCAGGTGCCGCACTGGTCAGGCTCGTAGGACCTCCGAAGATTGCGCAGTCGCGCCGGGACGAGCACCGGACAGCCGAGCGCGCGCCGATCGTCGGGGCGCGTCGGTGACGCGGTCGCGAACCGGCTTCGAGCCGGTCCTGGGACGCAGCCGCAGGCGAGCCGCTGACTGGCCGGCCGCGGAGCGGGTCCCGAGCTCGATTGCGTCGGCGCCGCAGACCGGCGAGAGTGTGCAGCTTCGCAAGCGAATCGAGGAGCTGACACCGGTCCTCGTCGGCTTGGCGGGGGACCTCGCCGGCGCACGCCGGGAGAGCCTCACGCTGGACGGGAGAACGATTTGCTGCGCTCGCGCCTGTCGCTGCTCGAGCAGAGCACTGCGCGACGTCGCTCGCTACGGGCTAACCGCGCACCGGAGCATGTAGGCAGTGAAGAGCGACTGTTGCGCAGGCCGGGGCAGCTTGCCGGTCGCGGCACTCGAGGCTGACCGCACGGTGCGGCCGTGATCGATCGGCGGGTGCCGTGCTCACGGCGCTCCCCGTCGTAATGAGCGCCGCCGGCGTGTGCTGTACAGCGGCTCGACGACCGCCCCGGTCATTTTGCTGGGTGTGTCGAGTAGATAGCGGCTTCCTGTCCGCGCTTGAGGTCACTCCCTCTCGATCCTTCGCAGCCCATGGGTGGGCATCCACCACTCGACGACGAGCAGCGTCGCTTCCTCGTTGAGGTGCGTGTGCACGACCGCGGCGATGTCGGCGTGGAAGCGCGCGCCGTCTGTTGCCCCGGCGCTCGCTCGGGAAGCGATCGCCCGACCCGAGATCTTCGCCTCACCCGGCCACTGTGCCTCCGAGCCCTCCACCGGGTCGACTGTGCCGCTGTGAAGCGCGAACCGCGGATCCCGGCCGAGATCCGCGCCCTTGCGCGCGTTTGGCATCGAGCCAAACACCAGTTGCCCATCCTCGAAGACCGCCTCGATCCCGGAGATCCGCGGCGATCCGTCGGCCCGCAGTGTGGCGATCGTCTTGTGTCTGCGCGCGTCAAACAGCACCCGCACGCGCCGAGCGAACTCCGGCGCTGCCGCCTCGACGTCCCGCCACGCCGTCACACCGGCATGATCGCACCGATGCCGGCGCGCGCCGTGGAGCACTCGCCAACGCCCAACTCGTGTGGCGCGGCGCAGCGTCGCCGAGCGTTGCGCGCCGGCCGCTACCGCGGTTGGCGAGCGGGGCGACGGCCTCCCCGCACCCGACCGCGTGGCAGCTTCGTCGCGGCTCGCCGCCGCGGAAGGGGCACGCCACGTTATGCGTCTTCGTCGCCGCCCGGTATCTCGCTGAAGCTGAATGACCACATCCAACCGCCCGCGTCGCGGCCCAGCACCCGCGCGTGCTCGTGTTCGTCGACGAGGGCCAGCGGGGGTGACGCCGTGTTCGCGGACATTCCAACGTGCAGAGCCCCGCTGCGAGCGTCGAACGCGGCATTGACGAACGAGTCGCGGGTTAGCGTGAGCGTCCCGATTTCGATGCCGTCATCGTCAAGGAGCGCCGCACGATTGCCGGCGTGGCCTTCGAATGTGCCGGGCTCGATCGAACCTAGGTTGATGCTCAGGAACATTGCCTGGGCGCTACCTGAGCGTTCAGGTCGCGCGAAGGCGACCTCGGACTCCGTGACGACCCAGTCACCCCCGTCCGCCAAATAGCCCGTGATGGAGCACGGCTCTCCCACCCAGCCCGAGAGATAGCCGACCACGTCATCGTAGGAAACCGCCACGGCGCTCCTCAACCGGAATAGAGGCCTCCCGTGCGACGGTAGCAGGCTCTGCGTTGACGGCATCAGTATTCAGCCGCAGCTTGCGGTTCTGGTCCACATTGCAGTGCTTGCGCACTCCGCATTCGAACCGGCGCGGCCAACCTGCGCAACGTCGTGCTCGTGCTGGTTGGTCACAGGTAGTGCCGGGTCGGTTCGGGATCTGAGGTCCTTGCCGACCCGGCGCCGCGCGCAGTCACTACATCGCGATCGCTGCGTAGACGTCGACCGCGCCGCCGATCTCGAGAATCGGGCAGCCCTTCGCGAGCTCCACCGCCGAATCGAGGCTGTCGGCCGTCACGATCGAGTAGCCGGTCAGGCCACGCGAGCCGCCATCGCTGACCGAGCCGCCCGGGCCGACGGTCTTTGCGCTCCCGGTCGCAGCGCCGCCGTCGACGACGGCCGAACCGAGCTCGCCGAACCACTGCCCCCACTTTGCATACTGCGCGTCACGTTCGGCCTCGTCAGCGGCGACCCCTTTGCCGCCGCTGTACGCGAACACGTAGTTCGCCATCTCCCGACTCCTTCCAGCTTGTGGTTGGCCGCGTACGGTTGTCATTGGATAATAGGCAGCCATTTGGATGCCTGTCAAGCCACGCCATTGACAGGCCCTCGGTGGCCCCTAACACCGCGAGCGTTGACAAGCAGCCAGTTGGCTGCTTATAGTCGACTTGTGGCAACGCCGGCGGTGAACGATCACAATGACCGCCGGGCCGATGCGGTGTTCAAGGCACTCAGCGATCGCACTCGCCGCCTGTTGCTGGACACGCTGCGCGAGCGAAACGGCCAGACGTTGACGGAACTCTGTGCGGGTCTCGTGATGGCGCGCCAATCGGTCAGCAAGCATCTGGCCGTGCTCGAGGCCGCGTCGCTTGTCACGACCGTGCGTCGGGGACGCGAAAAGCTCCACTACCTCAACCCGGCGCCGATCAACGAGATCGCCGAGCGCTGGATCGGCCAATATGACGAGGCGCGGCTTCGCGCGCTCTCGGACCTAAAGCGCGCGCTGGAGGGCAACGGGTGAGCAAGCCGGAGTTCGTCTACGTCTCCTACATCAGGACAACGCCGGAGCTTCTGTACCGCGCGCTGACCGAGCGGGCCTTCATGGAGCGCTACTGGGGTCTCGTCGTCGAGAGCGACTGGGAAGTCGGCTCCGCGATCACGTGGGAGCGCAACGGACTGCGCCACAGTGACCCGCGCCAGGTCGTACTCGAGGCCGATCCGCCGCGCCGGCTTTCCTATACCTGGCACGCGATAACGCCGGAGTGGAACCCGTCACTCAGCGAAGAACGCCGCCGGCTCGCCGCAGCTGAACCGCTATCGCACGTCACGTTCGAGCTCGAGGCGCACGGCGAGCTCGTCAAGCTGACTGTGCTGCACGACCATTTCGAGCCCGACAGCATCGTCGCCCAGATGGTCACCAAAGGCTGGCCCATCGTCATATCCAGCCTGAAGACGCTGCTCGAGACCGGCGAAACGCAGCCCGCCACCCCCTGACTCTCAAGCAGGCAC
>Ga0182016_10005508_pt1 | contig 13598 bp, 11 predicted proteins | sample 712S2MmetaG_FD_120491 | JGI IMG/M metagenome (GOLD analysis project Ga0182016, IMG submission 120491) | Permafrost microbial communities from Stordalen Mire, Sweden - 712S2M metaG | ecosystem: Environmental > Terrestrial > Soil > Wetlands > Permafrost | place: Sweden: Stordalen | collected...
AAAGCCGATTTGGCCGAGAAAGGAGATGAAACTGGCCAGACCCCCGAAGGGCGAAATCGCCTTGGGTGTTTCATCCAAAACCAGCTTGGCATCCCCAAAAAGTGAGGTGATTTCAGGGCGGCTCGTTTTGTGCAGGGTCGGCGCGGGTTGTTTAAGCATCAATCCCTATGCCATTAACCTTAACACGCGCTCTAACTTGTCCCAATGCTTCCAAGAACTACCATGGGTTGATTGTCCACCGAAAAATAACGGACAAAAAAACGGACGGCGCTTTGCGTGCCGCCCGTGTGTTTCACAAGTGAATCAATTCACCGGCCAGAAGTCTGCCAGCAGCCGCCGAGCGCCTTGTAGAGTTGCACGACCGCCAGCAGTTCGCCAACCTGCGTCTGGATTTGCTGCTGCTGGGTCGGATAGAGTTCCTGCTGGGCCTGCAAGACTTCATAGTAGCCGGACTTGCCGTTCAGATAGCGCTGCGTGGCCAGATCAACGGATTCCGCCAGCGCCACCGCCGCCTGTCCGTCATAGACATTTTCCTCGGCCAGTTTCTGCCGTGTGATGAGCGCGTTCGACACTTCCTGAAAGGCCGTCAGCACGGTTTGCTGGTAGGCCGCCTTCGATTCCTCAAACTTCGCCTTGGACGCGCGATATTGGGCGCGCAACGCGCCGCCCTGGAAAACCGGGCCGGACATGGTGCCGCCGAGATCCCACAAATTTCCCGCGCCGCCCGTGAAGGATGAAAGCTCCGGACTGGCCCGGCCCAGAAAGGTGGTGAGGCCGATCTGCGGAAAGAAATTCGCCACGCTGACGCCGATGTTTGCGTTGGCCGCGATCAACGACTGTTCCGCGCCAAGCACGTCCGGCCGGCGGCGCAACAATTCGCTCGGAATGCCGGCGGGGATTTCCGGCGTCAGTTGCGGCTGGTTGGTCAGCGAGTTGCGGGCGATCGGGCCGGGGGTGCGGCCCAGCAGCACATTGAGCTGGTTCTCCGTGGTCGCCACTTGAATTTCCAGTTGCGGTATGGTGGCGGCGGCGTTGGCCAGCGCGGCGGCGGCGCGATCCGTCTCCAGCTTGGAGGCGACACCGTTGAACAGACGGTCGCTGAAGATGCGATAGCTGCCGGCGTAGGCGTTGGTGGCGGCGCGCTGGATGGCCAGTTGCTGGTCGAATTGCAACAGTTGGAAATAGGCCGTGGCGACATCGCTGACCAGCGTGATCATCACACCGCGCCGGGCTTCGTCGGTGGCCAGATATTGCGCGCGGGCGGCCTCGCTGGAACGGCGGATCCGGCCCCAAATATCTATCTCCCACGCGGCATTCAAGGTGAGCTGCGCGGAACTTTCCGTTTGCCCGTCCAGGGCGGCGGGCGCATTGTAAAGTGCGTTGCGTCCGCGCCCGATGTCGCCGCCGTAACCGATCTGCGGGAAGAACGCCGAGTTGGCCACCGCCGCCTGCTCGCGCGCCTGCTCCACGCGGGCAACCGCCTGCTTGAGATCGTAGTTGTTCGTGATGGCCGTGCCGATCAACCCTTGCAGCACCGGATCCTGGAACACCTGCCACCACGGCAGGTCGCCAAGCGAGTTGGTGGTCTGGCCGGCGGCGAAACGGAATCCTTCCGGCGTCTGAACGGCAGGCCGCTTATAGTTTGGCCCGACGGCGCAACCGCCGAGCAGGGTCAGGACTGCAAACAGAAACAAACTGATTTTTATTTTTGACTTCATTTGCCTTGAGATGCGCCTGATGGCGCGGAGGCGGTGCACCGCCCGGTCGGCGTCCAGTTTCATCACATTGTCATGCACCTGAAGAATCAAGACAAGAAATTACGGGCGCTGGCTTCGTCAAAACGGAAGCGGGTAAAAAACGGGCAGGTCCGGGCCGGGTTGGCCATCGGAACCGTCCGCGTTTTTTTACCAGTGAATTACGAAGTGCCGAGGATCATTCCGGCACGGCCATTAATTGATCGAGTGACATCGGCTGCGGCCGGACGAGGCCGGCGCGGATGGTTTTGATGTCGTCGGCCGTGACTTCGCCGGCCTTGTTGCCCCACGAACTGCGGATGTAAGTCAGCACCGACGCGAGATCGGCATCCGAGAGCGCCGCGCCCATGGCCGCCATGCTCAGGTTCCAGTCCTTGCCGCCGACGGAAACCGGCCCGCTGATGCCCGCGAGCGGAATGTGCGCGAGACGGTTGTGGCTTTTGGCGATGACCCATTCGGAACCCGCCAGCGGCGGAGCCTGGCCGGGCTTGCCCAGACCATCCACACCGTGGCAGGTGCCGCAAATCTGTTCGTAAACGCGTTTGCCCTGCGCCGCCGCCGCCGCCGCGCCGGATTTCGGCTGATAGGATTCCAGCATCGTAGCGCTGGCATAGGGCGGATAAACCTGCTTGTCGAACCAGCCGCTGTGCCGGTCAAAATAAACCGCACCGAGAAACAACAGGATCAGCGTCAGGACGAGAATCCACATCGGCACCAGTGAACGCGCCGCCGTGGGTTCGGCGCCTGACGAAGTTGGAGTCATCTGATCGCTCATGGTTTGGCGGCAATAATCGGAGTGAACGGCGCGTCATAGAGCGGCACGTCGGCGTGCAGGCTCAAGAGATACGCCACGAGTTCCTTTGCTTCCGGCTTCGGCATGACTTCGTAACCGTCCGCGGGCGCAAATTCTTTCGGCAGATTCAATGCATCCGGCGAAAATTCACCGCCGACTATTTTTCTGACTTCAAACAAATAGCGGAACGGCGGCATCAGCGAATCCTTCTCGACGCTTTTCGGCGCGTAGAGATGCTGTAACACCACGTTCGCATTTGGGCTGCGCGCGCCCACACCGGCCAGATCCGGCCCGATGCGCAGGCTGCCAAGCTGCACGGTGTTGTCGTAGAGAAAATCCTCCGCGACGCTGCGGCGCAAACCCCAGCCGCGCGCGATGTCCGGGCCGACCGCGACAATGTGCGTTTCCACCTTGCCGCCGGCGGCGGTGATTTTGTCTGACGCCGCATGCGCTTCTTCCTGGTTGAGGCCGCGGAGGTTCAATGTGGCAAGCAGATTGGAAACGGCCGATGGATTTTTGCCGGCCGATGAAAGCACCACGTCACACGCCACGCCGTCCTGCTGCACCTGCTCGGTGTGGCACGCGGCGCAGCCGTTGGCGCGATAGACCTGCAAACCCTGGTTCGCCTCGCCGGGCCGGCTGCGCGGATAAACCTCGGTGGAATTCAGCACCGGCACCTGCTTCGCGCCGCCGAGTTGCAACTGCGGCCCAAGCACGAACGCGCTCCACGAAGTGAGCAGCACGGCGAACGCTGCGAGGAAAATTACAAATCCGTTTTTCACGCTTTCACCTCCGTCTTGTTCAAAGGTGAAATCACGAAGGCAAAAACGGTTTTGGCCAACGACCATTTCCAGGCGAGAATCATCACAAAAATGTTCAGCGCGAACAGCAGGTTGGCCAGCAGGATCAACAGCAGTCCCGTCGTGCTGACGCGCAGAAACATCAGCATCGCCTTGGTCGAATCGCCAAACGCGACGGCGGGATCATTCAACTTCATCCCCTGCTCCACGCCGCCGACCGCCAGCGACGCGACCAGAATGAAAATGCCGAGCATGGCGAGCCAGTGTTGGACGCGGATGAGTTTCGGGAAGGCAAATTCAATTCCCACCGCGCGCGGTAGGATGTGATAAATCGCGCCGAACATGGTGATGGCGAAGAATCCATAAAGCTGCAACTGCGTCTGCGCCGTGCCAAACCAGGTGAACTGGGTGAGCCGCCCGATCACCGGGCAGGATTGCGCAATGAGCAGGAGCGCCGACAGGACGAAGGCGACAAACCCAAACTTGATCATGCAAAACGAGCCGCCCCTGCATTTCTCACCGGCCGCGCCCACGACCGTTTTCCAGCCGATGATCGCGACCGCCAGAACCGGAACGATCAGCAGCAGCGAACTCAAGGAGCTTAACACGGGCAGCCACGCTGGCACCGGCGCACCGGCCGGAACGCCGCGCATCGAGCCGAACAAGAGCAACGTCCAGAACGCGAACAGCGCATAAAAATAAGTTTGCAGCGGACGGCCGCTGAATTTCGGCAGGAAATAAAACGCCGTGCCGAGGCCGACGAGGCTCGTCCAGACGAAGACCAGATTGTTGCCAAACCACCAGGTGATGACGGCCTGCACCACGCCGCGCACCGGCCAGCCGACGATCAAAATGTTGGCGGTGGAATAAATCCACGGGAACAGGAACAGCGCCGCCACCAGAAACCAGTGGGACGGGAACATCCCGCCATCACGACGGCCCGAGAAATTCATCAGCGCCCACAGGCCGATCAGCAGATACGCGAAGAACAGCAGCGCCGAACCGCCGCGCGGAAATTCGAGCCAGGCAAAACCGGTGCTGTCGCCGACGAAAATCCCGACCAGCCCGACCAGCACACCGACATGCCAGAGATGCGCCGCAATCACGGGAACCAGCGCGCTGCGCAACGGCGTCTGGCCGAGGCGCGCAAAAATCCAGAGCACGACGCCGAGTCCGGCCGGGATGCAAAAACCGTAGAGCAGCGCGTCATCGGCAGCGGGCTGAAGATGGCCGTAGGTTCCCCACGGGCAGTCGCCGAATTTGTCCGGCATGTGGAACGTGAGCGAGGCCAGCAACGCGAGCAGCGAGCCGACGACGAGCCACAGCGCCGCGCCGCCGAACAGCACGAGTAGCGGCACGCGGCACGAGACGTCAATTTTGTTGGTTGGTGATTCGTTCACGGTCATTCAAAGGCGCTGGGTTTGGGCGCGGTTTTTGGCAGCGGTGCGGCGGCCTTCGCGGCACGCGCCATCAAGTCGGCGCGGGCAGCGGCGGGATCTTGCGCGGCCTTCGCGGCCAGTTGCAGCGCGGTGTCAATCGGCAAGCGGACGATATTGCGGTCCTGATCAATCCAGCCCGGCGTGGCCAGCGCGGTCGCCTCCGCCGCGCGGATGTCGGCCAGCGCCTTGGCGCGGATGGTGGCGCGGTCGGCGTTGATTGCCGGCATCGTGACGGAAAATTTTACGATGGCGACCAGCGCGACAAACAGCAGGCACGCGACGACGAAATTGATGCCGTAATGCCAGACGATCTTGTTGTCGGTCTCAGGATTCATCGCTGACCTCCGGTGGTTGACGCCGCGCCGGACACTTCCTCGCAGTCGAGGTGATGATAGCCCATGGCCTCAAGCAGGCGCGGGTCCTTTTGCGGATACGGCGGATGGCTCTTGAATTTGTTCACGAACACCCAGCCCAGAAAACCGCCCATGAACGCGAGGCAACCAAACGGCAGCCAAAGCATTTTCAGCGGAAAATGCCAGCCGGGCAGCGCGGGCAGAATGTTGAACGCGAGGTCGCCGAACTGCATCAGCCACGCCCAGACGCAGACGGGCAGCATGATTTTGAAACTGGTCTTGGCCTTCACGGGCAGCATCAGGAAAAACGGCATGAAAAATTTTCCGAAGATCAAAATCATGCTCAGGCACCACCACGCGCGGTTTTCGCGGATGAGATACCAGAAGGTTTCCTCCGGCATGTTGGCGTTCCAGACCACGAAGTATTGCGCGAACTCGGTGTACGCGGAAAAGACAGTGAACGCGAAAAACAACAGGCCGATGAAATAGAAATAATTTTCCGACAGCACGCCGGCCAAGATGCGCTGCCGTTGCAAAATGGCGGCGATGACATAAACCGTCGCCAGCGCGAGCCACGCGCAGTTCGAGAAGAAATAGACGCCATACATCGCCGAGAACGACTGGTATTGCACCGACTGCATCCAGAACACCGAGGCACCGGTGAGCGTGGCGGCAAAGGCCACGATGCCCCAGCCGGAATGAAACCGCAGTTTGTGCGTGCAGAGCGCGTCGCCGGTCACGTCCTGTCGCAGCGACCAGTAACGCAGGCGCGAGGTGAGCAGCCACCACACGCCGAACAGCAGCGCGGACACGACCACGAACCCGGCGCAGGTGAACATCGGCCAGCGGGCGCGGATGAGGTCGTTGGTGGCCGGCAGCCTCAGCCAGTGATAAATCTTTGGCGCGAGCAGCAGGACCGGCAAAAATAAAACCGCCAGCCACGGAAACAGCAGCGACGCGATATGTTCGCAGAACCGGCGAATGCCCACCGACCAGCCGGCGTCAGTCAGGTGATGCACCATCACGAGGAACAGCGCGCCCAACGCGAGGCTCAGATAAAACATGAATGCCAGCAGCCAGGAGAAGCCGAATAGCTGCTGGTTAATTCCCAACCCGACAATACACAGCGCAGCGCCGACGGTCATCAGGACGGCGGGCAGCTTCGACCACAGGAACAAGTCCAGCGGCGGCGGCTGATGAGTTTTTTCGTGATGCGAACTCATGGTCATTTGGTCAGTGCGGCGCGTTGTTCCGCCGTCAATTCATCCGGCGATCCGAGCCAGCTCAATTGCAAGGCGCGCAAATAGGCGATGGCGGCCCAGCGGTCCGGCGCCGTCATCAGCGGGCCATACGCGCCCATCAACCCTTTTCCGTGGGTGACGGTGTTGAAAATCTCGCCGTCGGCCATGTTCACGATGCGCTGGTCATGCAGGTTCGCCACGGCGGGCATGACGCCGATCTTCTTGGTGATGCCATTGCCGTCACCGAGCCGGCCATGGCACGGCGCGCAATAAATATCAAACTGCTCGCGTCCGCGCTGGAGCACGGCGGTGTTCACGACCAGCGGGTTGGTGGCGACAAAATTTGTCGTGCCGGTGACGCAGCCGGTGTTGAGCGGAACGTCCTGGTAGGAATAAACCGGACCATCCACGGTCGCCACCGGCGCGCTGCGGACGACGGTGCCAGTGGGCGGCAGCTGCGAACTCAAGCCGTTCGTGAAAAAGTCGAAGGGCTTCTCCGGCCGCAGTTTCGCCTGCCGGTCCATGTCCGGAAACACTTCGAGCGGCGGCTTGCGCGACAGGTGGCCGGGGATCCCGAAAATCGTGAACGCCGCCGCCGCAGTCGCGACGATCACCAAAAGGATGTAGAGGAGATAGCGCATCAGTCCCCGATGATTTCGATGTGCGCGCCGCCGAGGGATTCGAGCAGCTTGCGGGTTTCGGTTTCGGAAAATTTCGGATCGGTCGAGCCGACCAGCAGGCAGAATTTGTCACGCGATACGAGCGCGAAACGTTTGCTGGTGAACAGCGGATGATGGAAGCGCGGCAGCTCGTTGAAAGCGAACATGCCGATGAGCGCGCCCACCGCGCCGCCCATGATCATCATAATGTAAGCGGGCACAAAGGTCATCGGCACGCTGAACATCGGCTTGCCGCCGACGATGAGCGGATAATCAAACGCGTTGCTGAACCAGATCAGACCGACGACGTTCAGAAACATGAACGCGCCGCCTGCCAGCGCGACCCAGCCGACGAGCGAATTTTTCAGGTTCATCACCTTGTCCATGCCGTGGATGGGAAACGGCGTGAACACATCCCAGCGCGAGTAGCCGGCGTCGCGGACTTTTTCGGCGGCGGACAAAATGGCCGCCGGCGAGTCAAATTCCGCCAGGATGCCGTAGGGTTTCGCGCTCATGGCTGTTTTCCTTTCGCGCCGCCCAGCTTATGATGCGGATTGCCCTGCGGCGTGGCGCCCTTCACTTCCGAGATGGCGATGAACGGCAGGTATTTCACGAACAGCAGATACATCATGAAAAACGCGCCGAGCGAGCCGACGTAAAGCAGGACGTCCCAGATCGTGGGAATATATTTTCCCCAGTTCGCCGGCAGGAAATCCTGATACAGCGAGCCGACCACGATGACGAAGCGTTCCGTCCACATGCCGCAGTTGATGAGCAGGCCGATGATGAACAGCGCCTTCAGGTTCGCGCGGATTTTTTTGAACCAGAGTAGTTGCGTCACGCCGACGTTGACGACCATCAGAATCCAGCCCATGAACCAGTAGGTGTGGCCGAACAGCCGGTGGCCGAACACCCAGCGTTCGTAGGGATCGCCGCTATACCACGCGATGAAAAACTCAATGGCGTAAATGTAGGCGATGATGAGGCCGCTCACGAGCGTCAGCTTGGCAACCTTGTCCATGTGCGACATCGTGATGACGTTTTCCAGCCCGCACCATTTGCGCAGCGGAATCAGCAGCACCAGAATCATGCCAAAGCCGCAGAACACCGCGCCGATGACGAAGTAGAGCGGGAAAATCGTCGCATGCCAGCCCGCGAGCTGCGAGGTGCAGAAGTCCAGGCCGACGATGGAACTCACGGTGAACACGAGCAGAGTACACAGGCCGCACAGCACAACATAGGCTTTCTCGTAATGATGCCATTGCCGGGCCGAACCGGTCCAGCCCATCGCCAGCAGGCTGAAAATAAATTTGCGCGGACGCGTCACCGCCCGGTCGCGGAACACCGCGAAGTCGGGAATCATGCCCATGAACCAGAATAGCATCGAGACCACCAGATAGGTGTTCACCGCGAACACATCCCACATCAGCGGCGAGCGGAACTGCGGCCAGTTGCCGTTGGAATTCGGAATCGGGAACATGAACCAATCGAACCACGCGCGACCGACGTGAATGGCCGGATAAAGTCCCGCCATCATCACGGAGAAAACCGTCATCGCTTCCGCCGCGCGGCCGATGGTCGTGCGCCAGTGCTGCCGCGTCAAAAATAGCAGCGCGGAAATCAACGTGCCCGCGTGGGCGACGCCGACCCACCAGATGAAACTCACGATGTCCAGGCCCCACGCGACCGGCTGGTTGTTGCCCCACGCGCCAACACCGACGGAGACCTGATAAATCAAGGCTATCGGGAAGATCACCGTTGCACAAAACGCGGACGGGATGAACAAAATCCACCACCAGCGCGGAACCTTGCCTTCGGCGAACTTCGAGAGCTGATCCGTCAACATGCCGAGGCCGCGATTATTTTCAATCACGGGTGCGCGGCGGAGTTCCGCCGGCGGCGCGAGCTTCTTCAACTCTTCCAGATTGGTCGTGGCTTCCACCATTAGCTGTTCCCTTTCGCGGCCGGTTCGTTCTCAAACGGATTGCCGTTGTGCTGCTCAAATTCCTCAAAGCTGTAAGGCCATTCGCGGTAATCCGGCATCAGCGGATTTGGATTGCGGATGCGCGCGAGATACGTCGTGCGCGGCTTCGTCAGCAGGTTGCCGAGCACGGAATAATTCCGCTCCAGTTCCTTCAGCTTGGAAACCGTGCTGTTCGGATCGCTGACGTCGCCGAAGACAATCGCCTGCGCCGGACACGCCTGCTGGCACGCCGTCTTCGGAATGTTGCCGGCGGCTTCGGTCAGGCGCACGTCGTCGGACGCGCCGGCCTTGACCTTCTGCGCGATTTTCGCCTGCTCGATGCGCTGCGTGCAATAAGTGCATTTCTCCATCACGCCGCGCATGCGCACCGTGACGTCGGGATTCTTGGCCATCTTGATCAAGTCCCATTCTTCCTTGTCACGCATGCCGCTGTCCGGATTTTTCCACCAGCGCAGCATGTCCCATTCGCCACCGGTCTTGTGCGTCAACGGCGTCGGATACAGCGTGCCCTTGAGGTCGGCGAGCGGCCGCTTGTTGAAATCGAGATAATTGAAACGGCGAACCTTATACGGACAGTTGTTCGAGCAATAGCGCGTGCCGATGCAGCGGTTATACGCCATCACGTTCAAACCTTCCTGGTCGTGGACGGTCGCGGCCACGGGGCAGACGTTTTCGCACGGGGCGGATTCGCAATGCTGGCAAAGCATCGGCTGGTTCACCGCCTGCACGTCGTCAATCCATTCCGCAAATTGCTGCTCGGTGTCGGTCTTGAACGCCTCGGCCGGCTTCATTTTCGACGGATCCGCCGTGTAATAACGGTGGATGTTCATCCAGTGCATCTCGCGGCCGCGCAGCACCTGGTCCTTGCCGACGATCGGAATGTTGTTTTCGCTCTGGCACGCCAGCACGCAGGTGCCGCAGCCGACGCACGCGCTCAAATCCACCGTCATGCCCCATTGATGGAGTGCGGTCTTCTTCGCCTCGTCGAGCGGGTTCGGGTAAAGCGACTTCACGATCGGCGGCTCTTCGCCCGACATCAGCTTGGCAAAATCCTTGTGCTTCTCGTATTCCGCGAGGTTCGCCTCGCGCACCGGCGGACGGCCTTCCGTGGACCAATGGCTTTGCGTCGTTGCCAAAACGTGCGTGTCACCGGTCTTTTTGATCGTTGCGCCGGTCTCGATATATTTTCCGCTGAAAATTTTATACGCGTTGAAGCCGACGCCGGTGCCGACGCGACCGGCCCGTTCGCGACCGTAACCCAGCGCGAGACCGAGCGAATAATCCGCCATGCCCGGCTGCGTCCAGATCGGGCCGACGACGCTGCGGCCGTTCAAGGTGATTTCGACGAGGTCGCCGTTCTGCACGCCGAGTTCGCGCGCGGTTTTGCGGCTGACCAGAACCGCATTGTCCCACGTCAGCTTCGTGATGGGATCAGGCAGCTCCTGCATCCAGCCGTTGTTCGCGAAACGCCCGTCGTCCATCTTGGCGTCGCGGTGAAAAATGACTTCGAGGCTGCTGGCCGAAGGCGCAGTTGTGTTGACGACTCTTGGAGCAGGAAACGAGAAACTTGAACCCAAATCGACTGGAGCCGGAGCAGAATCAGCAAGGAATCCGTTGAACAAAACTTTTTTCCATGACTCTTCGGAAGAGCCGAGAGTTTCGCGAACGATGTCATGCGGATTGTTCTGCGATTCACCGGCGATCCGAGCTAGAAATTCCAAATCCGTCAAGCCACCAAATAATGGCTGAATCAACGGCTGAATCGAAACAACCATACCATTTCTAGTCGTCGCATCGCCCCAAGATTCCAAATAATGCGCCGCCGGAAAATTCCAAGTCGCCTTTTCGCTTGTTTCATCTTCGAAAAAACCAAAACGAACAACCGTCTTTGCGTTCGGCAGAGAACTAAAATTGTAAACGGGATTGCCTTCGAGAATGACCAGAGTGTCAATCGCGCTGGATTTTATACTGCTCAAATCAGCCGAATGATTTTCTTCTGCCGGAATAAAAGTCACGGTATTGCCAATCGAGCCGAGCTGAGAATTGATGAAGTGAGCCAGCAGATGAACTTCAATCGGCTGACGCTGGCCGGCAACAACCAAAGCATTCTTGCCAGCCGCCGCCAAATCTTTTGCGCACTCTGAAATCCACTTTGGATCAACGCCGGCAGGCATCCACCAAGCTGAAGTGGTATTTCCGCCAACAAGCATAGAAACATCAGCAGCCAAATACGCTGCGAGATTTCCAGCCACGCGCAACCGGTGATCCGCGCTCGCACCGGTGAGCGTGAACAGCGATTCCACCGCGTAAAGCCGGCTCATGTTGCCGTCCTCGGCCTTCCGGCCTTTGGCAAAGCTGGCAATGTTATTATGCGCGTCGTCCTCGCCACCGATGAAATCGCAGTCGAGCGACAGGATGACCTTCGCCTTGTCGTAATGAAACACCGGCTTCACCGGCTGGCCGAACGCCTGTGTCGCCGCGCGTTGGTGGATGCCGGAATCAATCGCGTCATAAGTGAACCATTGCGACTTCGGAAATTTATCCGCGATGATTTTTTGCAGCCGCGCGCGCGACGGCGAGGTGCTGCTTTCGGCGAGGAATGCCAGACCTTCACCTTGATTCGCCGCGAATTTCTTCGACAGGTCGTTTAGGAAGCTCAACGCCTCGTCGCGCGAAACGGGCTTGCCGTCGTGCTTGAACTGCTTGGCGCGGTCAACGTCGTAAAGGTCGAGAATCGAAGCCTGCGCGAAACGGTCCGTGCTGCCGTTGCTGCCGGGGAACAGCGCGTTGCCCTCCACCTTGACCGGCCGGCCTTCGTAGGATTTGGCCACGAGCGGAACCGCGCCAGTGCGCGTCGGCATGGCGGTCGCGTAAAATTCCGGTTTGCCGTAAATGTAATCCGTCGGCTGCTGGCCAAACGGCTCCAGCTTTTCCTCCGGCCGGCGGCAGCCCGAACCCAGCACGCCCAAACCCGCGAGCATCATGGACGCCGACATGATCTTCACGAAATGCCGGCGCGACACGGGATCGGCCAATTCGCTGGCACCCTCGGGAAATTCGCGTTCGATCCACTGCTTGAACTCCGGCGTATCGGCCAGTTCGTCCAGGCTGCGCCAGTAACGGCGGCCGGTGGTCGCGGGCGAAGCTGAATTGGTCAAATCAGTTTTCATCGGTGACAGGCGGAGCAGCTTTGGAGCGATTCCACGCGCCAATCATGGACAAATTTTTTGCCGTTGGTGTATTGCATCTGCGCGGCGACGGTCAGGTTCGTGCTCCAGTTCCAGCCCAAGTCCGTGACCTTGTCGGGCGGACGGATGTGCGCCGCCGGGTCGCGATGGCAATCCAGACAGAAACTCATGCTCAAAGATTTGGCGTGACTCACCTCGTCCATCTGATCCACGCGCCCGTGACATTCCACACAGCTGAACCCGCGCGCGACATGCACCGAGTGGTTGAAATAAACGTAATCCGGCACGATGTGCACCTGCACCCACGGAATCGGTTTGCCGGTCGCCGCGCTTTCGCGAACGATGGCCAGCCGCGGATCATCCTTCAAAACCTGGCTGTGACAATTCATGCAGGTGGACGCCGCCGGGATGTTCGAGAACCAGGATTTTTCCACCGTGCTGTGACAATAACGGCAGTCCACGCCCAATTGCCCCGCGTGGATCGCGTGGGAAAACGGCACGGGCTGGATCGGCTCGTAGCCGACACGCGTGTTTTTGGGCGTGCAATAAACGGTCACGCCGGCAACCACCGCACCGCCCGCCAGCACTAGGCCGATGGGCAGCAGAAACGGTATCTGGTTGGTCCACTTGGGAAAAATCACGGACTTCTCAAAAAATCACGCCGGAAACTTCCGGCGCGCGGCAGAATGATTAAACATCCGCCCGCCTCCACGCAAGAAAAGTTTGTGAAAAAAATCACTTGCCCTTCTTTGCCAAGGCTGGAACCGGCTCAAACCGGCGTTTTTGCCAGGCACCGGAAGCCGCCGGCCGCCCGGACAACCTAAGATTGACGAATGCGTTGTTTTTTTGCATTCATCAGTTGGCCCGTCCGGCACGGATATCACAGTAAATCCGTCTGTACCGGCGCGGGACGGATCAGTTCCGGCCCTTCATTGCGCACATTGTTCAGCGCGCGGCTCACCGGACACCAATACATTTCCGGACGATACGGCTTGTTCAAGAGCGACTGATACATATCGCTTTCCCGCAGCCACCAGTCATAGGCACTCGGATGCACTATCATCGGCATCCGGTCGTGAACGCGCCCAACGGATTCACAGGGCGTGGTGGTGAGCATGGTGAAACAGTATTGCGCTTTGGTGGGGCGAGCGTCCTCGCGAGCCGATCCATGCGGATGGCCACCATTGTTTCGCGGCTCGTCAGTAGCCTCGCCCCACCACATTGGTTCTTCGCGCCACAAACCCGTAAAACAAAACGGCCCGTTATCCGGCAGGGTGAACCGGATAGGCGTCTTGTCCGCCGTCCACTCATAAAACCCGTCCGCCGGAATCAGGCAGCGATGATGCAGATGCTGTCTGAAGGCCGTGGTGGCAATCGTCTCCGCCTT
>Ga0182016_10005511_pt1 | contig 13595 bp, 13 predicted proteins | sample 712S2MmetaG_FD_120491 | JGI IMG/M metagenome (GOLD analysis project Ga0182016, IMG submission 120491) | Permafrost microbial communities from Stordalen Mire, Sweden - 712S2M metaG | ecosystem: Environmental > Terrestrial > Soil > Wetlands > Permafrost | place: Sweden: Stordalen | collected...
AGATGGTCGACAAGATTCACTCGTCGGCGGGCGTCCCGCTCACGCTCACCTACGAGCGCCACGGCCAGACGGGGCAGGTCACCGTGACGCCGATGCGCACCACGGTCAAGGGCAAAACGGTCGGCATCATCGGCTTCCAGACTCAGGCGGTCTACGAGCACGTCGACCCGGTGAAGGCCGTGACGTTCGGCATGCAAGAGTTCGCCGGGCTGCTCACGGCCAACGTCGCCGGACTCGGCAACCTCGTGATCCATCCGAAGACCGCGATGTCGCAGGTCAGCGGCCCGATCGGGATGGCGCACGTCTCGTCCGAGGCGCAGGATCTCGGCCCGGGGCCGTACCTGCAGCTCGCGGCGGCGATCTCGGTCGCGCTCGGCATCTTCAACTTCCTGCCGATCCCCGCACTCGACGGCGGCCGCGGGATCTTCATCCTCGCCGAGATGCTGCGCGGGCGACCCGTCGATCCCGAAAAGGAAGCGCTCGTGCACGTCACCGGCTTCGCGCTGTTGATGGTGCTGATGCTGTTCGTCGCCTACCACGACATCGCGTCGATCGTCACCGGCAGCGGCGCGGGTTAGGCCTCGGTACGATGATCCGTTTGCGGCGCAAGTCGAACCCCGTGCTGCTCAAAAACCGCAGCGGCGAGTCCGACGCCAAGGGCGTCTGGATCGGCGGCGATCACCCCGTCGCGGTCCAGTCGATGACGACGACCGACACTGCCGACTACGACAAGACGCTCGAGCAGGTCTACGGCCTCGCGATGGCCGGCTGCGAGATCGTCCGCGTGACGTGCCAGGATCCGCGCGACGCCGCCGGGCTGCCGCACATCGTCAAGCGTTCGCCGGTGCCGATCGTTGCCGACATCCATTTCGACCACCGCATGGCCCTGGCGGCGATCGACGCGGGCGTCGCCAAGCTGCGCCTGAACCCCGGCAACATCACCGACCCGAAGAAGACGCGCGAGGTCGTCGCCCTCGCGCTCGAGCGCGGCACGCCGATCCGCGTCGGCGTCAACATGGGCTCGCTCGCTCGCGATCTCGAGGAGCGCCTGGGCCACACGCCCGAGGCGATGGTCGAGAGCGCGCTGCGCCACGTCGAGATCCTCGAGGACCTCGGGCATCGCGACATCGTCATCTCGCTCAAGGCGCACGACGTGACCACGACGGTCCACGCCTACCGGCTGATGGACCGCCGCCTCGCCGAGCGCAACACGCCCTATCCGCTGCACCTCGGCATCACCGAGGCGGGTCTCCCGCGCGACGGCACGATCAAGAGTTCGATCGGCCTGGGCATCCTGCTGTGGGAAGGCATCGGCGACACCCTGCGCGTCTCGCTGGCGGCCGACCCGGTCGAAGAGGTCCCGGTCTGCTGGGGCATCCTCAAGGCCCTCGGCATCCGCGAGAAGGGCTTCGACATCACCGCCTGCCCGTCGTGCGGGCGCGCCGAGATCGAGGTCGTGGAACTGGCCCGGGCCGTCGAGGCCATCGCCAAAGAGTACACCGCGCCCGTTAAGGTCGCCGTGATGGGCTGCGTCGTCAACGGCCCCGGCGAGTCCAAGATGGCCGACGTCGGCGTGGCCGGGGGCAAAGGGAAGGGCGCCATCTATCGGAAAGGCCAGCTTGTCGGGACCTATCCCGAGGACCGCCTCCTAGGCGCCCTGCGGACCGAGATCGAGCGGGTCATCCTCGAACAGTACCCGGACTATCAGCATGAAGTCACCCAAATCAGCGAACTTGCAGCCGCCCAATAGCGGCGCCGGCCCCCAGCCGGACCAGCCGCGGCGCTCGCTGCTGCCCGGCCGCAACGTCGTGATCGCGACGGCGCTGGTCGCAACGGTGGCGTCGATGGTGATGGCCGCCTCGCGGCCGGCATCGCTGACCGTCGACGGTCAGCGGATCGTCTCGGACGTGCCGCCGGTGACGCAGGCCCACGAGGCCTTCGTGCCCCTGCGGGCCGTCGCCGAAGGGCTCGGCGCGGACATGGACTACGACGCTAAGACGGGCGAGGTGGTGCTCACGCGCGGCAACGACGTCCTGCGCATGCGCGTCGGCGACGGTCACGCGACGCTCAACGGCAAGAAGGTCGCGCTCGCGCACGCACCGTTCGAAGTGCGCGGCCGGACGATGGTCGGCCTCGGCCTCATCGCCAAGGCGTTCGGCTCGCAGGTGCGCTACGATCGCACGCAGTCGAACATCGACGTCGTCACGCGCGGCGCCGTCGACGGCGCCGCGCAAGACACGCCCTAGCCGCCTACGGCGCGGGCTGCAGCGGGGGCTGCTTCCACGTGCCGTCGAGGACGGCTTGCTTCGGAAAGTAGCAGCGCATGACGGCGAAGAACGGGCCGGCCGGCGCCGGGAGCCAGTTCGACGTCTTGGCGCCGCCGGGGTCGCTGCTCTGCACGTACAGCGTGTAGCCGCCGTCGCGATCGGCCTTCAACTGCGGCAGCATCGGCGAGTTGATGAGGTAACGGTTGAGCGGGTTGGCGACGAGCAACTGCTGCGGCAGGTCGTACATCGTCAGCGACCAGAACGCGTTGACCGGCGGTAGTTGGCCGGGCGCGAACCGCAGCGTGTACGCCTGCGTGCCGTCGAGCGACTTGCCGGTCGCGTCGGTCTGATACGGGAGATACGTAGCCTCCGCGGCCGTGTTGCCCAAGATGCCCGTCTGCGCGCCGACGGCCCGGCCGATGTAGTTCGTGCCGAGTTGTTGGCGCGAGCCGAAGTTGTTCTTGGAACTGGTCGTCGCGGCCCGGGCGGTGTCGATCTGCTTCTGGCCGTCTGCCATGCCGGCCGTCAGCGCCTGCTGCGTTGCCTGCGGTAACATGGCTGGGTCGAACGGCTTGCCGGGGACGACGCCGACCGCTGCGAGCCGCGTGCGCAGCGCGACTTCGTCGGGGAACGGCGGGCAGTACTGCAGCACCCAGGCGAGGATGTCGAAGAACCGCAGCGACGTGCGTTCCTCGGGGGGAACCCGTAGACATACGCCTCGGCGCCGAGGGCGCGTGCGTCCGGCGTCGCGGCGAACGTGCCGAGCGACGGCACGAACGGGAGCGCCGCGCCGGCGGCGATGGCGAGAGCGGCCTGGCGGCGGGTCATCGGGGGAGTCATGACGTCCTTTCGGGAGCGGGCGGGGTTTGCTCGGGGAAGTAGGGTTCCCACGGGCGCGATTGGCGATAGCCGTAGAGGAAGTAGATCAGCAGGCCGATGGCCAGCGACCAAATGAAGCGTTGCCACGTCAGCGTCGAGAGGCCGAAGATCGCGAGGAACGAGGAGAACGCGATGCCGAGCAGCGGGAACAGCGGAACGAACGGCACGCGGAACGGTCGCGGCAGGTTGGGCCGGTGCCGGCGCAGGTAGATGACGCCGGAGCACACGATCACGAAGGCCGCCAGCGTGCCGATGTTGACGAGGTCGATCAGCACGTCGAGCGGCACGATCAGCGTCAGTAGCGCGACGACGACGCCGGTGATCATCGTCATGAGGACCGGCGTCTGGAAGCGTGGATTCACCTTGGCGACGGCCGGCGGGAGCATGTTGTCGCGCGCCATCACGTAGAAGATGCGGGTCTGCCCCAGCAGTGAGCTGAGCGCGACGCTCGTCGTACCCGCCAGCACCCCGATGATGATCGAGGCGTTGACGAAGCCGTTGTGCAGCGGGGCGATGGCGGCCGCGAGCGCCTGGTTCTCGTCGACCTTCTGCCACGGGACGATGCCGACGAGCACGACGGCGGTGACGCAGTAGATGACCGTGCCGATGATCAGCGCGCCCATGACGCCGACCGGGACGTCGCGCTGCGGACGCCGGCATTCCTCGGCGGTGGTCGTCGCCGCGTCGAATCCGATGTACGAGAAGAAGACCAGTGCGGCGGCGGGGACGATGCCGACGCCGTTGCCGCCGGAGAACGGGGCGAGCGAGCCCCAGCCCAGCGGCGCGAACGGCACGAGGTTGGCCGGGTGGAACAGCGACAGTCCGGCGATCACGAACACGACGAGCGCCAGGATCTTCAGCACGACGAAGATGTTGTTGGTCATCGCCGTCTCGCGGATGCCGAGCGACAGTAGCGCCGAGAGCAGCAGGACGAACAGCGCCCCGACGACGTCGTATTGCGAGTTGGCGAGGTCCCACTGCCAGAACGCCCACCACGGGCCGTGCGCTATGAAGTGCGACGTCTGCGCCCAATAGGGCAGCACGAGGCCGGCCGACTGGAGGACGCTTTGGAACGCGTGCGAGAACTGCTGCGCGACCGGCGCCGCGCTGACGCCGTACTCGAACAGCAGGCTGAAGCCGATGACCCAGGCGACCAGTTGGCCGAGCGTGGCGTACGCGTACGTGTACGCGCTGCCCGCGATCGGGACCATCGCGCCGAGCTCGGCGTAGCAGAGCGCCGCGAAGAACGAGGCGAGGCCGGCGAGCACGAACGACAGGATGATCGCCGGGCCGGCCATCTTGACCCCGGGGCCGAGCGTGGTGAAGATGCCGCCGCCGATCATCGTGCCGAGGCCGACGGCGATCAGGTCGCGCGCGCGCAGCGCGCGGCGCAGAACGGTGGGGCGCTCCGCGTCGGTCATCTTGTCGACCGACGTCGTCGCGAACAAGCGCCTGACGAAAGACGGAGCCGGGACCGGGCCTGGAGTCATCCGCCGGGCGTTGGCTTTCCCGTTGCGCCCGCCCTACCGCCGCGGGCGGTCATTCGGGCGGGCGGGCCTTGGGGTCCCAGCGGTGCTCGGCCACGCCGAGCGCGGCGTTGATCCAGCGAGCCCACACGAAGAGGGCGTCGGAGAGGCGATTGAGATAGCGCCGGGCGTCGGCGGAGACCTCCTCGTTTTCTGCCAGTGTGACGACGTGCCGCTCGGCGCGCCGAGCCACCGTCCGCGCCACATGCAGCAACGCGGCCGGCTGCGAGCCGCCCGGGTGAATGAAGTTCGCGAGCGGTTCCAGCGACGACTCCGCGCGATCGATCGCGCGCTCCAGCGCCGCGACGTCGTCGAAGGTCACGACCGGCATGCCGCCGCCCTGGCCGGCGGGCGTCGCGAGTTCGCAGCCGAGGTTGAACAGCACGTCCTGCACCCATGCGAGCGTACGGTCGAGTTCGCGGGCCGCGTCCGTCGAAGCCGCCAGCGCGGCGCGCGCCACGCCGATCGCGCTCGACAGTTCGTCGACCGTGCCGTAGGCGGCGATGCGCGGTGCGTCTTTGGAAACGCGCGCGCCGCCGATGAGACCGGTCGTGCCGTCGTCGCCCGTGCGCGTGTAGATTCTCGTGTATTTGGCCACGCACCATCCTTGGCGGGCGAGGACTGGGAACCATTCGCCCGAACCTGCACCGGTTGTCATGGCCGAAACATCGTCAGAGTCCCTCAAGACGCCGCTCGTTAAAGAGATTCCGCCCAAAGGGGCGGACCTTTCCGAGTGGTACCAGGCCGTCTGCTACAAGGCCGAGCTCGTGTCGCTCGCGCCGGTGCGCGGCTGCGTCGTGCTGCGCCCGTACGGCTACGGCCTCTGGGAGCGCTTGCAAGCGGAACTCGACCGCCGCTTCAAAGAGACCGGCCACGAGAACGCCTATTTTCCGCTGCTGATCCCCGAGTCTTTGCTCACGCGCGAGGCCGAGCACGTCGAGGGCTTCGCCCCCGAGGTGGCGTGGGTGACGCAGGGCGGCAACGAAGTGCTGGCCGAGCGCCTGGCGATCCGCCCGACCTCCGAGGTCGTGATCGGAACGATGTACGCCGACTGGGTGCAGTCGTATCGCGACCTGCCGATCCTCATCAACCAGTGGGCGAACGTGATGCGCTGGGAGAAGCGCACGCGCCCGTTCCTGCGGACGCTCGAGTTTCTGTGGCAGGAAGGCCACACGGCGCACGCTACCGAGGCCGAGGCCGCGGCCGAGGTCGCCCAGATGCTCGACGTCTACGTCGACGTTGCGGAGAACGTGGCGGCGGTACCCGTGTACAAGGGCGAAAAGAGCAAGAGCGAGCGCTTCGCCGGCGCGACCCACACGTACTCGATCGAGGCGCTGATGCCCGACGGTAAGGCCCTGCAGGCCGCGACGTCGCACGAACTCGGGCAGAATTTCTCGCGCGCGTACGGCATCAAGTTCTCAGCCGAAGATCAAACCGAACAATTTGCGTGGACGACCTCGTGGGGTATGTCGTGGCGCATGCTCGGCGCGCTGATCATGGTGCACGGCGACGACCGCGGGCTCCGGTTCCCGCCGCGGATGGCGCCGGTCGAGGCCGTCGTCGTCCCGATTCCCAAAGGTGACAGCACCGACGTCTTAGCCGCCGCGCGCGACCTCTACGAGGCGTTGCGCAAGGCCGGCGTCCGCGTCAAACTCGACGACCGCGACGGCCTGCGGCCCGGCGCGAAGTTCGCCGACTGGGAGATGCGTGGCGTACCGCTGCGCATCGAACTCGGCGCCAACGACCTCGCAGCGGGCGTCGCGACGCTCGTGCGCCGCGATCGCGAGAAGGGCGCCGACGGTGCGAAGACGACGGTCCCGATCGCCGACGTGCCGGCGCGCGTCGCGCCGCTGATGGAAGAGATCCAGCAGTCGCTCTACGACCAGGCGCTGGCGTTCCTGCACTCGCACACGCTGCGGGTGACCGACCGCGCCGAGTTCTTCCGCCTGTGCCGCGAGCGCGCGGGCATGATCGATATCCCGTGGTGCGAGCGCGACGCGTGCGAGGCGCACGTCAAGGCCGAGACGAGCGCGACGACGCGCAACCTGCGTCCGCTCGACGAGCCGGGCGCGGCCTGCGTCGCCTGCGGCGAACCCGCCCGCGTGCGCGCGTACTTCGCGCAGTCGTATTGAGCGCGGCCGCCGCGCCTCCCGGGGCGCTCGTCGACGTCAATGCCGAGGCGCGCGCGGCGGGGAACCGCCGCCCGGAGGCCGTGCAGATCGGGCGCGCGCTGCTCGCGCGCACGTGGCCGGCGCAGGTGACCAAGATCCGCGTCGACGGCGCGGGATCGCACGAGGTGGCCGGGCTCGTCCTCTCCGGCGTCAAGTTCCACGGCCCGCTCGATGCGGCGGGCTTCACCGCCGAAGTGGCGCAGCTCGTCCGCCGCACGTTCGCGGCCGGCGGGGTCGAGGAGGTCGACGTGTGGACGACCGTGCCCCTCGACGTGGCCCACGGCCAGGTCGTCGCCGGCGACTTCGCGATGCCCACGTCCCGCATCGTCTTCTCGGTCACCGTCCGCCGCGACGGCCTCGCCGACCTCGAGCGGCGCCTGAGGACGGGGGACGGCGTCTACTGGGCCGCCGACTGGAAGGCCACGCTCGGTTCCTAGGGCGGGCGCTAGCGGCGCGGAGGGCGCCGGACCGGGGAGGCCAAACTCGGGCGGTTACGCCCTCTCCCGGAGACTGGTTTGTACAAGAAGACGACCCTGCCCAACGGCGTCCGCGTCATCACCGAGACGATGCCGGCGGTCCGCTCCGCCTCGATCGGCATCTGGGCCGACGTCGGCTCGGCGGCCGAGCGCCGCGAACAGCGCGGCATCTCGCACCTCGTCGAGCACATGCTCTTCAAGGGAACCGAGCGCCGTACCGCGCACGCGATCGCCGAGGCGATGGACGGCGTCGGGGGTAACCTCAACGCGTTCACCGACAAAGAGACGACCTGTTACTACGCCAAGGTCATCGACCACCACGTCCCGCTCGCCATCGACGTGCTGAGCGACATGTTCCTCCACTCGGTCTTCGACCCGGCCGAGCTGCGTAAGGAGCAGAAGGTCGTGCTCGAAGAGATCAAGATGTACGACGACTCGCCGGACGAGATGATTCACGACCTGTTCATCCGGACGATGTGGAGCGGCTCCGACCTCGGGGCTCCGACGATCGGCTATCGCGAGACGGTCGAGGCGCTGACGCGCGACGACCTGCGCGAACACATGCGCCAGCGCTATGCTCCTAACACGGTCGTCGTCGCGGCCGCCGGCAACGTCGTGCACGAACGCGTCGTCGAACTCATCGCCGAGGCGTTCGACGGGTTCGCCGGACGCTGCGAGCCGCCGGTGCCCGAGCATCCCGCGCTCACCCCGTCGGTCAAGTTCAAGCAGAAGGACACGGAGCAGGCCTACGTCGTGCTGGGGACCCGCGGCCTCTCGCTGCGCGACGAGCGGCGCTATGCCTTGTCCGTGCTCGACACCGTCTTCGGCGGGGGCATGTCGAGCCGGCTCTTCCAGGAGGTGCGCGAGAAGCGCGGCCTCGCCTACAGCGTCTACTCGTTCCAACAGGGCTACCGCGAGGCGGGTCTCTTCGCCGTTTCGGCCGGCACGTCGCCCGCGAACGTGCAGGAGTGCGTCGACGTCATCACGGCCGAGCTCGAGCGCGCCGCCGCCCATGGCATTACCGAGGCCGAGTTGTCGTTGGCAAAGGAGCACATCAAGGGCAGCCTCACGCTGTCGCTCGAGAGCACGTCGAGCCGCATGATCCGGCTCGGGCGCGGCGAGTTCACGCACGGCTATCAACTCACGACCGAGGAGATCGAGGCGAAGGTCGACGCGGTAACGTCGGAACTGGTCCTGTCGCTAGCCCGCGAACTGCTCGCGCCGGAGAACCTCGGGCTCTGCGTCCTGGGCCCGGTGGACGAAGACGCGATTGCCTGGCGGCCCAGCGCTGCTGTTGCTTAGGCGTCCGGCCGCGGGGCCGGCGCCTTCGGAGGCCGCATGGCGATGACGGCGTTCTGGTCGACGCAGCTCGTGCTGGCGCTCGTCCTGAACTGCGCCGTGCAGGCGATTCAGATCGGGGCGTACGCGGCGCGGCTCGCGGGCGTCCGGTCGGGCCGCATCGGAACGTCGATCTCGCTGTTCAATCTGTTCGTGACCGCGAGCCGGTTCGCGAACCTGATCTACGCCCCGATGCTTGGGACGATCTCGGACCGAACCGCGCACGCGGTGCGCAATCCGCTCTATGCGGACGCGGCGATCCATCAGTTCGAGATCCAGATCCGCTTGATCGTCCTGGCCGGAACCGTCGGCACCGTGCTGGGCGCGCTGCTGCTGCCCACCTTCACCTACCTGTTCATGCGCGGGGTCGCGTCGTTCGAGCGCCTGGGCTCGGTACCGCGCGCCGTCGCGCGGCTCGGCGATCCGCGCGTCATCGGCGACGTCATCCGCAGCATGCGGCCGCCGCCGCGCAACCTGCTCAACCGCTTCAAGATTCACGACGTGCCGGCCGGGCTGCTGCTCGGCAACGTGATCGTGACCGGCATCTATGCCATCGGCGTGGTGGCGGCGGTCTTCGCCAGCGTGCTCGACCCGAACGTCGCCCGCACGGCGACGCTCCTGTCGGGCATCGTCAACGGCGTCGCGACCATCGCCTTCGCGCTCGTCGTCGACCCGACGTCGGCCTTCATCACCGACCAAGCCGTCAAGGGCGAGCGTCCCGTAAGCGACGTGCAGGCGATGGTGTTCTACCTGGCGCTGACGGCGATCGTCGGCACGCTCCTATCGCAACTGATCCTCTATCCGGCGGCGCTCTTCATCGGCAGCGTCGCGCGGGTCGTCAATCTGTTACACTAGGGACGTCCATGATCAGACGGATCTTCGCGCTCGCCCTCGCTCTCGCCGCGGCCCCGCTCGGGGGCTGCTCGGGCGGTGGGCTCACGCACTACATCGTGACGATGCGCAACCAGCAGGGCGACGCCGGCCTCCAGCACGGCAGTTACCAGGACGCCTCGCTCGCGTACCGGCTCGCGCTGCAGATCGACCCGCAGGACGCGCACGCGCGGGCCGGGCTGGCCGAGGTGCAGCTGAAGATCGCCGAGCAGCAGTACCGGGCGGCAAAGTTCGAGGACGCGCTGACGTCCATCGCGGTAGCGGCCAAGTACGATCCGCAGAGCGTGCGCATCGCCGAACTGCGCTCGGAAATCGAGCAGGCGCGCATCAAGCGCGAGATCGTCGTGTCGAATTATCCCACCTACGCGGAGACCGGCCGCCAGTTGCAGCGCTCGTATAAAGAACTGTCGGTGCTCGACGCGAAGATCATCGCCGCGCTGCAACGGTTCAATTACAGCTACGACTCCGCCCAACTGACGCAGGCCATCCAGAACTCGTACGTACTGGGCGAGGAGGTGCAGAAGAACACCAACCGCCTCGTCACCTTCCGGCAACTCGTCGAGGCCGGCGCGCCCGCGGCCGGCAACGAGCCGATCGCGCCGGCCGCATCGCTGCTCCCGTTGCCGTGACGCCGCCCGGCCTGAACGTCCGTCCGATGGCCGAAGCGGACGCGCAGTACGTCGTCGACCTCTGCAATGTCGAGCACGCGCGCGAGTTCGTGCACGGTCCGAGCTTTGACGAGGTCGTCGCCGGGCTTGCGCGACCGGAGGCGACGACGTATATCATGGAGACCGGCGGGCGCAGCGTGGGCCTCTTCCGCATTGCTTGGGTCGGCGAGCCCGCGTGGTTGGCCGAACTGCGCTTGATCGTCGTCGGCGAACCGGGCAAAGGATACGGCCGAGCGGCGCTGCACTGGGTGCGGCGCCACGCCTTCGAAGACCGCGGCGTGCGCCGCGTCTACCTCGAGGTGGTCGCGGATAACGCTCGGGCGCGCGCGCTGTACGAGCGCTGCGGCTTCGTCCAGGAGGGTGCGTTTCGCGACGGTTTCCGCGCCGGCGACGGCACGTTCCGCGACCTCATCCCGTACGGCATGCTGGCGACGGAGTACCGCGCCCCTTAGGCTCAGCTGCTGGGCGGCACCTTCGCCTGCGGCGTTTGGGGCAACTCGCCGGCCTTTTCGCGGCGCCGGAACTCGCGCCAGCGATCCTCGGCGCCCGGTAACAGTTTGGCGTTGTCGGTTTCGTACACGGGCCACAGCGCGTCCGGATTGCGCACCCCGAAGCGCTGCATCCATGCGTAGAGTTCGACGTTGCGTTTGAACCGGTTGTTCTCGATGGCGACGAAATAGCGCGCGCCTTTACGGATCGCGCTCTGCTCGTCGAACGGCGTCCACAGGTACGGGTCTTCCTCCCAGCCCTTGCGGTTAATGTAATAGAGCACCGACGGGTCGTAGTGGCCCATGACGATCAGCGCGCCGGGGTCGAGCGTGGCGTCCAGCGCCTTGGCCGCCTGGTAGACCTCGCGACTGTAGGCGTAGTAGCGGGCGACGCGATGGCGGCCGTCCCAGGCGACGACGGCCACCAGGAGCGCGATGACCGCCGTGGCCGCAGCGGCGCGCTCGCGGCCTTCGCCGAGCAGCTCGTGCCCGCGCGCCAGCGCGCCGCCGGTCCACAGCGCCGCCAGCGGGAGGACGAGGTAGAGGTAGTAGTCGACGCGCTCGACGGTGACGACGGCGAATGCGTAGAGCGCCGCGCCCGCCAGCCAGCCGAAGAGCAGCGGCCGCGCGCGGCGTGCGACCGGCACGAGGATCGCGACGGCAAACGCGCCGAGGCCGGCGGGCCCGAGCATCGTCGAGCCGAGCAGGCCGAGCGTCCCCCACCACGCGCGCAGCTTCGCGCCGGCGGCCTGCGCCGAGGTCAGCGACTGCGCGAGCGAGGGTAGAACGTGCCGCTTCGTGATGCCGCTTGCCCAGTGCCACTCGGCGATCCGCGACAGGTAGGCGTCGTAGGCGAGATACGGCCCGAGCGCGACGGCGGCGAGCGCCCACGACTGCGGGCGTCGTAGCGTCCCCAGCACGCCGAAGCGCGCGACGCTGACGACCGCGACCGGCACGGCTGCGACCAACGCGACCGGCTTGGCGAGCACGGCGGCCGCCAGCAGCAGGGCCGCCGGCCAGAAGCCGCGCCACGACCGCGCGTCCTCGTTGTCGAAGAAGCGCACCGTCGCGAACAGCGCCGCGGTGAGGAAGAAGACCATCGTCGTATCGGGCATGAAGGTGCGCCCGTAGTACACGCTTCCCGGGTAGACGGCATACAGCGCCGCCGCGGCGATGCCGGCGACGTCGCCCCGGCCGTCGCGGAAGACGTAGCGGCCGAAGAACGCCAGCAGCGCGACGGTCGCGAGGCTGAACGTCATCGTGATCAGCCGGCCGAAGACCTCATGGATGCCGAAGATCTTGTACAGCGTCGCGGCGAGGAACGGCACGATCTGCAGTTCCAGCTCGACGTAGTTGGGCGGCGGCCCGTCGTAATCGGTCTGCGGGTGGAACGGGTTGAAGTCGAGCGTCGCGAAGTTGCGCGCGATCGCGGCCGTGTCGCCCTGGCGCCAGCCGGGGTGGTCGAGCAGCGGGCTATGAATGCCGCGCAGGCGCAGCAGCAGGCCGGCGAGCAGCACGACGGCGACGGCGAGCGCCCAGAGTTGGCGGCGGCTCACGTGACGCTGCGAAACGTCCAGTACTTGTTGACGAAGAAGTTAAGGATCATGCCGCTGACGGTCGACAGGAACCAGACCGTGTGCTCGTGATGATACTGCAGCTTGCTCACGAGCAGCCAGCCGACGAGGTTGCCGAGCAACAGCGCCAGGAACGAGACGAACAGGAATTGCGCGCCTTCCTTGCCGGCGTGCCCGCTCGACCGGAACGTCCACCAGCGGTTGAGGAAGTAGTTCGAGACGCCGCCGATCATGAAGCCGATCGAGAACTCGAGCCAGAACGGCATGGTCGTCGTCTTCTGTAGGACCGTGAACGCCGCCAGATTGACGACGAAGCCCGAAGCCCCGACGATGCCGAACTTGACGAATTGGCGGACGCCGCGGCGGGCGGCGATACGCTGGACGAAGTTCTTCTGATCCGGTTGCGTCACGCGACCCAGTACCAATCGGCGAACAGCACGGTGAAGAGGCCCAGGAGCGGCAGCGAGAACGAGACGATCGCGCTATTGATCCAGTTGCGGGCTCCCCACTGCGCGAGCACCATGAACATCGGGAACAGCACGAGCGCGAACCGCGGCATGCTCATCAGGCTCGACGTGCACATCGGGATGAGGATCGACAGCGCCATATAGACCCAGAACGACGGCCGCAGCCGTTTGAAACCGCCGATCAGCACCGCGATCATCAGCACCGTGAACGCCAGCTCGATCACCTGGCCCACGCGGGCCTGCGCGCCGTGCGCGGTTGCCAGGATGTGGAAACTCCGCCAGACGGCCACCCAGGGCGGGGCGAGGTGGCGGTTCCAGTGGATCTGGACGTGCGAGAAGTAGAGCGGGTCGCCGCGCAGCACCCAGAGCAGGCCCATGTAGATCACGAGACCGAGGGGAATCAGCGCGGCGCCCGCCAGCGCGCGCACCGTGCCGGCGAGGCGGCCCGCGCGCAGCGCCGCGACGGCCTCCATGGCGAACGGTACGAGCAGCAAGACGCCTTCGACCCGCGTGAGCGCCGCGAGGCCGCCGAGCAGGCCCGCCGTCACCCAGCGCCGTTCGCGGATGTAGTAGAACGACGCCACCGTCAGCGCGAAGAACAGCGATTCCGTGTAGACGGCAGAGAAGAAGACCGCCGTCGGGAAGATCGAGATGTAAAAGATCGCGCGGAACGCATTGCTGCGGTCGAGTTCGTGTTCGACGAGCTTATAGAAAAACAGCAGCCCGAAGAAGAACGAGACGTTCGAGATCAAGAGGCCCGCCACCATGGCGTTGCCGACCAGGCGCCCGACGACGTTGACGAGGCCGGGATAGAGCGGGAAGAACGCCATGTTCGTCCCGTAGTAGCCCG
>Ga0182016_10005517_pt1 | contig 13588 bp, 10 predicted proteins | sample 712S2MmetaG_FD_120491 | JGI IMG/M metagenome (GOLD analysis project Ga0182016, IMG submission 120491) | Permafrost microbial communities from Stordalen Mire, Sweden - 712S2M metaG | ecosystem: Environmental > Terrestrial > Soil > Wetlands > Permafrost | place: Sweden: Stordalen | collected...
TCACACCTCGGCTCGATGGAACTGTGCATGATGACTTTTCAACACGAATACGACGATGTGTGGGTTGACCTGATGAGCAAGCTTGAACGCTGGATCGTTGAAAACGACGCCGAGTTGGAAGCGACCAAGAATATTCCGCTGCGGGACTGACGAGCGCGGGCATCCGAAACGAGTTTACTGTCGCCGGCGCAGAACGACCGTAATTGGCGCTTTTCCACCCTCTTGCACCGCAAGCATTGCGTCCGCTGACCGGAGTAGACTGGGCATGCGGCCTGGGTCGCGGCATCGCTGGGTCTGGCGCATTGCTGCCGCCGACCCAGCGATGCCGCTCAAACTCGGAAACAGGGTTCCAAGTATCAGATTTCAAAACCTATTTCACACGCCGCATCACGTCTCACCCCACGACATTCCTCTCCACCCGCAGCCGCGGATAACTCCTCCCGCCCGCCGCCAAAACATCCCCCTCTAAAACCCTCGCCCCCGCCATGGCGACAACCGCCGCCTTGCGCGAGCCCGTGATTTTGTTGCGGGCGATCACGCCGTCGCCGACCCGTAGGCCCGTCGCGAAGGCGACGCCATAATCGGCGCCCAAAATATTGTTGCCTTCCGCGCGAAGATTTTCGCGATAGCCGCCGAGCATGACGCCGATCCAGGCCGGGCCGACAATATTATTGCCGGCGATCTCGCAATTTTTCTCGGCCAATATGCCGGTCATCCAGAACATCGACGGGCCGAATTCGCTGTCGGGATGGGTTTCCCGCAGATTAGCGACGGTGTTGCCGGTGACGACGCCAATGTCCGTGCCGCCTTCCGCGTTGGCGAGCGCTATGCCGCCCCCGGCGTCAAAGATTTTATTGTCGCGGAACGTCGCGCGCTTGGCGCCAAATTCCGCGTACATCGCCTTTTCGCCAAAGCCCCTGCAGTCATTGCCGATGACCAGAATATCATGGCCGGCGTTGTTGCGCACGGCGGTATAGGCGCAGCGGTATATTTTATTGTTCTCGACCCGCACCGAGCCCGAGCCCCAGATGCTCACGCCATTGCCATAGGGGCCATCGCCGCCGGAAATATTATGGATGTCCTCGATGATGTTGTTTCGTATGCGCGAGCCCTCGTAACGCCCGGCCTGGCTGGTCCAGACCATGACGCCATTGTCGCCGCAGTCGCTGATATGATTGCCATCTATGTCGAAGCCGAGCCCGTCGAGCGAGTGAAAGCCGGCGCCCTGGACATGCTCGATTCTATTTTGCGCGAAAACCCCGGCGCAGCGCGTGAGATTGACGCCATGGCCGGACGAATTCCTGATCGCGCAGCCGCGAATGGAAAGACCCGCCGCGTCCTCGAAGTCGAGCAATCCGCGCTTGGCCTCGACCATATTGTCGCCGCCGTCGAAGACTATGGTTTCGAGCGTGACGCCGCTGGAGCCAGTGGCGTGAAGCAGCGGGCCGGGGCCGATGAGTTTTAGCGTCGAACCGCCAGGGGCGCCGATGAGACGGGCGCCGGGCGGCAGTTCCAGCGAGCGGATCGCGATGACGCCGGGGGGAAGTCGCGCCACGCCGGCGCGCAATTGCTCGGCGAGTTCTCCGGTCTGGTCGCGCGCCGCCGCCGAAAATGGCGCGGCGAGACAGCCCGCCGCGAGGCCGAGGAATCCCCTGCGCGTCGGATGCGCGAAAATGCGCGTTCGCGCATGATTCATGCGTGTCATTGCGCGATAGTAGCCGCCAACCGCGCGCCGTCGAGGCGCGTCTCGCGACAGGGTGAACAGGCGTGAGGATCGTATTCGTCGACGCGGCGACGGCCCCGCGCGAAAAAGGCGCCTATGCGCTGCTCGTCCTCCTTGATGCGCCGCTGCCCGTCCGGGCGGGCCAAAACGCCGCGATTCTGCCGCCCGGCCGTTATATTTACTGCGGCTCGGCCAGGGGGCCGGGCGGGCTCGCGGCGCGCCTCGCCCGCCATATGCGGCGAGAAAAGCCCACGCATTGGCATGTCGATCAACTGACCCGCGCCGGAAAAACGCCCGGCGCCTGGGCTATTCCCGGCGGCGACGAATGCGCGTTGAACGCGGCGCTGTCAGCTTTTCCCACGCCGCTGAAAGGCTTCGGCTCTTCGGACTGTCCGCGCTGCGAGAGCCATTTGCGGCTGTGGCCTGAGGGCGCGGCGCTTCCCTCTGCTTGGGAAAATGCTAGGAAGTGCCAGGACTGGAGCGTTTTCGAGCGAAGCGGACGCCGGTTCGCGTGAAGAAAGCGCGTTAAAACAATAATTTGGAGCATTCTCTCGTTTCACGGAAACGGGCGAAGGCCAGAGGCCCAGAAAAAATGTCGAACGATCAAAACACGCCGCAAGACAAGCGAAAAGTCGAAGCCCGCGTCCCCCGCGGCTTCGCCGACCGCGGCGGCGCCGAACTCGCCGCCACCGGCAAAATGCTGGAGGCGATTCGCTCCGTCTATGAGCTTTATGGCTTCGAGGCGCTGGAGACGCCGACGATCGAATATACCGACGCGCTCGGCAAATTCCTGCCCGATCAGGACCGGCCCAACGAGGGCGTGTTTTCGTTTCAGGACGACGACGAGCAATGGCTGTCGCTGCGCTACGATTTGACGGCGCCGCTGGCCCGCTATGTCGCGCAGAACTTCGACGCGCTGCCAAAGCCTTATCGCTCCTATCGCGTCGGGCAGGTCTATCGCAACGAGAAGCCGGGACCGGGACGCTTCCGCCAGTTCATGCAGTTCGACGCCGATACGGTTGGGTCCGCCTCGCCCGCCGCCGACGCCGAAATCTGCATGATGGCCGCCGACACGCTGGAGCGGCTCGGCGTCAAGCGCGGCGATTATGTGATTAAAATCAACAGCCGCAAGGTGCTGGACGGGGTGATGAAGGCCGTGGGGCTCGACGGCGTCGAGAACGCCGGCCGCCGCCTCACCGTGCTGCGCGCCGTCGACAAGCTCGACCGGCTGGGCCCGGAAGGCGTGAAGCTGTTGCTCGGCGCCGGCCGCAAGGACGAGAGCGGCGATTTCACCAAGGGCGCCGGGCTCGGCCAGGAGGCGATCGACACGATCATGTCCTTCAGCGCCGGCGGGCAATATGTGGACGGCAAGCCGAGCTTCGATCTCTTCGGCCTGCTCGGCAAGAGCGACATCGGCGCGCAGGGCGCCGAGGAACTGATGGAGATCGAGGATCTCGCGCGCGACGCCGGCTATGGCTTCGACCGCATCCGCATCGACCCGTCCGTCGTGCGCGGGCTCGAATATTACACCGGACCAGTGTTCGAGGCGGAGCTGACTTTCGAGACAAAGGACGAAAAGGGCAATCCGGTGCGCTTTGGCTCGGTTGGCGGCGGCGGCCGCTACGACGGGCTGATCGGCAGGTTCCGCGCGGACGATACGCCGGCGACGGGGTTTTCGATCGGCGTGTCCCGCCTCTACGCGGCGCTAAAGCTCGTCGGCAGCGAGATTGTCGCCACGCCCGAGCGGCGCGGGCCGGTGGTGGTGCTGGTGCTCGACCGCGACCGCCTCGCCGATTACCAGCGCATGGTTTCCACGCTGCGCGCGAATGGCGTCGCCAGCGAGATTTATCTCGGCGCCGCCGGCATGAAGGCGCAGATGAAATACGCCGACAAGCGCAACAGCCCGGTCGTTATCATCCAGGGCTCGGACGAAAAGGCCAAGGGCGAGGTGCAGATCAAGGACCTCGCGGCCGGCGCGCGCGCGGCGGCCTCCATCGCCACCAATGAGGAATGGAAGGCGCAACGCCCCGCGCAGATTTCGGTTTCCGAAAGCGAGCTCGTGGAGCGGGTGCGGGAGATTTTGGCGGGGCGCGAGCCGTAGCCGTTGGCGCGCTTTCCGCTCGGATGGAATCATCCGAGCGATAAGAAATCGCGCAAAATCAAAATGCTGGAGCAAGTCCTGATCGCAAAAGTCTGTCACCTTTTGCTGGACTTGCTCTAGCGGCGTGGCGGAAGGGGCGGCGATGCGGGGTGGGCGGGCGGAAATCGTGCTGGAGCGCCTGCATTATGGCAAGCTCGCGGCGGGCGCCGATCTCTCGATCCCGGCCGATGAAGGCTATGGCGTCACGCGCCGCAGCCTTGGACTCGATCCCGCCTTCGACGCCGCTCTTTCGCCGCCCCGCCTGATCGCGACGCGGCGCTTGAACCGCGATCTCGTCGACGAGGCGGCGCGGCGGCGCGGCTTTCTGCTGGCGCGGGCCGCGCCGGATTGGCCGGGCGCGGGCGAGCCGCCGCTGGCGCTGCTCCGCGCGCGCTTTCGTCACGAGGACGGCGATAACGGACAGGGCCGGCTCTATCAGCAAAGCGCCGTCTGGCTCGCCGATTTCGCGCTCTGGCGACGCCATCCCGACGCGTTGCTGCTGCTCGCCGGGGCGGAACTCGAGGCGCATCCGGATCTCGCCGGGGAAAGCGCGGCGGCGCGGCTGGCTTGCCCGCCGCTCACGCGCCGACTTCCCTCGCCGCCGAAAGTCGCGCCGGAGGGCGGAACCTCGATCCTGCTCGACGTGCTGGCGCGTCACGCGCGAACGGAGGACGGCTGTCTCGTCACCTTCGGCGCCGGCTGCGATTTCAAAAGCGAGACGGAGTTTCTGGCGGCGGTCGGCGCCGCGCTGCGACAATTGCCACACGATTATCCGCGCTGGCGCGATATCGTCGTTCTATCTGGCCTGCGCCAGCGGATACCCGGCCTGTGCCTGCGCTTTCTGCCGTCCTATCGCGGGACGGAGGATTAAGAACTCGTCCCGGCGCGAGCGAATGGCGCCGACGGATGTTTACCCCCAAATTCCTATGCCTCCCTCACGCCCAGCGCGGACATTCGGCTCTCCAGCCTCGCCAATCGCTCACGTAATTTCAGCATGTCGGATTCCGCTCGGTTCTCCTCGCAGCCGTCAACGACTCTCCGCGCCCGTCGAACCAGAGATTGCAGCTCGTTAGGCCGCAATTCGACGCTGGCGATATCTTCGAACGCTCGTATCAACCGGAGGCTGACAGCGATGTCATTCTTCGAATAATGACGAATCTGCTCGAACGCCGTATCGAGCAAACCCTCGAAGTCGATCCAGGGCAAAACGACGCGCAAGACATGCGGCGGAGCATGCAGATAAGTGCGCGGCGGCGTGCGTGTCGCGAAGCGAATTAAGATGCGGCTGAGTTGATCGATGCAACTGATCGCGGTGCTGGGGTCGTTGATGGCGGGCGAAATCGCCCGCAACGCGACGTCGACGATTTGTATGACCCCGAACTCCACATCCTGCTGCAATGTGCGGGCGGGACCGATATCGAACGCGGAGAGAATACGAACCTCGCATTCCGGCGTCACTCGGCCAGCTTCCGCGACCCGCATGATCGGAACGCCGGCGGGAACGAAATGGCCCACCCGCCTCGCCAGAACTATTTGCACCCCATAGGATTTGGCGCACTCGACAAGATAAGCGGCGTCAATGAAACGGATATATCCCGACCTCGGGCTGACAATTAGCCGCTCCCTGGCCTCGCGAAAGGGAGTCGCGTGCTCGGGCCGTTCGGAGGGACCGCGCGGGTTTGGCATGAGATCATCGATGACGAGTTCCGTTTCACGCGCGATCCGATCGACAATGTGATTGACGCTGATCGACTGCGATATGTGATTGATGAAGAAAATCAGCCAGCCGACGCACAAGACCGCGAGCGACATGGCCGTCAGGACGGTCGCCACCGGCACGAAGGGATGGGGCTGAAACCGCACCGCCGGTAGGGCCGCGATGCAGAAGCAAAACGTGCCTAGGAAGATGCCGAGCGTCCATTGAGTGCTGCGGTCCCTGACGAAACTGACCAGAATGCGCGGTGAAAACTGCGTGGAGGCGAGGGTCAGCGTCATCAGGAGAATTGCGAAAATGATCGACACGACCGTCATGATCGAGCTGGCGATGGTGGAAAGGATCGTTTGAGCGACCTGGGGATCTTGATGCGCCGGAAATAGAACCTCGGGAATCCAAGCATTGAGCGCCGGAACATATTCCTCGGCGAACGACAGAATCGCGCCGACGCCGCCGAGAAACAAGGCGATGACAAGTGGACGGATGAGGAATCCGCCGCGCAAAGCGTAAACGGCTGAACGAAGGAGCAAGGACAGGCGCTTGTGCATGGTCGGTTTCTTGGGGGGAACTCTTGGACGGAATTCTTGGAATCTCTCGCGCCCAGTCACAACTTTCCTCGAGCGAGATCAATCATTTTTGGCGCCAGCGCGCTAAAAATCGGCGCTCGGCCATACGGGAATCGCGGCTTCCGGTCGATGCGCGCTTGGATTTCCGCGCCTAGCGCGCGCGCTCTCCCGGCGCGGCGGCGACCTCTTCGGGCTCTGGAATATGCGTCAGATAGCGCTCCAGCGCGCTTGGACGGCGGCGGCGCGCGGGTTCTCCCGAGGGGTCGCCATAATAGGACTTCGGCCCGTCGGCGCCGGCTTCGGCCCCGCCGAAGCGCGGGCCGCGCGCCCAACGCATTCTCATGGCGGCGGCGAGACGCTGCTCGATCTGCGAGATCGTGATGTTGTCGACGAGATAATAGCCCTTGCGGTCGACATGGGCGATTTCGTCGCGCACCAGACGATTGAGCAGAGCGGTTAGATTTTCGCGCACGTTCAAAGGCAGAAGCGCGAAGGTCGCCGCCTCCGGATCGATCTCGCTCATGTCGCCATGCACGGGCCTCGCCGCGCGCATCACCGCCTTCATCGCGCGGGTCTCGACCGGATCGGCCTCGCTGTCGGTCAGATCCTGCGGCGCGACGAACTGGCGCCGCTCGCGCGTCTCCAGGCCGCGCTTAAAAATCTCCGACAGAAACTTCATGATGAAGACGAAGGCGTCCTGCGCCATGGCGACGCAAATCGCCATCGTCGCGTCGGGCGTAAAGCTCCAGAACGCCTCGCGCGCCAGTTCGAACTTGTTGCGCTCCGTGGTGTGGGCGCGCAAGAAATCGTCGCTTCGCTTGAGCAGCGCGCGCACGTCGGCCTCGCTAAGCCCAGCCGGCTTTCCCGCGACGACGCAGGCGTCGACAAGTTTCTTGGCCTCGTTGAACCCGCTCGCCGCCGCGGTCGGGTCCGTGGCGGAGGCCTCGCGAATATGGTTCGCGACCGCACCGATTTCGTCGCGCAATTCGCCTTCCAGCGAACATTTCCTGTCGAACACGGCGCGCGCGGCGGTCATTTCGTCGCGCGCCGTCAAACGGTCGCGCGCCTGCGCGCCAATCGGCTCGCAGGCGAAATCGCCCGCGACCGTCGAAGGGACGGCGTTGGCGCCGCGCGCGGCGAAAAGGATCGCCTCGCACAAGGGCTTGGCCTCGCGCACGACGCGCCAACTCGGGTCGGCGCGCAATTCATCGCGCAGCGCGGCGAGCTGATGCAGCATGGCGCCGAGATCGGGCGCGGTTTCGCCCTTCGGCAGCGGACGCGCCTGCGCCTCGGCGCCGCTGTCGGCCTTCAGCTTCAAGGAGATCGCCTCGGCGTCCAGCGCGTCGCGTCGGCGCAGGGCGTTGGCGCGCTCGGTGATCGGCCCCTTGAGCGTCTCCCTGATCGTCGCGATGCGCTTTTGCGCCTCCATCGATTTGGCGCGATGCGAAAGGCAGTTCGGACCGCAGGAGGCTCCGAGCCCGTCGAGCCCCTTGGAGGCGTCGACGGCGGCCTGTTCTTCCTGTTTCGCGGTGGTCTCCAGGCCGGAGATTTCTTCCTGCTTGGCCTTGATGATCGCGTCGAGATCGGCGGCGCCGCGCTCCAATTGCTGGATTCGCGCCTTCGCGTCGGCGAGTTGCCGGCTCGCCGCCTGGGCCTCGGCGAGATCGGCGGCGGCTCGCCGCGCGGCTTCCAGGGCGACGCGCTGGCGAGCCTCCTGGCTTTTGCGAATCGACTCGCGCAAGGTCGCGTCCGCCGTGCGCGCCGTCTCGCTCAACGCCTCGAGTTGATCGAGATAGCTTTTGAATCCGGGCGTCGCCTCGAGTTGCGCGGTGTTTTCGTCGTAGCGCGCGGCGACTTCCTTGGCGGTCGGCAACACGATGTCGGCGGCAAGCTCCATCGGTTGCAGTTCGCCGACGATCTTCTTCGACGAGAGTTTGAAAATATTGTTGTAATAGTAAGTGAAGGAAAAGAACGCGGAGATCGAGAAGACGAAGACGAAAACCACCGCGGTGATCGAGGTTTTGATGATGACCCGCTCGCGCGCCATGCGCCGCATGGCGATGAGGCTCGCGAGGTCGGCCCCGAGCGACCAGGACGTCGAGGCCAGCATGACCAGGATCGCCGTCGTGGCGATCACCGCGCCGCCAAGCCCGATCCAGTCGCCGGGCTCCTTCTGCATGATGTCGACCATGCCGCTGGAGGTCGTGTAAAACACCCAGCAGAGCACCGGCGCGGCGATCGCCATGCCGATGCGGCCAAGGTCCGTCTCGCGCGGCCAGAGCTTTCGCACCGGCGCCGCGAGAGCGGCGAGCAGGCTCGGCCTGAGGTGTTTCGCCGGCGCCGCGCCCGCGCGGGGCTCGGCGGCCGGGGCCGGAATTGAGGTCGGGGTTGGCGCCGCCGCGTCCTCGCTCATGCGGCGGCCTGTTTGCGGCGTCGGTGCTTTGGCGGGGGCGCCGCGCGGCGCGGCGCGTTCTTCGATCAAGCGTCATGCGGCCAATGCTAACACAGGATTTCGCGACCCCGAAAGGGCGGCGTCACACGGTTCGCCGCGCGGCGAGCGGCCCGCGCGAATCGCCTCTCCAATCAAAGCGGCCGGTCGCGCTCAAGATAAGAAAATTCGCGACCGTGTCATTTCGGTCATATCGCGGCGCGTTTTTCTGCTTTATGAAATGAAAGCAACGTCAACTTCCTTTTGCCATGGTCCCGCGATGTTGTTTCTTTCTCGCCGCAAAATGCTCGCCGGAGCTTCCGCCTCCTTCGCCGCCGGCCTCGCCGGATGCAATAGCACCCCCGCTCCGACGATCAGCGCCGCCGTGGTTCCGGTCTCGCCGCCGCCTCCGCCGCCGGCCGCGCGTTCCGCAGCCGTCGATGGCGGGCCGTTCAACTACAGCGCGATCTACGCGGAGACAAAGGACGGCCAATTCACGGTCCCCTCCGTCAAACTGTCGCAGATCAATCCGACGTTCCTGCGCAAGAATGTCGCCTACGCGACCAAGGAATCTCCGGGCACGATCGTGGTCGATCCCGGCAATCATTTTCTCTACCATGTGGAGGATGGCGGCCGCGCGACCCGCTACGGCGTCGGCGTCGGGCGCGAAGGCTTCGTCTGGGTCGGGGAAGCGACGATCAAGAGCAAGCAGGAATGGCCGGACTGGTATCCGCCCAAGGAGATGATCGAGCGTCGGCCGGACCTTAAGAGAGAGGTGGTCGAGTTGCAGAGCGGCGTCGGCATGCACGGCGGCCCGGCCAACCCGCTCGGTGCCCGCGCCATGTATCTGTGGCAGGGCGACCAAGACACGCTGTTTCGCATCCACGGCACGAACGAGCCCTGGACCATCGGCCTGAGCCAATCCTCCGGCTGCATCCGCATGATCAACCAGGACGCGATCGACCTCTATCAGAACACGCCGGTTGGAACGCGCGTCGTGGTGCTCGCCTCCCGCGGAGCCGTGCCGGTCAAGCTCGCGCGCACGTGAAGGCGCGACGCGTCGGAGCTAACCCCGCGATCTCGCGTCGGTGAGCGGCGCTAAAACCGCGCGCCGGCCCGCGCTCGCGGACTTACCGCGAAAGATCAACCGCTTGCACCAACCGGTCAGCGGCAGCTCGACGAGCTTGTACGTGACATAGCCCCCGAGCGCGGCCGCGCCGAGGCCGAACAGGACCAGAGGCGTTCCGACGAGCGGATTCTCGACGGGAACGCGCAGGAACCGCATCGCGGCGTTCAACGCGGAGAGAATAATCGGGTTCACGAGATAAATCGAAAAAGACGAGTCGCCCAGGGTTTTCATGAATTCGCTCTTGGGCAGCCGTTTCGCGGCCTCCAGAGTGAGCACGCCGCAGACCAGAAGAGCGGCGGGGCCGCCCTGCGTGAATGTCTCGAAATCGCTATTTTTGAGATGAAAATAGGGAAGCCCCGCGGCTCCGAGCAGGGCCATCGCCAGGCCAATCCAAGGGCTGATTTTCGCGAGATAACCGTTCACATAGAGGTAGCCGAGCACCGAGCCGGCGACGAATTCGAGAATGATCGGATTCTCATAGATGCGCGGCACCGGCGCTTGCGGGTCCGTGACCACGAACAAAAGACTCACGGCGATTCCATACGCGACGAGCAAGGCGAGACGCTTTTCGGTGGACGAAACAAACAGCAGCGCCGCGAACAGGAAATAAAAATACATCTCGTAATTCAACGTATATCCAGGCCTCAGCAGCGGCACGTTCGTGCCCGTTCCCGGATTTACGTGCGGGATGAACAGCATGGATTGAATGATATGAGAAAATACGACTTCGTTCGCCCTTCCATATCCGGAAGCCAAAAATAAGATCAGATACAATATCGTCGCCAGCCAGTACAGCGGCACGATCCTGATGATACGGCGGAGCAAGAATGTTCGCGGCGACATGCTGTTGTCCTTCGTGACGAAGAACATCACGAAGCCGCTGATCACGAAAAAAACGTCTATGCCGCAGTCGCCGAAATCGCGAGCGAGGCTCGACGGCCAAGCGAAAGTCGGCATATTGACCGAAGTGTGAAAGAGCGCCACCAACATCGCGGCGACGCCTCGCAAATATTGTATGCTGACAACTTCCGCCTTGTTCGCGGTGGATCGGCTGTTCATCAAGCGCCTCGAATGCTGGCCCGCGATGCGACCGCGCGCGGATGCTATCAGAGCGAGCGGATTCAAAGCAGTCGGATCGACGCTTAACCCTAACGCCCGCGCCAGCTTGGCAATGACGAAGCTTGGCGAAAACGGCCGCGCCGACGATCCGCGCGGCGATTTTCACCAAAACGATTAGCGGCATATTTACCCTGTCATGCTCAAAGAAAGGGTCGCCGGTCGGCGTTCGCTAGGTGGCGACCCGCTCGACGAAAGCGTCCGTCTTAGCGGTCTCCGGTGGTTCCGAAACATGCCCGGCGTCGAACACCAAAACTCCGGGCCGGCCGCCAACGCCATGGGGGTCATCGGCACATTTTCGCTCGGCGCGCCGATTAGCGCGCGAGGACTGTTTTTTTTCGCGATACTCGCGCTCACCTGCATTTCTCTCTCACCGTTTCCCGACCTCGGCGACGCGCGGCTTCTCGAACTCGGCGACGGCAACGAAACCGTCACCTATTTCTTGTTTTTCGTCTTCGCCGTGATCGCGACGATCATCGCCTGGCGCTCGGATTGGCCGGCGTTGAAAAGCCTTTTTATTCCGAGCTACCTTGGAATGTTCGGTTGGGTCGGAGTCACCTGCGTCATTTCGCAGGATCCGCTGACATCGAGCAAACGCGCGGTCATGCTCGTCTTCGTCGTCCTGTGCGGCGCGACCCTGTTCCTTCTGCCGCGCGATCGGGACGAATTGACCCGCCTGCTCAGTTGGTTCGCCCTGCTGATCATCGGACTGTCCTATTTCGGCGTGTTTTTCATGCCGGAATATTCGATCCATCAGGCGACCGACCTCGGCGAGCCTCAACTCGCGGGCGACTGGCGCGGCTTGTTCGGACACAAGAACATGGCCAGCGCCGTCTTTTCCTTCCTGGCCTTTATCGGCCTGTTCGTTCGAAAAGAACGGGCCGCCGAGGGCTGGATCATTTTCGTCTTGTCGGTCGTCTTCATCATCGCCTCGGGAGGCAAAAGCTCGACGGCCATATTTCTGGCGACGATCGTGATCTCTTATGTCGCGGCGCGCATATTCAATTTCGCGCTTTGGGCGCTCCTTGTCGGCGCGCCGCTCGTCGGCCTCAATCTCCTTGGAATAGGCTCCGTGCTTTGGCCCTCGCTCACATCGATAACCTCCACTCTGCCCTTGGATTCCTCATTCACCGGACGCGCCGACGTCTGGGCATATGCGCTGCCAAGGACGACCGAAACTCCGATATTCGGCCACGGCTTTCTGGCCTTCTGGAATACGGCGGCGATGCTTTACGGCGCCGAGCAGAACACGGAATGGGCCAGCACGGCGTCGCATGCCCATAACGCCTATCTCGACGCGGTTCTCTCGATGGGCTTCCCCGGACTCTTGCTTTTTCTCGCGGCTTTCGTGGTTCAGCCGGCGCTCGACATAAGGCGCGCCCTCGCCCGCGGAGAGGAGCCAGAGCTCACCTTGATGTTCCAGCAGGCCTGGATGTTCACCCTATATCTCAGCGCGTTCGAGAGCTTTTTTTTCAATCGCGCGCATCCGAATTGGGTCACGTTTCTGTTCGCGGTGTTCAGCCTCCACTATCTCGCCCGGTTCAAGATCACCCGATCGGCGGACGCGCGCTCGCCGCCGCGTTCCTGGATGGCGTAACAGGCCGCCGCGAGGCTTCGGCTTTTGGGCAAAGTGTCGGGCGTCGCTTGCGCCGAATGCCGCCTAAGCCCCGACAGGCTCCATGGCGGGTTCAAGCTCCGGCGAGACTCGGCGGACGGCTCGTCGCAGGCTGATCGGGCGGAAGAGCTGCTTGGTCGCCTCGACGACATGAACGCCGCCGCCTGGTAGAGAGAAGCGCCCGGCGATGCGTTCGAAGGCGGGCGCCGAGCGCAACAGCGACGGGCGCGCGAAGGGCGGCACATAAAGAGCTTCGCCCCAGAATATCGGCAAGAACAAAGATTCCTGCAACAAATCGTGCAATTGGCCCCTCGAATAGGGATGGCCATGGCCAAAGGGCGTGGTGTCCAGCCGGGCCCATAGGCCCGTGCGGCTCGGCGCGATGATGATGACTCGCCCGCCTGGCGCCAAAATGCGCCAGACCTCCTCCAAAAGGTCGCGCGGATGCTCGCCCGTCTCGAGCGCGTGGATAATCAGAATCCTGTCCATGGCGGCGTCGGGCAGCGGCATCATCGTGGCGTCGACCAGCGCGGAGGAGGATCGGCCATTGAGCGGCCAGTGAATCACGCCTTGGGCGGCCGGCATGAACGCCAGCGCGCGTTCCGCCTGCGCCTTGAAATCATCGAGATAGGGCGTGGCGTAGCCAATGCCGAGAACGCGCAGCCCCGTCGTCTGGCTCTCCCAGCGCGCGCGCAGCACGCGCGACACCAACCGCCGCGCGACCTCCCCGAGCGGCGAATCGTAAAAGGCCCGTAGATCCACGACATCTAGCGACATGGCCCGATCATTGGCTGAAACCCAATCCAATGCAAGGCAGTTCGCGCAGCCGCGAATCCATCCGTTTGACGCTCATTCGGCGTATTCCGGCTCCAGGGAGCTACAAACGCGCCCCACGGTGGCGATCGTCGCTCGGGCTCGGATTCCCCCGAGCCAAATCGTGAATGTTTCGCGCCAATAATCTCGGCGCCCTGCTTGATCGCCGCCCTCGGCGCGTGTTATCTGGCGTCGACGCTGCATCCGCCGGACCAGGCTCATGCCTGAGGGACTTAAGGTGGAGGCCGCGCGCCGGAGAGGTGGCAGAGTGGTTGAATGCACCGCACTCGAAATGCGGCATACGGGCAACCGTATCGGGGGTTCAAATCCCTCCCTCTCCGCCA
>Ga0182016_10005518_pt1 | contig 13585 bp, 6 predicted proteins | sample 712S2MmetaG_FD_120491 | JGI IMG/M metagenome (GOLD analysis project Ga0182016, IMG submission 120491) | Permafrost microbial communities from Stordalen Mire, Sweden - 712S2M metaG | ecosystem: Environmental > Terrestrial > Soil > Wetlands > Permafrost | place: Sweden: Stordalen | collected...
AGGAGCCTTCCTGTCCGGGCTTGACGCCATACGCATCAAGCACATGCTGTGGCTCCTTTGAAATGTCCAGCAGTTCAGGAACTGTATCCTGCATGCGAAAACCAAGTTCGTATGACTTGATGACTCCATCAATAGCATCGGACGCGCCAGGTGCAAGCGCCGCATCATGATTGAAATCCTGAATCAGATCAATCTGCTGGCGTTCCAGGTCCTTCTCCGTTGCAGCTTTGATGTTGGGCATGAAGCCCTGATCAGTGATTGCAGTTCCCTGATCATAGGCCGGCAGAAACGCGCTGCCGTAGTTGGATGCGCCGCCAAAGGCGATGGGAGGATTGATGGTGATATAGCCAGGCAGATTCTGATTGTCCGTGCCCAGGCCGTATAAGAGCCACGATCCCCAGCTTGGCCGGGTGAGCGCCGCATTGGCGCTGCCAGTGTGGAGTTGCACAACCGCCTGTGGATGCGCCGGCGTATCGGTGTAAAGGCCCCGCATAAAGCAAAGCTCATCAGCATGTGTTGCGATGTTCGGCAACAGCTCTGAGAAGTAGGCTCCTGACTCTCCGTATTGCTTGAAATTGAAACGCGATGCGGTAAGCGTGCCTCCGCCAGGCCCCGACTTTCCATGCCGCCTCTCGAGTTCCGGCTTGTATTCAAAAGTATCGACGCTTGATATCGCACCTTCCATAAACAGAAAGATGATTCGCTTCGCTTTGGCGGGAAGTGGGGGACGTTTGGGCGCCAATGGATTGTTGCTGTTCAACTCCTGCGCGGCGGCTTTCCCGGCAATCGATCCCAGCAGTCCGCTAAGCGCCAGGTGACCAAAGCCGACCCCGGCGGATCGAAGTATATTGCGACGAGAGACTGTGAACGGATTCGACATGCTGATTCATCTCCATCTTCTGTTTCAGAAATTCGCGTTAGCGGACGAACTGGAATTCCGCGGAACCATAAAGGGACTGCACAAATGCGGCCCAGGCGGCCTGTCGCGCCGAATCTGGAACAACAAGCACAGGCGTTTCATCGGCAAACTGCTTACTGGTATCGTCGGGATCGTCCTGCGAGAGGTTGTCTGAGCGAAAAACACCGTCTGTCATATCGAAAGGTTTGCGACCTTGCGCGGTCCCGCTGACATTAGCCAACGTTGCCTTGGATGACGCTTCATTGTTAGGCTGCGCTTCCTGCCATGTCTTCGAATAGCGTCCGAGGAAGAGCTTAACCTTGGCGGTTTCCGCCGGGCTGGGATCGCGCGCGACGATCCGTTCGAACGCGCTGCGAATTCGCTGAGTCTCAGTGATGCGCTTGTCTCGCAACAGTTCGCTGGCCAGGAAGAGTGACTGCTCGCGGACAAAGGGTGAGTTGAGCATGAAGAGTGCCTGCGTAGGCACTGTTGTCTCGTCGCGCTGGCCCGTTACCAGCGTTTGGGACACGGGATCGAAGGCTGCAAGCGGACGAGGAACCTCGCCGCGCAATTGCGGGAGATAGATGCTTCGATACGGACTTCGGTCCGCGGCTTTGAGAATGGAATGAACGACAGGACCATCGTCCCGCATCTCAATCATGCGCAGCCGCATGGACGGTGATCCGAGGGGATGACTAAGATCGAGCTGTCCCGAGGACCGCAGAATACTGTCGCGGATCTCTTCCGCTTCAAGCCTGCGCGGTGCATGACGCCATACAAACCGATCCGCCGGATCAATATCTCTGTAGCCGGAAGGAATCTCCGAACCCAGACGATAGGCGTGGGTGAGAACAATCTCGCGAACCAGCTTCTTGGTTGACCATCCCTCTCGAATGAAGTCCTGCGCGAGATAGTCAAGCAGTTGTGGATTCGAAGGCACGTCTCCCGTTGAACCAAAGTTGTCAACCGTGCTTACAATTCCCGTACCAAACAAGTGCTGCCAAATCCGGTTGACATACACGCGCGCAGTGAGCGGATGCGCGGGGTTTGTTATCCATTGCGCGAGCTCCAGGCGTCCGCTGTGATCGGGTGGAATTGCAGGAGCATCCGTCAGTTGGATCAGGGAAAGATAACTGCGCGGAACCACGGGCCCATGGCGCTCTTCAACACCCCGAATACGAACCGCGGTATCGGTGATCGTTCCCTCGCGCGCGCCGTGAATTCCGAATCCAAGCTCACCCAGATCGTTGGTGAGCTTCAGCTCCTCGCTCAGGTTTATATAGTTCTTGGCCAACACTGCGCGCTGCTTCTTGTGCTCGTCGCCCATGGTGGGAGCGCCAGGATTCGCCTTGAGTTGCACCTCATATTTTTGGTCGAAGTCATCCAGTGTCTTCTTTGCGGCATCAACCTGAGCTTTCAGCTTGTCCACTTCGGATTGAGGAACCTTGGGGGCCTTGTCCGCGGCGCTAAGATAGTTGAGAAGTTTCGGTTCGTAATACTGAAGGCTCGCACCACCCATCCTGCTGCCTACACCCGCGGCGTCCACTGTACTTGTAAAAATGCTGGCCAGCGCATAGTAGTCCGTAGTTGGAATAGGATCGAACTTATGATCGTGGCAACGTGCGCAGGTTACCGTCAGGCCCATGGTCCCTCGCGTCACGGTGTCGATCTGGTCATCGACGTTGTCCATCTTGAAGCGGGCTTTGAAGCGCTGGTTCACGTCCTTTGGTCCAAGCGCAAGATAGCCGGTTGCAATCAACAGGCGATCGCGCGCCGCCGGAGTCTCCGCGGGCAACAAGTCACCTGCGATCTGCTCTTGAAGAAAGCGGTTGTAAGGAACATCTCGATTGAAGGCGTCGATAACATAGTCGCGATAACGCCACGCATTGGGATAAGGAATGTTTCGTGAAGGTCCAGAAGACTCGGCGTACCGTGCAACGTCAAGCCAGTGGCGCCCCCAGCGCTCGCCGTATTGCGGCGATGCGAGAAGACGATCCACAAGGCGCGCATAGGCCGCGGCCGAGTGATCCTTCACAAAGGCTTTCACGGCAGCGGGCGTGGGTTGCAACCCGGTCAGGTCATAACTCACTCGGCGAATCAGCGTTATCGGATCGGCGTCGCGCACGGGCGCAAGCTTCTTCTCTTCGAGCTTCGCCAGCACAAAGCGGTCAATGCTTGTACTTGACCATGCAGTGTTCTCTACTGCAGGAACTGATGGGTTGGTGAGGGGTTGCCATGCCCAGTGGCTGTGGCGCAGCCGGTCGTATCTGGCCGTGATGCTTGCAGGCGTCTGCGGTAATCTCTCTGTCTCGTCCGGCCATGCGGCGCCATCCTTAATCCATGCTTCAAGCGTCGCAATCTCCTCGGACGGTAGCGGGTCGTTGGACTCCTGAGGCATGCGCTTGTGCGCATTAGTGCTCTTGATGCGCTCGATCAGCAAGCTCTTCTCCGGATGGCCGGGCACAATAACGGGGCCGTCCACTCCGCCGTTGAAGATTGCAATGCCAACGTCCACGCGCAGCCCACCTGCTTCTTTGAATGCGTCGGAGTGGCAGTTGTAGCAGCGATTTACAAGTATGGGCCGAACGTTCTTTTCAAAATAAGCCAACTGCTCTGCTGTCGCCGGGCGCGGATAAAGAACTGCCTTGGCTCCCTTTCCCGATACCATTACTTCCTTTGCAGCGTGAGCCGCCGTTGCCGGCGAAATGGATCCGGAAATACCAGCCGCGGCCGAACTCGCTGCGGAAGGTCCCTGAGCCGTAGGCCACGGTGCGCCCTGCGCAATCCATGTCTTCAAGTCATCAATCTCCGCTGCGGACAATGGCTCGGGCGATTTCTTCGGCATGCGGTTATTAGGATCGGGATCGAGTACGCGCTTGATCAGAAGGCTTTCGTCCGGATGACCAGGAACAATAGCCGCGCCTGACTTACCACCCGCGATAAGCGACTCGCGATCATCGAGGCTCAGCTCGCCCGCAGTACGCGTGTCAACGGAGTGGCACTCAGAGCAGTGATCCGCCAGAATGGGTTGAACGCGTTGCGTGAAAAATGCAGCTTGCTCTGGCGTTGGCGCCTGTTGCGGTACGCTTCCCTGCTGCGCGGGGGGAGCGGCTATCACTGGCGAAAGCAGACCGGGAGTAAGCAGTCCGCAAACGAGAAGTAGACCCAGAACAGCGACCGGAGGACCCGGTCGTAGACCACTGAATAAGGAACGCATGAATGACCCTTTGATCGCAAGCGCGCGCCCTGATGGCGGCGAGATAGAGGCGTCCTGAAGAGCCACGCTCGCAAAAAACAGCAGGGAGCGCCAAACTCAAATCAGGAAATAAATGTCAGCAGGGGAAGGTCGCGTGAACTAGCAACAACAAGAACGAAGAGACATCCGCTGGTTGAGCGGGGCTTTCATTCGTTCGGCATGTAAAGCGGAAATCACTTGTTGCTTCTCCGTAGAACCACAACGCGCAGTTTGAGGATAACCTCGTTGCGCGCTGTTTTAGAGATAACACTCCTTTCGTTTCAGGTCAACTTTTTATCGAAGAAGCGCGCGGTTCCCTCTCCACCGGCTATCGCAAATGGGATCGCGGCGTGCGCCCATCAATTTGCTGCTGAAACACACCGGATCAATGCTGAGTCCTCACTCAGTCGGATTGAGAATCACAAACCCACCAGAATGGCTGATATAAATGCTGCGGAAGATAGCTGCGGGGAGCAATCCTGGAGCGTCGAAGGCAACACCCCTTCGAGACTGAACCAGATCCAAATCCCTCACAAGCGCGGAGCCGACCCGTATCGTAGTGTGCGAATGGATAGATGTCCCATTTGGCCCGCTTGTGAATGCCATGGAGCCGGCCCAGGGCTGGGAAGTGACTGTGTCATGACGAATCGGGAACAATTCAGGCAGCTTGGCTCCAGTGTCCAACTGCAACTGTACCTCGCCTCTGCCTACATCCATGATCTGCGCCTTGACGAGAAGGCGGTTTGTGGTCGGCATGTCTTGATAACGGCCTGCGGTCTCGATTCGACATCGTTCCCCGGCAGGAACATCTCCATCAAAACGCAAGGTTCGCCCTCGATAGTCGATAAGCATGTCGAATTGGGAAAGGAAATCCTCGCCCAGCACGCCGCGAATTCCCGGGGCTCTGAGCTTCACTTCATCCAGCTTATCGATAATGGCGCCTAAATTGGAGACCTCGGAGTTCCCTACTCGAACCTTATCCAATCGCACCAGGCGATCCTTGTGTATATCGGATACTGTCACTAGCGATGTTTCGCCGATGACAGGAGTCCGCAACTGTTGCGCAAGGCCAGGATCGATCACGGTATGGGTTGAGCCTGTATCCAGCAGAAAGAGAAAGGGACCTGCGCCATTGACTGTGGTTTGAACCAGAATAAGATATTTATCGCGGAGACGGAAGCTGACTATATCGTTTGGTTGCTTTACTTGCGCGGGCAAAGCAGCGGTGAGAGCAAGAGCAGTCAGAATTAAGAGACCGCAAACAGGGAAAGGACATCGGAGCCAACATCAACATCGAACGGGCAAATGGCGGCCTGTCGGCACCTTTCCCTCCCTACCGGATTCCCAACGAATCTCCCTGGCCGGTCACTTCCCAAAGAATGTACCCCTTTCGAATGGCAAATGTCCACACGAACTCCGTAAGCCAAGTGTGCCCAGCCCTTGGCCGGATAGAGCGCGCTCGGTTGGTTCAAAGGCAACGAACTTCAAAACATATCTCCAATCGGCGGAAATGTTGCGAGCAAACTCAAGACGAGCAGGACGATGGATACGATGTTGACCTTCCGAAGTGATACATCTCGACGAAACCACAACCGGTCAAGGATGAACCACGCTAATACCCATGCGACGACCGCGGTTGTGGTGACGCCGGAAAGAGGACCGGTGGGCTTGTAAAACGTGAATAGCGCTTTGAGACCTGCCGAATGATCGGCCGCGATGGTCAAGATCGCCAGGACCATTGAGCCAATGCCCGCGGCGAGAATTGCCGCAGCAGCCGACCCGTTGGGGCGCAAGGTTGGACCTTGTGGCGCCGATTCCTGATTCAACGTCATTGACTTTCTCCTCCGGCGATGTGAATTGTCCACCCGCCTTCAACGGGCGCGTTCTTGTCGAGCATGGCGCCAAAGAATCCCGCGATTCCCGCAGCGATCAGAGAGGTGACCACGAACGTCGGCAGGACAGTCCGTAGTTGCGGATGGCGGGAAAGTTCCCGCCCATAGCGCAGCACTACGAATGCTGTGGCTGTGATGGCTATCGGAACCAGCCATGCCACATGTTCTTTCCATTCCATTCCAACCGAATGCCATGCGCTCGTGGCAGGGTGCGCCAACAACAAAGCCCGAGGATAGGGCGCAAGATTTGCTGCGCCCGCGGATGCAGGAAAGCGGTACCAGGGATAGATGATGTAAGTTCCACTCAAGACACTCAGCCAGGCAAGCGCGGCCATGACAGAAAGGTATGCGCCGAGAAAACGGTTGTTCTCGATAGATGACAAGGCGGACGACGACGGTTGCAAACGCTGGTGAAGAGCAAACAGTGCGCCGGTACAAGCCAGCAGGTAGAGCGCGCCGAACCCCATGCCATGAATGAGCGTCCATAAGCTATGAGTGCTAATTTCCATTATTGCCACCTTCGCGACTTCTGCATCGAGACGTTCTGCATCGAAACGGCTTCTCCATTCAAGCCAGGCAAATCGGTGAACCGACAGGCGGATTGCAACTGCCGTTGGCGGAGATAAGAAGCCGCTTCCCCGACTGCTCACCGGAGAAGCGGCCCTCGGTTAGAAGGTGATCTTTGCCGCAAATTGAATCTGGCGTGCAGTCCGTTGAAATGTCAAGTCAGAACCCGCCCCGGAAATGCTTCCGATGGCGGCTGTGCCTGCGGTTGCGTTTGGATTATTGAACTGCGGGGTGTTGGCCAGGTTGAAGGCCTCTGCGCGCAGTTGGAGGACCTTCGATTCGGTCAGGTGAGTATCCTTGAAGACCGAGAAATCCACATACTTTGTGCCCGGACCTTCAAGACTATTGCGGCCAGAGTTTCCATATGTGAAAGAGCTAGCGGCAGGAACCGCGAAGGCGGCGGTGTTGAACCACGGATGGGCCGCCGTGAGGCCACGCTGGGCTTTGGGCAGCGATCCGTTTCCGTAGCCGGGAAGCAGAATTGCGCGGGACGACAGGCCATCGCCCAGTGCGAGAGTTGATCCCACGGAAAAGGGCGTGCCATCGTAAAACTGTCCAATGGCGTTCAACTGCCACCCACGCTCCAGCGGTCCCAGCAGCCCGCTGCCCTTGAAGGGCAACTGGTAATTCGAACTGGCGACAAAGCGATTCGGGACGTTGTAGTCCGCATTTCCGTAGTCGTAGCGGAGATTGTAGGGATTTGAAACGCCGGCCGATTCAGCGGAACCTTCGTCCAGAGCGTGGCTGTAGGTGTAGGAGGCGAGGAAGCTCAACCCATGCGCGCGACGCTCAGCCGTAACTTGCAAAGCGTTGTAGCTGGATACCTGCCTGGTTTCAAACTGACTGATCTGACCAAAGGTCGGGTAGGGACGAGCCACAGTAACAGTGGTCGCTCCATTCGGGTAGTTTGGCTCGACCGCTCCCCACGGGTTTGAATTGATGTCCCGAATATCGTCCAGGTGTGTGCCCTTGGTTCCGACATAGGCAAACTTAAGGACTGTGGAGAAGGGGATCTGCTGCTCGATAGCCGCATGCCACTGCTCAGTGTACGGAGTTTTGGCATTTGGATCCACGGTATAGGCGGCTTGGCCCGGCAGGATGTCACTGCCTGACGTGGCAACGGTGTGAACAAATCCGCTGCTCGCATAGTTGAACTTTGCGCTGCTTGTGGCTCCGGCAACATACGTGGCCGGATTATTGAAGGCCCAATAGTCATACACCGGAACGTTGGCAGCCAATGTGGAGGAAACGCCGAGGTTAGGCGCGGCGTAGTAGATGCCATATCCAGCGTGGAAGACTGTTTTGTTTGTAATCTTGTAGGCTGCTCCGACGCGCGGCGCAAAGTTCGCATTGTTGCCGCTCAATCCGCTCTTTGGAATACCGTGGGTTCCCACTTGCTCCAAAGCAGTCGTCGAGATGGAGGGAACAAAGGCGTATTCCTTGTTATGAGCTTCAGTCCAGGGCCAGCCAAGGAAGTTCTCATAGTGCACGCCCAGGTTCAATGTCAGCCTGCTGCTGAGCTTGTAGTTGTCCTGCGCATAGACGGAGAGATCGCTCTCACGCAAGCCGACCTCAGAGGGGAAGGCGAAGCTGCCGCTGGTCGGTGCACCGAAGAGCAGATCGCTCCAGGCCAACCCGGTGTAGCGCGTGGCGTAAGCCTCGGAGCCATGTTCCGCGCCGCTCTGGAACATGTTGTATTCGAGCCGGATCAGATCGACGCCGAGGTCGATGGAGTGCTTGCCGCGCACCAGGGTGAGATCGTCGTCCCACTGGTAATTATTGGTTCCGATATTCGTCGGGCTGTTGCCCGCATCGCCGATGGGCGTGTAGCCGGAGAAGGTATAGACCGGCAGTCCAACGGAAAGCGAATTGTTAGGATTAATCACGCCGGGAATGTTGAGTTGTGAGGGGGAATCCAGCCCGGCAAAAGTGCTCCCCGCGCCGTCCCAGTTCTTGGCGTAGACAAAGAAGCGGGTCCAACCGGCTCGCGCCGTGTTGACGATGGATGGCGAGAAGACGTGCGTTTCGCTGATGACACCCTGATGCGCGGGATCTGAAGCCGGCCCGCAGATGACATCGCCCACCAATGGCGTCGGCAGGGTGCCGGGCTGGGAGAGAATGTCATGGCCTTGGCTATAGCGAAGGAAGGCGCTGTCTTTCTCAGTAAACTTGCGGTCGACCTTCACATCGAAGTCGTCTTCGTTGATGATCAACAACGGGCCGTAGAAGAAGTTGTTGGCTACCGCACCCGCGTTGCCATAATTCGGCTGCGCATATTTCTGATAGAAATTCAGAAGGTTGATGCCGGTCTGATCCAAGCCTGGTGTGTTGGCGGGAATGATGGGATTGGCTTTGGTATATGTGATGGCCTTGTTGAGCGGGTTCTTGATAACGAGATTGGGGTTTTGGGTAAAGTAATTTGTGAAGTCATAGCCCGCCGATGTGATATTGACAACCGGAACGCTACTTAGAAAGTTCTGGCCCTGAGCAAAGCGCTTTCCGGCATAGTCAGCAAAGAAGAAGGTCTTGGGATTGGGCTGCTTCCAGAAGACCGGTCCTCCGAAGGTTGCGCCAAACTCGTTTTGCCGCAGGGGGGCTTTCTCTCCCGTGGGTCCTGCTTTGACAACGTTGAAATCGTTTCTGGCGTCCAGAGCGGTGTTGCGCAGAAACTCGAATGCGTCGCCATGATACTTGTCGGTGCCGGACTTGATGACGACGTTGATGGTGCCGCCGTTGCCGCGGCCGTAGCGAGCGTCGGCGTCCTGGGTCTCTTCAGAGAACTCCTGGATGGCGTCGATGGGGGGGAAGACTGCCGTCATGCTGTTATGGTTTTCCTGGTCGCCAATACCATCCACGAGTGTGCGATTTTCCTGAGGGCGAGAGCCGTTGATGGCGAAATACGAGGGGCCGCGCTGCTGCGTGTAAGCGATGCTGCCGGTGGATTGGGCTGTCGTTGAGATAGCGCCGGCGCCCAGGTTAAACAGCTCATTGAAGTTTCGACCGTTCAGGGGCAGGTCCCTGACCGCTTCTTCTGTGCGCAGGTTGCCAACGGTTGAGCTTTCTGTCTCAAGAATATCGGCGGAGGATTGCACCTCGATGGTCTCTGCGGCGGACCCAACGGTGAGCGTTGCGTTGACTGCCAAACGCTGGCCGACCTCCAGCCGAACATGTTCGTCAACACTCTTGAAGCCGGGCGATTCGACTATGACCTCGTAGTCGCCCGGGTGTAATGGTGGCGTCACATAGATGCCATCCGAATCCGTGACCGTGACCGTAGTCAGGCCAGTGTTGGTGTTTTTCACATTGACATGAGCCTTCGGGACCAACGCGCCACTGTTGTCCTTCACCACTCCGGTAATGGTTCCTGTTTCCACGATCTGCGCTTGAAACGCCGATGCGGCCAGCATGAGGAACAGGGCCACAAACAGACTGGGCAGCTTGAACCTCGTGAGTACTCGAACTGAAAATCTTACAGCTGACATTGAAGCCTCCGATAATGCGATCTCTCTGGATCGCAAGAAAAATGGCCCACGACTTGCAGTCGTGGGCCATGCAATGCGCGAATGCGCACACCGCGGTCAGATGGGGATGATGCACTTGTCCACGACGCACAAGACATCCTGACGGGATCTGTGTGGCGTGCGACAACAATGTGCTTTGGCGGCGAATTCCGAGTGAATCTTCATCAGAGCCTTCCCTTCTAGGTGTGCGTGAGCCAAACCCCTCGCGCTGGAGAGGGGGTGGCGATGAGCATCGGCTGGATGTGCGCGAATAGACGAGTGCGCAAATCAAGCGGCGGGTGCTAAAGAAAATGGATGGGGAAATTAGAGTGCAGGCCGAATCAACAACACGAGCGGCTGGGCGCCGGCTCGGCGGTGTGAAGCAACGCGCTGTGATTCTGCATCGGCATACGGTCTATTGAGCCATGAAGTGAGTTCCGTGTCAAGCGCGATGCGAATAAGTGCCTTCCGGCTACACGATCTTGCACCGCACTTGGTGGCACCGCTGCTTGACAGGAATTTTGACTCCGTGCATCATCAAGAGAAATCGATGACTGATCGCATCGCAATTCGCGCTTGTTGTTGTCCTGTCGAATCTAAGGCAGTTGAGCAACCTCGTGCGAATGCGGACTTGAATCGATCCTGATTGCAGTACTAATCTGGAACGCCGTTCATCCGGCTTATCGCCCCGCCCACGAGATTTCGCTTGTGGGTTTTTCATTGCGCGCCCGTTTGCGCCGCGCACAACAGGGATGAAAAGAGACCGTCAATGGACCCGTTCCACATCATGGCAAAACCTCATGGGCCGATCTGCAACCTTGACTGCACGTATTGTTATTACCTGGAAAAAGAGAATCTATACGCAGCCAAAGGGCGCGACTACCGCATGAGCGACACCGTGCTGGAATCGTACATCCGCCAGTACATCCAGTCGCAGCCGGAACAACGCGTGAGCTTTGCATGGCAGGGTGGTGAGCCTACGCTGCTGGGGGTTCCGTTCTTCGAACGCGTACTTGAGTTGCAGAAGCGGTACGCCGGCGGCAAGATCATCGACAACGCATTCCAGACCAATGGAACACTTCTTGACAATGCATGGGGCGAATTCCTGGCGCGCAACAAGTTTCTCATCGGGTTGTCTATCGATGGGCCGGCCGAAATTCACGATGCGTACCGCGTGGACAAAGGCGGGCAGCCCACATTCACGCGCGTCATGCGCGGGCTCGATATTCTCAAAAAGCATGGCGTTGAGTTCAACACGCTTACCGTCATCAATCGCAAAAACTCTTACCATGCGCAACAGGTTTACCGGTTCCTCAAAGAGATTGGCAGTAAATATCTACAGTTCATTCCCATCGTTGAACAAGTAGCCGCCCAGCCTGACCCCAATGGCCTGGTGCTGCTGAAGCCCTACGCTCGCCAGCAGACGACCGTGTCGGAATGGTCGGTTGAGCCGCTGCAGTTTGGCAAGTTTCTCAGCGCCGTCTTCGACGAATGGGTGCTCGGCGATGTTGGTCACGTCTTTGTGCAGATCTTCGATGTAGCGCTTGAGTCGTGGTCCGGGCTTCCGCAAACCCTCTGCGTCTTTGCTCCGCAATGCGGTAAGGCTCTCGCCGTCGAGCACAATGGGGATCTCTACTCCTGCGACCACTTTGTCTATCCCGAAAACAAGCTGGGCAACATCATGGAAAGAGCCATGTCCGGCCTGGTGAAATCACCGCAACAGACGCGATTCGGCAATGCGAAGGAGACCGCGCTGCCATCGGATTGCAAGACGTGCGATGTCCGCTTTGCCTGCAACGGCGAGTGCCCCAAGCATCGCTTTACCACGACCGCATCCGGCGAATATGGCCTCAACTATCTCTGCGCGGGATACAAGCACTTCTTCCATCACATCGATCCCTATATGCGGTTCATGGCCAATGAGCTTCGTAAGGATGGCGCGCCCGCGCGAGTGATGGAGTGGGCGCGCGCCAACGGACCGGTTCACGCGCCCGCCGCAGCGAGAAGGAGCTCCCGTGCATCCGTTCTCGCCTAGCCGCCGCTGTTGTTGATTCAACAGAAATGACCGTCTGAACAGCGCACAAGCGAAGCGCACATGTGCACGTCCGGCATGTCGCCGTGTGCGAATTCCCATCCACGCAAGAGCTCTTTGAATAGCTGGAAATAACAGGAGATTTATGAATGACAAGAGCGTATTGAAAGCGCTGACATCGACGCTGATCTTTGCGGTAAGTGCAAGGCTCTCATTGCACGCGCAAACCGCGCAACCCTATCAAGGCATCGTGGGCAGAACCCTTGCCGAATCGAAAGAGTGGTGGCCCGAGCCCGTAAAGGCGCCCGCCGGAGCTCCAAATGTAGTGTGGATACTGATCGACGATGTGGGCTATGGAGCTGCCGGCACGTTCGGCGGAGTGATCCAGACTCCCACCTTCGACAGTCTGGCCCAGGGCGGCTTGCGCTATACCAACTTCCATACCTGCGCAATCTGTGCCCCCACCCGCTCGGCGCTGCTGACTGGACGCAACAGCGCATCGGTGCATGAATCGGGCTTCTCGCACATTACGGCATCGGCCGGCTTCCCCGGCTGGGATGGCCGCGTGCCTGCCACCGCCGGCACCATTGCCGAGATCCTACGCGAAAACGGCTACAACACATTCGCGGTGGGCAAGTACGGTGTAACACCAGACGAAGAAGCGAGTGATGCAGGCCCGTTCGATCGCTGGCCGACTGGAAAAGGCTTTGACCACTTCTTCGGCTTCCTTGGTTCGGCGACCGATCAATACAAGCCGGACCTGGTGGAAGATCAAGCGCACGCGACGCCCGATGGCCGCCACCTGAGCGACCAGATCACTGACAAAGCGATTTTCTATATCGACCGCCAGAAGAAGGCCGCACCGGACAAGCCTTTCTTCCTCTACTACGCGCCTGCCGCGACGCACGCTCCGCACATGGTCGACAAATACTGGAGCGACCAATACAAAGGCAAGTTCGACAAAGGCTGGGATGTCTTTCGCGAAGAGGTCTTCGATCGGCAGAAGAAACTCGGCGTGATTCCCGCCAATGCGATCCTTCCTGAGCGCAATCCGAACGTCAAGGCCTGGGATCAACTCACGCCGGATCAGCAGAAGCTTTACGCGCGCTTCATGGAAGTGTATGCGGGCTATCTGACGTATACGGACTTCGAGGTCGGCCGCCTGGTCAATCACCTGAAGGAGATTGGACAGCTCGACAACACGCTGATCTTCATTTCCATCGGCGATAACGGCGCCAGCAAAGAAGGATCGGAGGAAGGCAGCATCGACCGTTCTATTCAGCGCAAGCCTATCACCGAGGAAGAAAATGTCGCTTATAACCTGGCCAAGATCGACAAGATCGGCACGCCCGATGCCCGGAATGGCAACTATCCGCTGGGCTGGGCGCAAGCCGCAAACACGCCGTTCCGTTATTGGAAATCCGACGCCAACAGCGAAGGCGGAACGCACAATCCGCTCAT
>Ga0182016_10005519_pt1 | contig 13584 bp, 15 predicted proteins | sample 712S2MmetaG_FD_120491 | JGI IMG/M metagenome (GOLD analysis project Ga0182016, IMG submission 120491) | Permafrost microbial communities from Stordalen Mire, Sweden - 712S2M metaG | ecosystem: Environmental > Terrestrial > Soil > Wetlands > Permafrost | place: Sweden: Stordalen | collected...
GAAGAAGCGCTTGTAGCGCTGGACGAGGCGGCCGCGCTGGAGAGGACTGCAGAATTCCATGACGGGGCGCACTATAGGCGCCGCGGCGGACGCGTCACGTCCCGGGCAGGCTAGCCTATAGCTGCATGCACACGATCGCCGCGCGGTAGGTGACGGCGCCGCCCGCCGCCTCGAAGCCTCGCAGGGCCCGGCGCATGGTGCCGCCGCTCAGCGGCCGGCCCAGGCCGACGTCCACCCCAGCCTGCCGCGCCGCCCGCAGGAAGGCGATCCCGTCCACGTGGCGCTCGTGCAGATCAAGGATCTCGATGCGGGCGCCGGGCGCCCAAGCCCGCAGTTGCTCTAGGCTCGCCATGGGCGGACCGGGCTCGGCGGCTCCCGCGGCGATGAGCGCCTTGCGCCATTCGGCGAAGGAGCCCTCGATCAGGGTGGAAAAGGCCAGAACACCGTCCGGGCTCACCAGAGCCCGCCACCGGGCGATCGCGGCCTGTGGGTCGGCCAGCCACTGCAGGGTCAGGCTGGAGCAGACCAGGTCGAATCCCGGCCGCACCGCCGGCGCCTGGGCGTCGGTCAACAGGCGGCGCACGGCGGGGTGGGGGGCGGCCTTGCCCAGGACCTCCAGCATGGCTGGGGCGATGTCGCTGGCGATCCACAGCGCCGGTTGCAGGGGGCCCGCGAGGCGGGCCGTGAGCTGGCCGGCGCCGCAGCCCAGCTCCAGCACTCGCCCGCCCGGCATCAGGTTCGCTGCCAGAATCTGTGCGGCCAGAGCATCGGCCACGCGTCGCTGAACAAGCGCTGCTTCGCCATAGGTGGGGGCCGCGGCGTCGAACCGGGCCGCGATCCGCTTGGTCCGCGTCATTCGGCGATGGCCTGCACGGCTGCGCGGACCAGGGCGGCGCATTCGCCCGGCGCTGTGATGGGCGACAGATGGTCCTGGGCCTGGCGCAGGAGGCGTAGCCGCGTAGGGACGCCTTCGAAGGAGGCGTCGGCCAGTCCGAGGGGCGCGATGGGGTCTTCGCAGGCGTGCAGCCGCCAGACGGGCAGCCGCCGCGCCGCCGCGCGGCCGTCCAGCCGGGTGAGCCGCTCTAGTCCGCGCGCAAGGCTTTGAGGGTCCGGCTCGCCGGCCGCGGGGCTCATCCCGCGCAAGGCCCGTCCCAGGAAATCCGCCACCAGCGGCCCCGGCCCATGGTCCAGGCGCTTGACCATGAGTTGGATCCTGCGCGGGTCCTGACCGGCGGGGAAGTCGGCGGCGGCGGCGAAGCGCGCGAAGCCGTCGATGGCGACCAGGCCGCACAGAGGCGCGGGCGGATCGGCAAGCAGCTCCAAGGCCCCGAGCGATTGGCCCACGCCCAACCACGCCGTTCCTTCCTGATAGGGCAATCCCTGTGGCGCGCCGTAGTAGCCCGCGTCGAGCACCGCGGCGTCCTTGGCCAGATCGCCCAGCGCGTCCAGCACGCCATTCCACAGCGTGCGGTCCAGGGCCCAGCCGTGGGCGAAGAGCAGGCGCACCCTCAATCCAGAGCTCCGATCGCTTCGATCAGGCGGTCGACGGTTTCGGGCGCATGGGCCGCGCTGAGGGTGAGGCGCAGTCGACTGGCCCCGGCGGGCACGGTCGGCGGCCGGATGGCGACCGCCAGCAAGCCGGCCGACTCCATGGCCGCCATGGCGCGCATGGCCCGCGCTTCCGCGCCCAGGCCAATGGGTGCAATCTGGCTGCAAGAGCCGAAGGTGGCCAGGCCCCTTTGTTCGGCGGCCGCCCGCACACGCGCCGCTTGGGCCAGCACATAGGCCCGTTCCGCGTCCATCGCGGGGACAAGGTCGAGGGCGGCGTCCAGGGCGCCCAGCACGGCCGGGGGCGGGGCGGTGGAATAGATGAAGCCGCCGCAGGTCTGTACCAAGGCGTCGATCAGCAGGCCCGGTCCGGCCACATAGGCGCCGAAGCCGCCCAGCGCCTTGCCCAAGGTGCCCATGACGATCACCGGCGCGTCCTTGGGCAATTGCGCGCATAGGCCTGCTCCGCGCGGTCCGAACACGCCGGTCGCGTGGGCCTCGTCCACATAGAGCAGCGCCTCATGACGCTCGGCGAGGGCCAGAAGGGCGGGCAGGTCGGCGTGGTCGCCGTCCATGCTGAATACCGACTCGGTCAGGATCAGGCGCATCCCGCCCTGTCGCGCAATGAGCAGCCGCTCCAGGTGCTCCAGGTCGTTGTGGCGGAAGCGGACCTGTTGCAGTCCGGCCAAGGCGGCGCCGGCGTGCAGGCTGGCGTGGATCAGGCGGTCCGCGAACAGGGTGACGGGGCCATCGGCCAGGGCGGCGATGGCCGGCAGGACCGAGGCGTTGGCCTGCCAGCCGGACGCGAACAGCAGCGCCGCCTGCGCGCCCTTGAAAGCCGCCAGCTTTTCTTCCACGGCCAGATGCTGGGGAGAGGTTCCCGTTACAAGCCGGGAGGCCGGCGATCCGGCGCCGAAGCGCCCCGCATAGTCCGCCGCCCGGGCCATGACCTTAGGATGCAGGGCCAGGCCGAGATAGTCGTTGGAGGAGAAATCCGCCAGGACCCGCCCGTCAGCCAGGCGGATCTTGCCGCCAGCCTCACGCGACATCGAGCGCAGACGTCTACGCCGTCCCGCCTGCTCGGCCTGTTCGAGGCGTTCGGCCAGGGTTTGCTGAAATGCGGCCCAGGCCTCGTTCACACCGCGCTCCTAGACCATTGCGTCACGACCTCGACGACGGCGCCGGTGAGATGCGTCAGGTCCTCCTGGCCGATGATCAGGGGCGGCGTCAGATAGACGACCCGTCCGAACGGCCGCACCCACACGCCGCGCGCCACGAAGCCGTGGCGCAGCGCGTCCGATGGGCGCTGCAGCTCGACCACGCCGATGGCACCCTTCACGCGCACGTCGACCACGCCCGGCAGCCCGACGCAGGGCTCAAGTTCCGCCTTGAGCTGCAGCTCCAGCGCTTGGGCCTGGGCCAGCCGGGGTTGGGTCTCGAACAGGTCGAGCGAGGCGTTGGCCGCCGCGCAGGCGAGGGGATTGGCCATGAAGGTCGGCCCATGCATCAGCACCGCCGCGGGGTGCTCGGCCTCGAACGCCTCGGCTATGGGTCGGCGCGCCAGGGTCGCCGCCAATGGCAGTATGCCGCCGCTGAGCGCCTTGGATAGGCACAGAATGTCGGGGATCGCCTCGCTCTGCTCGAAGGCGAACATGGAGCCGGTGCGCGCGAAGCCGGTGAATATCTCGTCGAAGATCAACAGTATGCCATGGCGGTCGCACAGCCGACGCAGGACGTCGAGCGCGTGCGGCGGATAGAAGCGCATGCCGCCGGCGCCCTGCGCCAGTGGCTCGACCACGAGCGCGGCCACGCCATCAGCGTGGCGGGCCAGCGTCTCGTCCAGCGCCGCCTCGGTCTGTGCATTGATGGGCAGATCGGCCAACAGGGCCGGGCTGAACACGCCGGCGTACATGGCGTGCATGCCTTCTTCGGGGTCGCACAGGGGCATGGTCCCCAAGGTATCGCCGTGATAGCCGCCGCGGAAGGCTAGGAACCGGGTCTTCTCGGGTTTTCCCGCGATCATCCAGTACTGGACGGCCATCTTGAGGGCCACTTCAACGCTGACCGAGCCGGATTCGCTGAGGAAGACCCTTGTGAAATCGCCGGGGACGAGCCGCGTCAGGCGTTCGGCCAGGCGATAGGCGCCCTCGTGGGCCAAGCCGGCGAACATGACGTGGGGCAAGGTCGCGGCCTGCGCGCGAATGGCTTCGACCAGATGAGGATGGGCGTGGCCATGGCAGGCGGTCCACCAGTTGGCCATGCCGTCGATCAGTTCGCGTCCATCCGCTAGCCGCAGCCGCACGCCGCTGGCCGAGACCACCGGCAAGGCTTCTGCGCCGAAGCGGGCGTAAGGCGGCCAGATGTGGTCGTGGCCGGCGCTCAGCCAGGAGGGCGTGTCGTGTTGGCTCATGGCTCGCTATAGGACGCTAGTGTGGCGATTCAGAAACTCGCCTGCGGCTTGTGGAGCGCGCGGAGCGAATTCCTGAATCTACAGCCACACTAGAAATATATGATTCTAGTGTGCTTTTTTGAATCTGAAGTTCGCTTCGAGGCTTACCCAATGTGCAGGCGAACTTCAGATCCAGCACACTAGGATGGGCGCTTTCTAGCAGAGACGGACGCAGCCATGACGGCGTTTTTCGTGACCGGCTCCGGCACGGACATTGGCAAGACCTATGTGTGCGCTGGCCTGTTGAGGCTTTGGCGTGCGCGCGGTCTTAGCCCTTCCGCGTTCAAGCCGGCGGTCAGCGGGTTCGATGACGACGCCGCGGCCGACAGCGATCCGGCCGCCTTGCTGGCCGCCCTTGGCCTTCCGGCCGACCCGGCCTCGATTGAGGCGATCGCGCCATTCCGGCTGCGCGCGCCTCTGTCTCTCGATCAGGCCGCCGCTATGGAGGGCCGGTGCCTTACGCTTGACGTGCTGACTCAAGCCTGCCGCGCGGCTCGGGCCAAGGCGTACGGCCCACTGCTCATCGAGGGCGCCGGCGGGGTGATGAGCCCCCTCAACGACAGCGAGACCATGCTGGATCTTGTCCGGCAGGTCGGCGCCCCGGTGTTGTTCGTCACGGGCAGCTATCTGGGCGCCCTGAGCCACGCTCTGACCGGGCTGGCCTCCTTGGCGGCAGGAGGCGCGACCGTGCAGGCCGTGGTGGTCAACGAATCCGTCGAGGGGTCGGTCGGATTGGAGGAAACCGTCGCCAGCCTCAGGCGCCATTACGCCGCCGCGCCGGTGGCGGCCCTACCGCGTGAAGGGAGCGAACAGGCCTGGCGATCTGTGTCAGCCGCTTTGGGCGTCGAATAGGCGCCGGACTCAGGGCGGAGGCGTCAGAACTGCGGACCGTCCACCAGCAGCCTGACGGCGTAGCCATCAGGCCCGTCGTAATGATGTTCAGTGATCAGCCGGAAGCGCACATTGCTTTTGGTCACCACCGTGAGGTCCGAGCTGAAGTCGCTTTTGGTCACGTCCGCGTCCAGGCACAGGGCGATACGCTTGGCCTGGTCCGCCGCCGCAAAATCGGGCTGTTCAGACTTCCACAGGCATGAATAGGCGTTTTTGCCGGGGCGCAGGCTGGAAGCCCTCACATCGCAGCGGTCGGCGTCCGGCAACACCAGCTTGGCCGGCGCCAGTCTCGGGGCCAGGAAGCTGGGCGTCAGGCGAATGAACGGGCTGAAATGGCTGAACTTGCCTGCGACCGGCGTGAAGTCCTGCAAGGCGGCCCGTTCAACGGCCTTATAGTCGTCGCAGGCCACTCGCCCCGCGCCATCGGCTGCCGGGGTGTCGGCCCAGGCGGCCATCGCGGTGATTGCAGCGCAAAGCGCCGCCGGCAGGACCGTCCAACCTCTGACCATGCGTCGCCTCCCGCGATTCGCAACGCATTAGACCACGGCCGGGCCAATGGCCACACTGCGCCGGCTGCCAGAGCCAGCGTCGAGAGCCGAAGTCTTGACGGCCAAGGCCTTGATCGCCTTGGCGGACCTGCTTCGCCCCGCTAGGATGCTTCTTGGCAAGCGGGCGTGGCGAAACTGGTAGACGCAACGGACTTAAGCCAAGGATTGAGTGCCCTGGTGGAAACGCTAGGCGTAGAACTGCTCAAATTCGGGGAACCCTGTCAGATGGCGATCCCGAGCCAAGCCCTGCGGGGAAGGTGTAGAGACTAGACGGGCAGCGCCTAAGGCCGAACGGCTAAGGTGAAGGGATAGTCCAGACCACGAACGCCAGTTCGGCGGCGGCGAAAGCCGAAGTGGGATGAAAATCCGTAGGGTCGAAAGACTCGTGCCGGTTCGATTCCGGCCGCCCGCACCAACTTCATCCGCCAAAATTGGTCGAAGCCGCCGCCCCATGCAGTTTGCACGGCGCCGGACGGGCGGGTTTTGGCATTGGGTTTTCAGCGTGGCGGGCTGTGCGCTCAGGCCAGACCCATCGCTTCGCGCGCTTCAAATGAGGTAGCGCGTTTTGTGCATATCGGACTTGATGAACTCACTGTCGGGTTGCATACGAATTCGGGTAATGGTCACCATTACGTGCTCTTCAACGAAAAAGCGGTGCTCTGCCGCTTGCGAGTCCGTTTCCGGTCACCCAGCTCGCCTCGGAGCGAGGGCGTCCATTCTCAACCGCTTTAGGAGGTCCACAGTGAAGAATAGCCTATTTCCGTTGGGCGCGGCCTTGGCCGCAGGCCTTTTCGCCACCGTGGCTGTCTATGCTCAGACGCCGCCCGGCCCGTCTATGCCGTCGGCTATGCCGCCGGGTATGAAAATGCCGCCCCCGCCGACCAAGAATCCCGCTGACGGCCCGGCGGGCGCCTACAACATCGACCTCGACCATCAGGCGGTTATCGCGCGCGTCTTGCACGGCGGGCTGTCCTACAGCGTTCTGCGCTTTGGCGTGACAAAGGCGGTGCTGAATTGGGATCCCGCGAACCCCGCGGCGATGTCGCTGTCGGCCACGGTGGACGCCAAGCCGCACACCGACCCGATCGTCTACCGGATCAAGCCGGAGCAGATCCTCAACGTCGCCCAGTTCCCCGAGGCGAGCTTCGTCTCCACCGCCGTGCGGCAAACCGGCCCGGCGAGCGCTGATGTCGAGGGCAATCTCACCGTGATGGGCATCACCAAGCCTGAGGTGATCCACGTCCAAATCGTGGGTGTCGGCAAGTCGGTGTTCGGCCACCCGTCGATGGGCTTCACGGGCAGAATGGACGTCAAGCTGTCGGATTTTATCACCAAGGGGATGCTCAGCGGCGGGGCGGGTGAATCCGACATCTGCAGGCTGGAGCTCGAGGCTGAATTCAACAAGGCCTGACGGCAGCGCCAGGCGCGGAATTGGAAGACTGGCGGCCTGCACAGCTTTGCGCCGGGGCCAGAGGTGAAGACCGATAAAAAGTTAAGCGGGCGGCGCTTTGCGCCGCCCGCTCCGTTTTGTTTCCGCGTTCGCCGCTTACCAACTTGCTGCGGCGAGACCCCGACCAGAACTCGATATTCAGAACAGCGCCAAAGGTGCGCTGGTCGCATAGGCAGGCGAGGGTCGAGGACGGCGGAGCCGGAATAGGGGCGCAGCGCTTCGGGCGCGAAATGCCGGCCGAAGCCGCATCGCAAGCCCCACCGCTTCAGGGCGCGCTCCATCCGGACTTATGGGCAGTGGCCGCCCATCAAGTATCAGAAAATATTATATAAAATCGCAATCAAAAGCAGAATCGTTGCGTTGTTTCGCCTTGCGCCGCGCTTGGCGCCATTTTCTCGGGCGAGAATCGGATGAAAGTACAAATAACGTAGATATATTGCCTAAAATCGGATCAAAACTTATCAAAAGAGGCAAAAATATATGCAAATCTGTAGCTAAAATTGAGTTTTCCTCCTCTCGTTTGGCTGTGCGGGCCGGGACGCAGTACCGCTGCCCTGCGGAACATTCGTCGGTCATCGCGGTGGTTTCGGTTCGGTCGAACCGCGCGCGACGATCCAGCAGCCGCACATGAACGACCAACAATTGTAGGGGAATAATATGAATTACCGGATGACCGCGCTGCTTGCCTCCGCGGCGTTTACCTTGGCCGCGGGCTCTGCCTTCGCCCAAACCGCTCCGGCTCCCGCTGCCGCGCCAGCGCCGCCAGCGCCGCCGTCCCTGATGCCCGCCATGTCGGCTTCGCTGGCGGCCAACGGCAGCCCGATGAGCTATGACTTTGGTCCGCTCGGCAACAAGGTCTATGTGACCGGCGCCCTAACGGGCATTGCCCTGACCGAGAACAATCCGGTCAAGGGCGACTTCGCCAACCAGGCTGACATCGACAACGCCCAGGTCATCATCAACAAGGCCGACGGTCTGGTGCAGTACTTCGTTCAGGTCGGCGCCTACAGCATTCCTGCCTTGGCCACGCCTTACGTGAAATCCGGCGTCGCGACCAACGCCAACTACGGCATCGTGCCACAGGGCTATGTCAAGCTGCAGCCGACGGCCGCGTTCTCGGTCGAAGCCGGCAAGCTGCCGACCCTGATCGGGGCCGAGTACACCTTCAGCTACGAGAACCTGAACATCGAACGCGGTCTGCTGTGGGGCGCCGAACCCGCCGTCAGCCGCGGCGTGCAGGCCAACTACACGCAAGGCCCGGTGGCGGTCTCCGTGTCGTTGAACGACGGTCTGTACTCGAACCAGTACAACACGGTCTCTGGCCTCGCGACCTGGACCGTCACCCCGACGGACACCTTGGCCTTCGCTGGCACCGGATCGACCAAGTACACCGGCTTCTCGGCCGCGAACAACCAGACCCTCTACAACGTCATGTACACCCACACCATGGGACCGTGGACGTTCAATCCCTACTTCCAGTACGACACGATTCCGGCCTACAAGTCGGTCGGCCAATTGTCCGACCAGACGATTACCTCGGGCGCCTTGCTCGTGAATTACGCGTTCGACTCCAAGTCGTCGCTGTCAGGCGTCAGCCTTCCGCTTCGTGTGGAATATGAATCCAGCACCGGCTTCCAGGCTTACAACGCCTACTCTGTGACCTTCACCCCCACGTATCAGTACAAGATTTACTTTATCCGGGGTGAAGTCTCCTACGTGGACGCCAACGTTGCCGTCTTCGGCGTCAACGGCACTGAGAAGAGCCAGACCCGCGGTCTGGTCGAAACCGGCGTCCTGTTCTAGGCCGCGATCGGTATCAGCAAGCGAGAGGGCGGCCCTCCCGGCCGCCCTCTTTTGCTTTTCACGCTGGTCGTACGCTTGGCCCGGTGATTGAAAATGGGTGTGCGCCCTGCGTTTCAGCGCTAACCCTAGGCCCATGACCGATTTCAACCTGACTCAGCTCGGCAAGCTGTCCAATGGCTTCGCCAGCCCCGATGAGGCCGTACTGGAGCGCGTGCCCAATCCCCAGAAGGGGACGCTCTATTTGGCCCGCTTCACGGCGCCGGAGTTCACCTCCCTGTGCCCGGTCACCGGTCAGCCGGACTTCGCGCACATGGTGATCGACTATGCGCCGGACAGCTGGTTGATCGAATCCAAGTCGTTGAAGCTCTATCTGGCCGCTTTCCGCAACCATGGCGCTTTCCATGAGGATTGCACGGTGGCCATCGGCCGCAAGATCGCCGAGGTCGCCCAGCCGCTGTGGATGCGGATCGGCGGCTACTGGTATCCGCGCGGCGGCATTCCCATCGACGTTTTCTATCAGACCGGTCCGGCGCCCGAGGGGCTGTGGCTGCCCGACCAGGGTGTGGCGCCCTACCGGGGGCGAGGATAGTTGAACCCAGGCTCCGGGGGCGCTTGCGAGGGGCGCGGGCGCCTGATAAACGGCTCCCCTTCCATTGCGTCGGGGGCGGTCGCTTTCCGGCGCGATGGGTGCTGTTCGGAGGATAGCCTTTAGGAGTGTAGCTCAGCTGGTAGAGCATCGGTCTCCAAAACCGAGGGCCGGGGGTTCGAGTCCCTCCACTCCTGCCACCGACCGCACCATTATGATTGTCACGGCGTGATCCAAGGTCCTGCGGGGCCGAATTTGAGAGTTTCAGAGCCAGCCATGGCCAGACCCACGGGCGCCCGCCCGAAAGCGCAGAAATCCAAGACGCCCGCGCCGCGGCCTGCGGCGGCGGCGCCTTTGGCCGCGCCAGCCGTCGTGGCGCCCGAGGCGCCCGTCAAAAAGCGCACCAGCCTGTCCCAGTTCTTTCGCGAGGTTCGCGCCGAGTTCCGCAAGGTCACCTGGCCTTCCCGCAAGGAAACCTGGATCACCTCCGTGATGGTGCTGATCATGGTGGTGGTGGTCTCCCTGTTTCTGTCCCTGGTCGACCTGATCCTGCGCTTCGGGATCAGCGGCATCCTGAGGCTTGGTAGTTGAGGTCTGTCATGAACGCCGAAACCGGCCAAGCTCCGGCCTCCAATCCCCATCACAAGTGGTACATCGTCCACGCCTACTCGAACTTCGAGAAGAAGGTGGCCGAGAGCATCCGCGAGCAGGCCCACAACCAGGGCCTGGACGACAGGTTCTCCGAGATCCTGGTGCCCACCGAGGACGTGGTCGAGGTCCGTCGCGGCCGGAAGATCAACTCCGAACGGAAGTTCTTCCCGGGCTACGTGCTGGTGAAGATGGACCTGACGGACGAGGCCTATCACCTGGTCAAGAACACGCCCAAGGTGACCGGCTTCCTCGGCTCTGGCTCCAAGCCCATGCCGGTGTCGGAAAAGGAAGTTGCGCGCATCATCGGCGCTATCGAAGACGGGGTCGAGCGGCCCAAGCCCGCCATCCGCTTCGAGATCGGCGAGACGGTGCGGGTCACCGATGGCCCGTTCCAAAGCTTCAACGGGGTGGTCGAACAGGTCGACGAGGAACGCACCCGCCTGCGCGTCACCGTGTCGATCTTCGGCCGCGCCACGCCGGTGGAGTTGGAATATCAGCAGGTCGAGAAGGTTTCTTGACCTGAGCAGCCAAAGCGCGACAGCCAAAAGGGTTTTGGCGACCGTCGCGCGTCTTGAACTGACAGCATTCCCAACGCCCCATAGGGGCGGCGGGTCAAAATCCGTGGGAGGGGAGGCAAGCCTGACCCCGCACCACGGCTCAAACGGCCGGATTGCCGGCCACAGAGGAGAACATGGCTAAGAAGATACTCGGCTACATCAAGTTGCAGGTGAAGGCTGGCTCCGCCACGCCTTCCCCGCCCATCGGCCCGGCCTTGGGTCAGCGCGGCGTCAACATCATGGGCTTCTGCAAGGAGTTCAACGCGCGCACCGAGAACGTGGCCAAGGGCACGCCCCTGCCCACCGTGATCACGGTCTACCAGGACAAGTCGTTCACCTTTGTCACCAAGACGCCCCCGGCGACCTTCTTCCTCAAGGAAGCGGCCAAGATTACCTCGGGGGCCAAGCTCACCGGACGCGAAACGGTCGGCCAGGTGACCCGCGCCCAGCTGCGCGAGATCGCCGAAAGGAAGATGAAGGATCTGAACGCCAACGACATCGAGGCGGCGGCGCGGATCATTGAAGGCTCGGCCAAGGCCATGGGCCTGCGCGTGGTGGAGGGCTGAACATGAGCAAGATTGCAAAGCGCGTTCAAGCCTTCACCGGCGACCGTTCCAAGACCCTGGCGCTCGAAGAGGCCGTCAAGCAGGTCAAGGCAAACGCCAAGGCCAAGTTCGACGAGAGCGTCGAGATCGCCGTCAATCTGGGCGTGGATCCCCGTCACGCGGACCAGCAGGTGCGCGGCGTGGTCAACCTGCCTTCGGGCACCGGCCGCGACGTGCGCGTGGCCGTCATCGCCAAGGACGCCAAGGCCGCTGAAGCCACCGCCGCGGGAGCCGACATCGTCGGCGCCGAGGAACTGGTGGAGCGGATCCAGGGCGGATTCATGGAGTTCGACCGGGTGATCGCCACCCCCGACATGATGGCTCTGGTCGGCCGTCTGGGTAAGGTGTTGGGTCCTCGCGGCCTGATGCCCAACCCGCGCGTCGGCACCGTGACGCCCAACGTGGCCCAGGCGGTCAAGGACGCCAAGGGCGGCGCCATCGAGTTCCGCGTGGAAAAGGCGGGCATCGTGCACGCCGGCATCGGCAAGGCCTCCTTCACCGAGGACGCCATCCTGGCCAATGTCCGCGCCCTGCTGGACGCCCTGAACAAGGCTAAGCCCTCAGGCGCCAAGGGCGTCTACGTCAAGAAGGTGTCCCTGTCCTCGACCATGGGCCCTGGCGTGAAGGTCGATCTCGCCTCCCTGAGCGCCGGCGCCTAAGTCTTTAGGCTAAACCAAATGACGAAGGCGGGCCCGCAAGGGTCCGCCTTTTTCTTTGGCGACGCGAGCCTAGGCGCCCGATAACGGCGCCGGACGCGCCTCAATGAACGTGTGGCTTGGGGCACTCGAAATGGCAGGCGTCTTCGACAGGGGTGCGGCCAGAAGCCATCAGGACGCGGTCGATCCGCGCGATCATTTCGTCTTCGGACATGCCATCATGCAGCCACGCGCGAACCGCTTCCCTCATCGTCCAGATGACGTCGTTATCACAGGGCTTGCTCATGGCGCCCGCGCCCTTAGCTGGCGCCTGTTCTCGAACTGGCCGCTAGGCCAGGCGGGGCGAACGCGCCGGCCGGAATAATCCTCGAGCCCGCGAGGCCCCATAGTCGGTGCTTGCGCCATGTCAGCACCATACGCCGTCACAGCCACTCTGTCTCTGCGGCCTATCCCCGCCGGCTCGTCCTAAGCGCCAAAGGTCACAAAGCGGCGCCCGTGGCGTCGTCCGAAAACGGACCTCGCCAACGGCTCAATTGGAGGAAAGCGGTCATTTGCGATCTGCCCGTGGTCGAGGGCTCACGCAAACGCGAAAGCCCATGCCGGCTCCGGCTCTTTGTCATCCGGGGCGGTCGGGGACTTGAGGCTGCGAACGCGACGCGTGCCGAGCTTACGTCCCATGCCAGCCACGCTGCAGAATGCGTTGGCAGCCCACTGGCGCAGGCTGGTTGTAATGGGAAGAACCAGCGATTTGTATTTCATCACCGCGCCCATCACGAGGGTCAAGGCAGCGGCGTCAAAATAGAGGGCGAGGTCTCCAAACCCGATCAGGGGCACCAATTCCGGTGCGCTTAACATGAACGCGAAAAGAGACGCCAGGGCGACTATGCCGACCGCCAGTTTCAGCGGAGTCGTCTGGGCGAGCTTTCGCGCTGGCGCTTCGATGAGCGCCTGACGCATCACCTTGCCGAAACCCGTGTCCGGAGCCCACGTCGCCGCAGCCCAGCAGAATATTAGCGCGCCGAAAATGACTGGCATGAGCGTTTCCCAGTACTCGCCCGTTCGCCGATAATATGCATCGGTTGGGCAGTCCACAAGCAGACCTAACCGGGGTCTCTACCGGGGCGGATGCGGTCGCCCCCGTCGACCTGTAAAGCAGACATGGCGAGCCGCCGTCCGGGGCGAAAAGCGGTTTCAACGACCTCCCGCTGGCGGGCTCAATGTAAGCGCAACCCCCTCAGTACTGCGCGTGCAGCCTCAGGCCGAAGATCGACACCGGGCCGCGATCACGGTTGTAGGCGGGGTTATACACGAACTGGTAATCGGCCGTGAGGTGCAGGCCCTTGATGATCTGCAGGTTGTAATAGGTCTCCAGGATCTGCTCGGGGCCGGGGTGGGGAAGTTGGCCGTCGCCGATCAGGATGCCGGTCCCGCCGGCGTTCTGATAGGCTTGGTGCTCTCTGGAAATATCGTTCTGCAGGATCGCCAAACCCACCTTGTCGTCGGGCCGTTTCCAGGCATTGCCGGCTTGCGACAGGCCCACCACGACGGTCTGGTCAATGTCGGTGAACTCGAAAGCTTCCTTGGTTCCGTCCGCTTCGCCTGCACGCACGAACAGGCCGAGCTGGTCGGTGAGTTGCTGCTCGATGTTCACGCTGAGGCCGCCCCGGGTCTGATAATGGCGCACCAGGGCCACATTGGCGGGTTGGCCGGTTTCCTCGGCCAGGGCCATGGCGTCGCCGTAGCTGCCCATGCGGCCGTGGGTGAGAAAGCCGGTCAGCGAGACCTTGCCCGCCAGCTTGCCCAAGCTGTAGCGGCGCTCAAGTTCAGCCACCTCCTGGTA
>Ga0182016_10005521_pt1 | contig 13579 bp, 13 predicted proteins | sample 712S2MmetaG_FD_120491 | JGI IMG/M metagenome (GOLD analysis project Ga0182016, IMG submission 120491) | Permafrost microbial communities from Stordalen Mire, Sweden - 712S2M metaG | ecosystem: Environmental > Terrestrial > Soil > Wetlands > Permafrost | place: Sweden: Stordalen | collected...
CTGATCTCGCCGCTCGCCAGCCGCCGGGCCAGAATCTCGAGCGCGGAGGGCTGCGGCGCGGCGGGCACGAGCACCTCGCGCGGCACGGGCGCTGCCACGGGCACTGCCACGGGCGCCTCGCGCGGCAGGGGCGCGGGCGCCTCGCGCGGCCCGGGCGCGGCGGCGGGGGGCGGCGATGAGGAGTCGGCCGGCGGTGGGAACCCGCGGAAGCCCGCGCCGAGCAGCCGCGCCACGAACGCCACCATCGCCGTGATCGCCGCGACGAACACGAGCAGCACCAGGATCCCCACCAGCACGTGTGCGGGCCCGTTCCAGTAGTAGGCGAGCGTCGGCATCGCCCAGGACATTAGCGCCCAAAATGACCGCGGCAGGCGCGGGTGCGCGATGATGGCGCCGTGGCAGCGGCAGGCGTCCCCGAGATCGAGCTGCGCGACGGAACCCGGATCCCGCAGCTCGGGTTCGGCGTCTTCCAGGTTCCCGCGCCCGAAACGGCGCAGGCCGTCTCGCGGGCGCTCGAGGCCGGGTACCGCCACATCGACACCGCGACCCACTACGGCAACGAAACCGCGGTCGGCCAGGCGATACGCGCGTCGGGCATCGACCGCGAAGAGATTTTCGTCACGACGAAGTGCCCCAACGTCAGCCACGGCTACGAGCAGGCCAAGGCCGCCTGCCACGCGAGCCTCGAGTGGCTCGACCTCGGTCCGATCGACCTGTACCTGATCCACTGGCCGGTACCGTCAACGGACCTTTATGTGGACACGTGGCGGGCGTTCATCGAACTGGCGGCCGATGGTCTCGTGCGCTCGATCGGCACCTCGAACTTCCAGCCGGCGCACCTCGAGCGACTGGTCGCCGAGACCGGCGTGGCGCCGGTGGTGAACCAGATCGAGCTGCATCCGCGGATGGCGCAGCACGAGCTTCGCCGGCTGCACGCGCGGCTCGGCATCGCCACCGAGGCCTGGAGCCCGCTGGCGCGAGGGGCACTGCTGGGCGACCCCGTGATCGCCGGGGTCGCCGGCGCGCACGGCCGCACGCCGGCGCAGGTGCTGATCCGCTGGCACCTTCAGATCGGCAACATCGTCATCCCGAAGTCCGTCACACCGAGCCGGATCGAGGAGAACTTCGACGTCTTCGGCTTCGAGTTGTCGCCCGAGGAGGTCGCCGCGATCGACGGCCTCGACCGTGGTGAGCGGATCGGCCCGGACCCCGACAGCTTCGTCGCCCCGCCGCCGAGGCCACCGACCTGAGCCCCGCGGGACCTCACCCGCGCTACGGCGCCGGCGCCCGCCGCTGAGGCAAACTGAAACGAGAGGCCTGCGGCAGCGGCGATCGCCGGCCACGCCCAGCCCCTACGCTTCGCAGGCGCGATGACCGACGCTCCCCGGCACGGCTACTCGAGCACCCCCCTGGCCGCCAAGCTCGCCATCACGGCGACGGCGCGCGTCGCGGTGCTCGCCGCGCCCGCCGGCTTCGCGGCGCGCCTGCACGATGTTCCCCCGCCCCACACCCGCCTGCGCGGCCGCTTCGACGTGATCGTCCAATTCGCGGGCTCGCGGGCGACGCTCGAGCGCCGTCTCGAGGCGTTGATCGCCGCGCTGCAACCGCGCGGCGGCCTGTGGATCGCGTGGCCGAAGCGCAGCTCGGGGATCGAGAGCGACCTCGACGACCGCGTCGTGCGCGAGACGGTGCTCGCCACGGGTCTCGTCGACAACAAGGTCTGCGCGATCGACGAGACCTGGTCGGGCCTGCGTTTCGTCAGGCGGCTGGAGGCTCGATGAGGGTTGCCGCGGCGCTGGCGGGGTCAAGCCGGCGCGCGACGACCTCGTCGAGCAGGCGCTCGAAGCTCTCATCGCCGGCGAGGCGCTCCTGCAGGCGCCGGCGCAAGCGTGCGCCGGCGAGCTCGATCACCTCGTTGCGCAGGTTGCGCCGCCGGCGCGCCGCGAGCTCGCCGTCCTGCTCGAGCGCGAGGCGGTGCGATTCGAGCACCTGCTCGAGCTCCTCGACGCCGGTGCCGGCGATCGCGTCGGTCGTGACGATCGGGACCTGCCAGCCCTCGTGCGGCGCGAGCGAGAGCGTGCCGCGCAACTCGCGCACGAGCACGTCGGTCAGCGGGTGGTCAGATTTGTTGACGACGAGCACGTCGGGGATCTCCATGACGCCGGCCTTGAGCGCCTGCACCGAGTCGCCCGAGCCCGGTACGAGGACCAGCACGATGCTGTCCGCGTGCCCGGCAATGTCGACCTCGGCCTGCCCGACACCGACCGTCTCGACGTAGATCTCCTCGCGCCCCGCGGCCGCCATCAGCAGGGTCGCCTGCAGGGCCGCCTCCGCGAGCCCGCCGAGCGCGCCGCGCGTGGCCATCGAGCGGATGAAGACGCCGCTGTCGAGGAAGTGCTCGGCCAGGCGGATGCGGTCGCCCAGCAGCGCACCGCCGGTGAACGGCGATGTCGGGTCGATCGAGAGCACGCCGATCTGGCGCCCAGCCGCACGCCGGCGCCGCGTCAGCGCTCCGATCAGGGTCGACTTGCCCGCCCCCGGCGGCCCCGTGAAGCCCACGACCCTCGCCTCGCCGCTGTGCGGATAGACCTCGCGCACGAGCTCCCAGCCCGCCGGGTCGTCGTCCGTCACCAGCGTGATCGCGCGCGCGAGCGCCCGGCGGTCACCGGCGAGCAGACGCCGGGCCAGCTCCGAATCCGCCATCGCCGCCGGGATCATGCCAGCCGGCGCGGGCGCGTCGCGCAGCGCGCCCCGCGCAACGGGCACCACGCCCGGGCGCCATGCTCATAATGGAGCGATGCGACCACCAGCCAGCGGCCCGCAATCTCCGCCCCGCGACGGCGGCAGCGCCCGCCAGCCGGCGCGGCGGCGGTGGCGCGCATGAGCATGGGAATCGAGCGCGACTTCCCGCTGTTTCCACTCGGTCTCGTGGCGCTGCCCAGCGAGTATGTCCCGCTGCACATCTTCGAGGCCCGCTACCGCACGATGGTCGCCGAATGCCTCGAGCGCGACCGCGAGCTTGGCATCGTCTGGCTCTCCGACGAGGAGCTCAAGCCGATCGGCTGCGCCGTGGCGATCGAGCGCGTGCTCGAGCGGATGGAGGACGGGCGGATCAACATCCTGACCCGGGGTACCCGCCCGTTTCGCCTGATTGAGCGCCAGGACGACCTCGCCTACCCGGCCGGGACAGTGGAGTTCCTGCGCGACCGTGACGAGGAGCCCGACGAGGCCGCGACAGCGGCGGCGCGCGACGCCTATGCCGCGCTCGTGGTCGAGGCCACAGATGCCGAGCCCGAAGCGGAGCGCCTTGCGGCGATGACCGCCTACGACATGGCGGCAACCGTCGACTTCGGGCTGGAGGCCAAGCAGGGCCTGCTCGAGCTGCGCTCGGAGAACGCGCGGCTGCGGCTGCTCGCGCAGCTGATGCGCGCAGCCCTCAAGCGATTCGAGTTCGTCGATCGCGCGCAGGCGCGGGCGCGTTCCAACGGCAAGGTGCGCTTCGGCTGAGGGCCGCTCGCCCCGCGGCGGCGGCGCGCAGCCGGGTGAAGCGATCCAGCCGCAGGCGCCTGGCGCCGGAGGCCCTCAACAAACCTCGCGCACGACCTTGACCACCCATGCCTGCAGCTGGCGCAGCGTCAGGCTCTGGTGCGGCGAGTCGTCGCTGTAGCTGAAGGTCCCAGACGGCGTGTCGACGACGTAGGTGTAGACCGGGTGGGGGCCCGAGGGCAGCCGCAGGGCCTTGGCAGCGGGCGTCGTCAGCGCGTCGGCGAGATTCTCGGCGGTCAGCACGAGCGGATCCGGGAGCTCGTGGCGGTGCCCGTTGCAGCGGACCGTGCCGTCACCGCTTGGAATCAGCGTCACGTCCGCACCGGCGACCGTGCCGCTGCGGGCCACCGCGAAAAGGTCGGCAGCCGGACCGCCGCAGGCGCCGAGAATCAGGGCGATACCGGCGCACGCCGGCGCGAGAACCCGTCGCCGCGGGCGCCGGCGCACCGCCGGGCCAGCGGTTCCGTCCGCAAGTGCGTGGTATCCGTCGAGTGGCTCGGCGGTCGTGGCGAGGAGGCAGGGAGCGGGCAAGCCTGGTTGGCTTGCCGCGAGCGAGGACGACGCCACGGACGTCGAGACGCCGCCGGGAACGTGCAGCACTTGCGGACGGGACCGCTTAGCCGCGCGGGACGAACTCTGGCACGTCGAGCGATGCCGGCGACATCGGCGCGCGACCGGCGAGCGGACGCGGCGCGGCACTGCGCCTGATGCGCGGCTCCCCGATCGGCTCATCGAGCCGGCGCGGGTGGCGCACGGCGCGGTCGGAGTAACCGGTCGCGACGACCGTCACCCAGACCTGGTCGCCGAGGTTCGCATCGACCATCGCGCCGAAGATGATGTTGGCGTCCGGGTGAGCGGCTTCGCTGACCGCCTTGGCGGCCTCGTTGACCTCCCACAGCGACAGGTCGTTGCCGCCGGTGATCGAGAGCAGGATCGATCGCGCCCCGTCCATCGAGGTCTCGAGCAGCGGCGAGGCGACGGCGGCGCTCGCGGCGTCCAGCGCGCGGTGCTCGCCGGTGCCCATGCCGATCCCGAGCAGCGCCGTGCCGGCTCCCGACATCACGGTCCGGACGTCGGCGAAGTCGAGGTTGATCAGGCCCGGGAGCGTGACGAGGTCGGATATGCCCTGCACGCCCTGGCGCAGCACGTCGTCGGCGACGCGGAAGGCCTCGACCATCGAGGTCTGCTTGTCGAGCACCGACAGCAGCCGGTTGTTGGGCACGACGATCAGCGTGTCGACCTCGGCGCCGAGCGCCTCGATCCCGGCCTCCGCCTGGTGGGCGCGCTTGGTCCCCTCGAAGCCGAACGGCTTGGTCACGATGCCGACCGTCAGCGCGCCGACCTCGCGGGCGATCCGCGCGATCACGGGCGCCGCGCCGGTGCCGGTGCCGCCGCCCTCGCCGGCGGTGATGAAGATCATGTCCGCGCCCTTCAGCAGCGACTTGACCTGGTCGTACTCCTCCATCGCCGCCAGGCGGCCCAACTCGGCGTTGGCGCCCGAGCCGAGCCCGCGGGTCACCAGCGAGCCGATGTGCACGGTGACGTCGGCGGTGCACTGCTGCAGCGACTGAAGATCGGTGTTGACCGCGAGAAACTCCACGCCGGAGATGCCGGCCTCGACCATGCGGTTGACGGCGTTGACGCCGCCGCCGCCCACGCCCACGACGCGCAGGCGCGGCTGTCCGGCCAGCGACGGGCGCGGATCGGTGTACTCGGCGCGGGCGTAGACGTCCACGGGCATCGGGTGCACGCTCGCCTTGTGCTCGAGGATGTTGTCGGGAAGCTCGGAACTGAACGCCGCGCGCAGGCGCTCCTGGGGGGTCGGAACGGCGGGCGAGCCCTCGCTCACGCCAAGCGCCGGGTGCGGCACGCCGCTCTCGCGCGGGTGGCGCGGAGGCTCCGGCGGCGCGACGGCGGGCGCCTGCGTCTCGCGCTCCTCGCGCACACGCTCCTGATACGCGGCTGCGGCGCCGGCCAGCGACTCGGGCTCGGCCGGATCGCCTGCCGGCGCAGGCTCAGGCCCGCGCGTGTCCTGGTCGGTCTTGCGGAACAGGGCCGCCAGCGGGCCCTCCCGCATGCTGGCCCGCTTAGCGGCCATGGAGCACCTCTTGGGCAAGATCGCGGTAGGCCTGCGCGGCGACGCCGTGCGGGTCGTACTTGAGCACCGACATCCCCTTCACCGGCGCCTCTGCGAAGCGCACGGTCTTGCGGATGCGCGAGGCGAACACCCGGTCGCCGAAGTTCTCCTCGAGGATCTCGATCGCCTCCTTGGCGTGGATCGTGCGCGAGTCGACGAGCGTCGGCAGGATGCCCTCGATGTCGACGTTGGGATTGAGGTTCTCGCGGATCATCGAGAGCGTGTTCTGCAGCTGGATCAGCCCGCGCATGGACAGATACTCGCACTGCACGGGGACGATCACCTTGTCGGCGGCCGTCAGCGCGTTGATCGTCAGCAGCCCGAGGCTCGGCGGCGTGTCGATGCAGATGAAGTCGTAGTCCTCGAGGATCGGCTCGAAAGCGCGCTGCAGCGCGCGCTCGCGGCCGATCATCGGCGCCATCGCGATCTCCGCGCCGGCGAGATCGATCGAGGCGCAGGCGACGTCGATCTCGCGCTTGCGGGTCACCTCGCGGATCGAGGTCTTGTGCACCAGCACGTCGTACATCGAAAGCTCGAGCGAGTCGGGGTCGATGCCCTGCGACATGGTCAGGTTGCCCTGGGGGTCCATGTCGACACACAGCACGCGGTGCCCCTCCTCGGCAAAGGCCGCGGCGAGGTTCAGCGTCGTCGTCGTCTTGGCGACGCCGCCCTTCTGGTTGGCGAACGCGATTACTTTGGCCTTGGATGGCGTCAGGCTCACGGAGTGCTCCAGCGTCGAGGACAGACCCACACGCGGCGTTATTCGCAAGCGCTGACAGGAATCCTTCATCCGGACCGCGCGGTCGCTCTTGCGATTGCCCGCTGCACTAGGTTGTGGCCACGACCACGCGATCCGCACACACAGGCGAGCGTGCCGGCCGCGGGCTGCTGGATCGGCGATTGGTGTTCCTACTCGGCAAGGGCGGGGTTGGTCGCTCGACGCTCGCAGCCGCGCTCGGAGTGCTCGCCGCGCGGTCGGGCCGCCGCGCGATCGTGGTGGAGGTCAGCGGCCGCGGCGACGTCCCACGCCTGTTCGGCGCGCAGGCGCGCGCCGGCGTCGAGACGGAGCTGGCCCCGGGCCTTTGGACGCTCGACGTCGACCCGCGCCAGGCGCTCGAGGAGTACCTGCGCGATCAGCTTCCACTGCGCGTGCTCGCGGATCTGATCGGCTCGAGCGCGACGTTCGGGATCGTCGCCGCGGCGACCCCCGGTCTGCGCGAGATGCTGACGATCGGCAAGATCTGGGAGCTGTCCCAGACCCGGCGGCGCCTGCGCGGAGCCGACCCCTACGACGTCGTGATCGTCGACGCGCCGGCCACCGGGCACGGGCTCGCGCTGCTCGACGCTCCCGCCACGTTCGCCAGCGCCGCCGCGGTCGGCCCGATCGCCCGCCAGGGCAGCCGCATCGCCGCGACGCTGCGCGATCGCAGCCTGACCGCGCTCGCGGCCGTCGCGACCCCCGAGCGGGCGGCGGTCGATGAGCTGATCGGGATGCGCCGCTCATTCGGCGGTTCACTCGACGCGGAGCTGGCCAACGGCGTCGCCGCAGCGCGTTTCAGCGCCGGCGATGGCGCCGCGCTGCGCGAGGCCCAGGCGCGCCCAGCGCTCGAGCCCGCCACTCGCCATGCGCTGGCGACGGCGATCGCGGCGGAGGGACGTGTGCGCGCCCAGCGGGTGCAGCTCGCTCGTCTGCGAGCCCCCCTGGCACTGCCGCTCCTTGCGGCGCGCGAACTTGGCATCCGCGAGCTCGAGCTGCTCGCCGACGGTCTGGAGCCGGCGGCGTGAGCTCGCCGGGCGCGCCGCTGCGCGGACGGCTGTGCATCTGCGTGGGCGCCGGCGGCGTCGGTAAGACGACGGTCGCCGCGGCGATCGCCTGCCTTCGCGCGGCGGGGGGCGAACGGGTGGCCGTCGTCACGATCGATCCGGCCCCGCGGCTCGCGCAGGCGCTCGGGCTCGACGAGTTGAGCGGCGAGCCGCGCCGCGTGGCGGGCGCCGGCGAGCTGTGGGCGATGCGCCTGGATCCCAAGCGCACGCTCGATGAGCTGATCGCCAGCCTCGCGCCGAACGAGCAGACGCGCGAGCGGGCGCTTTCGAACCGGATCTACCGAGAGCTGTCAAGCGCCGTCGCCGGCTCGCAGGAGTTCAGCGCCGTCGCCAAGCTCTACGAGCTCGACCGCAGTGGCGCCTTTGACGCGATCGTGCTCGACACCCCGCCGTCGCGCAACGCACTCGACTTCCTCGACGCCCCGGCGCGCCTGACGCACTTCTTCGAGGGCCGCGCGCTGCGTGTGCTGCTCGCGCAGGGGGGCTTCGCGACCCGCGCCGCGAGCCGGGCGGGCGCACCGTTTTTGGGGGTTTTAGGGCGCCTCACCGGCGCCGGAGTCCTGCGTGAGATCACCGCGTTCTTTGCCGCCATCGCCGGCATGGTCGACGCGCTGGCGGAACGTGCGGCCGCGGTTGCGGCGTTGCTGCGCGAGGAGTCCACAAGCTTCGTGCTGGTCAGCTCGCCGCGGCGTGAGGCCGTCGAGGAGGCGATCGCCTTCGCCGGGGAACTGCGTCACTCGCACCTGGCGCTCTCGGCCCTGGTGGTCAACCGCGTTCACTCACTCGACGCGCTCGCCGCCGACCCGGCGGCGCTCGAGGCGCTGCTGGGGCCGCGGCTGGCCGAGCTTGTCGCCGCACAGTGCGGCGAGCTCGCGGCGCTGGCGGAAGCTGACACCGCTGCGCTCGATCGGCTGCGTGAAGCGTTCGCGCAGCTCGAGCCGCTGGCGATCCCCGACCTGGGCGATGAGATCGAGGACCTCGCCGGTCTGGCGAGGATCGGGCGCTACCTCGAGCGATCCACGAACGGCACCTCGCCCTCGGCGGCGCAGTAGTCCTCCTCGCCGTCGTCGAACCAGTCCTCGCCGTGCGGCGGTGCAGACACAGGATCGCGCGGGATCCGACGCTGCAGCGGCCGCTGCGTCGGCACGTCGTCCTCGTCGTCGACGAGCAGGGAGTCGGCGAGCGCCACCAGCTCGCCGCCGAGGTGCCCGCAGATGACGTCGCGCAGGAGCGCTCGCAGATGGCTCTCGATCTCCTCCGCCAGCTGCGTTGCGTGCTCACCGACGCTGACACCGGCGATCAGCGAGCGTTCGAGCGAGATCGCGCGGGCGACGCGCTCGGTCGCCGCGATGCGCTCGTGCGGTTCCGCGCAGAGCGCCGCGATCCGGCCGGCGAGGCGTCCGCTGCGAGGACCCTCGGGTTCGAGCAGCGCGCGCAGCGCGAGCAGGTTGTCGGTCAGGCCGCCGAGCGCGTCGGAGCGCTCGAGCGCCAGCTCGAATCGCTCGAGTGCCCAGGCCAGCTCGCCCACCGCCGGGCGCCGGCGGCTGATCAGGTTGGCGAACGCGCGCAGCTCATCCTCCTGCTCGGGCGCGATCAGCACGCTGCCGTCGGAGCGCCCGCCGCCGGGGATCGGCAGCGGACGCCAGGCGGCACCCTCGGCGCGGATCCAGGCCAGCGGCGCAAGCGAGATCCCGGGCGCGTATAGGCGCAGGGCGGTCTGCAGGTCGCCGAGGCGCTCGAGAGCTTCGCCGATCTCGCCCGGACCGGGGACCAGCGCAACGACTGTGCGCAGGCAGCCGTCGCGGCGGGCATCGTCGCGGCGCCAGAGGGGATCGGGCGGCAGGACATCCATTCGCGCGAGCGGCGCGAGTATCACGCCCTCCGCCAGCGTGATCTCCGGCGACTCACAGCCGATGCCCCGCAGCAGCGCGAGCAGCGCGATCTCGCCTGCCTGGGTGCCCGTCCCTGCCGCGAGCTCGCGGTAGGCCGACTCGAAGCGCTCGGGCGAGAGCTCGAAGTCCTCGCCGGCGCCATCGAAAACACGGCAGGTGAAGCAGCGCAGTGCGTCCTGCTCGATCGGGGCACCGACGCGATGCTCCTGCGCGTAGGTGTCGAGATATCCCTCCAGGCCGTCCAGCCCGGCCAGCGCAAGCTGGGCGTCGCGCATCTGCGCGAGCGCCAGCAGGCTCGTCCAGTGGTCCTCGACGAATTCGGCGCTGAGCGGCGCGTAGCAGAAGAGCCCGGGGCGCGAACCGCGCGCGCCCTCCTCCACGACCTCGAAGCCGAGCTCGTCGCCTCCCGCTACCGCAGCGGCGAGCGTCGCGCTCGCCGCGACGGCGAACGCATGCAACGAGGCGTGGAGCTGGCGCGACTGCATGGGGGGCGATTCGTGCGCGGAAGCGATCGTCCTTCCGGCGCAGGCGCGATTGCAGCGGCGGATGCGGGCGGGCGGGCGGCGGTCCGGCAGCTTCGGGCTATGCCGCGACGGCGGCGCGGCGCTCGGGCGCCTGCGAAACCTCTTCGCAGAGCCAGCGTCGCCCGTAGTCGCGCATGCTGTCGATGATCGGCAGCAGGTCAAGGCCCTTCTGCGTCAGCGAGTACTCGACCCGCGGGGGCACCTCGGGGTAGGTGTGGCGCTCGACGATGCCGTCCTCCTCCAGCGCCCGCAGTCGCAGCGACAGCGTCCGCGGGCTGATCCCGGTCAGCGAACGCTCGAGTTCGCAGAACCGGCTGCGTCCCGCGGCCAGGTCCCGGACCAGCAGGAGGGTCCACTTTCCCCCGACCAGTTCGGTCGTGTGACAGACGGGGCAGGTGTCATCAGATGTCATCGCACCCGATACTTTACCAACTGAAGCGCCGAATGTTCGACTCGGAGCGCAACCGCGCGCTTGGCTGAACTCTCAGCTGACGAGCGTCAGCGGCGGCGTGACGGCCGGAACCGTCGGCACGTCGGCCATCGTCGTGCCGCGGCGTCCTTCGGACTCGAGCAGCAACTTGAAGTCGTGCGGGCTCGACGCGGCCATGACCGCGTCCTCGACCGTCACGCGGCCGGCGACGACGTGCTGGTAGAGCGCCTGGTCGAACGTCTGCATGCCGTAGTAGCCGCCTTCAGCGACGACCTCGCTGAGCGCGCCGGTCTGCGCGGGGTCGAGGATCATGTCGCGCGCGCGGCCCGTCATCCGCAGGACCTCGCAGACCGCGACACGGCCGCCCTCGGCCGCGGCGACCAGGCGCTGTGAGATCACGCCGCGCAGCGTGCCGGCGAGCATCGAGCGCACCTGGCTGTGCTGGTGTGGCGGGAAGAAGTCGAGCATGCGGTTGATCGACTCGGCGGCGTCGATCGTGTGAATCGTGGAGAGCACGAGATGGCCCGTCTCGGCCGCCGAGATCGCCGTCGCGACCGTTTCCTCGTCGCGCATCTCGCCGATCAGGATCACGTCGGGGTCCTGGCGCAGCACACGCCGCAGCGCGCGCTTGAAGGACGCCGTGTCGGTGCCCACCTCGCGCTGGCTGATCACCGAGCGCAGGTCGCGGTGGATGAACTCGATCGGGTCCTCGATCGTGACGATGTGCGCGGCGCGCGTGAGGTTGACGTGATGGATCATCGCCGCGAGCGTCGTCGACTTGCCCGACCCGGTCGTGCCCGTGACGAGCACGATGCCGCGCTGTTCGTCGGCCAGGCTGGCGACCACGGCGGGCAGCGCCAGCTCGTCGATCGTGCGGATCCTGTGCGGGATCGCGCGCGCCACCAGCGACACGCCGCCACGCTGGCGGAACGCGTTGATGCGGAAGCGGGCGACGCCGGGGATGTCGTGCGAGAGGTCGATCTCGTTCTCGACGTCGAACTCGGCCATGCGAACGCTGTTGCCGACCAGCTGGTGCAGCGCCGCCTCGGTGTCGGCGGCCTCGAGCACCGGCCACTCGTCGTTGCCGAGCGGCACGAGATCCCCGTCGACGCGAGCAAGCGGAACCGACCCCACCTTCAGGTGCAGGTCCGATCCGTCGCAAGCGACGAGTGCGCAGAGTGCCTGGTCGATGTCGATCACGAGCCTGCCAGAGGGATCGGCGCTCCGGGCGGAAAGGTTGAGCGCCTGGACGCTTCGGCCATCCGCAGGGAAACGTCCGGGGCCCGTCCGTGGGCGTCGTCTCGGCTCAGCCATGGGGTGTTTGGGTGCGGGGGTGCGGTGCGGGCGGCGCGGGCGGCGCTCAGGCGACGTCGCGCAGCTTCTGCGCTTCGGCGAGGCTCTGCAGCTTCTTCAGCGACTGGTTCTCGATCTGGCGGATCCGCTCGCGCGTGACGTTGAATGTACGGCCCACCTCGTCCAGTGTCCGCGGGTGCTCGCCGCCCAATCCGTAGCGCAGCTCCAGCACGCGCCGCTCGCGATAGGACAGGTTCTCGAGCGCCTCACGCAGGGCCTCCTTGGTGAGAATCTCGGCGGCCCGCTCGTAGGGCGACTCGGCGCGCTCATCGGCGATGAACTGGCCGAACTCGGACTCCTCCTCGTCGCCGACCGGCTTCTCCAGTGAAACCGGCGCCTGCGCCGAGCGCTTGATCGAGTCGACCTCGTCCGGGTCGATGCCGGTGACGGCAGCGATCTCATCGGGCGTCGGCTCGCGGCCCAGCTCCGTGACCAGCTTGCGCTCGGCCCGGCCGATCTTGTTGAGCTTCTCGACGACGTGGACCGGAATGCGGATCGTGCGCGCCTTGTCGGCGAGCGCACGGGCGATCGCCTGGCGGATCCACCAGGTGGCGTAGGTCGAGAACTTGAAGCCCTTGCGGTAGTCGAACTTCTCCGCGGCGCGAACCAGCCCGAGCGTCCCCTCCTGGATCAGATCAAGGAACGGCAGGCCCTGGTTGCGGTAGTTCTTCGCGATCGAGACGACGAGGCGCAGGTTGGACTCGACCATCTTCTGCTTGGCGTCGAGGTCCCCACGCTCGATGCGCTTGGCGAGGTCGACCTCTTCCTGCGCGGTCAGCAGGCGAACCTTGCCGATGTCCTTGAGGAACAGCTGCAGCGAGTCGGTCGTCATGTCCGGCTTCAGGTCGAGCGCCGTCTTCGCCTTGCGGCGGCCGCGCTTGTCCGGTGCGCGCTCCACCTCCGAGCCCGCGGCGGTGGCCGGGTCGATGTCCTCGACCAGTTCGATCTCGGACCGCTCGAGGAAGCCGTGCAGCTCCTCCATATCGGCCTCGTCCATGTCGAGCTCGGAGACCGCGCCCTGAATCTCGGCGTAGCTGAGTACGCCGACCTGCTGGCCCTTGGCGACCAGGCCCTTGACCTCTTCGAGCTCCTGCAGTTCCGCTACTGACATTTCGTTCCGTTTCCGTCGCGCAGACGAGCGAGCGCCGTCGGGGGGGCTGGGCCGCGTGCGATTGTCGAGAGAGCCGCTCAAGCGCCCTGGGACGGGGGGACCCCGCACACCGCGCAGCTCAAACGTCTGTCGGGATTCTACGCGCTTTACTTTGTGTAGTCAACGTCGGCGGACGCCCACTGCGGGCTGTTTCGCCACTCCTAATACGCATAACGCACCAGAAGGTTGCACGTTTCCATTCCTTTACAGGATTTAATCCCGCGGAGTGCGAATCAAGGGAGTCGGCGGCGCACGCCTACGACGCCTTTACACGGCGTGTTATCTGCGCTTATACTCGCGCCACCACGCCGAACCACCCTGCGTCCGCGCAGGCTGGACGGGGGAACCACTGCGGAGCCGGTTTCCGCTGGGGCGAATCGGCCGCATCGCGCGGCCGTAGCGCAGAGCGCGCGAGCCCGACAGCTCACCCCGTAGGCGACGGTAGCGGGCAGTGAGTGCATGGTGCGCGCGCGAACAGCCATTCGATGGGCGATTTCCGGCCTCTGCGCCGGGCTTCTGACGCTGCCCGCCGCCGCCGGCGCCGCCACCGACGGCGGCGCCACGGCGCCGGGTGAACCGACCGCGAGCGGCCCCGCCATCGCTGCGCCGACCGCCGTCGCCGGGGCCCTCGCTGTAGCGCCCGCGTCCCTGCTCGAGCACCAGGTCGCCGTGATCAGCGGCACGCTCGCGCCCGTCGACGCCGGGCGCACCGTCTGGCTGCAG
>Ga0182016_10005525_pt1 | contig 13576 bp, 20 predicted proteins | sample 712S2MmetaG_FD_120491 | JGI IMG/M metagenome (GOLD analysis project Ga0182016, IMG submission 120491) | Permafrost microbial communities from Stordalen Mire, Sweden - 712S2M metaG | ecosystem: Environmental > Terrestrial > Soil > Wetlands > Permafrost | place: Sweden: Stordalen | collected...
CTTTCGCTCGACCTGTTTCAGCAGCGGTAGGGGGCATAAGTGGATACCGCGTTCGAACGGCAGACACGTGCTCTCCAGATACCGCGTGACTTCGCCGTCGAAATTCCGAATTGCCGCGTATTCGTTGGAGGTAAATAGCCGTTTGGATACGTTGATCATGGTCTTGTCGGTATCGACTTCGACCTGGGAGCTGTTCACCTTCTTCGAGTTGCCCAGCCGGCTTCGCTGGATCTTAATGCAAACCGTCCGGCGAGCCAAGTCCTGCCCCACATCCTGGATTTCCAGGAGGGGCATCGCATATGTTGCCATCGTTGTTGTTCTCCTTCTTTCGTTGTGGCGGTCAACCGCGAGTGACATGCTGGCCGCTGTAAATGCTGAAGATCCCGGCTACTTCCATCGGGACTTCACGAGAATCGAATGTCTGCTGCTCACCAAACACGATGCTGTTGTCTCCACGCGAGTACAACTGTTGGACCAGCAGGTGAAACGCTGGAGTTTGCAGCGTCACGCTGAGGCCTTCGCTCTTTCTCCCGAAGCCGGATCGGACCAGCGCATCGATGCCGGCGCCGGCTGCGGCCTGTACCAGTCGTGGATTCGCCTCACTCATCGCGGTGAGGTCGGGGATAAAGCAATTGCTGTCCAACCCCACGAGGGCGCCATGCGCTCCGGTTTGGCGGGCGCGATTCCGGAACGCCCTCGAGACGGCCGCCTTTCCCTCCGCGGATGCGAACAGGCGCGGCGAGAAAGTGAGGATCTCGCAGTCTCTTTCATGCAAGAGGATGAACGCAGGCGTTACAGTCCCGCTCTCTGCAAGCTCCTCCTTCAGCGCGCTAATTAATTCGTTCGCGCACTCCACCAGTGCGTTCGGCTCCATAGGCCCTCCACACATTGATTTGAAATTCGCAGAAGTTGCCTGAACTAGGCCGGATCGCCCAGCGTCGGGAAGCCCGTGGTTCGGGTCATCCCGTCCGGTGCAATCGTGATCTCCACGGTTTGCTCGCCGAAGTCGCTCTCGCGGTAGCGGCTACTGAATAGTCTCAGTGCCTGGTTCGCGCTGCTGCGCATCGGCGCGCCAGATGGTTGAAGGCGGTTGTATCTGCCCATCACAGCGAAATCGAGTTGACCGCGGATTGAGCGCCAAAGCGTCCGCCGCCGGTCCTGGTCGACGCCGTGCCTCGTGAAATAGCGGCCGGTTTCGAGTTCCTTTTCCGAGTAGCCGGTGAACATGCCGAGACTGAGCCTGGGTAATGTTGAGCGGAGCCCCTGGAGTAACTTACCCAGGTGCTCGGCCTGCTGCATTGGTTCACCGCCAGAAAACGTGATGCCATCAAGGGAATACTGATGGTGACAGTTCACCAGTTCAGCGAGAACCGCCTCGATTGCGAGGTCAGGTCCACGAAAAGCGTGGCTCGGAATATTCCAGCATCCCGGACAATCTAAGTTGCAACCCTGGACGAAGACAACGCACCGCAAGCCTGGTCCGTTGACGCGGCTTGCTGGCATGATCGCGTGAACCAGCATCGCACGGCCCTCACTGGTTTCCCTGCTGGGGCTGCTGGCTGCGTCCGTGGTTGTAGTACTCAGGCTTCCGGCGTTCGGATAGGACCCGATCACCACCCCTGAAATCATCCATCACCTTGCCGCAGGCGTTGTCAGCGAAGCCAGCAAGATCAATTTTGCTGGTGCCATCCGGTTCCAACGTGACGGTAATCAGTTTCTGTTGCATCATTCACCTCGCAATAAACTGGAGCCGGACCTGCGGACCCGCTGGCGTTTGTACGACCTCGCGCCCGCGGAATATATATCCCTTGGCCTTCGCATCCACCAGCGTCTGCTGTTCTTTGTACGCCTGATGGACTCGGCCAAGCCACTTTTCGTCGAAGCCGATCCCGCGGTCGTATTCGCTGAGCACTGCGCCGAAGGTGCCGTCGGGTCTTCGAACGAATCCGATGTCATTTGACGCGGGCCCGATCTCGACGCGCCGGATGATCACCTGCGCCCGTTCCGGCCGTTCGCGCCCCTCATAGCCCACCAGCGCGGCGCCGTCCGCGTGCACTTCCGCCTTGTAGCCAAGTTCGCTCAATGCTGCTACCAGGTAAGCCTGGTTGCGGACGGTTGTGGCCGTCTCTGAATATTTCGACATGTTCCCTCCCTGTTGGTCGCTCTCATTCCCCCCGTTCAAGTGCCCGAAACGCCCTCGCCTTCGGCGTGGAGACGTTCCTGTTGTACTCGTAAACGCCCGGATGCGACGCGCTCAAATACTTGCCTGACGATTGCTGGCGAAGGCTTTCGATTTGGTCCGCAGCCGACCTGGCAACCGGGACGATGTATTCCGCCGATTGCCGCAGTGACATGCGAAGCCGGTAAGCTTTGCGGCAACACTCCTTGATTTCTGCGCCGGTCCAGTTGTCGTCATGTGGTCGCTCGTCCTGCACGCCGTACTTCGAGGCATAGATCTGCCAGATAGCGTCCCGCTCCTCCGCGGCCGGAAGATCGAAGAAGAAGGTGCCCAACGTGAACCGCCGCCGCAATTCGGGCGGAAGTGAGCCGATGGAATTACAGGTCGCCAGCCACAGGCTTCGCCCCCCGGATACTGCGTCGATAATGCTCAGCGCACTGCGCAGGCGCTCGCCCGAGCTGCCGATAATCCCATTCTTCATCGCGGCCAGGTCGAACGCGATTGTTGGAATTCCTGCTGAATTTCCGGTCGCCTTCGCAACTAAACTCTTCGCCGTCCCGGGTGGCCCGATCAGGATACAACCGTCCGCTTCGCGATTCTGCATCCAGGTGAGAATCGTTCCCGTCATCTCGGTCGTGACGCCCGAAAGGTCGGTTCCGGTCCCCGCAAACGCCTTCTCAATCTCATCGCAGAAGACCACAACCCGGGGTGCTTCGGCACCGTCCTGGACCGACTGCAGGAACGCCTTGACGTTCGCACACCCGCCCACGTCCGTGAAGGCCTCGCCTCCGCGCCAGACCGTCAGTCCCGGTGCCTGTTCAATGACCTGGCGTTTCCGCTCCCAGAGCTGGTCGTGGTCGAGCCCACGTTTGGACAGCGACATCGCCACTACCTGTTCTGCCGGAAATGCAGCCAACCCTAGCAGGGCGTCAACCGCGCGGCTCTCATCGTCGGCAGACGGCGCCGCCAGCTTCGCGTTGTCAAACGTCGTCCGCACAATTGCCCGCAAATCTTCGTGGGCTGGGAGCGGCTCGTCAATGACCAGGACATCTTGCGTAAGCTCCTGCGGCAGCACACTGCCCGGAGGCGTCGTCAGCACCAAGACTGCCCCGACGGCCTTTAGCGTGTCGCGCAGATTCCACAGTCCCTGGACGATGATGGGGTCGTGCCACAGGCGCTGTGGGTTGGCATAGAACAAGACCGCGTCGTCGCCCAGCTTCGCGGCGACGGATAACGCATCGGCCGGTCCCACCGTCTCGGGATTACGCTCCCCAATGATCGAGTCGAGCATTTTCTTGCCCGGGCCGTTCACCGCCGAGAGGCCGGTCATGATGTCCCACGCTAGGAGGGACGAGCTGTCTGCGTCGCCGTTCAGGCTTCGCGCCGTCAATGCAACCGCGCTGGCGGGGTCTGCCGTGCGGATCGACACCAGAGGTGTTGACGCGCGGCGGGCTGCCCGCAGTGCGGCCAGAAACTCTTCGGTATTGCGGATCATCTGTGTTCTCCTGACTTTATTCGGAATTGGAAAACTGGCGGTCTACACCACGCGGAGGAGGGATTTTGGAGGGTGCAACGGAAGGTTAAGGGGAGGGACTCACGGGAAGAAAGGCGACGTGGTGCCCAGACCGCCAGCGGAAGCTTTTCAACTATGCAATTGGCACCGGCGCGCAAGGTACACGGTGCGTGAAGAATAGCCCCTGCGACCACCGCCGCAGTTCTCGTACGTCCGCCTCAGGCAGATCTGGAATGGCGGGCGCCATCAACATGGCTCGATCCACCAAGCCATTGCGGTCATCGGCAACGATCATCTCTCGACACGCGTTACACGCGGCCCAGTCGGCGTCGCTCTCGCCCGCAATCGGGCCGTAATCGATAAGAAAGGGTCTGGCGCGGAATCGCCAGACCGGATTCGGAGCGTTACAAAAATCACAAATCATGTTGGTTTCCTCAGGTTGATTGCGGGATCGAAGCTGGGCCCCGCGGAGCGATAGAGAAGTTCGGAAGGAGCTGTACAGAAGTGAAGGCAGTCGTTCGTTTAGATCGATACCCCGTACCATGAGGGGATGGTCTCCGGTTTGAAATCGCGCATGTCCTGGATTCTCTGCCTTGCTGGCATCATCGCCGTAGGAATCCTCTCGCGGGTTGTCCATACCGGGCTGTTGGTCTTCGACAAGTACCTCGGCGACGCCTTGTACGCGGCGATGGTCTACGCGATTCTGCGTCTGTTTTGGAGGGCTGCGGCACGTGCGCGGGTGGCTGTGTCCGCCATGGCAATCATGACCGTCATCGAATTATTTCAACTGACGATGATTCCGGCGCACCTGCTGGTGAACGAGCATGTGATGGTGCGCATCTGCGCGCGTCTTATGGGAACGGAGTTCAGCTTCCTGGATCTGCTCACGTACGCGGTGGGCATCGCGTGGACCTATCTCGCGGATTCTTCGAATGCGTGAGGGGTCGGGAGGATTGACGCTCCGCCGTGGACGGCCATTACCGTAGCGGGAGTCCCGTCCGCTATTTCAGGAGGTCTTCAATACTCTCAGCGTCAAGCACACGTACGCTTAATTCTTCGAGGTCGGCCGCCGATCTGCCAGTCAGTCGCTCCTCGGCCCAGGTCGGAATTGCGCCGAAGCGCTTTTCGACGAGGCGGCGTAGGACGGTGAGTTCGCCCTCGCGCAGGCCCCTCTTGTACTCGCGTCCAAGAACCTTGTTGTCCAAAATGTCACCGAAAATAGGCATCTTTCGCGCCTCCCATTCTACAGTTTCTTCCAAGTGCCGAAGGCCAGCCAGGATTAATAGCTGTCCCAACGCGGTCGCCCGCTCTGCCGGCACCAAGCCGGCGATCCTCTCGACGATCCTCCTGACCGCATCTTTATGGTCCCGCAATCGCGTCAGGATCGCAATTACGTTATCTCCGACGTCTTCGCTTTCCAGCAGCCGCTCGCCGTCCAACTCGCGAATGTCGAAAACACGGTACCGGAACCAGACATCGTCGCCGCGAAGTTCGCTTTCCATGCGAAGCGGGGCCTCACCCACATAGAGCAGCACCTGGCGCGGGAATCTTTCGAACAACCGGAAAACTCCGAGGCAATACTCCGCCATCCGGAGCGGCATGGTCGCGTCATTTCCGCTCTGCAATTCGAGGTGCACGAGACCCTTCTCGGCGGTCTCGCCGAGGAGGTCCACCCGGGAATTCTGCACTTTGCTCATTTCGATATCAAGCCACGTTTCCACTAGGTTTCCGGTCAACTCGCGCATCGTGAGCTTGGCCGACCCGCGCAACAGCAGCTTCAAGGCTACGTCGTATTCCTGCATGAATCTCTTCCATTGTGACGCTGTTGCGTCTGGGTCGTGACGCCCCTTTAGTCGGAATGCCCGATGCGTGCATCGACCTTGCCCGGCGCGAACGCCGCTTCAGCATCTCGACTATGGTGCCGTTGCAGGCCACGTTCTCCGCCATCGCTCTCGATCGGTAGCGGCCAGAGCCGCCGATAAATGTGTACAGTGAGGGGTACCGCTGCAAGCGCTCCGAAGAATGCGCTCGCGGCGCTGGCCTTCAACCCTTGCGAAAGCAGGACACAGTAAACCACAAATAGGCAGACCAGCAATGTTGCGGCTTTCGCGCGTTTCATGGTCGGCTACCTGCGGCGTTCGCTGTCACTGGACTGGTTTCGATGCCAATATCGCCGTCCACAGAAGCATCAGTGGCAAAACTATCCTTTCCATTTGGCAAGACTACAGGTGGAGTGACCCGCGAAGAAGACGACGACGACTGAGGCGCGATGAGAAAGTGAGAATGGGAACAAACAAGACAGCTCGTGGCTGCCGTGACCGCCTGTACTGCCTCCACAAACGGAGCCGGTAGTTGCCGAGCCTCGCCTGCCCTGGTGAAAAACTCGGGTGCGATCTTCCCCGCGACCGAGCGATCTTTCTCCACCAGGTCGAGCGGCAGTTGCCCCTGCCAGCCACGAAATACCAACTGCGACCGAATCTGGGGGCGCGTCCCTTCCTTTTCCGCCCTCAGTTCATGTCGTGCAATTAGCAACTCGTATGTGTGATTGACCCGGAGCACCTCGACACTCACCAGCACGGGAGCCAGAACAATGGCGTGGTCACCGTTGCTAGTCAGGGAGTCTGGGCGGACAAACCATGGCACGCGCTCTCCGCCCCCTCCACAGAAACTGACGTAGTGACCAAATTCCTTAATTGCTCCGCCGGATTCCCGGCCTCGCAGGACGTGGCGTTTGGTTGTCTGCTGAAATTCTACGGTGATGCTGGGAGTGCAATAGATCCCAGACTTGCGAAGCCGCTGCACCGCGGCGGACGGAAGGGTCAGCCGCAGCAAGGGATTGGTCTTCTTCATGCGTACCTCTTCTGCGCAATTGGCCGGCCAAGCGCCTCTCGGATCATTTCCTTAGAGCACCCGGCCCAGCAAATGTACTTTCTTGGTTCCTCGACCGCTATGGCGAGATTGTCGCCGCTCTTGTCCCGGTTGGCGTGCGCGCACGATGGGCAGCGTGCGATCCAATTCCGCCCGACCTGGCGCCTCACTTCGACATAATCCAGAATTCGAAACTCGTTTGGCGCTGAAGTGTAATACCTCTTCGGAATCTCCGGCCTTCTCGCATGTTGAATAAACTCTCCCGGGATCTCCTTGCCGGCGACAAAGCTCTGCAATTCCGATTCGGTCACCTTGCGGAGCCGCGCGAGGTAAGCCAGTTGGTCGGTGACCGTGTAGTCCGCGTTGTAGAACCAGAATCTCCAGCCGCGGCTCTCCTTGGCACCCCGATGAACGCCGAGCGGTCCGCGGATCGCGTTGCCAAATTCACCGGGACCGATCTCATCCTGACGCGGGAAGATTTCGATTCCTTCTGGCAGCCCGGCACCCTTTATCGGCAAACCCAGCCGCAGAGCGGTGTGATAGATGTAGACCCGGCAGTCTCTCGCGAGCGCCGGCTTCTCGAAGAAGATCCACAGGTGGCCGCCGCGGTTCGATTTCTCCAGCGCGGGCTCCACGCCATCCTGAGTCAGCTCATACTGAAGTTTCAGCAGGTGCTCGATGGCGTTCTTGTAGTCGGCGTCGATGGCCACCCACTTTGACCGTTGAGTCTTCGGATTGATCGAATACAAGCCGAGCGTGAGGTCGCCGGCCAAGTGTCTCCGTAACGTTTCCAAGCCCAGTGCCGGAGGTGGCTGCCCCCCGTGTGCTTTCGGCCGGAAATAGTAGTGACGCCCCGTTTCCGGATGCGGCCTCATAGACTGAAGCGTGTAGGCGCGGCGGTTTACGAACAGGTGATGAAATTGAGCGGCCATGTCGGCCGTTACTTGTCGATCGAGGTTCACCGTTGCGCTCCTGTTCTCGGTATAAAGCATGCGCTGCATTCCTCCAAAAACCGGTTCAGCGCTCAGGCTCGCAACGGTCGCGGATTGCTGGCAAGTGCCTTCAGCCCAAATGTTTGGCACAGCCCATCGAACTCCTCTTCCCGGAATCCCCCGAAACGTCCCTCGACCGGCAAAGCGAGCGAGTAGAACGTCTCCCGGCTGCGGTCGTAGATGTACAAACAGCCCGACTCCGGATCGCCCGGGACCATTAGCATCAAAAGCGCACCCTTGGCAAAGTCCAGCCAATGAGCGATTCTTGCCTCGGCGCGCTTGGCGAAACCCACGATGGCTTCATCCTCGTCGAGCCGCTCCAAACCAAAATCCTGCAAGCGCAGGATGTCGTCTATCTTTACTGCGTCCATTTGAGAACCTCCTCCTCATGTGTCGTGACCTCCGCGCCCATCCTTATATATAGGGCGTCGAATTCGGCTGACTGCCTTCACCTCTAGCCATTACGTGACCTGCCGAAGAACATCGATTGCCGCTCTTATCTTTGGTAGTGCTTCCATCGGCAACCTCTGGAGGCCACTGAATCGGAAATCCCCCCTGGCTGCCCGATCCACAACATCACAGACCTTCATGTTCCTCAACCTGCCCACACGTTGCGCTTCGCGCATCAGATCTCCGCGTGACGTGGCGAGGATCTTCATTTCTTCACGGGTGAGCCGCTCGGCCGGGATCTGTCCGGCACCATTCTGGCGGAGAGTCGTTGTGCCAACCGCCTTTTCAAGAGCTTCAATGAGTCGCCGTAGCACTCTGCGATCCGGGATATCGTCCAGGCCGTCGCCAGCCAGATTCATCTGCTGGCAAAGTCGCGAGAAACTCGCCTGGCCGACTACTTCGATGGCTGTGCGAAGCCGGCCCACACCTCGAACGGTGTCTTCCAGCTTTGCCGATAGGGCGCTGAGCACCGCCGCGTTCGAAATTTGCTCCGGATCCTCAGTCGCGGCAACCGCCTTTGTCACCGATCTTGCCAGACCAAACCCCACCTGTTCACAGAGCGACTTCACTCGTGCCTTGAGAGTTGGCCAATCGACTGGAGCCGCACCATTGTCATGCATGTGCCCATTCGTGCTTGCATGGGCATTTCCATTCTGGCTTGCCGTGACGCCTAGTTTGCGCTTCGGAAGCGCCCAGTCGGGTAGCCGCGGTCTGGACAGCGGCTGCCTCCGATCATCCAGATCGACCCAATTACCACCCAGATCGTAGAGGTATCGCCCCAATCCGAAGCATGAGCACGCCCGCTTGAATGCCTGCGCCTCCGCCGAGGTTCCGGCATTCTCGTTATCAGCCCACTCCTCGCCCAGGCCGCAATGTGTTCCAAGGCCATCGATTGTCAACTTGCACGTCACGACAATCTTTCCCGAAATGGTGGCTTCGTCTTTCCCTCGGTCCTTACGCTCGAAGTTCTGAATAACCTGTACTGCGTACTCCCGTGTCCAGCCGCGCACTGTGAAGAGCGCGTTCAAGCGGTCTGTGTAAGCGCGAGGATCGGCATAAGCAATCACTTGGCCCCGGCGTCTGTCTGAAGTCGTATTCGTCACCCGCCACTTGATCTCACCTGGGTCAAACGGGTTCTCGATCGCGGCGACAAACTGACGGACCTGTTCGTCGGTGTACTTCTGTAACGCCGGCGGATATTGCGGTACGTTAGCGGGCGACAATCCATCGGCGGTGCCCGCGGTAGCTGTGTTCGCTTGCATTTCATCTCCTTTCCTTGTCTGTCAACAACAGCCGAACCACAAAGGTGCACTTGCGGTGTCCCATGTGGCCGAAATAGAAACGTTCCTTTAGGGCACATCTTGCCCGCCTCCCTTACTCAAAACTTCTCAATCACGTTCACTGGTTCTGTGGTCCTGTTTATCCGGTTCACCGGCTAAGGATGTAGAATGGTCTCGAAACGCAAACGCATTTGAGCGTAGTGCCCAACTTACATGCCCACACAGAAACTCACTGCCGAAATAATCAATGCAGCTATCGAAGGATTCGAGTCTCAAAAGCGACGGATCGACTCGCAGATCGATGAGCTGCGTCAACTGCTTAATCCTGCCGGCACGGAAACCACCCCGGCATCCGCAGCCCCCGCTCCCAAGCGGAAGATAAGCGCCGCTGGCCGTCGAAGGATGGCAGCGGCGCAGCAAGCAAGGTGGGCCAAAATCAGGGGAGAAACTGAGCCAGCATCATCCGCAGCCGCACCCAAAGCGACAAAGCGGAAAAGGAAGATGAGCGCTGCCGGCAGGAAAGCCGTCAGCGAAGCCACAAAAAGGCGTTGGGCGTTGAAGCGCGCCGAAGTTCAGAAACCACGGCCAGGCGCCGCTAAGACGGCGGCGGCAAAGAAGACAGCCAGCAAGAAACAGAAGAAGGCGCGGGGGGCTGCGGAAGCCGCAGCAGCCACCGTTCAGTAAGCTGCGGACCGGAAGTGATTCTGGCGTGCGATCGCAAGAGCTACGACTCAGCGGCGGCTTGCGCAGATCATGGCCTGAGCAGCGGCTCCGAAACTGAACGAACAGTTGAGTGTCTAACTCAATATGCACATCCGCATTGCGGTTCTAGTTCTGTCAACGGATCGCGCAAGCTCAATCTGGTGTGCCAACGTTTCGGATGGACCGCGTGCTCCTGTCTGGTGGTGGTCGGCCCGTGCAACTCATGCCCGGAATGCTGGTCTCGATCTATGGCACGGGTCTCGGCCCCGGTGAGGGCTGCATCGGCCAGGCGGATACGAAAAAACGGAAACGCCGAGTCCCCTACGGTCCGACCAGCGCTTCGTGGATACGCTGACCTATCCCAAGGAGCTTTGCGGCGTACAGGTCGTGTTCGGCGATACGCCATCCGGGTTGCTATGCTATATATCCAGGAGGGCCAGATCAACTTCAAGGTGCCGCAGGAGGCACCAAAAGACGGAACCGCGCCGCTGCGCGTAGTGTACCAGGGCCGGAGCAGCGCCGCTGTCGAGATGCATCTCGGCCTTGAAGTGCCCACGCTCTCTCTGGAGCAACCGGCGCATGTCGGTGGTCCGGTCTGGGTTCATATCCAACTTCCAGCTTTCCCACACTACGGCAATTTGCAATATCCCGTGGGCTTGGCCCCAGCCGATTTCGGTTGTCACCAGGTGGAAGTACGTCGCAACGGCACGCTGCTCCCGCGAATTCCGACGCCAGCCCCGAGCATGCCCGGTGGACTGGTGTGCGGCAACATCGGTATTCCCGGCCATGAAATCCAGCAGAAGGGTCGCCTGCCGCTGCATTTGCAATATCGCTTCGACACACCAGCGTGTACGAAGTGTGGTACGCACGCCGTGGGGGGTGCCAGGAAGGCGCGACTCGGAGCCGCTTTTTCGAACGGCCTGGACCCGCATTGAGATCCATCCGGCGCAAAACGGCACACCGGTCGCCCCACCGCAGGATCCTGCCGAAGCAATTAGCGAACGGCATTCTGGGCTTTCCCGACGCAGCGCCTCTCGCCTTGGTCACCGAATATCTCTACCATCCGAACGATACGGTGCGGCAATACGCCTCATTGGGCCTCGCCTACTGGCCGGATAGCGAAATCATTCGCCCCCTCACCGAACTGCTGCACACGTGCGGTCCGACCGACGTCGTCGTCAAGCAGACGTTTCGCATGCCGGGCGCAGTGGACTTCAATCCTGCCGTACCTGCGATCAGATCAGACAACCCTGTGCTGATGTGCGGTGCCGTTACCGGCGTGACGCGTCTGTTGTTCGCCGACCCGCCACTGCTCTCTGCTGAGCCCGAGCCGAAAATGCTCTGATCGCCGCCGCCGAAAACGTGCTGCGCCCCGGCGATGCCCAAACCGGCAACGACTACGCCAGCGTTCTCGGTGGCGTTCACGATCTGCGCGCCCGCGACTTGTTTTGGGATTTCGTCAACCGGGACGTACTGACCGAACAATCCCTGATCGCCATCACTTGGTCTAAGGATCCGGCGGAACTGCCGCGCCTCGCTGCACTGCTCGAAGCCCCAACCAAAGGCGACGCAATGAAGAGACCGTACGCCTCACTGCCTTACGCAATCTACCGCGCGTATGGCGACGCTGCCATACCGGTGCTAGAGTCAGCCTTTGAAAAGCCGGCTACGTCTGGGTGCAGACCAACTGCGCCCGCGAGTTAGTTGGTGCAAACCGGCGGCGGATCCGGCTTCGCCTTCATCGCGCAAGCCATCGAGCAGAACAAGTTCTACCTGCGCGAGATGGTGCAGTTTGTCCAGGACCGCTTTCCGGAGTCGCGCGGCGCGGACGACAGCAAGGTGTTGGCGTTCCTCAAAGCGCGCCAATGATCGGCGAAATGCTCGCGCTGCGCATTGAGCGTGCACTCCACCCCATCGTACAGATGACGTGGCGTGAGCCGCTCCACACTATTGAAGCCCGCAACGGTTGCAACACGTCTCAGCCCGCAGTCCTTCGATGCCTTCCTTCCCGATAATCGGAACCATCACCAGTCCGGCAGCCGGATCCATCCACCACCAACCGAGCAGCGCATTCAACAGCAGGCCACACAGGAGAATCGCGGAAAGGTAGCTGCAGAAATCGGCCTGCCTCGAATCGGCGTGCATCGCTCCGCTGCCAAGTTGGCGAGCGACACGTCGTTTCGCTCGGGCCAGCAGCGGCATGACGACCACCGAAATGGCGGCGATCACGATGCCGGCAATGCTTCGTTCCGGGGGGACGTGCCGGATCAACACTGAGCTGGATTCGTAGAGGATGTACAACGCCAGAGCAACGAGGCACGCTCCGACTGTCCTCAACGCAATTCGTTCGACTTGCTCGCGCCGCGAAACGTCCAGGTCGTGTTGGAGTCGCCAGAGCAGTGCCAAGCCTGACGCCACTTCGATCACGCTGTCCAGGCCGAAGCCTACCAACGACACGGAGCCAGCAATCAACCCAGCGACAATGGATGTCACGCCTTCGAGGCTGTTGTAGCCGATCGTGAAGTACTCCAAATGCCGACCGCGGCGCACGTACTCTCCACGATTTGCCATGCTTGTCGCCGCCACGTTTCCATTATGCGAGATCCACGAACGCCCGATTTGACGAACTGTCCGCAGCCTTGCGATACACCGAACAACGGTGGCACCGCACACCCACTGCACACTTTCCCAGTCGTAAACTCGACCAGAACTTCGAACGCACGCCACGGCGCGCCACATCGCCGTCGTCGCTGCGCACTACCGCTGCACTACGGTTCCACATCGATCCATTCCTCATCCCCGTTTCAAAATCGCAGAGTCTACAGAACAACACCATCCGTCCGCGCGCTCCACAAACTGCCGGCGCGACGCCGCCAGCACAACTGGCCATGCCGTTATGAGCCGCGACCGGCTCCGTGTGGCCCCGACAGGCATTTCTATCCTGTCCTTCGTTTGCCCTTACGAAGTCCGTCAAAACAAGGGGTAGTAAATTTTAAGAGTTTTGAATGCAGCGGATTATGGGATGGTCGCTCAGGCCGAAATCAGCACGAAATCAGGCCGATATCAGGGCAAAGCATCGAGTTTACGGAATATCGGCCAAGCGGTAAACCTGCATGGTCTGCGCATCGACAACTTCGAGCTCCGCCGGCTCGATCTTCGGAAGATCACTTGCCAAACCGATCAGTACCCGTTGACGGATACGCCATAGGCGCTGTTTCAGCAACGAATGAATGTGGCGTGTGCCGGCCAGATACAACACGCGGTCCAGGTTACGCTCATTTTCGAGAATGGACACGATGCGGCCGTATTCCGTTTGCGTCTTGGGCGTGCGCTCGTATTCGAGTGCAAATCGAAGCTGCCGGCCACCCAGCGCAAGTGTAATGATCGCGTCGTAGTCCTTCGCGTATTTGCCGACCGTCAGTTCGTTGCGGCAACGGATCTCCATTTCGTATTCCCATGACACCAGGGAGCGACTTCGCAGCAGATCCAGGTGGACCGCGTTGACACCGAGCGCGTGTGCGACGCCTAAACCACCCCGGCGCATTTCCGGTCCATCCTCCGGACCGCTATAGGGTGTGCCAAGACTCTCGAC
>Ga0182016_10005537_pt1 | contig 13567 bp, 15 predicted proteins | sample 712S2MmetaG_FD_120491 | JGI IMG/M metagenome (GOLD analysis project Ga0182016, IMG submission 120491) | Permafrost microbial communities from Stordalen Mire, Sweden - 712S2M metaG | ecosystem: Environmental > Terrestrial > Soil > Wetlands > Permafrost | place: Sweden: Stordalen | collected...
ATACCCTGCGCGGATTCTGCTGCTGAGTGACCGCCAGGCGATGGTGGTGCCTCATCCGGCCGACGGAGAGCAGCCGGTCGTAGTGTCACTGGACCGCATCGAGCGCGTCGACTGGGGCCGCATTCTGCTCACCGGCTGGATCGCGCTGACCTGGGATGGCGGCCAGATAAACTTGCCGTACAATACGCGCGCCAGAGGCCCGGTCGAGAAGTGCATGAAGACGCTCCAGGATCGCTGGTTGCCGGCTGCGCCCGCCCTCCCGGCCCCTCCCACATGCGCCTTCGGGGCACCGCTCGATCTGAAGTTCGACTACGCGCGCTCCGCGGAACTGATCGACGGAGAAGCCCCCTTTGCGCAATTCTTCCAGCCTGGCGATCTGGTGTTAGTAACTTCGCGGCGGTTACTCTGGATCACCGAACGGCACAAGGGAAGCTATGGACGATACGGCACGGTCAGTCACTCGGCTCGCCTCCCGTCGCTTGCAGAGGTGCGCGGCGGCTTGCAGATTGCCTTTCGCTCCGGTGACCCTTGGCGCATTCAGGTCCGCGAAGACCAAAAGCAAGAGGCGCGCAGGTTCGAACTGGCAATCCGCAGCATTTTATAACTGTGGGGCAGGCTCTCAGCCTGCGGCGGCCTCTCAGGCCGCCCTTACCCCGATTCCAGCCGCTCCAGATCCTCGCGGATGCGCGGCGCGTCCTGTCCGGCCGACGCGATCAGCTTCTCGATGGTGGCGATCAAAGTGTCGAGCCGCGCGATCGAGTCTTTTTCCAAGGTAAGTAGCGCTGCGCCGACGACCTCCTCCCACTGAGTCGCCAGCCGCGATAGGTTCATGAACACCACATCGGCCACTCTGCGCTCGAAGTGTCTCTTCACCGCGCCTTGCAAAAGTGACATCGGAACTGCCAACGAAACTAGCTCCCAGTTATGATCGAAGATCCGGCCGACTCGGATATCCGGTGAACGCGGCTCCTGGACTGTGAGTTCTACCTGCGTCGTCTCCAGAGGCACGCCCAGCGCCTCCAAAGTCAGCTTCGCCAGCCGGTTCCGAAAATCCTGGAGAGACTGCGAGAGTTGGCGGCTGGCGCGCCGGCCCGGTTCCAGGAACTCGCCGCGATGCCGCAGGGAAAGCGCGGCCATCTCCCGCGTCACGCCGGCGCGCAGCCATTCGTCGAAGCGCTCCATCGTCACACTCAGGCTGCGGGTCCATGCGGGAAACTCCCGCTCCAGGCCATCGAGAAGCCGCTGGCATACCGGCGCCTCATCCCGCCGCAGGATCTCTTCGAACCGGCTGCGGGCGCCCGCGGCCGCGTGCCGCGCGACCAGCCGCAGAGTCAGGCGCGTATCGTCCACAGACTCCTTCTGCCCCACAATCCGCTCGCGCAGTTGCTCCCGATCGGAATCGGCCGTCTCGGCTGCCTTCAGCGCGACGTTCAGATAGCTGCGGCACTCGGCCGCGAGCGACTCGGTCTTGTGCCGCAAGATGGCGGCGTGTTCCTCGCCGGCGCCAGCGCGGGCGCTGCAGAGAAGCTGCTGGTCGAGTCGTTCGCGCAGATACTCGAAGCCGGGCCGGATGGAGTAAGAAAACACCGGCACCGAGCCATTCCAATATCGCCCCAGTTGCTCGTGAACGAAGCGTTCGACCTGGCTACGCTCATCCGCGGCCAGCGTATCGACCTTAGTCAGCAACACCGAGATGTTGGGGGTAAAGCGGCTCAGGTTGCGGATCAGTTCGATGTCGTTCGCGGAGAGCGGTGGATCGACCCCCACCGCGACCAATGCCAGCCCCGTGTTCGGCAGCCACTCGGTGGCCGCTTCCGTATTGTGCTCGAAGACGCTGTCGAGCCCCGGTGTGTCGACGAAACAGATGCCGTGGTAGCGTTCCATCGCGGGCACCTCGAGATGCACCGAGGCAACCTGCTTCGCATTACCGGGATTCGCTGTCTCAGAGACATAGTCCACGATCTGGTTCAACGAAATCGGCGTCGCGTGTCCATCCAGGAAGCGGACTTCGGCCCTCTCCCTGGGGCCGAACTCAATCCCGGTGATGACGGAAGTAACCGGAATCACGCCGGTGGGAAGTAATCGCTCGCCGAGGAGATGGTTGAGAAAGCTGCTCTTGCCGGCTTTGAATCGCCCGAAGACTGCGACGTTGAGTGTCTCCGCTCGCGCGAATGTGCGGCAACTCTCCACGAAGTACCGCAGGTCCGCGATCTGGTAACGGTTGCAGAGTTCCGCGGCCATCTCCAGTAAGGAAATCGGCGAGCCGCTCATCTCAACCTATGAACGCCGGCAGCGCGTCCATGCGCAGCGGCAAGAACTTGACACGCCGTCCCAGCCGGTATTCGGGCCGCGCCGCCAGTCGGCACATAGCCACAATCTGCCCGGGGTTGCCCCTCGCGGACCGCAGCACTTGACTCCGGAAACCGTCCAGATCCAGTGATTCCAGCTTGTGTGCCGCGACGGCCGCATCAAACAGACCGGCAGCCTCGGCGCGCTTGAGTGGCTGCAGGCGGATCTCTTCACGCGGGTCCCATAACAGCCGCCGGACGTAGCCCAAGGATTCGCGCGAGCGGGCAGTCACAATCAAAGAGTTACCCTTACTGTGATAGATGGCCTGCAAGAACCGGTACATGCGCGGATCGGCGTCCTCCATATCTTCCAGAAGGATCGCTCGCGGCTCGCGTTTCAGCGATTCGAGCACGGCGGGCTTCAATGACATAGTGGTCGCGCCGGTCACTCCACATGCGAGCATTCCCGCTAACTGCGTCAGAAGATCGTGTAACACACGTGGACCGCGGATGACTATTGGGGCTCGCATAATACAGTGACAAGCAACCTGACCCTTGTGGGGCGGGCAATTTTGCCCGCAGCCGGCTTTCAGCCGGCCCGAGCCGCCTAAAAAGGCGGCCGCGGCCAAGATTGGCCGCCCCACATCAGTCCGATGCAGAGGGGCAGATTTGTCACAAAAGCTGTCACCGTATTGTGCGAGCCTCAATAAGTAGGGTGTGGCACACCCGGATACCGCCTCCGCCAGGAGCCGCGTTTTGCCCATGCCCGGAGAGCCGGTAATCAGCCGCGATTGACGCGTCCGAAGCGCACCCACCAACTCCAAGACCTCGTCCCGCCGTCCCGCCAGCGGGATCGACCGGTCGTCGATGGCGCTCCAGTCAGCCGCCTTCATTCGCCGGGGCCGCCTTCTTCTGCACGCGGACAGTCTGCACATCGGAAATCGCCATCAGGCCCGTATCCATCATCTCCTCAACCACCGGCACCAGACGGGCCAGATTCTCCGCGGTGTCGACAATCGAAATCAGGATCGGCTGATCGTGCCTCGTGAGATGATGCTTATGCATCTCGGCCGTCTCGCCGTAGCCTTCCAGGCCGCGAAACACCGTTGCGCCGGCAATCTTCATTTCCCGGCATTTATGTACGATGGCTTCGTACAGCGGTTTCCCACCGAAGCGGTCGGATTCCGCAATGTGAATTCGCAGCAGCCTAGCGGGTTGTCCCGGCAGCATCGGGGGCCTCCATGGCGGTCTTGCCGCGCACCAGCCTGACCATCTCTACATCCGACGTCACGATCAGCCCATCTTCCAGCATTGCTTCAATCGCCTCCGCGGCGGCGGCAATCTTGTCCGGCGAATCGATCACCGAAAGCATGATGGGCACATCGCGCATCGGATGGAATACGCTGCGCTTGTGCTCGTGACCCTTGGCACCGTATCCCATAATGCCCCGATAGACGGTGGCGCCGGCAATGTCCATCATGCGCAGCTTGTTCACGATCGCGTCGTAAAGCGGTTGCCCGTGCCACTTATCGGCTTCGCCCAGGTAAACCCGCAGCAGCGTCGCGGGTCCCTGCTTGTGTTCGTGCGGCAGCTTCGGCTCGGGCTTGACGGCTTTGTGCGCGAACTTCACCACCGTAGTGTCCTGGACCTCGATCAGCCCGTCGTTCACCATCTCATACAGCGTGGGCAGGATCTCTTCCACCTTCTCCGCCGTCTCGACAAATTCGATGCGGATCGGCAGGTGCTGCGCCAGCACCTCCACCTTGGGTGTGTGCATCAGTTGGTGCGAGCCGAAGCCCGAGTAAGCCCTGGTGGCCGTAGCGCCGGACACTCCCTTGTGCATCAGGAACGTCATGATGGAGTCGTGCAGCGCCATCATGTGATGCTGGGTATCTTCGTTGATGAAGATAGTAACTTTCTTAGCGGGACCTTTAGTCAGCATGAGGCGCTCCTACCCTGAAACACTCTTTGTGGGGCGGGCAATCTTGCCCGCAGCCGCCTTTCAGGCGGCTCGCCCGCTGAAAGCCGACGGCAGCCAGGATTGGCTGCCCCACAACGACTACCTCCCACTCGCCAAGACCGAGCCCAGCCATACGCCGAGATACCCGAGCACCACGCTGCCCCCCACATAAATCAGGCCTAGCCAGTGCTCGCCGTCGCGAACCGCCTGGTAAGTTTCGTACTCGAAGCTCGAGAACGTCGTGTATCCGCCGAGAAACCCCACCACCAGAAACAGACGCCAGTTGGGATGCGGTTGAAATCGCTCGGTCAGCAGCGTCATCAGGATTCCGATGAGAAACGCGCCCGTGATATTGATGACGAAGGTGCCCAGCGGAAAGCGCCCGCCATACTTCGCCATGATCCAGGTGCCCGCTACATAGCGGGCCAGGCCGCCGAAGCCGGCGCCCGCAAGCACTACCAGGTATTTGTCCAACCGTATGCGTCTCCTTTCGTGTCATACATCCAGATCCCCTACCGGCTCGCCGAACGACGATTCCTTCAACTCCCGCTCCTGCTCAGGCAGCAGATGGCGCGGCATGAAACGGGCATTTGCAATCGCGGTGGGAATCACCGCGCTGCCGATGACAGTGGCCACCAGGTGAGAGTACTGATTCTGGTCGATGATGCCGTGATTCAGCCCGAACAGCGCCGAAATCGTGCCGAAAGTGAGTCCGGTGGACATCATCAACGAATAGTAAATCCCGTCGTGCCCGCGGTAGCCGAAGGCGCGCACCGTGGGCAGCAGGCCCGCGAGCTTCGAAACCATCTTCGCAAAAAACAGCGTGACGAAGGCGAGCGGAGCGGCCACCAGCGCGGGCACCGAAACAAAACTGCCGGCGCGAATGAAGTAGAACGGCGTCAGCAAGCCGAAGGTCAAGGTGCGCAGGCGGCGGATCAGGAAGTGATCTTTACCGACCGTGCCCGCCAGGACCATGCCAATGAGGTATGCGGGCAACACCGCCTCGCTGCCGGACCAGACGGCCAGTCCGCCCAGTCCGAAAAGCAGAAAGAGCAGGTACTTGGTCTCCAGCTCCGATACACGCCCGCCGTAGCGCCCGAAGAACCACTGCGTCACGAACGGCAGCGCCAGAAAGAACACCAGGCAGACTCCCAGAAAGATGAAGGTCTTGATGGTGAAGGGCGAGAAGATCAGGCCCAGCGCGATCACCGTGCCCAGGTCGTTAATGAAGCAGGCCGCCAGGATGGCCTTGCCGTAAACAGTCTGGTTGAACCCCAGTTCCAGCATCACCGCGTAGACCACCGCGACCGAAGTGGTGGAGAGCGCCACGCCCGCGAGCCAACTGGGACGCCATCCCCAATGCAGGACATAATGCGCCATCAGGGCCGCGCCGAAGAACGGTCCGAAGAAGCCGGCCAGGCCGACCGCCGTGGATTCTTTCCACTTGGCGCGGAACACGGCGGGGTCCAGTTCGGCGCCCGCCAGGAAGGTCAGTACGATGGCGCCGGTGCCCGCCAGGAAAGTGATCCACTCCGCCTTGGCGCTTAGCGCGTTTCGGCCAATCAGCGCGCCGATAACGAGCTGCGCAACCGTGCCGACCACGATCTCGGAGAGCGCCGTCGAAATGCGCAGCCAGTTGGCCGCGAGAACCGCAACCAGCGCCAGGGCTAGCCAGAGAGCGGCCACGAACCACATTTGATCCATTACAGGATGTCCTCAATCTGTTTTTGTGGTTTGCTGCGGGGCGGGTTGGCCGGACTCCCACAGTTGAACCACTGTTAGGAGTCATTGGCCGCCAAGGCGACGGCGTAAAGCGAACTCCACCGCTCTCAATTCAAACCTACATCGAAGCGCGCGGAAAATCAAGCGGCCTGGCCTGCCTGCGTGGGCAGCCTGCGGCAAGCCGCTGCCAGCGTTTGGGAGAGTACAATGAGAACTGTACGGAGATGAAAACACGGCTAGCCGGAGTATCGTTTGGGTTGACACTTGCAGCTGCCGTCTTCTTACTCGTATGGCCCATCTACGCCGGGTTCAACGCCTCGCAGCCTACCCGTGCCACCTTGCTGCAAGTCAACGGGCCGTTTGTCCTCATCCCGGTCATGTTTCCGGTCTTGACGGCACTGACAGCCTTGCTTGTCCGCAAACAATGGGTGCGGATCGCCGCAACAATTCTCATTAGCGGATTTGCGGTGATCGGCGGCTTCACCATCGGATTGTTTTATCTGCCAGCGGCCATTCCGATGCTGCTGGCCTCATGCGTGGCCGACTCAGCCAAGCTGCGAGACGCTTTTTAGGGAGGCCGCGCGCGAGCGAAGCGCGCGGAAAACAAGCGCCCGGCTGCCCGTTACCGTTTCCGCTCGATCAGAACCGAATCGCCAAATTCATGCGTCCGGTAGCCCATGGCGTCCAGTTCCTCCCCGGCTCGCCGCAGTGTCGCGTCATCCGCGAATGCTCGCAACAACTGGTGATGGCTGGTGCCGGGCTCATGAACTCCCGAAAGAATCGCGTCGACAACGCGGAGTTGGCTTTCCGGGCCGATGCGTTGCGTCGCCAGCCCATCGCCGGCATGCACCCGGCCGTCCCGGCTCGCGGCGTGCTCCAGTGCGCGTACCACCGTCGTGCCGATTGCAATAATGCGGCTGCCACGCGTCCGTGCGCTCTCCACGGCGGAGGCGGTTGATTTTGAGATGCGGTAAGGTTCGTCGAACGGCAGCCTGCGGTCGAGTTCGAAGTCGCTAGTGGAGGAGATTCCGGCGGTGTGCGTCAGGGTAGCGAATGTGGCGCCACGCGAGCGGATTCCTTCGACAGCGCGCCAGTCCAGCGCGAAGCCCGCCGACGGCGCTTCGAAAGCTACGGGCCGTCCCGCAACCGGTGACCATGCATCCCAAAGCTCCAGCGGAACCGGTAAGTAAGCGTATTGGATCGGCCGCCCATGGCGCGCCAGGCCAGCCCAGATTGTGTCGGCCGGCCCATCCAAATGCAGATCCACAAGTCGCGCGTGGTCCAGCAGCCGCTCCACCGTCGCCGAAAGAGGACCGAGCCTCAGCCGGTCGCCAGGATTGAGTCGCGGAGGCGCCGGCCGGTCTTCGGTGCGCGAATGAAAATCGCCTGCGCCGAAGATGACGGCAGTGAAATCGCTCGTCTCGTCCAGCGAACGGCGGCCCGCAAGTCTCACTTCGAGTGCACAACCGGTGGGCGAATGCACGCCCTGGAGGCTGGCAGGCAGCGCTGTAGCGTCGTTCGCCACCACCAGATCGCCCGGACCGAGCAAGCCGTCAAAGGATGTGCGCCGCATGTGAGTGATGCGACCGTACCGGTCGATAACCAGCAGCCTTGCGTCGGGCGAGCGTTGCGTAGGTTGCGAAGCGGGGATCATCGCCTGCCTCCCGCGGTGGCTCCCGCCGGCACACACCGCGCGAGTGCCGCCGTGATCGCGTCGGCTACTTCCCGCGCAGCCGTTTCAGGGCGCTTCAATGTCGCCGGGTCGCTGTCCTGGACTGCCAGCGCGTGCATCGGCGTATCCATGTCGCCTGGGTCGAGCGACATGCAATGAACGCCGGTCGGCGCCAGTTCTTCGTTCCAGATTCGGGTGAGGTGTAGCAGAGCGGCCTTGCTGGCCCCATAAGCCCCCCAGCCAGGATAGGCATTCGTCGCCGCGTCGCTCGAGATATTCAGTACCAGGGCTGAGCCACTCTCGCGGGCCGAAGCCGTGAGCGCCCCGAGAAGCGCTTTAGTCAACCGAAACGGGCCCAGCACATTCGTAGCGAGCGCCCGCTCAAAGTCCGCACAGTCGGTGTCGCCGAGTAAGGCCAGCGGCGTTGGCCCAAGATCGGAGGCGTTGTTGATCAGAACGTCAAGTCCTCCCAGCTCACCGGCGATCTGCAATGCAATCGGATGGATGTCGTCTCTTGCCGACACATCGCCCGAAATCCCGTGCGCGCCGGGTTGTTCCTCGGCCACGCGATCCACGCGCTCCGCCCCGCGCGCGACGAACGCCACCTCTGCGCCACGCGCGAGGAATTCCCGGACCAGGGCCAATCCCAGACCTGACGTTCCCCCTGTGATCGCGACGCGGAGGGCCGCGTCCATAACATTACTTTTGTCCTGCATATCTCACGCCTCCAATTTCATGCTACAAGTTAAAGTTAACTTGAAGTCAAGGACAAAATGTGATATTTTTGGGCCATGGCTTCCCTGCTCACAATCAGCGAGGTTTCGCGCCGCAGCGGCGTCGCTGCCTCCGCCCTCCGTTTTTACGAGGACCGGGGCCTGATCGAGTCCGAACGGGCCGGTTCGGGACATCGCCGCTATCCGCGGGCCGTGCTTCGGCGGATCGCGTTCATCGTCTTCGCCCAGCGTCTCGGTCTGACCCTAGAAGAGGTAGGTGCGGAGCTGGCGAAGCTGCCTCGGGACCGCGTGCCGGAGGGGCCGGACTGGGCCAAACTCTCGGGCGCGTGGGCCAGCCGCGTTGACCAGCGCATTACCGAACTGCGGCGCTTGCGCGCAGGGCTCACAGGGTGCATCGGCTGCGGCTGCCTCTCGCTCGACCGTTGCAAGCTCGCCAACCCCGGAGACCGCGCCGCCCGCCGCGGCCCCGGCCCGCGTTACTGGGTCGGAGACTCGCGGGGGCGTGCCTAACCTTCCGAAATCAAGGCCACTGTTACGAGCCGCGACCGTCAGGGAGCGGTTTTCCCAAAACCGCTAATCTGGAGTTTGGCCATTTCGGTGGCACAGGCTTTAGCCTGTGTAGGAGCGGTTTTTCCAAAACCGCTAAGCACCCTCGCGGGAAGCCAACAGTGCGCGACATAAAGCTGAAATCGCTGGCAGCCTGCGCGGCGGTTGGCTACCGCCGCTGCCTGGCGCGAGGGCGGCAGTTGGTCGATTGACAATCGGCCGCAGATCACTAAAGCTGCCCCAAAAAGGCGCCCTGCCTTGCGTACATTTATGTCGCGCACCCGAAGCCAATCGGGATTTTCGACCACAAGCCCTGTTACTATGTTTGGTCCATAAAAGCGCGGCTCCCGGCCGAATCGCGCATCCTAATCGCCGCCGCCCGTAGTCCTCGGGCCGAACGGTGGAACAGAGGTTCAAGATGAAATATCATCCGATCGATGTCGCCATCATCGTCGTCTACCTGGCGACCTCCGTGCTGCTGGGCTACTGGGTTTCCCACCGCGCCTCGCGCGATACCAAGGCGTATTTCCTCGGCGGCAACACCCTGCCCTGGTATTTCCTGGGCGTGTCCAACGCCTCCGGCATGTTCGATATCGCCGGGACCATGTGGCTGGTCTACCTGCTGTTCATTTACGGGCTGAAAAGCGTCTGGATCCCCTGGCTGTGGCCGGTCTTCAACCAGATCTTCCTGATGGTCTACCTGTCCACTTGGCTGCGCCGCTCCAACGTCACCACCGGCGCGGAGTGGATCCGCACGCGTTTCGGCAAAGGCCGCGGCGCCGAGCTTTCCCACATAATCGTGGTGATCTACGCGCTGATCAGCGTCATCGGTTTTCTCACCTACGGCTTCAAAGGCATCGGCAAATTCGCAGTCATTTTCCTGCCCTGGCATCTTTCCGCCAACGTGTATGCGCTGATCCTGATGGGCATTACCACCTTCTACGTAGTGAAGGGCGGCATGTTCAGCGTGGTGATCACCGAGGTCTTGCAGTTCTGCATCCTATCGGTCGCGTCGCTGGCCATCGGCATCATCGCCATCGCGCGCGTTTCGCCGGAAGCCCTGCGCCATGCGATCCCGGTGGACTGGGAACAGATCTGGTTTGGCTGGCATCTGAACCTGGACTGGTCCCACCTGATCGCCGCCGTAAACACCAAGATAGCCGAGGACGGTTACACCATCTTCGGCGCGTTCTTCATGATGATGTTGTTCAAAGGCATCCTCATCAGCATTGCCGGACCGGCGCCCAACTACGACATGCAGCGCATCCTCTCCACCAAGAATCCGCGCGAAGCTTCCATGATGAGCGCCATGGTGAACGTGGTGCTCAACGTGCCCCGCTATTTCATGATCACCGGCCTGACCATCCTGGCACTGGTGTTCTACAGCGATAAGATCCGCGCCATGGGCAAGGCCATGGATTTCGAGATGGTGCTTCCCGACGCGCTCAGCCAGTTCGTTCCTGCCGGTTTGCTGGGCCTGACGGTGGCCGGACTGCTGGCCGCCTTCATGTCCAACTTCGCCGCCACGGTGAACGCCGCGCCACCCTACATTGTGAACGACCTCTACCGCAAGTACATCAACCCGCACGCCAGCGAGCGCAATTGCGTGCGCCTGAGTTATCTGGCGTCGTTCTCCGTGGTGGTGCTTGGGATTTCGTTCGGCTGGTTCGCGAGTTCCATCAATACCGTGATCCAGTGGATCGTCTCGGCGCTGTGGGGCGGCTACACGGCCTCCAACGTCCTGAAGTGGTATTGGTGGCGATTCAATGGCTACGGTTATTTCTGGGGCATGGCCACCGGCATGGCCGGATCGCTGATTACGTTTGCGTTTCCCCACGTGCATCCGCTCAATTTGTTCCCGGTCATCGTCGGACTCGCGCTGATCGGTTGCATCGTGGGAACGCTACGTACCAAGCCGGAGGACGACGCCGTCCTCATGGATTTCTACAAGCGCGTGAATCCCTGGGGCTTCTGGGGTCCCATCCGCGAGAAAGTGATGCGGGAAGATCCGTCCTTCAAGCCCAACCCGGATTTCGCCCGCGACATGTTCAACATCGTGGTGGGCATCGCCTGGCAAACCAGCCTGATCGCCTTCCCGGTTTACATCGTGATCCGCCGCTACGAGATCGCGTCGTGGGCCATAGCGGTGGTCGTGGTCACCTCCATCACGCTGAAGTTCACCTGGTACGACCATCTCAAGAAGATGGAGATCGCACCAGCGTAAATGGCGGGCAATTCTGCCCGCGGCGCTTTCAGCCGGCCTCTTCGATTTTCTGCATTCTGTCGGACAGAGAGTTGGCGGGCTTCAGCCCGCGCGGGACTTCAGTCCCGCTTTCAGCATCTCGAGTAAGGCCCGCAGTTGCGCATCCAGCGCACCTGTGACAATCATGAATCATGAGCGCCGAGCCAGTCGAGACGGACGATTTCGCCAGCCTCTACCGCCGCGCCTTCACGGAATTTGGAGCGCGCGCGTTGTGGAACAAACGTCTCATCGAGACACCCACTAAAGAAGATGCCCTTGTCGTAGCCCGCGCCCTGCGCATCGAGGGCAATCGCGCCGCACGCGAATTGGCCGAACAAATCGAACGCGCCTGTCATGCCACTGTCTAAGCTGCAGACGGATATTCTCACGGTCCTGGCGTCGCACCGGGATCCGGAAAGTTATGTCGCCGGCGCTGCGCCCTTGAACCGGAATGCGCCGCGCTATTCAGACGATGTCGACTTCTTTCACGACCGCGAAGAACGCGTGGCCATCGCGGCCTTGGACGATGCGCAGTCCCTGGAGACCGCGGGCTACGAGATAATCTGGCTTCGCCGGATGCCGCTCATTTACACCGCGGAAGTAAGGCGGAGCAATGACATCACACGGCTCGAATGGTACGTCCTGCACCCGGTTGACCTCGCCATGAACAAGACGATGGCGGCGGCCGGACGCCGGGAAGTGCGCGACGTTGTTGACTTGGTCACGGTCCATAAGGCGATCCTCCCGCTCGGCGCTTTGATTTGGGCCTCAGTTGAAAAATCGCCTGGTTTCACGCCCGAGGGCCTGATTGCCGAGATCCGGCGGAACGCCCACTATCCGGCGCCCGATTGGCGCGCTTTGATCATGAATGAGCCGGTCGATCCCGCGGACATATCGGCGCGCCTTCGCAGTGCCCTCGACGAGGCTGAGGCTTTCGTCACGCGGATGCCAACCAGCAAGATGGGTTTGTTGTTTCTGCAGAACGGGGAGGTCACTCAACCCGATCCCGACCGCTTGGATACATACGAGACACACGCCGGCCAACGGCGGGGCCACTGGCCAACTAACCCCGAAATCGCCGCCGCCATGTTTGAAAACCTCAAAAGCGGCCGATCTAAGGGGCACACCCATCAGCCCGCGGCCAGGATCTCATCGATCTGGCGCAGCCCTTGCTCCTCAAACCCAAGGTTCCCCAGCGCGCCCACACACTGCTCGATCTGCTCCACCCGGCTGGCCCCCACCAAAGCGCTAGCCATCACCCCGTGCCGCAGCACCCAAGCAAGCGCCATTTGCGCCAGCGTCTGTCCCCGCCCCGCGGCGATCTCACCGAGCGCCCGCACCTGCGCCAGCCGCTCCTCGCTCACGTCCGTCTTCTTTAGAAACGTGCCCGGCTTCGAAGCGCGCGAGCCTTCCGGAATCCCCTTCACGTACCGGTCCGTCAGCAGGCCTTGCGCCAGCGGAGAGAATGCAATGCCCCCAACTCCTTCCGTCGCCAGCCGTTCGAAGAGCCCCCCCTCCGCCGTACGCACGAACATCGAATACTTCATCTGATGGATCAGACACGGCGTGCCAAGTTGCCGCAGGATCGCCACCGCGCGCGCCGTCTGTTCCGGACTGTAGTTGGAGATGCCGGCATAGAGCGCCTTGCCCGCCCGCACGGCGCTATCGAGCGCCGACATGGTCTCTTCGATCGGCGTGTCCGGGTCGGGGCGGTGCGAATAGAAGATATCCACATAGTCGAGACCCATCCGCTTCAGGCTTTGGTCCAGACTGGCCAGCAGATATTTCCGCGACCCCCACTCGCCATAAGGACCCGGCCACATCAGGTAGCCCGCCTTGGTCGATAGGATCAACTCGTCGCGCCACCCGCCCAGATCCGCGCGCAAAGCCCGGCCGAAGTTCTCCTCGGCCGATCCCGGCGGCGGCCCGTAGTTGTTGGCCAGGTCGAAATGCGTGATGCCCAGATCGAAAGCGCGGCACAGCATCGCGCGCATGTTCTCGAACGCGTCCACACCGCCAAAGTTGTGCCAGAGGCCCAGTGAGATGGCCGGCAATCGCAGGCCGCTCGCGCCGCAGCGTCGATAAGTCATCTTGTCGTAGCGTTGTTCGTCGGGATTATACAAGAGCCTCTCCTTTTTTGTGGGGCGGGTTGCCAACCTGCAGGCCGATTGTCAATCGGCCTTTCCTTCGACCTATGACTCCCTCGCGGTTTGCGGCTTGCACAATGTGGGGCAGGCCCCCGGCCTGCGGCGGCCTCTCAGGCCGCCAGCCGCACGTCATATACCGATGACGCATCTCGCACGCCCCCGTCCACGCTGAAAACAAACGCCTAATCGCAATCCGTCCACCTGAACCGCGTCGCCGCCATGCTAAGCTCACACCGGGTAAAGAGCAGCACCGGAC
>Ga0182016_10005545_pt1 | contig 13558 bp, 7 predicted proteins | sample 712S2MmetaG_FD_120491 | JGI IMG/M metagenome (GOLD analysis project Ga0182016, IMG submission 120491) | Permafrost microbial communities from Stordalen Mire, Sweden - 712S2M metaG | ecosystem: Environmental > Terrestrial > Soil > Wetlands > Permafrost | place: Sweden: Stordalen | collected...
ACAACCTTCGCCCCAATCTTGATCAACTTCTCCCGCAACGTCGTCAACGTCCAGTGACGCACCGCTTGGTGCAGCACCGCCTGACGCAGAAAGGTGCCAAGATCAGTCACGAATGGCTGCTCGCCCATGTTCCCACGGACAAGGAAGTGCTGCACAAATGGCTCAAGGCGGGCTTCATGGAAAATCGAACCCTGTTTCCCACCGAGGCAGGCACACCACAGGGCGGGATTATCTCGCCCACATTGGCCAACCTGACTTTGGACGGACTGGAACCACTCCTGAAGCAACACTTCCCCCGGAAGTATGCGGACGGAAAAACCATCTGCCCAAAGATACACCTCATTCGGTATGCGGACGACTTCATCATCACCGGCACGACCAAGGACGTGCTGGAAAATGAAGTCAGGCCACTGGTCGAGCAGTTCCTCCGCGACCGGGGCTTGCAGTTCTCGCCAGAGAAAACCTGCGTCACGCACATCGAGCAAGGGTTCGACTTCCTCGGACAAAACATTCGCAAGTTTGACGGCAAGCTGATTATCCAGCCTGCCCAGAAGAACACGCACGTTTTTCTGGACAAGGTGCGGGAGCTGATTCGTCAAAATCGCGGAACCAGCCAGACCGACTTGATACGTCAACTTAATCCGGTCATTCGTGGCTGGGTGAATTACCACCGTCACATCGTGGCGTGGCAGACGTTCAAGCGGGTGGAATGGGTTTTGTGGCAGGCACTCTGGCAATGGGCCAAACGCAGACACCGTGGCAAGTCGCTCCACTGGATCGCCAGCAGATACTGGCATCGGCAGGGACGGCGTGCCTGGCAGTTTGCGGCGGACACAGGCGAACGGACGCCGGCGGGGAAACCCGTTTGGCTGCGGTTGGTGAACCCGACCGAAACCAAAATCCGGCGGCACGTCAAGGTCAGGGCGGATGCAAATCCGTTCGACCCGCACTGGCACGACTACTTTGAAGACCGTGCGTTCTTCAGAAAGTTTGGCATTCATCGTCAGGAGGCGGGATTGAAATCGTCAAGTGAACCGGCTCCGCGATAGCGGGGCTTCGCAGCGGCTTGAGCCGGATGAAGGGAAACTTTCATGTCCGGTTCTTAGGGGAGGGAGCGGCGGCAACGCCGCTTCCTTACCCGACCCTGGATTGAATATGATTGGGAACACACTGCTTCCTCTCTTGCACCAATTCGTTGCGCCACTCCTCCAGTTGTGCGACGACGGTCTCAATACGGGTGGTTTGCTCGATGGTTCCGGCTTCGATACGTCCAGGTTGTTGGTCGTGAAGTTGTAAGTCGGAGAATTCGATCACCTTGTTGACGGCGTTGTGATTGATGTGTTCGCCATATTTTTTGAGCACCTCGATGGCAACGCGAATTTGGGCGGTGGATGGAGTTTCCATAATCAGATGCGGATTCCGTGAGATGTTTTGTGCGCGAGTTCCTGCCATTGACCTGGGTGGCGTTTGTGATGCCACCGTGGCTGCCTCGCCGTTACCGAATTGACTGGATGCGCCCACCGATCACCAAATCCACGTTGCGCGGCGGATTCCTCGGCGATGAGTTTGTTGGGCGCTTCAACAACAGTGCGCAGTGGATCAGCCAACTCGTGGGCGTATTTTCGGTCGGTGTGGTAAATTCCCCAGAGTCGCTTGACAGACTTCCGTGCGCCATCACAAGGAACATTCTAACGAACATTGAGTTGCGCCGTTGTCGGGCCACGGATAAACACCACTGCTTCATTGCCAAAGCATTGGGTGTAACTATTCACGAATTGTTTCAGCCATGAGGCTATTACTGCCGATAATTTGGTTTTGCCGACTGAACGAAATCAAGTTTACAGTTTTCAATGCGAATCGTGGTGGCCAATAGCCTATGTCATTGAAACCATCTAAACCCGATTCAACAACTGTCCTCTAAAGTCGCTACACAAAAGGCGGTTGAGACCAGTAGATTCCGTGCTAAGATGTGAGCAAATCAAATCCACAGAAAAGCAGAACGTCCCATGGCTAATATCTCATTTGAAATAGCATTCTTGAAAACCGGAGTGTCCGCCATATTCCTCGTTGCATTTTTGTGGATGCCCAATTGGCTGGACTTGCCCGCAAGAAATCCCTGAAAGATATCGGAGGTGTATAATGGAAGACCTTAACCAAACCGCCTTCGGGCTAGTGTCGGGATTCCAGCCGCAAAAAACCAATAATTGTGACCGAATTCAAATCCTCGCCGCAAAACAAAGATTTTGATCATCTTGACCGATTGGTTCGCCTCGTTGCAATCAGATGCTTTTTTTGGAGTTTTGCTTGGGCGCTTTGGTCCAGCCAGCTGGCATCTGCAACAGCACGTGCGAATGTGCCGGAACCAAATTGGATCGTTTCGCGGACGTGGCTTCGGGAGCAGGGCCTGCCGCAAAACAGTGTCACCTCCATCCTTCAGACCCACGACGGTTACATTTGGGTTGGCACGTACAACGGCTTTGCCCGTTTCGACGGCGCGGAGTTTGTTTGCTTTAATAGCGACAACACGCCGGAAATGAGCAGTAGTCGGGTGACCAGCTTGTTTGAAGACTCCGATGGCGCACTGTGGATTGGCCACGAAGGGGGAGAGGTTACCCGCTACTTGAAGGGTACATTTCGGGCCGTTTCCGTCCCCGGGCATTGGCCGACAGGAAGAATTGAATCAATTGGATCCGATGAGTCGGGAGACATCTGGGTATTGAGTGAAGGCGGTTACCTGCGCCGATTGCGTGACGGTCTCGTTTTGAAATCCGAACCAGGAAACATGCGCAGCCTGGAGGGAATGGTCAGGTCCGATCGTGGCCACATCTGGATTATGCGCAATGGCAAAGTATCCAGCCTTCAAAACGAAAGTCTGCAGCCGTTGAATTTCGATCGTGGCAATTCGAACACACTCGTGCTCGGAATTGGACCCAGTGTTGAAGGTGGCCTATGGATCGCGGCAGGTGATTCCGTGAGCCGTCTGAAAGACGGTGTTTGGGTCGAAACCCGCCCGCTGGGCACATTTCAATATACGCCGTGTTTTGTGAGGCAAATTAAAAACGGCATCGTTGCCGTGGTTTCCTCGGACAAGGGATTTGAACTCATATTTCCTGACCAACATATCCAAATCATCGACCTAGGGTCCGGCCTCCCGTCTGATTGGGTGAGCGCTTTGGCTGAAGACCGTGAAGGAGACCTGTGGGTCGGGGCGAACGGCGCGGGCTTGATGCTCGTTCGCGAAAGCATTATCAAGACCATTAAACCGCCCGAGGGCTGGCAAGGACGCGCGGTTTTATCGCTTTGCAATGGCCGGCACGGGGTGGTCTGGATCGGAACTGAAGGTTTGGGTGTTTACCGTTACCAAGAGGACAACTGGCAAAATTATTCCTACAGCAACGGCCTGGCCAATACCTACGTTTGGTCGCTCAGCGAAGATGCCAGGGGTAACTTGTGGGCGGGAAGCTGGGGAGGCGGATTTTATATAAAAGACGGGGATCAATTTGTTCATCCGCCGGGCGAGGACAATTTATTCCTGCCGGTGCCGGTCTTGTTGCCCGACAAGGAGGGAGGCATGTACGCCGGAACCGGTAGCGGTCTGCTTTACTACCGCGATGGAAAAACAACAACGCTGCGAGGCAGCGGCTACAATCCAACCAACAGTGTGCGCTCGCTGCTCAGGGAGGATGACGGCACCATCTGGTATGGGACGGCCGGGGAAGGATTGTTTTGCCTCAGCCACGGAACCGTAAAGCAATATCAGAAAAATGACGGACTTCCCAACAACTTCATCCAGTGTTTGCATCGGGATGAAGCAGGGGCGATTTGGATTGGAACTCTGGGGGGAGGGCTTGGCCGACTGAAACACGGGCAGTTTGCCACGATCAGCCAAAACAAGGGCTTATCGGATAACGTGATCTGTGATATTGAGGATGATGGCCATGGGTACTTCTGGATCAGTTCCTATGGCGGCATCTTTCGGGTCAATAAAACCGAATTAAACCGCTGTGCGGATGGCTTAGATGGCGCCGTTCATTGTGTTAATTTCGGCATCAGCGACGGGATGCCCACGCTGGAGTGCTCCGGCGGATTCCAGCCTGCGGGAGTGAAACTGCCCGATGGACGCTTGTGGTTCCCCACCACCCGCGGGATTGTTCAAGTTGATCCCCAGAACACCAAAACCAATACTTTGCCGCCACCGGTGATTATCGAGGATTTTCTGGTGGATGATCAGATCCTAAAACAACCATCGACCGCTGGATCGAGATTAAAAATTGCGCCGGGCAACCACCGTTTCGAATTTCGTTATACCGCCTTGAGCTTTGTAGCGCCGGAGAAAGTCAGCTTTAAATACCGCATTGAAGGCTTGGACAAGGACTGGGGCAATGCCGCCGCGAAACGCGCGGCCAATTACAGTTTTCTGCCGCCCGGCGATTATGTTTTCCATGTCATCGCCTGCAACAACGATGGCATTTGGAATGAAACGGGCGCAGAAATGCAATTCACGCTGCTGCCACATTTCTGGCAAACACTCTGGTTTCGAGTTTTAGGGGGAATGTTCATTGTAGCGGTTGCCAGCGTGACGGTATGGTTCGACACGCGGAACCGGATGCAGCGCAATCTGGAACGGGTGCGGCTACAACACGCAATGGAGCAAGAGCGTGCGCGGATCGCCAACGATATCCACGACGACCTCGGGTCGCAGTTGACTCGTATCACGATGTTGAGCGAGTCGGGTCGAACCGTAATGGATGACCCGAAGCAAGCGGCAATGGATTTGAACCAAATCTATGATACCGCGCGCGAGGCGACGAAAGCGATGGATGAAATCGTCTGGGCGGTCAACCCCGAGCATGATACGCTGGAAAGCCTGGCAAGCTATTTGGAAAAATACGCGCTTGATTTTCTGGGTGCCGCCGGGATTCGATGCCGCTTGGACATGCCGTTGCAATCGCCCGTATGGCAGATCACCTCGGAAGCACGCCATAACTTATTTCTCGCCTACAAGGAGGCGTTGAACAATGTGGCGAAGCATTCGAGGGCGTCCGAAGTGCAGATTGGCCTGACGCTGTCCCCGGCGGCATTTAAACTTGATATCGTCGATAATGGCCTCGGTTTCGATCCGAAAAACCTCCCGGCAAAAATCATTAATGGAACCGAACGACTGGCAACGGGCAACGGGTTGGCAAGTATGAACAAAAGGCTTCGGAAAATCGGTGGGATATGTGAAATCACCAGTGCACCCAACAAAGGCACGCACGTGAGCTTTCGCGTTGATAGTAAACGCTACTCGCTGTCATAGGAACCATTGACTATTATCCAGCCAGACCACATGGTACATTATTACATTTGAGCATCTCAGTATCCATTATTGAAGACGACGCATCTGTGCGAAATATCCTCGCGAGTTGGGTAAACCGCACGAGACATTTCCGCTTTCTCAGCGAACACGGCAACGCCGAGGACGCAATCGCGCAGCTTCAAAAAAACCCGCCCGATGTGGTGTTGGTGGACATCAACCTCACCGGCATGACCGGCATCGAATGCGTCCACCGCCTCAAACCGTCAACATCCGGGACGCAATATTTGATGCTGACGGTATATGAAGATACAGAACATATTTTTAAAGCATTAGCCGCAGGCGCAAGCGGTTATTTGTTGAAGCGGACGCCGCGCGAAGAATTGCTCGCGGCGATCAAGCAGGTTCACGAAGGCGGGGCACCCATGACCAGCTATATCGCCCGCAAAGTGGTGCAGGCCTTTCACCGTCCCAAGTCCGGCAAGCCGGAGAGCAGCGACCTTTCACCACGAGAATGGGAAGTCTTGGGCTTGCTCGCGCGCGGTTTTGCTTACAAGGAGATTGCCGAAGCCCTCGGCATCACCATGCCCACGGTCAATACTTATATTCATCGCACTTACGAAAAGCTGCATGTGCGCTCGCGCGGTGAAGCCGTGGCGCGCTTTACGCAATTCCCACAATTACAGACTGCTGCCACCGGACGCCGACCTCAATAAGTGGTGCATCCCCGACTCGTTGCGGCCTCAAGTAGAATCATGACTTCAAACAGTCCAGAGGGCTTAATCACGGCGGAGAACTTTTAGCTAAAAACATAATGTCATGGCGAAACAAGGCGGAAGAATTCAGCCGTGCTGGCGCCTGGGTAAACCGTGCAGCCGTAACTTCCATCGGGGGCAAACACGTTCGTCAACACCGGCGTCCAATCCGGCAAAGGCAGCGCCAAATTCGTCGAGCTTAATATCCGGTATTGGACGCCCGGCGATCCATTGGTACCGCCGATGGCAAGGTTTCCGTTCGAAAGAACCACACTTCCGATTGTCGGATTGGGCAGGGCTGTGATGTAATTTGTCAAAGTGGTCGTGTTTGACCCGTCCGGTCCGGTGACCGTCAGGCTCACGGTGTATTTTCCAGCGACGGAATAGCTGTAAATTACATTGCCGTTAAGGGAATTGGTCGTGGAATTTCCGTCGCCGAAGCTCCATACCGAGTTGGTGATGATTCCAGTCGAAGTGTTAGTGAAGATCACCGATTGAGTTATAAACAGGTTGGCGGGTGCACCGGTGAAGCTGGCCACCGGAATATCATAGCTCGTCAATTGGATTTGCGCAGCGTTAAAGTCGGCTTCGGTGTTGCCGCCACTATGCGCGTCGGGATTGGGATTGATATCCACGGTCAGGGTCCCACCGGCAACGTGGACATTGGTGAAGACAACGAAATTGTTCCCCTGCGCTAGGTCGATTTGTGGCGCGGCGTTTAGTGTGGATTTGGTCTGATTACCATTGAGGGGGTCGTGGATCACAAAGGTGGTGCCCCGATCGGAGTAGGTGCCATCCACGCCATACAAAGCGACACTATAGGTTCCCAGGGGGAGACCGTTGAATTCGAGCGCACCCGGCCCGGTGTAGATTTGCACATACTGGTCCAGCAGATTGCCGATGTCGGCGGTACTGACCAGAGGACCGGTCAGGCTGCTGAAACCGGAAGCATTATTCACACTCACCGAAAGTCCCGAGGGGGTAACGCCGTCGTCGAGCAGACCCGAGGCGCTGGTCAGGTTGATGCCGTTGAAAACGGTCGTGACTACGTCGGGCAGGATGTTCCAGTAAGTTCCATAGCCTAAAATGCCCCGGCCGACATAATTACCGATGCCGTTGCCGATTGTGGATTGAAACAAATTATTGGTGATCTGGAAATTCGCCGTCCAAAGGCCAGGCGGCAACGCCGGCAGGGCGTTAAACTGCACGGGCACCGGCGTGTTGGTGGCACTACCGTTCGAGTCGGATACTACCAACTGATAATAGATAGTGCCCACTGCGACTGGATCGACGACCACGCTGTTGGTTGTGGCTCCCGCGAGATTCGTCCAATTGACGCCGTCTCCAAACTGCCATTGATAGCTTAACGGCCCGGGGCCAGCCGCATCCGCGCTCAACAGCGCATTTTGGCCGGAATACACTATGGCGCTTGGTGAGACGGTCGTGCTGGAAATTGACGGCGGCACATTGGCCGGGGTGAATTGCAGCACGCTGGCGCTATAGGGCAGGAAAGTTGTGCTGAAGCTGGAACCGCCGACTGAGAAGTTCGTCGTGGCGATATCGATGGCGGCGGCGGTGCCGTTGAGAAACGCGGCTTGATCCTGGGGAATCCCATACGAGTAAATCGCGGCGGTTCCGGCGGGCACGAAACCTGCCAAGTTAACGGAGGTGTTCAGACTGGCGGCGCAGCTTTTATTGACAACGAGCATGGTCAGTTGACCATTTGCGCGCTGCACCGCATAAGCGGAGAGCCATTTCGAATCGCTGGTGGCCGTGACCACCGTATCGCCGCCAGCAGCAAAGTACCTCATCATTTTACCGCAGTAATAGGCGGGGTAACGGTCAACGGCAGTGGCACCCAATCCCGCCACGATTCCAAGATCGCCATAATAATTTCCGCTGTAGGAGTCGGTCCGCCAGCCATAAAGAGAATTATCAGAATTTGGGTAATCAGACTGGCCATTGCGCAAATCCCACCATATCCGTGAATTGAACTCGGTCTGGAGAATCTGTCCAATACTGTCCGCCCAGTAAAGTCCGCTTACCAGGCTGACGAGCTGGCGGTCATTGCCCCCGCTACCATTTTCCGTGACATTGAGCTCCACGTTGGTGCTCAAACCCGTTCCCAGATAATCCGTCAGCATCATCCGCAAATTGTTCGCGTTAACCGTCCACGTTGGCGTGGAAAGCAAATCACCAATGTCACTGTTTCCCGGCCCATAGGTATGATCAATCAGAAAATCACAGATGCAACCGTTGGTCTTCATGGTGTATAGCATCACCGGCGTCCAGCCGTTGTGCGTAACGCCGGTAACGGGATTTACCACTGGATGATTGCTGTAGTTGGCGGTTCCGTCTTCAGTAACATCTGCAGATGAGCCGATTTTGATAGTGGGATCCACTGCTTTCATCGCATCATAATACTGCTTAAAACGAATCGCGTAAGTCCAAGGATCATGGGGTTGGTATGGCGGATTGGTGTTGTCATCGGTCTCCCAAGTGCCGCCGGATTCGTTACCGACTTCCCAGTATTTGAAACCGCAATGGTTGGTAATGTTGCAAAACGCCACCCAAGCCGCAGCCTGCTGGGGTGTGCCGGTGCCGTAATTGACCGTGAAAAAAACCTGCGCATGCGTGTTGGTGGCGACTTGAATAAAATTCACGGTGTTCGCCAAGGAGTTCGGGTTGGACATAAAATAAACATCCGCCCCGCTGCCCCCCGGCCAACGCAGCACCTGATTGTTCAGGTTTGTCAAAATCGAAAGGGTCGTCGAAGTGTTAATATATCCGTCCCAATCGGCCGCGTTAATGCCGAAGGTACGAGCATCCACGGTGCGAACGGTTTGTCCTGCATTGACACTGACATGAACAAGGTTTGGAGGCGCCTTGGCGGTCATGGCCACTTTGTCCACATAGAAGGTCGGCAAAGTGCTGGCACCGGGATTGATGATGAAGATACCGGTGAGATTCGTCGCATTTGCCCCACCCTCGCCCAATGAAGCCAACGAGATAGTAAATTGCTGCCAAGTGTTTGCCAATAAAGGACCGACACTGACGGAATGCCCCTGATTGCCATTCAAAGTGGCAGCCACCTGCAAATTCTGACCGCCGATTGATCCGCCATTCGCCCAAAACGTAAAGTTTGTATAAATTGTGACATCCATTGTTTTCACGAACCAGATGCGGCTGTAGCCAGGCATGACGGCGCTAAGAGAATAAGCACCCGGATTTAAAACCGGCTCGTTATTGGTGAAATTGAGCGTGGAGTTGTATCCCCAATTTTGCCAGCCGTTATTCAAATTCGCCTGACCGTCGTAAATGATGTGGTTGTCGTTGGTCGGTCCGAGGTTAGGGACAGCACTTAAACCAATGTCGAACACGGCGTCATAACTGTGCGTACTTTGGTAGGTCATGTCGCCTCCCCCGTTCGGAATCAGGACTGCCTCACCTCCAACATAAGGATTAGCGCTGCTCACTGCCAAGCCGTCGTAACCGCTGCTTTGACGACGGAAAGAGTAGGCATACATCGTGTTGGCGCTGAGACCGACGGCCAAATTCGTCCACTGCAACCAGTCGCCATCGGTGTAGCTGAAAGATGATGAACTCAAGTAGGTTGCGATCAAAATGGCCGTGTTACCGGAGACAGAGAAGATCTGTAGCTGATATTGTTGCGGACCCAGACCGCCGCCACCTGAATCCAAGGGCAAACTGCCCGTCTTCAAGGACAGTGACGTGAGCATTGTTGAGTTGGTGCCGATGGTGAAAGTCTGTCCAGGCGGACTGGAATTATCCGTGAAGTAATTAAACGTCCCCGTCAATTCAGTGTTGCCAGTGGTACTAATTTGGGAAATATCGTTCGGACCCGGAACCGGGTTAACGACCCCAATATCCCTCAGCACGGCCTGCGCACCGCTGTGCGAGGGGAAGCCAATCAGGGAAGACGTCAGCGCGAACAAACAACACACCTGTTTCATAAATTACGACTTACAAATACAACCAGCCCAGCCTGCTAAGATAATGTGGTCCAGTCACGAAACTGGACCTATCTACGAACCTCAATTAAGCCCCAAATTGAGGATTTAACTTAATCCAAATGAACAAAACAATCCACAAATATGGTTGGCGATCACGGCAACGTCTCACCGAGTCCTGATCCATCTGCAGTTGCGGGGTTCCAGTGAACAAAGTCGGTGGGCCTGCTAACGAACGATGATTAGGCGGATACTCCAAAGAAGCAAATTGCGATACTTTGAAATAATCCACATTCCCCGAAATAGCCAAAGCATTGCAACCCGACTGATGCATCGGACCGACACCCTCCGATTGATTTGGATAGTTGGCACCGTCATTGTAAGTATACGTGTTTTGCGGGTTTCCCTCCCACTGAATGTAGCAGAGGGGACTCCAAATGGCGGTGACTTTACAGGTGTTATACTTGTATGAACCAGGGTTTCCTAGCGGAGGAAAAAACGCTGACGCTCCGTTCATGACATAACTAGAGAGTTTTTGCGCGCGGCTTTCCCAACCCGAGCCTGCTTTACCCGTTCCCACCGCTGAAAGGTCCGTCGGACAATAGAAAACATCCGCATTGGGGACATATTGCCAATAGACACCGGTTTCAATGTCTGCAGACCGACCTTGGTTCCAATTGGCGGTGTCGGCACCGAGGTTGCCGGTGTTTAGATTGCTTGGATAATTAAAACCTTGCGAACCATAAAGCCATCCCGCCGGACCGCCCGTCGCGCCGCCATCCCAATTTGGCCACGGCATCTTATTTTGACCGTCGCCAAGATACAAGTTCAGCGCCAACCCCAATTGCCTAAGGTTGTTGACACAGGAAATGCGTTTGGCTTTTTCTTTTGCCCTGTTCAAAGCGGGTAGCAACATGGCTGCAAGAATAGCAATGATGGCAATGACAACCAAAAGTTCAATCAGCGTGAATGCTTTTGGCGTCCATGCCATTTTCCGTTCAACAATTTTGACAGATTTCATTTTCATTTGAGGACAGCAGCCGGGAGTTTCATCCCGGCTGCCGCTTATTACCTTTGTTAACAATTGATCAAGACCGCATCAGGGCGCAACCTCAACCACCTTGTAGAACCTCCTTGGCTCTCCATGATTGACCGGCAGGCTGTTAGTGAAGCCGGCTCCCGCAAAGGTGCCCGAGGCAACCGGCAACCAGGCCGCCGCCGCCGCATTGATGTTGGTGGCAGACAGGATCTGATAGGTTTCACCTGCATCAACACTGGCACCCTGAATGTTGATGTTCCCACCCGAGACGGTGACACGGTTGATGCTCACCGGGTTTCCAAAGGCCTGAATCAATTGCAACTGAGCCCCGTTGAATTCGCCTTCGTTGTTGCCAACGTGCTGGGGTGAATCTATCGGCACCAGATTGGCCGTAATTGCACCAGCAGTGACAACAACATTACTGTAGAGGGCCGTATTGTCGCCGGGAACAAATTCCTGACCTTGAACATTAACGAGAGACTCACTGATCCCGTTGACCGTGAACTGTACGGCACGATCATTGTAGCCGGCGTCAATACCGTAAAGAGCCAAATTATAGGTACCGTTTGGAAGATTGGTAAAGACCACCGAGGAAGCGCTGGTCAGCGAGCAAGATACATAGGGGAACAACAACTGGATGTAATACGGAGGAGGTCCCGCCCACTCTCCGGAAGGATTTACGAAGGTGGCCGTAATATCGCTAGGGGTCACGCCATCATCCAGAAGCGTTGATGCCGCACTTGCTGCGGGGTAGCCGGGCAACCCATTCCAATAGGAACCGGTTCCCAGGAGACCCGGACCCGAATACACGGTGTTCGGGAACCCGTTGTTTCCGTTGACTACTGCGTAGTTAATCGTCCACTTGCCATTCATCGGAACTGGGACGACGCTCAATTGGGCCGGGCTGCTGGTCACCGAACCAGCGGAATTAGCCAGGATAACTTGATAATACAGTTCATTATCCGTCGGCAATGTACTGCTCAGGGTCAACTGACTCGAAGTTGCTCCAGAAAAGCGGCCGCCATTGTTAATATTGCTCCAAGGCCCCGAAGGAGTGGTGGCATATTGCCATTGATAGCTCGGTGTGGGTGCACCGCCCCCGGAAGCAGTGAACGTAGCGGTTAAACCTGAAAATGCGCTCACATTCGCCGGTTGACTCGAAAGCGTGGGAGCCACCGCGCTTGTACCCAATGCCGTCAGAAACAGATGCTGGATCTGCGCCTCGTTGAGGGAATGCGCAAACACGGCCACCTCATTTATATTCCCTTGGAAGTCACGATAATCGCCGTTGTCACTGCCAATCCTAATTGTTCCGCCAGAGAATTGTTCGGGGCTGTTGGTGATGGACTGAACTGACTTGGACAAGTTGGTGACCCCGCCATTCACATAATACAGGTAAATGGAGGTGTTGGTTGGAGTGATAGTCAGAGCAACGAACGACCATTGATTCAACGGCGGATACAATCCTGAATTGTAACCATAAGTGCTCGGACTGTTAGTATCCCAAGTGTAACCAAGCTCGGCGGCCGTGCCGGAGAGCTGACCACCAAAGCCGAAGCCAGCGGCATCGTTGTTTGACGCACCCCGCCATGTGAACAAACCCCAGTAAGTTCCAATCAAGCCGTTGGGGTTGATCCACGCGGTGATTGTCACCGTGTTGGTATTCAAGTTCAACGAAGGAACGCTGATGGAGGAATTTGCTTGGCCATTGACAAAAAGTGCCGAATTATTGTTAGCTTGAAAGCCCGGAAAGATTGAGGACTGTCCGCCCTGATTATCAACAACCCCACTTCCATAGGTTCCGTCCAGGTTGTGACCGCTGTAATCATAAGCCTGCATCGAACTATAGAGGGTGTCGTTGGTTTCACTTAAACGCCAATACCCCACCGGATTGTCGGACAAAACAGCATAGTCGTAAGGCTGGGCTGAGGTTGGCGCCGGAGGATCAGCCAGCACGTTAAGGACTGAGACAGAACTATTGGAGTTACCAACCGAATTGTTGGCGGCAAGTTCATAGGTGCCAGCCGCGGATGTTTGCAGATTGGTCAATGTTAGAGAGTTATTGGTCGCTCCAGTTATCGCTAAGTTACTACCGTTTGTGGATGCCAGCCAACGGTAAGTAATCGGGAGTGTGCCGTTAAATGCAGCGTTGAAAGATACCGCGCCATTTTCAAAGGCATAAACGTTTGTGCTGGGCGAGATATCCTGTGTCAGCAGCGGGGCAGAGGGCGCCAGCACAGTCAAGTCGACAATCGAACTGGTAACGCTGCCCGCAGAATTGTTTACAACCACATCATAAGCATAAGTTCCAGCAGCGGTTGGTGCCACCACCACATTGGTGCTCGTTGCACCGCCGATCGAAGTAAGCGCACCGCCGCTACCGTTATCTGTCTGCCACTGATAAGTGAGCGCACCAGGCCCACCTGCGGTCTCTGAGATGGTCACTGGCGTGCCGCCATAAACCGGGCTGGCGAGGGAGAAGACTGGAGGCGTAGTA
>Ga0182016_10005546_pt1 | contig 13558 bp, 20 predicted proteins | sample 712S2MmetaG_FD_120491 | JGI IMG/M metagenome (GOLD analysis project Ga0182016, IMG submission 120491) | Permafrost microbial communities from Stordalen Mire, Sweden - 712S2M metaG | ecosystem: Environmental > Terrestrial > Soil > Wetlands > Permafrost | place: Sweden: Stordalen | collected...
GCTGCATGACCAGTGCTCGCCGAAGTGTCCACTTAAAAATAGGTGGACACTTCCAGAAATTGGTCCTTATCCCCAAGTACACGACTCAGCGGTTGGTCAAGTGGGGCAGACCACACGCTTACGGATTATCCTGCGGAGGTCGGCCTGAGTCAAAACCTCCAGCTTCCTCGCCTCGAATGTCGGGCATTCCCTCGACAACACTGTGCCGTTCTGATTGAGAATCCGAAAGCGCACCATGGGTAATGCGGCTTCATCGAACACAACAGAGCAGGAGGGGAACTCATCTGCGGCGATGGCACGGATTCTATCAATCAGGCTGGAGAGCGAATCATCCATGGCTGAATTGTAATGCCGCCCTCGCAGTTGCCAACTTCCAAAACCATGGATAGGAGACCTCCTCATGGAAATACCTGAAAACCTGAGTCTCGATGTCCGTCAGGTGCCCAGCCTCGAAGCCGCCATCGACCGCTGGCTGGCCGCACGAGACGCATTCAAGTCGCAGCCAACTGACGAGAACCGGAATGAATACAACGCGACCTATTTTGGCCTCGGCGTAGCCTTTAGGGCACGGTACCCGGAAGCCCTGAACACGCCAGATGTTTTTGAGTGGTACCGGCGTGGCCTGATTGCTCCAGAGGCGGACTAGCCGCCAAGCAAGTCGAGCCGGGACTTTTAGGAGGTGTGTTGAGACTACCGCCTATTGAACCGCGACTTCCAATGCGCCCATTGCAAATGTAGTTCAGGGAGAATTGATTCGAGATTCTTACGGGCATTATCTCGACTGTTCATAGGAAGGCTAAAACCAACATCCCATACTCCCCATCTAGCAGCTTCGACAGGCAAGACCTCTCGGAAATGCGGTGCACTACAGGTTTCCCAAACTAGCCCCGCCCGAGTTCCATCCGGCGCAATGACAAATGCGTCTCCATCTTCGCAAGGCTCTGCTTCCCAGTCAGTAATCTTGCCGAGGGTGAAACCGCCAACAGTCACGTCATCAAGAACCACGAAGCCATGATAAACAGGGGCATTATCCGGTCGGGCAATAAAGGCTGGCTCGGTCGTGGATGCACTCTTCGCCTCGCTGTCAATAGCCAACGGTCGTCCGAGCAGAGATTCATCCATTTGCGCTTCCTCCGATAGGGTGTCAACAGTCTTTGCGGCCATGAAGCACCGGCTCTAACGGCCTTGGCGACCAGCGTGTCATGTTTGCCTCGAATGGCACGAACTCGCTTTCATGAGTCTCACCCTCCGGCATCCAGCTCGGCGAGAGATTCTGGCGTCCATACCAAGGCCCAGTCGCGACAACTGTTTTGAATCGCTTCCTCAAGACCGGGAATGTTAAATCTCTCCTTCTGAACCTCCAGTGCCACCAGTACGCAATTGTGAGCCGACATGAGTGCTTGGTCTGCTACCTTGGGCGGAGACTCTCGCTGAAAACCCACATGACCCTCCCCAGTCTCAAGGCGGTCCGTCATCGACCGGAATGATGAATGAGCATGCCGCATCGGCACGTAGTAGTTGTGGACGATGACCGTACCTATAGCACCCGCCTTCTTTGCCATGGACACGAAGTCGAGTTTGCTCCATGTGTGGTTGACGCGCTCCTCACTGCATGTCTTCGACTTGCATGACTTCACTATGAACTGCTTTTGAACTTCAGCGTATTTCTGCTCTGTTTCGGAGAGGGTTTCAGACGATAATGCATCGCCCCCGAAGGTCTCAACAATCTTCTTTGTCAGCTTGTACTGTTGTATCGCGTCAAAATCGAAGAATGCCTGAAGTTCCTCAGGATTGTCATGCAGGTACTTCAGCGTCACCGTGTGCTCATACATGGAGCGCAGCAGCTTCATTGCACCGAAACCATAGCCGTTAGCCACCATCAGAAACACTTCCATGAAATCTTCTGCGACGAGGTTCCCGTAGAAGTACACGAACTTGTCAATATCATTCGCCATCACACCATGCGTTCGTGTGAATGCCAAGTTGATGGACCCATGAAGGCGAGTCATCACTCCTTGCCAATGGGGGTGCCGCTGGTCAAAAGCGGAAGCCGCATCAGGGAATCCGTAGATGGACAATGCTTGGTCTGCTTGAGGCATAGTCGTTTTGGTCAGTCCTGAGGCTAAGTATCACACGATTGTCTGGAATGGGTCGCGTTCACTCAACTAAAAGACTCCCAATATCCACCCTTCAATTTTGGCGATGCCTCGCTCCTCCGCCGTCAGGCTCGGTTTGAGGAACCCGCCGAGAGAACCGTCACGGTCTGTACGTTGCAACCACGCCGCCGCCGCGTAGGCTGCTTGCTCATCGCTGTCCCGGTCTTCTCGTGGGAACCGCCGCGTCCACAGCGATGGGTAGACCTCTGCGACCACCGACTTACCCTCGGGAATCTCCCAGCCATCAAAAGGCCAAAAATGAATTGAACGCCTACATTGCTTCTTCAGGTAGAGGAGCCACGGGAGACCGGCGTGTGTCGATGTTGCGACCTCGCCTTGAGCGCCGAACCCGAAGACGGACTTGGCGGTCGCCGTCCACCGTTCCGTCAGCCGGAGCCAGCTTCGCTCTCCAGTCCGCCACTTGCCACGGCCATGAGGGTCTTCCCGGATGAAGCAAACGTATGTGTGCGGTGCATCGGTCGGCCAGTAGTGATGGAAGTCTTCAAGGAAGCCCTGCCAGTCGCTGGAGAGCCGGTACTTCTCAAAGTAGGCGAGGGGGAATGAGAAGGCGTGGTCGATGCCAACCAGCGTGGGGATGTCCCGGTCGAGTTCCTCGCGGAGCCACTCAGCGAGACCACGGCGAGTCCAATACCGGCGTGGGCTCGGAGGCGGCTGAATCTGTGCCGGTTCGTTGGCACCCTCGGCCATGAACACGCGGATGCCCTTGCAACTGGAGTCGGCGGTCTCAGCGCCGGAATAGTCGATGCCGATGTAGCGACTAAACTTTGCCTCAAGTTCCCTGTCAGATTTCAGCATTTCAACTCGCCCATGTCACCCAAGTCCCTACTCAATCGGGAAATCCAGTCTGGTTCTTGGAGGCTTCAATTGCTCCCGCCACCGGCACGTTGTTGGACTCGCCTAGCAAACTCGCGCCGTTCCTCTGCTTGATTGTGCAGATTCCTAAATACGTACTCAAAATCTGCTCTCAAATCATCAAAGATGGCAACACATTCATCGTCGGACTTTCCGTGTAGGCCAATGCTGGTGTGCTGGTACAACTGCCCAAGTGGATTGACGCCACCGGGCCTCAATGCTGCGGGAATCAACTCAGAGGCAATTTCCAGCTTTTCCTTATAGCTCGTCCGCGTCTTCGCTTCCAACAACCTCCCAATATCCTCTTCGCTGGCCGCGTAGGTTCGGGCGAGGTCTGCCATCACGTCGATGAGTTCGTCTGTTTTCTCGTCAACAACTCTACGTAGATACGCCATTGCGCCAATTCCATAACCTGCATTCCGACTCACGAGAGACTTTTTGTAATGCGAGGCAGTGCTTCCAAGCCGACCAAGTAGTTCTGGCGGGACTTGAATGTCTTCTGGCGGAACTTGCCCGATTTTGCGAACTGCGGTGTGTTGCCACATCTGGCCTTGGCTTCCCGGTACTTCAGACCAATTCAACAACTCGTAGATGACAACAAGATTGCTGCCACGGCAGAGTCCGCAAGCGTATGCAGCCGCCTTGAAATCTAATCTCGTGTTTCCGGCGCTGGCCGCGCCGTCGAGTTTGTCGCCGATGAGCCACGTCGTTTCCTTCTTACAGGGTTCGCAAATACGCGTAATGCTGTCCGATGGCCTGAACTCCTTTATCTGCACCTTTGTGTACAAAGGTGAATTCTCAACAAACTCGCTCGGTGTCATTTGAATTCCTCGGCTTTCTGATGTCATCTTGACCTACGCTCACTTGGGCGCAATCCTCTCCGGAACTTTGCGGAACACCAGATTGTAAATCTCGTAGGCGAGGTCAACCGATTCCTCGATGGCCTTGCCCGTGGGCTCCACGCGGACGTTGACCTGCCGTTCCCGGCAGGATACTGGCGCGGTCTGAAACTGAGGGCTAAGAGGGAGCGTCAGCCTTACGAAACAACGACTGCTTCGCCTATGAATCGACCCTCCCAAAGATAAAAAGTTCCCGCCTTGCGCAAGGTATCAGCGGCCTGTTCACCAGAGAGGAACACGAAACCAAGTCGTCGCCGGTCACCGGGAGCTAGAGGCTTCTCTAGTATCGGCCAACCATCCCAGCCGCTTGCGGGGATAGATTTTGTACAGCAGCATGGACAGCCCCAGCCGGATTGGGCGGTCAAGTTCTTTCCCCCCTCAGACGTGGGATAGAGCACGACATCAGCAATAAGCTGCGGAGTCGCTGTACGCAGCCATTCAGCTCGTGTTGTAGACATAATCCAATCCTAAACGCAAGGTACCGGCAGTCAGGCACGCGCCGTGGCAGACCATGAAACGATTCAGACGAGACACACCCGCGTCCGGGTCGAACATCACCGGCCTCGCCACCGCCGCCGATAAAATCTTTCATATATATAGTGGCGATTTGAACCGTTTTTAGCGACAAGATTGGAGATTTATTTTTGTGGTCGCCGGGGAGGAGCCAACCGGCGCTACCGGCCTCCGGCCCGCTTCTGCCGGTTGACGGCCACCGACTTGAAGCGGTCGCTGGCTCACTTCCTCTTCAGCTTGGCGTACTGCTCCTCGGTCAGATTCAAGAACACCCCACCTCTGCCCATGGAGATTCCCTGCTCCAGCATCAGTCGGGACTCTTGGTCGGCGAATCCCCCGGCGTGTTCAACCAGTTCGACCACCTTGTCAGAGGAGGCGAAGTGCAGACGTTTGGGTAGGGGAGTCTGGAGGTCTGCCTCCAAGAACTGGCACTGCCAGCCCTGCCTGTCCATGAAGGACATGTACACCCGGTGATGTGCGTCCGGGTCGAACATCATCGGCCTCCGGCTCGTTGCTGGCGGGTGACGAGTCCATCCGGTCGCCCGAGGAAGACCTCAGACGGCAGGTACCGCCGCAGTTCACCGCAGAGGGGGCACTCAACCATGACCGACTGGAAGGGGAACTCCTCCCGGCCAGAGGGCACGTCGCGGCGGCACCGTTTGCAGGTGACTACGAACTGTCTTCGCTCGATGGTGGGGAAGCCGAATGCCATTCCCTGAGTATAGGCGAAGTAAAAGCGAAAGTAATCCACAGGCGGGGGAGCACCTGCTCTTAAACTGGCGGGGCATTGGATAGTAAACTCAGGGTGCATTTCGGCCATTGACCTTACTATCCAAACTTACTATCCACGCCCGTTAAAATGCTCTCAAAGTGCAAAATATCGCAAAATATGCTCACAGGTGCGACCCGCTAACTCTTAGCGTAAGTAGCACAATTTACTTCTATTTCTTTGATTTTACGGGGATTTTTCATGAAATGCGGGATTTAGGAATTGGGAAGCTGACGTTCTGCCACTGAACTACTCCCGCCCATGGGACGCAATCAAGCCCGCCCCGTCTCATTATCATAGTCGAGGAAGCTGGCCCAGGGAAGAGGGTAGAGGCGTGGTTTCTCTTTTGGCGACGCTGTGAATCTCTGCTCCCAGCCCGGTTGTAGCTGGTTAAAAGGCAATGGCTCATTTACTGTAAACCATAGTGGGAGAAGGATGGAGAGATGACACACCGGAGATGGATACTGGCAGCGGCAATTGCGCTTCTGCTCTCGTTTGCCGCGGCGGCGCAGGATGCCGCCGAGCTCAAGACGGACAAGGACAAGTTCAGCTACGCGCTGGGAATGAATATTGGCGAGAGTCTGCGCAAGCAGGGGCTGGAGCTGGACACTGTTGTCTTTGCCAAGGCATTTGCAGAGGCGTTTAACGGAGCGAAGACCGCGATGACCGACCAGGAGATGCAGAGCCTGCTGCAGGCGGCGGCGCAGGAGATACGGAAAAAGCAGGCGGCGCTGCAGGCGGAGAAGAGTGAGGCTGCGCTGAAGGATGGCGAAGCATTCCTGGCCGCGAACAAGGCCAAGGAAGGCGTGGTGACCTTGCCCAGCGGCCTGCAGTACAAGGTTCTGGCGGCGGGCACGGGCGAGAAGCCCACGCCGGACGACACGGTGACCTGCAACTACAAGGGCACGCTGATCAATGGAACGGAGTTCGACGCTTCCGAAAAGCATGGCGGGCCGTTGTCCTTTCCGGTCAAGGGCGTGATTGCGGGCTGGACCGAGGCGCTGCAACTGATGCCGGTGGGATCGAAGTGGCAGCTCTTTGTGCCCTCCAATCTGGCCTACGGAGCGCAGGGACCGGGAGAGATCGGGCCGAACGCGACGCTGATCTTCGAGGTGGAGCTGGTATCGATCCAGAAAGCCACGCCGGTGGCGGGCGCCGCGGGAGCGAAGTAAAAGCCCCGCGGCATTCTGCTCATCCACCCGATCCAATGGAGCACCCAAAATTTATTGGTTGGAGTTACTTTCCCCGGCCCCCGGGCCAGTCCTCAATCCGCGACCATGCTCTCGCCGGGCAGAATCGGCCGCGTGCGCGGCAGCAGGCCGCGCGAGGCGAACAAGCCCATCAGCGCCAACACAAAGACGTAGACGCCGAGCTTCACCCAACTGGTGACGCCGTCGATCGGCAGCGTCTTCCACAGGATCAGCAGCACGGTCTCGGCCGCCGTCACCGCCCAGACGGAGCCGTAGAAGTAGCGGCGTTCGGTGCCCTCGTTCCTGGTGGACGGACCCACGCGAGGCAGCTTGCCCAGCGCGCCCAGTGTCAGAATCGCGAGGGCCAGCGGCGGGTAAGCGTAAAAGAAGATCTGCTTCATCTGCCAGACGCCGGTAACGGCGGCGATGATCAGGCCGACCAGATTCAGCAGCGCATAGCTGAGCACCGCCGTCCAGGCGAAGCTGTAGCAGAGCTTGCGGTAGAGAGGGTTGGGACGATCCTCGTCGAAGCGCAGGATGTAGGGCCCAGGCTCACCGCCCGGCACCTTGCCGCGCACCAGGGCAATGCCCGTGCCCACCAGAACCGCGCCCAGCCAGAGCGAATTGCCCAGGCTGAAGCCGTGCGCGAAGAGCGAAAACGTAAGCGGCCCGGGCGCCAGAAAGAAGACAAAAATCCAGATCGGCCAATGCAGCGAGCGATAGAGGCGCGTGTTGCGCGTGCGCATCTTGCGCTCCTCGGCGTACTCCACCTTACCTTTGTATGCCATGAATCTTAGCCTCTCAGAGCAGCCGCGCGGGAGTCAATCGAACCGGCCGCTGCTCCGGCTCTACAAGGGAAAGTCGATAAGCTCTGGTGCGAAAGGGGGGACTCGAACCCCCATGGATTGCTCCGCCAGATCCTAAGTCTGGTGCGTCTGCCAATTCCGCCACTTTCGCATCGACTGCCGCAATTTCATTATAGGGAAGTTTTGGAGGCGATCAATTTCTGCCGGACGAGGTGACCGCGTCGCGGCGCAGGTGGCTATAGGCTGCAGCCGGCACCTCGGTCAGCGGCAGTCCCGGTCCCTCCCACAGCAGCCGCGGCTCGCCCTGGCTGGATGCGTGCAAGCCCTCCACGTGAATGCGATGCCTGCCCGCGTGCAGACCCAGCGAGCCGAGGTCGTAGCGCATCGCATTGCCCGGCGCGTTGCAGACCTGGGCAAAGGGCGGGCCGGTTTTGGCCACTTCGACTCCGTCGATGACCAGCCGCGCGCCGTCGCGATCGAGCAGATGAAAGCTGTAGCCGCCGTCGGCGGGAATGTCGAGGTAGCCGTTCCAGGCAACGGCGTAGTGCGTAAAGCCCTGCGGATTCGCCTGCAGGCCGGACGAGTCGCCGGCGAAGACCGCCCGCTCGGCGTTGAGGTCGGGCAGTTCGCTCCATGTGCCCGGATAGATCTGCCAATCGAGACCCGGCTCCGTCGCCGCGCTGACCTTCTCGGCCTCATGCCAGCTTCCGATGGCCACCAGGCCTTCGGCTGCCCAATCCTGATGGCCGCTCTCATCCTCGACATGAAGCAGAACCCGGAAGCGACCAGCGCCGGTTCTCGCGCCGTCCAGCTCCGTTCCCTCGGCATCAGGGAAGCGATGGCGCACGCGGCGTCCGGTAGCCTCTGTTCCGTCGCCGAAGAGCCAGGTGTAGCGCGCATGGGCGGAGGGCGTAGCCGTGAAGATGACCTCTTCGCCCGCGCGAAAGACCGGCGGCTCAACAGTGAAGGCGGCCTGCGGACCGTGGGGCGCGACAAACTCCGCCGGATGAGCGCCGCCGGAGACGGCCAGGGGCAACTCGGCGTTGCTCGTCGCGCGCCTCTGGCCCAGCTTCACATTGTCGAAGACGACGCTCGACCCATCGCCGGTCAGCGTCGACTCGACCAGCGGCGGCTGATCCAGCGCCCAGATGTTGCGGAAGGTGAAGCCCTGCAATCCGGGAATCTCCTGCTCCATCTGCGCGAGCGAGTACCAGTTATCGAGGAAGAGATTCTCGAAGGTGTAGTTGGTGTGGCTGCCCTTGGCGCCGTTTGCGCCCCACAGGCCGAAGACTGCGAAGCTCTGCCCGCAGGCGCCGATGCCGCCATGCAGAATATCGGAGTCGCGCAGGGTGAAGTTGCGCGAGTTGAATGTCTTGCGCGGCCATCCGGTACGCACGATATTCGAGATGCTGGTGGACAGAACGCTGTGTTCGATGAGAATGTTCTCGACGTCGTGCCCCGGGCGCAGCATATCCTCGTCGCTGTAGCCGTCCCAGTTGCCCTGCAGGGCAAAGACATCGTCCGAGGCGCGGAAGAAGGAGTTGCGCACCACCGAGTCGCCGCCGCCCAGCCAGTCCATGCCGTCCTGGTTGGCGTTGCCCGGATTGCCGCCGATCACGCGCAGATCGTCATAAGTAAATCCAAAGGAATCCTTCATCTGGATCGACCAGGTCCGCGCCCGCACGATGCAGGTCAGCCCGTCGATCTCGATGTTCCTGGCCTCCAGCGCCCCAACGCAATGCCAGTCCGGCAATTGCCGCCAGCCCTCGTCGCTGGTCGGATCCTGATTGCCTTCGTAGACGATCGTTCCCCGGCCCAGGATCTTCACGTCGTGCACCTTCCACAGATTCAGGCTGCCGTAGAAGTAGGAGCCGGGCGCCAGATAGTAGGTCTCGCCGCTCTTGGGGTTCAGGCTTCCGCGATAGACGCCCGGCTGATAGGCGTGAATCTCCGGCTTGCGCGGCATCGGCGGCAGGGGCGCACCGGCAAAGAGAAAAAGCATCTTGGCGTAGTTGAGAAAATCTCTGGGGCGCGAGATGGAGAGTTTGGCTGGCCCCGCCAGCCGAAAGCGGATCGTCTGGCCCTCGCGCACAGGGCGCAAACCCAGCCGCCAGGGCTCGATATCCACGCCTCGCTCCCAGAAGCCCTTCTCCGACGCGGTGATCTCGATCTCGAACGGACCCGCGCCATCAAAGCTGACGTACTCATAGCTGGCCGCCGCATGAGCCACATCCACCGGCACTCCGTTCACCTTCACCGTGAAGGCCGTCGAACGCATCTCCGGCGGCACCGGCGCAGCCTCGATGCGGGAGGCGGCAGGAGCGGCGACGGGAAGCGCGAGAAGAGCGGCCAGCAGCAGACGAAGAGCCGTCAATGCGAGAGACTCCGGCGAAAAAACATGGAATGAAACCACTGTAGCACTTGTTCCTCACCCGCAATCCCATGCGCTACACTCCATTTATCATGGTTGCCAAGCCCAGGCTGGAAGTCTCCGCCGCCCATCTTCGCCCCGAGGGGCTCGCCTTTCTGCGCGCGCTCGCGCGTCACAACGACCGCGAGTGGTTCATGCCGCGCAAGGCCGTCTTCGAAGCCGAGCTGAAGGAGCCGATGCTCGGCATCATCCGCCGCGTCAACCAGGCGATGGAGAGCTTCGCGCCCCGCTTCATCCGCCCCGCGGAAAAGTGCCTCTTCCGCATCTATCGCGACACCCGCTTCAGCGCCGACAAGAAGCCCTACAAGACGCACGTCGCCGCCTGGTGGGCAATGCAGGGGATGGAGAAGACCTCCGGCGCGGGCTACTACTTCCACATCGACGCCAAAGAGGTGATCATCGCCGCCGGAGCCTATATGCCGGAGAAGGATCAACTGGCCGCCATACGCCACTGGCTCCTCGACCACCACGCCCAGTTTCGCAAGGTCTTGCAGACGGCAGCCTTGCGTAAGAATTTCAGCGAATTTGAAGGCAACGCGCTCACCCGCCCGCCGAAGGGCTTTCCCAAGGAACATCCGGCGCTGGACCTGATCCAATGCCGCCAGTGGGGGCTGGCCGCGACGCTGCCCTCATCGGCCGCGCTCGAAGCCGGCTTTGCCGCTGAGCTGGTGCGCCGCTTCCGTCTGGCGGCGCCGGTCGTCGATGCGCTGAACACGCCGCTGCTGGCGGCTATTGCGCCAAAGAGAAAGGTTCTCTTCGGGCTGGATTGAGAGGAGCCTGCCCGGGCTCTCGCGGAGAGTCTTGTCGATGCCCTCGATTGAATCAGGATTGCCTCTACAGCATTTTCGCTTCTGGTGTATACAGAATCCTTGCAGTAAAGTGGCTTTTTCCTCAAGAAAAAGCCACCTTCGATGCGCTCGTAATGTCAACAAGTGAAGCGAAATTGCTTTAGCGCTGCTTGAAGGGCCGCGCCGCCGCCGGCTGCTCCGCGCCCACCTGCCCGGCCTTGATCTCGGCAGCGTAGAAGCTCTCGCCGCGCGTGGGGCTGCCGCTCAGACGGCGCAGCATCGCCAACTGGCCCACATGGGTGAGCGCATCGGCCACTGGGCCTTGCAGCAGTTGCTCGACCGGGGCGTGCAGCGCGCCGCCGGTGGCCAGAAAGGCATCGAAGCTTTGCAGCGACTGGAAGAAGCGCTGCTTCTCTTCGGCCCAGACGCGCGGCTGCGTGGCCTGCCAGCGCTCCTGTCCGATGGCCGCGCTCAGCGCCCACTCGAACAGGTCGCCCATGTGAGCCAGAATCTGCACCGGCATCCGCCCGGCGCCGGCAAATCCGGCAAAGTGATCGGGCGCGCCTTCCAATGCCCGTGCGGCCCGGTAGGCAACGGTGGCAAGCGCGTGACGCAGCAGTTCGCGTTTCTCATCCATAGGGGAACTATAGCGCAAACAGTACGGCTTTGAGAAAAGCCTTGAATAGACTCTGCCGACCTTCAGGGCATATCCAGCGTGATCTTCAACGCGGCTTCCAGGCTGGTCAATTCCGCGCGATTCAGCTTTCCCAGCAGGGCTTTCAGCCTGGTTTTGCTGATGGCCCGCACGTGCTCGCAAACGGCAATTGAATCCACCGAGAGTCCTGCCGTTCCGGCCTTGAACAGGACATGGCTGGGATAGATTCTCGATTTGTTTGCCGCATTCGTAAACGGAACGATGACCACCACCGGACTGTTGAGCAGTGGGTCAATTTGAAGGGTACGGGCTTTAGCCCGTACATAAACTCCGCAATATCATGCGGGCTTTAGCCCCCGAGGGTATCTTTATTCAAACTGACCCACTACCCTTCTCTTGGTAGTGTCCTAATTTCATTGCTGCTCTTTGGGGCGCTTGAATATGGCGTGATACATCCAAGGATTAGGGACTGAAATGTCCTGGCAGTCCGAGGGGGAGGTGGATGGATATGCTGGCATGAGGGCGACAAGCTCCCACCCGCTTCGTCCCTCCCTCTCCAGCCTGAATTGGATGATGTCAGAACTCTTCGCTGCGCTGGAGAGACGCGTTCCTGTGACGGTTTCACGGATGAGTGCATCCGGCATGGTTTCATATTCCGTGTTGAACGTGATTACGCGATATTCCCAAACCATTTCAAAATCCTCAACTTTCCACTGCGGTGGCTAAAGTGCTGCGAATCCACTGTGAGACAGACTGATTCCCGGTTTTGGCCTTGGAGCTGATGGCCTTCCGCTCCTCCAGCGTGATCCGAACGCGAAGCATTACCGCTTTGGCGTTCCCTTTGGGGAGCGGTGGCCGTCCAGCTTTACGAGGCTTCGGCTTCGGTGCCAGCATTGGCCCTCAACTCCTTCAATTCCTGCATGATGGCTACTCGGACAGCGGTTATTGGCGATACTGCCGGAGGAACATGTAGAACGGTAACGCTCCGTTTCGGGGTGTCTGGATCATCTGTTGCGTGAGTCCAGGCGTAGGCGGTGTTGGCTTGCGGATGGCCGTGCAAGTCGAAAACTTCAACAATTCCCTCCCAAACCGTATGGCCGTTGAAAACCTCTTTGACCGGCACACTCTCACGGTGCGTGGATTCAACCCCATGCAGTTTGCGGATTACGTCTTTCAATTCTTCAATATAGGTCATGGCTTTTTGTCCGTATTGATCTCAAACCGCACGATGAAGGGAGATTCATTGGCGGGGGTGTCGATGCTGGAGATTTTGGCAACTTGGGAAGACATATTCGCAAGAAAGTCCATGGTCCCTCGGTAGTGATTCCAAGCGACTCCGCATTCTGGGCAGCAAAGTAAAGGGGTATGCCATGCCCCTATGGGGCGCACAATTCGTGCATGGCATTGAGTGCATTCAAACTCCACACTCTTCAAATCGCTGAGTTGGATGGTTGTTCTGATTTCGCTTGTCATGCTGCCGCCTCCAGTAAATCTCCTACGGTCCAAAACGTTTTTGCAACGCCAGCAGCCATTGCCGGAGTGCATCTCAGGGTGTTGTGCCTCTTGATGAAGTTGTAGTAGGCGAAGTGAAGGCCAACCGCTGCCGTGAAGTTCTCCCGCTTTTTACTGAAAGCCAGCGTCAACCTGGTCAGACGGCGCATGTGAAGGCGGGTAGTAGCGTTCAACCGCTCAATATAGCTGGTAGAGATTAAGTCGAAGTTGGGGCGTCCTGAAACGATCTTCTTTTCGGCAGATACGAACTCCGGCTGGCTGTATCGGCGATGGTCCCCAACCGTTGTGGGGCCGTAGGTTTTGATGATCTGGCCGTAATCGGCATCCCCACCAAAGGACCGTTCAATTGCTTCCTCGTAGGCTCTTAGCCCGTCCGTAGAGATTTGAACCCGATTCCTCATCCGGCCTGCAACGTCCGCAAGGAAGGCGTTTGCCGTGGCCGCGTCCCGGTCTCCGACGCGGAAGGCGGGAACCAGCTTCGTATCGGCATCAATGGCGCAAAACGTCCAAACGCTTCCCACGTCGTTACCGTCTTCAGGCTTGACGTGCTTTTCTTTCTTGCCGATAAAGCCCCAAATCTCATCCATTTCCAGACGAGTGCAAGGCAGGTCGCGCATGGTCTCATCCATGAGGGCGGTGCAACCCTGTCCAACCTTCACGCCAAGGCGCATGATCGTATCCCGGTGAACGCCCGTCATGCGTTCGATGGACCGGATACTGGAGCCTTCCGAGAGCGCCGCGATGATCGCGATCTGCTTATCCGTGTTGAGTACGTTCGCCATAAAGCCTCACTGGATTAAATGTACCCCAATAATTAGATACTGTCAATGTATTTTTGGGGTACAATTGCTGAATCATGCTGAAAAGTCTGGCGATAGTCGGTTTGCTGTTGGGGGGCTTCTACGGGGCATGGTCCCAAGTCCCAGGGGACGGGGGCCAGCAACAGGAAAATACCCAAGAACAACA
>Ga0182016_10005547_pt1 | contig 13554 bp, 9 predicted proteins | sample 712S2MmetaG_FD_120491 | JGI IMG/M metagenome (GOLD analysis project Ga0182016, IMG submission 120491) | Permafrost microbial communities from Stordalen Mire, Sweden - 712S2M metaG | ecosystem: Environmental > Terrestrial > Soil > Wetlands > Permafrost | place: Sweden: Stordalen | collected...
CCGCTTACCACGCTGGTAACTGTGGTCGAAAGATTAGCTCCTGACGCTCCCGCGCCATTGACGGTGATCGCTTGGCCCACCACAAGAGCGGAGGCAACGCTGGTAAAGTACCCGCAAGAGACTGTCAGAGTGCTCGAACTGGCGCTGATCGATCCCCCGCAGTTTCCACCTGAACCGGGGGTAAACACCATCGGGCCGGGCGCCGGAGGCGTAGCAAGCGGCGTCGTTCCGCCCGCAGTCCCAGTGATGCGGTTCGGAAAAGTGTTGTTGCCGCCGGCCGCAGACGAAGCCGCATTCACCGAGGCATCCGGCTGAATGGTTAAGTCATGAATCGAGGCGTTTGCAATCAAGGTGCCCGCAGCATCGGGGGTCTCAAACACATCGGCTCCGGGTTGTCCCTTCACGAAGCTCACGCCCACGCCCGCGCCGAAGAAAGATTGGCCCTTGATAGTGACAGTGGAAGTCAGACAAGTTCCGGCAGGGAACTGCACCGAATAGCCGTTAGAGTACGCATCGTTGAACGCAGCCTGAATCGCCGCCTGATCGTCGGTCATGCCGTCGCACTTGGCGTTGTACGGTGGGGCGGTCACAAGCAAGACCTTGTTGACGCTGGCATTCAATGAAGGCCCATTGATCGGGCCGGTTAAGGTTGCGCCCGTCAGTGGCACCGCTTGGCTAAGCGCAGAATCCACATAATGCTTGTCTGCGGCCTGCAACGACTGCAACGGGTCGCCGCTCAAATACAGCGGGCCGCTCATTGTCCCGCCGAAGGGTGTCAGAGAACTCTGTGGAATCGACTGGATTGCCTGGTCCACATACGCCTTGCTTACCGCCTGCACAGCTTGCGCCGCCGGCATCACTTGCGCTCGCACCTGTGCAATGCTGGCCTGCGCCGCTGCGGGAACCACCCAGTACTCGGTACTCGTCGTGCCGTCACTCAGATAATAGGTGGCGGTGTAATACAATCCCGCGGGCCAGGAGCCAAGATTTGGAGCCAAATTTACGCTCACAAACCCATCCACGCCAATGGTCACGGTGGTCCGGCCCGCTGCTACAGTCTGGTTGTTCGCTGTGGTAAAGGCCGGCCAACTCAGCTGCAGGGTTCCTGTTCCAGGCAGCCCGTTTGCCAGGTACACCGTGCCCTGAACTGTTGTTGTGGTGACTGTCTGCGCGCTAGCCATCCAAGCTAACACCATCGCGATCAGACACAGTGCCACCCATTTGCCGGTGCTGAGCCACTTGCCCGTGAGCTTCATCCGTTTCACGTCCTTCTCTGTTTTACCTGCTGCATTATGCTCATACGCTTCTCTTGAGCAATTTCTGTTTCTTCTATTTCCACTCGTATCTGGGCTTGCTGCGTCGTCCGGTCTTCCCGGCCTGCGCGGCTGTTCCGGCCATGGTCTTCCCCTTGCGCAGATCGCATTTTCCGCTAGGGTCGAAAGCCATGACCCTTCATCTACTGTCATTCGCTGCGTCGCCAGAAGGCGTCTGCGTTGGTGTTAGTCTTTCGATTCCCGGGTGCCCCTGGGCTGTCTCCGCGTCTTCTTCGCTCAATTCGTCTGGCCAATGTGGCTCAGCTGCCAGTTCGTCTGCTAGGCTCCGGAACCAGCCAACCACATCGGCATTCCGGGTTCCTGACGTCCTTTTGCCAAATCATAATGGAGTTTGATGCGCGGGGAATTTCCCGGTCTTGGAACTGCTCGCCTGTGCCGGCGCGATGTCCGGGCCCTCGTGCCGGCAGCGAAATACTCGCTGTCTGGCACCGGCATCGTGGCTCCTCCGCCTCGCTCCTGCTTCCCCGATTCAGCTATGTGCGGCTCTCTCATCGCCGGCGGATTGCGTTCTGCCTCGATCCTTTGTTAGCCAATCCCACGGCAGCCTTCCACATGCCTGCACTCTATCCCGCAAAGAGATTGAAAATGGAGCAACTCCTTTTGAGAATTGCCCCACCCGCATCGATCTTCGAACTTTCAGAACCACCAGAGTTTCTTTATTGAGGTATCAAGTCCGCGGAATGAGACCGAAGAGAAAGCGTAGAGCCTCATGTACTCTCCTCGGTTCATTCGGTGTGTATTGAATGTTCTAAGCATAACCAATCGCGTCATAATTCCCTGCAAAGGTCGTGCTGCTGTTTGGTCCATGTTGTTCAATCACTTACGTGCAATGCAACCCTTGTATTCCTTTGACAACCATACTCACTTGAGAATCATCTTCCTCGCTATTCCACTCAACCGCCGCAATCCGGCTCTTACCGAATGCACTACCATATTCGAGTGACGATTTCCACGCACGTTCCCACGCTTCTTGTTCACGGAGGTGCATGGGCCATACCCCAGGACGCCGAGGCTGCACACCAGGCTGGCGTGCGCCATGCGCTTGAAGCCGGCTACCGTCTCCTTGCGAAGAACGGCTCCGCACTCGATGCCGTGGAAGCGGCTGTGACGATTCTTGAAAACGACCCCACCTTCGACGCCGGTCGCGGCAGCTTTCTTACCTCCGATGGCCGCGTCCAGCTTGATGCCCTGCTCATGGATGGAGGCCGTATGAAAGCCGGGGGCGTTGCCTGTGTCGAGCGCATTCGAAATCCCATTCAGGCCGCTCGGTTGGTTCTGGAAAGCAGCCCTCACGTTTACTTCGTTGCAGCCGGAGCGGAACAATTCGCCCTCGCTCACGGGATGTCCCTCATCGACAATGCCGAACTGGTCCTTGACCGGGAGCGCGATCGCCTCGCACAGGCTCAGGCACGCCAGGCCGCAGGCCTTGCAGACCAATCTTTCTCCGGTCCTGAAGTCTTACACAGCCACACCCTTCGTGACGATAAGAGCCCTGAAACCGCCTCCCCGCAGCACGAGTCCTCATCTTCGCAGCTGCAGTCGCACGACACCGTCGGTGCCGTCGCCCTGGACGTAGCCGGCAATCTGGCTGCGGCCACCTCCACCGGTGGCACGCTCAACAAGACGCCTGGCCGCGTCGGCGATTCATCCCTCATTGGCTGCGGCTGTTATGCTGACAATCTTTCCGCCGCCGTCTCGCTCACCGGCTGGGGCGAACCCATCATGAAATTGGTCCTCGGCAAGTGGGCTACAGACCGCGTCGGCGCTGGCGTCGCACCGGAGTTCGCCGCGCGCGAGGCCATTTCCTACCTCTACAATCGACTCGGCGGCCATGGAGGCATCATCCTGCTCGGTCCCGACGGCCGCTTCGGCCTGGCCCACAACACCCCCGCCATGGCCTGGGGCATCGCCACTCCTGCTGGTCTCCACACAGGCCTCACCCTCTAGTCGCCCATGTCTCTTCAACTCGGCCCTTTGTCCATTCGCAGGTCTTTCGTGGAGGGCCGGGAAAACCACAAGCCCCCGGCCGGGTTCATCCTCTGTCGCATAATCTCAATATGCTCGTCCTTGCCTCTGCCTCGCCCCGCCGCCGCGAATTGCTCGCGCAGGCTGGCTTCACCTTCCAGATTCATCCTGCGCACATTCCCGAAGATCCCTTTCCCGGCGAAGACCCGGTTGCCTATGTAGTTCGACTCGCCCGCCAGAAAGCGCAGGCCGTCTACACCGAAATGGGTACTCCTGACGCAACCGTTCTGGGCGCGGATACCACGGTCACCATCGATAACCGAATCCTTGCCAAGCCTGAAAACGCCGTCGACGCTCAACGTATGTTGCGCTTGCTTTCCGGCCGTACCCATCGCGTCATCACGGGCGTCGCCTTGGTCGCTGCAAACGCCGTGGACGTTGCCGCTGAAACCACCGCCGTCCGTTTCCTCACCCTTTCAGATGCGGAAATAGACGCCTACATCGCTACCGGCGAGCCCATGGACAAAGCCGGTGCCTACGCCATTCAAGGCCGCGCTGCCCGCTGGATTCCCCGCATCGAAGGCGACTACTTCAACGTCGTCGGATTGCCGCTTGCGCTGGTCTCCACTCTCCTTGAATCCCGCTGCATTCCGCCAGCTTGAAAGCGCCATCCTCGCCGATGAACGTGGCGCAGCCGTTCTCAAGAAGCAGTAGATAATCAAATCACCAGTTGATCACTGCTTGCAGCCTCTCTGCATCCCCAGCCGCAACCGTTCATCCAATCGGTTATGAGTGTTCCGCTTTTTTCCTCACTTCAACTTCGTTCCATCACCTTTGCCAATCGCATCGGCGTCTCGCCCATGTGCCAGTATTCTTCGCAGGACGGATTCGCCAACGACTGGCATCTCGTCCATCTTGGCAGTCGCGCTCAAGGTGGCGCGGGCCTCGTCTTGCTCGAGGCTTCCTCCGTCCTCCCTGAAGGCCGCATCTCCCCCGGAGACCTTGGCATCTGGAAAGATGCGCACATCCCAGGCCTCGAGCAAATCGTCCGCTTCATCCATGCGCAGGGTGTCCGCGCCGGAATCCAGTTGGCCCACGCCGGTCGCAAAGGCAGCATGTCCGTACCCTTCGGCGGCGAACGCCTGTTGCTTCCAGAGGAGGGTGGTTGGCAGCCCGTCGCCCCCAGCGCTGTAGCCTTCGCTCCCCACTACGCTGTACCCCAGGCCCTCGATCAGGCCGGAATCGCCGCCGTCATCCACGCCTTTGCACAAGGTGCACAGCGGGCGCTCGCAGCAGGATTTGACTTCATTGAGATTCATGCGGCCCATGGCTACCTGCTCCATGAATTCCTCTCCCCGCTTGCCAACCACCGCACCGATACTTACGGCGGCAGCTTCCTCAACCGCTCTCGCTTGCTTCTTGAAGTTGTGGACGCTGTGCGCGCCGCATGGCCGGCTCATCTGCCCCTCTTCGTCCGCATCTCCGCCACGGATTGGGCTGAGGGCGGCTGGTCCATCGACGAGTCTGTAGAACTCGCTCGGCTCCTCGGCCCGCGCGGTGTCGATCTTGTTGACGTCTCCTCCGGCGGCCAGGTCCCCGACGCCCGAATTCCCGTCGGTCCCGGCTTCCAGGCGCCTTTTGCCGCCCGGATCCGTGCTGAAGCCGGCATTGCCACCGCGGCTGTGGGCATGATCACTGACCCCAGCCAGGCGAACACCCTTGTCGCCGAGGGCCAGTCCGACCTGGTCTTTCTGGCCCGCGAGATGCTCCGCGACCCTTATTGGCCGGTTCATGCGGCTGCTGCGCTCGGCGAACCTGTCAGTTGGCCCGTACAGTATCTCCGCGCTGCACCCCGTCACTCGGCGGCTCGTGAGCCTCTTGTCCGCCCCAGCCAGGCGTCGCAAACTGGCACCCCGGTACTCGCTTGATCATGCTCGAAATCTGTCTCAGTTCCAAAGATGCGGCCCGGTTGCCGATTTTGCTTCACAAATCACTCTGATGCTGGCCTATACTGCGGTTAGAGAAGGGGCTTCCGGCGGAAGACGGCGCCCCCTCGCTTCAGCCTTATGGCCACGCAACTTTCCCAGAAGCGCGTGCTCGACTCGCCCCTGATCCCCGACCGCCTCTATTTCAAGATTGGTGACGTGGCTCGTATTTGCGGCGTTGAAACCTATGTCCTGCGTTTTTGGGAGACTGAGTTCCCGCAACTCAAGCCCAACAAGAGTGGGACCGGCCAGCGCCTTTACCGCCGCCGCGATGTCGAGATTGCCCTTGAGATCAAGCGTCTTGTGCACATCGAGGGCTATACCCTGTCAGGGGCTCGGCAGGCGCTCGCTCAGAATCGCCGTTCCGATGTGCAATCGCCGTCACCGCTTCCCGGCCCCGATGCCGAGCGGCGTAAGGACAACGTAGCCGCTGCCATTGGCCAGGCCAGGGCCGAGCTGCGCGAAATAGCCGGCCTGCTATCCTCGCCTCGCCCGGGTGCCCCGCGCCGCCGCCCGCGGGTGGCTACGTTGCCCGCTCATTCCGGCTCGCTTTTCCCGCCCTAGTGTCCTATCTCTAAAGTTCGCATCAAAAATGAGCTGTCATCCTGAGCGAAGATCGGGCGTGTGGCCCCGGTCTCTAACCACAATGTGGGTGCCCCCGGTCCCTCGCACTTGGGGACCGGGGATACCGGCAGGTGGTCCACTCATGGATCCTGGTCCCACACGCTTCAGGAACAGTCTGTGCCCCATTCATCGCGGCCTTATCGCGATGAGTGGGTATCTTGAAACCTTGTCGTTGCGCTACGGGAAAACGTCAGTCGATGACTGACGCCAGCGGCACCACAAACTACGGCTACGACAGCATGGACCGGCTGACTTCGAAGGCCACGCCGGAAGGAACTCTGAGCTATACTTACGACGCGGCGGGTCACGTGGCGAGTATTATTTCTTCCAACACGAACGGGGCGTCGATGGCCTACACCTACGACAGCCTGAACCGGCTGGGCACGGTGGTGGACAGCCGGCTGGGCACCACCACGTATGCCTACGATCCGGCAAACAACGTGACCACGGCGACCTACCCCAACGGCTTCCAGACGATTTACACCTACGATGGCGGGTGGCCCAGGTCTAGCTAGCCAGGAATCTGGGTGCCCCATGTCTGGAGTTTCAGACATGGGAAAGCACGAATCTCACCTGACCATGACCGACGCCAGCGGCACCACGAACTACGGCTACGACAGCATGGACCGGCTGACTTCGAAAGCCACGCCGGAAGGGACATTGAACTATACTTACGACGCGGCGAGCGTGTGGCGAGCATTGTTTGTTCCAACTCGAACGGGGTCGGGTACCCTCATCCGCAACTCCCTTTTGCAGAGAATTACCCCTTCCCGGCGCACACTATCGGCAGGTGAATCTCACATGTCCGATTTATCAGCGAAAGAACTGGCCTTTCTTGAATCCATCCAGCGCAATGCGCCCGCCACCACGCTCTCCCCGGGGCCTGGCCCCAATTCTTCCAACGCCAAAGCCGCCCTTCGCCGCTGCTGCGCTGCCTGGCAACGTGCCTTCAAGGCCTGCAAGGACGATCCGGAAAACTCCGACGACAAGTTCGATATCGATGCCGCCAGGGCCGCAGCCGAAGCCTATTGCAACGCCATGCCCCTGCTCGCCGGTTACGAAGGCGTCCGCGACTTCATAGCCTGCGCCGCGCACGGCATCCTCATCGGCGCCATCCCTCCCGAAAAGAGCAGCCAACTCCTCTACGCGGCCCAGGTCGCTCTCGGCAGCCTTCATTTCGAACGCCACCTGCCCAAATCCCCCTCCGAATGATGACCGTACCCACCCCCCTCCCCCTCCAAAGCCCGGCTTCCGGGGGGGCATTTTTAAGTTAACTCAATTGCAATGAATAGTTTGAAAATTTTACCTATATACTCATCGGTAAATAGAACTCCCCAATTTTCCCCTGTTTTTGGCTCCAAAACACCTTGGAAAGACCGATTTCAGGCTCGCTCCGCCAAGAAATGAACGAGTCGTGGCTTTGAAGGCGGGAGCTTTAGCTGTGAATCAAGGGGCGTCAGAACTCTTCGCTGTTCTCCACAGGGGGCAGGATGTCGTCTTCGCGCGCCGCCCACACATACAAAGTTGGCAGCAGGAACACGCCGATCACCAGGTTGGCCAGCAATCCGCCCACAATCACGATGGCGAAGGGCCGCTGCGAGTCGGAGCCGATGGCATGCGAAAGTGCTGCCGGCAGCAGGCCCAGCGTGGCTACCAGCATGGTCATCATAATGGGGCGCAGGCGCAGTACCGCACCCTCCACGGCGGCTTCCACAATATGTTCCTGTGTAGAAACTTCCATGCCCCTCCGGCGCGCCCGCAATTGGTTGATGAATTCGATCATGATCACGCCGGCTTGCACCGAAACTCCAAACAGAGCCAGAAATCCCACCGCTGATGAGACTGAGAAGTTGGTGTGGGTGACAAACAGTGCTAGCGGCCCGCCGATCGAGGCCATCACCACGCTGATGAGAATGAGCATGGCCCATTTGAACGAGCGAAACATGGTGTATAGGATCAGGAAGATGGCCAGCATGGTGATGGGAACGATAATGGCCATCCGTTTGTTGGCCCGCTTCTGGCTCTCGTATTCGCCCGCCCACTCGAGATGGTAGCCCGAGGGCAATTGCACGTTGTGCTCCACCTTGCCAATGGCTTCTTCCACGGTTGAGCCCAGGTCGCGGCCCTTCACTGAGTACTTGATGGCGATGTAACGCTGGCCCGATTCGCGATTGATCTGTTCGGCCCCGTCGTCGGTAGTGGTCTTGGTCAGTTGCGCCAGCGATACCCGCTCGCCGGAAGGCGAAAGCAAGCGGACGCTTTCAATGGCTTCGCGCGTGTCGCGGTACTGCTGCTGATAGCGCAACGTCACGTCGAAGCGCGCCTCACCCTGCTGCACTTGGGTCACGGCGTTGGCGCCCACCGCGGTTTGCACTGCGTCCTGCACATCGGCCACGTTGATGCCCCACCGGGCTGCAGCCTTGCGGTCAACCTGCAGGTTCAGGTTCGGTTGTCCCACAATCCTGAAGATACCCAGGTCTCCGACGCCCCGCACCGAGGCCATCTGCGCCTGGATCTTTTCCGCCGTCTGTTCCAGGGTGCGCAGATTGTCGCCGTAAAGCTTCACTGCCAGTTCACCCTTCACCCCGGAGACAGCCTCTTCCATGTTGTCTGAGATCGGTTGGGAGTAGTTCCAGATCACGCCCGGAAACTTCTCCAGTTCCTTGTCGATCGCGGCCACCAATTGTTCCTTGTCGCGGTGAAAGATGGGGCGCCATTGTTCTTTTCGCTTCAGGTCGACAAAGTACTCCGTGTTGAAGAATCCGGTGGTGTCGTTGCCGTCGTCGGGACGCCCCGTCTGGCTCACCACCTCGGTTACCTCAGGAAACGACGCCATCACCAAGCGAGCCTTGTTGGTGAAGCCGATACTGGCCGTGGGACCTTCGCTGGGTGGAAGCGTTCCTCGCACCCAGATCGAGCCTTCATCCAGGTGCGGCAGGAACTCTGACCCGATCGGTCCGCCCACCGTGAGATAGATGGCAATCGCGAAGAGAATCGTCGCGATGCCCACCGTCACGTAGCGATGCACAATGGCGGCGCGCACTGCTGTGCGATAGCGGATGATGAGCCAGTGCATGATCGGGTTATGCCACTCTTTAGCCCCGCCGCGGAACAGGATACTCGCCATCACCGGCGCCACGATGATGGCAAAGCCGAGTGCGCCCAGCAGCGCAAAGGTCACCGTCCAAGCCATCGGTTTGAACAGCCTGCCTTCCACGGCTTGCAGGGTGAAGATCGGCAGGTACGAGGTGATGATGATGCCGCGTGCGAAGAACACCGGCCGCTGCACCTCGTGCGCTGCGTCGCGAATCTTTTGCGCCGGGGTGCGCGTGTCGTCCTGCTGCGACAAATGGCGCACCATGTTCTCGATCATCACCACCGATCCATCCACCAGCATGCCGAAGTCCAGCGCACCCAGAGAAAGAAGGTTGGCGGGGATGTGGCTCAAGTCGAGGCAGATAGATGCAAACATCAGCGCGAAAGGTATGGTGAGCGTGACGATGATGGCGCCGCGCACGTTGCCAAGAAACAGGAACAGAATGATCGCCACCAGGATCATCCCCATGCTCAAGTTGTGCTCCACGGTCTCCACCGTGTACTTCACCAGGTCTGAGCGGTCCAGAAACGGCGCCACCTTCACACCTGCGGGCAGGATGCCATGGTTCAGCTTGTCCACTTCATCGTGGATGCCTTTCAAAACCGGGTCGGAATCGTCGCCTTTCTGCAGCAGCACGATGCCTTCGACGGTGTCCGGATTGTCGACGATCACCCCGTCGGGCCGATGGGTCGCTCTGCCAATCTGCCCCAGCCGGATCTTCGCTCCCTGCGTAACCGTCGCGATATCTTTGACCGTGACCGGCGTACCGTTTTGCGTCTTCACCACCGTGTCTTCAATGTCCTGCACACTGGTGTAGAGACCCAGGGACTGCACGTTGATCTGCTGCGCGCCCTGCTCGATAAAGCTGCCCCCACCGTTGGTGTTGTTGGCGGCGATCTGCTGCTCCACTTGGCTCATGCTCAGCCCGTAGCTGACCAGCTTCTCCGGGTCCAGCTTGATCTGGTACTCCTTGGTCGGGCCGCCGAAGCTCGATACGTCCACCACTCCGGTAACACCCTTGAACGATTTCTCCAGCAGCCAGTCTTCCAGCGACTTCTTCTCCATCACGTCGTAGGTGGGATTGGTGCTTTCCAGGGTGTACCAGTAGATCTGGCCTACAGGGCTCCAGTCGGTGCCCATCTGGGGAACCAGGTTGGCCGGCAGGTTCACCTGCCCCAGCCGCTCCACCACGTGTTCCCGGTTCACGTCGCTGGTGGTACCGTCGTCGAAGATCAACATCAGGCTCGAGAGGCCGGCCAGCGTGGTGGAACGCAAATGGGCCAGGTGGGGAATGCCGGCCATTTGGATCTCGATCGGCACCGTAACCTGGCGCTCAATCTCCTCCGCCGAGCGCCCGGGCCACTGGGTGATGATCTGCACGTAGTTGTTGGCGACGTCGGGGTAAGCTTCGATGGGCAGCGCGCGGAAGCTGATGACGCCCCACGCAGACAAAACTACCACTCCGCCCAGGACCAGCCAGCGGCTTTTGAGAGCGAAATCAACGAGCGCTCGAATCACTTACCGGTCCCCGCTGTTCAAATGCCAGCATACTATCTCTGCTCGATCCGCCCCAATGGAACCAATCCGCCCGCCCGTTCCAGATTCTGCTGCTATCCTTCGCCATCCTCTGCAAGCAATCCAAGGAAGATTTGAACTGCCGACCCCTCACACTCCAAAAGGCACTGAAGATTGACAGTCGTGTCTTTTGTTTAGCTTACGAGCCGCTCCTCGTTCGATTTGGAGCATATTTGGCCGGGTCACGTCACAAGTACGTCACACGGAAGTAACTCATTCGCGTGTTGCCACGGCACCGATTTGCTGTAATAGACCAAGCAAGTCCGGCTGGCCGCGTTCTTCCACGAATTGCCCATTTGATAGACGATAGAAATTCATTGCTTGATTACCGGATAGGTCAGCGTAAAACGCGAGACCGTGACGCGGGCCAGGGCATGGAAAAAACCTTGCCACATTTGACGCCTCGCGTTAGGGTTCTCGTTACGGAGAGAAGTTCTGTAAGCTATTGATTCTAATAATGGTCGGGACGGGCAGATTTGAACTGCCGACCCCTCGCACCCCAAGCGAGTGCTCTACCAGGCTGAGCCACGTCCCGACACAATCGAGCTGGCTCGGGTGAGCCGGCTTTTGGGGTCTGAATTAGTTTACACCAGCGGCAACCATTGCGCGCGAGCTGCTCATCGCCGTCTGCTGCCACCCGACGGCTTTACGGCGCTGCCTCCGCACACTTTCACCGTAAAATCGGCTCCAGCGGCCGACGGAATCTCAGTGCGAAGGCGGAACAAACTCCTGGGGCAGCGCGGAGCCTTCGCCAAAGAAAAACTGTTCCATCTGCTCCACCAGGAATTGCTGTGCTTGCGGTGTCCAAGGCTGCAACCGGTACTCATTCAGCAGCATCTTCTGTCGATCCACCCACTCGCCCCAGGCTGCCTTCGAGACATTCTTGTAAATCTTCTGGCCAAACTCGGAGTCGAAGGGCGGCTCGTCCAAGCCCTCCATCTCCTTCCTGTTGCGAACACAAAATACCATGTGCGCCATTATGTATGCTCCCTCAACAATTGTATTGGATACCCTCTGCGGCCCGGAAGCAGACTCGGCACACTGCCACGGTGTCTCTCCACAATCAGAAGCCAACGTTGCGGCCCGCTTTCCAGTTTACTGACTTGACATTTGCAGCCAGATTCAAAGATCTGGCGCTAGCTCTGAATCTTGAAGGCCCCTTTCAGGCCTAGCGCAGCTCTTAACTTGTCACTTTGGATGGGCTTGCTCGTTTCCTCAATCAACATAGGTTGAAAGCCGGTTTCCAATTCGGTAGAAGTAAAGCGCATCAGAAGCTCGGCGCCTGCGTAGAGTTCGTGACCTCCGAGGCCTTCTCCCGTCTCGGCGTTGTACCATTCACGGACCGACTTATCGGGAGCAGATACCTCATAGCTCTTCTCGGCCAGCAAGCGTGCCTCCCGGTCAAATCCATATCGCTGCAAGCCGTGGGTCACAAAGTAGTTTCCATGGGGCCATAACCCTCCGCGCCAATTACAATGTCCATCCTCTAAGGCAAAGTAAGTATCGATCATTGGTGGGGGAACATGGTGCTGGGTATAGTTGGGTTCGTTCATCGCATAACTAGGTAACGGATATGCGCTCCAGAATTCCTTGGGGTTCATGATGTGCTCATCCACCAGGCGTTTCGCCTGCGCCTGGTCTGGAATGCCGGCCCACAGGGGATATAGACCCGCGAGTGACTTGATTCTTATTGGTTTTCCAGTCCGGATATCTCTGTCGTAATAGAAGCCGTCTTTCTCGTCCCACATGAGCTTTTGGATTAGCTCTTTTTTCTCGCGGGCGGCTTTGGCAAATGCCGCAGCATCGTCCGGATGCCCTTTTGCTATCGCTATCTTTTCTGCCGCCAGGAAATCCAGATACATGAAACTATTCAGATCCGCACCTTCGCAAAAGTAAGAACGCCACACTCCGGCACGATCGAATTGGTTGTCTTCTCCCGTATGGCAAGCGCTCGCCCACTCACTCAGTCCGTTTGAATCCCTGTCCCACGCAGTCGTCCAGTGCCCAAGATACTTCTTGAGTCGACGGTACATTTCATCTGTAATCCACGAAGTGTCTCCGCCGTTTGCCCTGCTCAGGAACAGTGCTACCTGGAATAGAAACGGTTGCGCGTGCTCCTCCCCTTCATAGATACCGTAAACATTGTCCTCTGCGCGTGGCGGATTCATACCCGGCCAATGGCGTGGAATGAACCCGTCCTCCCGCTGAAGACCGAGATTGATGCGTAGCGCATTCTTGCCCAGATTCGTATCTCCCGCATGAAGCAGAACTATGTTGTCAAGATAAGTCTCCCAGGTGAAAAGGCTTTCGCCGTACCCGGAATAGTAATAGCCTTCTGTCGGGTGCTTATGAGTTCCGTGTTTCTCCATGATTTCAACTAACTCTGCGGCAATCTTCATTCGACTTTCGCGAGTTGGGACATCTCCCATGGAAAACAGAGCGTTCTCCGCGCCGAGTCTAAGTGGGGGAGTTATTCCCGCCAGAATGCTGTAAGCCCCAACCTTAATGAAGTTACGACGCTTGATAGGCATATCCTTGCACCTTCCTAACCCAGGAAACCTGCTTGGTCCGTTTTAAGAACGGTTTCTTCCGCGATGCGTCAGGGGCCATTGCTCCGGCACTTCCTTGCGGAAAGAGGGATCCTCGAAGGGCAATTCTAAGGTTCCGCACTCTTCGCTGTCTATTCTGCACGCTGGCAACTAAGCGAGATACGGGAGATTGACTCGGCGGCCCAATGGGCTTCGCAGGTGAGCCTCCGTGGCTCATCGCCGTCCTTTTTTCCCTGGCCTCCTGCCGGCCTTCTTGGCTTCGCGATCGCGCACCCGTTTCGTCTTGGATTTCGGCGTAGTCCTGACAGCTCTCCTGCCGGTAAGCGGCAGGCCCTCTTCCGCAATCGAGAACTGCAGCTTTCGCTCTTGGGCCAGGATTCGGTCCAGAATTACCTGTACTCGGTCGCCGGCTCTAAACCTCCGCC
>Ga0182016_10005548_pt1 | contig 13553 bp, 11 predicted proteins | sample 712S2MmetaG_FD_120491 | JGI IMG/M metagenome (GOLD analysis project Ga0182016, IMG submission 120491) | Permafrost microbial communities from Stordalen Mire, Sweden - 712S2M metaG | ecosystem: Environmental > Terrestrial > Soil > Wetlands > Permafrost | place: Sweden: Stordalen | collected...
GCGACGGCCGGCGGTTCCAGCGTTGCGCTGAGCGGGGGCAGCGTAGGCGCGTCCGCGACCTGCACGATTACGGTGAACGTGACGAGTTCGGTCGTCGGCGCGTACACTAACACCATTCCGGCCGGCGCGCTCACGAGCACGCAAGGCGCGACCAACGGCGCCGCTGCGAGCGCGGTGCTCACCGTCGTGCGCGCGCCGAACGTCACGCTCTCCAAGGCGTTCGCGCCGGGCTCGATCTCGGCGAACGGAACCTCGACGCTTACGATTACCGTCGCGAACACGGCGGCCGGTGCGGTTGCGCTGACGGGTCTAACGGTGAGCGACGCGCTGCCGGGCGGCGTCACGGTCGCGGCGGCGCCGAACGCGTCCACGACCTGCGGCTCGGGCACGGTCTCCGCAACCGCCGGCGGCACGAGCGTCGCGCTGTCGGCCGGCAGCGTCCGCGCCGCCGCGACCTGCGCGATCTCGGTAAACGTCACCAGCGGGGTGCCGGGGAATTACGTCAACACGATTCCGGCCGGTAACGTGGCCAGCAATCAGGGCGCGAGCAACGCGGGCGCGGCGACGGCCGACCTCAAGGTCATCGCCCCCGGCGTGACCATCAGCAAGGCGTTCTCGCCTGCAACGATCCATCCGCACGGGACTTCGGCGCTGACCATCACGATTGCGAATACGGCGCCCGGGTCCATCGCGCTCTCGGGCATGCAGTTGACCGACGCGCTCCCCGCCGGCGTGAGCGTCGCACCGACCCCGAACGCATCCACCACCTGCGGTGCTGGCACGGTTAACGCAAGGGCGGGCGATACGAACGTCGCGCTCTCGGGCGGCAGCCTGGGCGCCGGGGCAACGTGCACGGTGACGGTGAACGTCACGAGCGACGTGGCGGGCGCGTACGTAAACACGATTCCCACCGGCGCGCTCTCGACGACGCAAGGGTCGACCAACCCCGGACCTGCGACCGCGACGCTCACGGTCGTGAATCTCCCGAACGTGACGATCGCCAAGACGTTCGCGCCTGCGACGATCGCGGCGCACGGCACGTCGCAACTCGCGATTTCGATCTCGAACACGGCTTCCGGCGCTCAGGCGCTTAGCGGAATGGCGCTGACGGACACGCTGCCCGGCGGCGTGACGATCGCGGCATCCCCCAACGCGTCCACGACTTGCGGAAGCGGCAACGTACAGGCGACGGCCGGCGGCGCGTCGGTGACGCTCTCGGGCGGCAGCATCGGCGCGGGCGCAACCTGCACGATCTTGGTCAACGTGACGGCCGCATCACCCGGATCGTACCTCAACGCGATCCCCGCCGGTGCGCTGACGACCACGCAAGGCGCGACGAATTCCAACGCGACGAACGCGACGCTGACCGTGACGGCGGCGCCGCCGGTGACGATCAGCAAGAGCTTCTCGCCCGCGCACATTTCTCCGCACGGCGTTTCACGCTTGACGATCGCGCTCAACAATTCGGCATCCGGCGCCGTGTCGCTGACGGGCGTCGCGTTGACCGACTCGCTGCCCGCCGGCGTGACGATCGCGGCACCGCCGGACGCCGCCACGACGTGTCCGGCGGGCTCGGTGCGCGCGACCGACGGCGGTACGTCGGTGGCGCTGATCGGCGCGAGCCTGTCCGCCGGCGCGACGTGCACGATCGCGGTGAACGTGACGGGCGTGACGCCGGGTCAGTACGTCAACACGATTCCGGCCGGAGCGCTCACCAGCGCGCAAGGCGCGACGAACGCCGAGCCTGCGGCGGCGACGCTGACGGTCGGCAACGCGGCCGCCGTAACGTTGACCAAAGCATTTTCGACCAACGTCATCACGCCGAACGGGCGCGCCGGGCTCACGATCACGGTCGCGAACCTGGATCCGAACTCGGTGGCGCTCACCGGCATCATCGTGACCGACGCGCTGCCGGCGGGCATGGTCGTTGCTTCGCCTGCCGGCGCCTCCACCACGTGCGGCGCGGGTACCGTGACCGCGACACCGGGCAGCGCGAAGATCGCGCTCAATGACGGCAGTTTGGCCGCGCGGGCGAGCTGCAGCTTCACGGCGGTCGTGACGGTCACGGCCCCGGGAACGTACGTCAATACGATTCCCGTCAGCAACGTCGTCACCAATCAAGGCGCCAGCAATCCGGATCCGGCGACCGCTTCGCTGCACAGCACCGGAGCGGATCTGCAAGTGACCAAGACGGCGTCCGCACAGGTCGTCACCACCGGCGACCGGGTCAACTACGCAATCACGGTCGCCGCCCCGGCCGGAGTGCCGGTCGGCGAGACGACGATCGTGGATCAGTTACCCGAGTTCGAAGTCTACGCGCCCGGAACCGCACGCATCAACGCCCGTCCGCAAGAACCGGTGGTGAGCGGACGCACGCTGACGTGGACGGTCCCGAGCCTCGGCGCCGGACTGGTGATCACCTATTCGACGGCCATCGCGGCGGGCGCACAAAATGCGACCACGCTGACCAACACGGTGACGGTGACCGGCATTCCGCCCGGTGGCGGCAGGCCGCTGACCGGAATCGCGACGGCGAGCGTTCAGGTCGCGGCCAACACGTTCGGCAACTGCTATCCGATTACGGGCCGCGTCTATCTCGACACGGCGGCAACCGGAACGTTCCAGCCGGGCGACGCCGGCATCGGTGGCGTGCGCATTTACATGGAAGACGGCGAGTCGGTGCAGACCGATCCGCACGGCCGGTACAACTTCCCGTGCGTTCGCCCAGGCATGCACGCGCTGCGCCTGGACGAAAGCTCGCTGCCGGACGGCGTGACGGCGTACGGCGACCACAACATCGACAGCGAGCGCAGCACGCGCAGGTTGATCCACGGCATCTTCGATGACACGATCATCCAGGACATCAACTTCGCGGTGCGGGGAACGCTGCCGGCCGCCCCCGCACAGCCGCAACAGCCGCAGCGCCAGCAGCCGCGGCAACGCCGGCGGCTGCGGTAGCGCCTAGGAAATCGAGAGCGGGCGGTAGCGGATGCGCTTGGGCTTGGCGGCTTCCGCGCCCAAACGTTTGATCTTGTCGGCTTCGTACTCCTGATAGTTGCCTTCGAAGAGATAGACGCGCGAGTCGCCCTCGAACGCGAGAATGTGCGTGGCGATGCGGTCGAGGAACCAGCGGTCGTGGCTGATGACCATCACCGTCCCGGCAAATTCGCCTAAGGCGTCTTCGAGCGCGCGCAGCGTTTCGACGTCGAGGTCGTTGGACGGCTCGTCCATCAGCAGCACGTTCGCGCCGCTCATCAGGGTCTTGGCAAGGTGAAGCCGGCCGCGTTCGCCGCCCGAGAGCGCGCCGACCGGTTTCTGCTGGTCGCCGCCCTTGAAGTTGAAGCGTCCGAGGTAGGCGCGCGACGGCATTTCGAAACGGCCGACTTGCAAGACGTCGAGGCCGCCGCTGACGTCCTCCCACACCGTCTTGACATCGTCGAGCGCTTCGCGGCTCTGATCCACGACGCCGAGCTTGACCGAATCGCCGATGGAGATCGTTCCCGCGTCGGGCTTTTCCTTGCCGGCGATCATGCGGAACAGCGTCGTCTTTCCGGCGCCGTTGGGGCCGATGATGCCGACGATCGCTCCGGGTGGAATCGTGAACGAGACGTCGTCCATCAGCAAGCGCTCGCCGTAGGCTTTCCGAACGCCATCGAACGCGATGACTTTGTCGCCGAGGCGATCGGCGACGGGGATGAAGATCTCTTGCGTCTCGTTGCGCTTCTGATATTCGTAGCTCGACATCTCTTCGAATCGGAGAAGCCGGCTCTTGCTCTTGGATTGGCGGCCCTTCGCCCCTTGGCGGCTCCACTCGAGCTCGCGTTTGAGCGCTTTTTGGCGGGCCGATTCCGTGGCTTCCTCTTGAGCGAGACGCTCTTGCTTTTGATCCAGCCACGAGCTGTAGTTGCCGCGCCACGGAATGCCGCGGCCGCGATCGAGCTCGAGAATCCATTCGGCCGCGTTGTCCAAGAAGTAGCGGTCGTGCGTGACGGCAACGACGGTGCCGGGGAAGCGCTGCAGGTACTGTTCGAGCCACTCGACGCTTTCGGCGTCGAGATGGTTGGTGGGTTCGTCGAGGAGCAGCATGTCCGGTTTGGAGAGCAGCAACCGGCAGAGCGCGACGCGGCGTTTTTCGCCGCCGGAGAGCGGACCGACCGGTGAATCCCACGGCGGAAGACGCAGGGCGTCGGCCGCGATCTCGAGTTGCTGATCGAGGTCGTCGCCTTGCGCGTGGAGCAGCGCCTCGAGTTTCGACTGTTCTTCGGCGAGTTTCTCGAAGTCGGCGTCGGGCTCGCCGTAGGCGGCGTAGATTTCGTCCAGACGCTTACGCGCCGCGACGAGTTCTCCCAGCCCTTCCTCGACGGTTTCGCGCACGGTTTTTTCGGGATCGAGTTTGGGTTCTTGCTCGAGAAAGCCGATCGTGAGGTTGGGAGCGGGCGTTGCCTCGCCTTCGATCTCGGTGTCCATGCCCGCCATGATGCGCAGGATGGACGACTTGCCCGCGCCGTTGAGGCCGAGGATGCCGATCTTCGCCCCCGGCAAGAAACTGAGCGAGATATCCTTTAGGATTTGGCGCTTGGGCGGGACCGTCTTGCCCACGCGATACATGGAATATACGTACTGAGCCACGCGCCCAAATAAGCCTTGCGGGCCCGCGCTTCCTGCGCGAGCCGTAGGTCTGCCGGCCGCATAGGCGGAATAAATCCTTCCGTGCTCTCTTTCGCGCGGCGATGAAGTCCACCACGACCGTCGCCGACGTTCTCCGATCCTCCGTCGCGAGCGCGACGCACGCTTTTCTCTCCGCGGAACCCCACATTCGCTCCACCGGCGACCCGAACCGGATTCACGACGCCCGGGCGGCGATCCGTCGGCTGCGTTCCGACCTTCGCGTCTTCAAACGATTTCTCGACCCCGGCTGGGCTAAGGACCTGCGCGCCGAACTGGGCTGGTTCGCGCAAGCGCTCGGCGCGGTGCGCGATTCGGACGTCTTAATGGTGCGCATGGACGATCTCTCCGTTCGCCTTCCCGACGACGACCGCGAAGCGTTCGATCTCGTTCTCCGGCCGTTAGGGGTCGCGCGCGCGGCGGCGTATGGGCGCCTGGTTGCGACGATGGAAGGCGAGCGCTACGGCGCATTGCGCGCGCAGATCCTGGAAGCCTCACACGCACCGCGCTTCACCCCGCGCGCCGAGCGGACCCCGGGCGCCGCGGTCTACGAGTGCGTCCGGCAAGCGTGGCGCAAACTCGAGCGCCGCGTTGACGACCTCGGCCCGAATCCGAAAGACGAAGAGCTCCACCGCGTGCGGATCTCGGCCAAACGCTGCCGCTATGCGGTCGAAGCCATCCAACCGTTCGCCAAGCGCCGCGCGCGCCGGTTCTTGCGGCGGGTCGCCCGGCTTCAGGACATTTTGGGCGAGTTGCACGACGTGAGCGTCGAGCGCGCGCGGCTGCGCAACGCGATGACGAACGATTCGGCGGCGTTCGTGGCCGGCGAACTCGCCGGGCTGGACGTCGTCGCGCGCGAGCGGGCGCGCAAAGCCTGGGGCCGCGCTTGGAAGAAAGTCGCGAACAAACGCCTGCGCTTCTGGAAGTCTCACAGCGCTTTCCCGGACGGACGGCCTACAACGGAGCTATGAATACCAACGCACTCTTCCTGGCCCTGGCCATTGCCGCCGCTCCGGTTTCGGCGCTGGCCGACGATCAAGGCGGGTCGCCCCCGGCGGTGCCGCAACTCACGCAATCCCAGCGCGACGCCCTTGGCGCCGCGATGAAATCCTACCGCGATAAGTCCATGGCGCTGCATCAGCAAGCCCGGACGCAAATCCTGGGCGCGCTGACGCCCGCCAATACGACGCTGCTCGGATCGGTCGTTTCGCAGTTGGCGGTCGCGCCGCAACCCGATCCGCGCGCCGCCGCCTCGCAGCTCGATGCGGCGTTGTCGCCGAGCGAGAAGCAATCCATCCTAGCCGCCGCGGCAAGTTTGCGCGACGGCGAGAAGGCGCTTCGCGCTCAGATGCGCGCGCAGATGGCGAGCGTCATGCCCGCAATGCCGCCGCGCCCGCCACGGTCCGGCGGCGGACCCGGCGACCGGCAAGGGCGCGAACACGACGCGCATACGCCCGACGCCGGATTCATTCTGCTCATGACCGCGATGGGTCCGGCCGGCGGAGGCCGCATGGGCATGATGGGTTGGGGCGGCCCGCCAATGACGGATCACCACATCTAGCTAAAGGACGCAGTTTGGACGACGCAAAGCGCTTGGCCGTCGCGCTCAACGCGCTGGTCAAAGGACCGCAATTCTCCAACAGCAAGGCTCGCGCCGCGGCGCGGGCCGAGCCGGCGGTCAACTGGCCCGCGACCAAAGCGCGCAACGAGGACTTCAATCCCGACGTGGACGGCTGCGAGTCGTTCGTGATGAACGACGGCAGCGTCTGCGCGTGGAAGCCCGGCGAGTTTCGCTACGCCGCTCAACGCGCGGGCTGAAACTTGGCGGTCCGGGCTGGGGTTGGCGGGGGCATGACGACTTCATCTCCGGGGCGCGCGCGCGCGGTCCGCGTACCATCTGCAACCGAGCCTCGTTTAGAGCTCGTAGACGTCCCCGTGGAGGAGCCGGGCCGAGGTCACGTTCGCGTGCGCGTCGAGGCCTGCGGCATCTGCCATAGCGACGCGTTCGTCGTGCATGCCGGGTTTCCGGGCATCACCTACCCGCGCGTTCCCGGTCACGAGATTGCGGGAACGGTGGACGCAATCGGCGACGAGGTCGTCGGATTCTCAAAAGGCGATCGCGTCGGCGTCGGTTGGCACGGCGGAAATTGCGGGCATTGCGATCGCTGCCGGCGGGGCGACTTCATCACGTGCCGCAACCTGCAAGTTCCCGGTATGGCGTACGACGGCGGGTACGCCGACTACACGATCGTTCCGGAAGTGGCGCTGGCACGAATTCCCGACGGTCTGACGGCCGTCGAAGCCGCGCCGCTCATGTGCGCGGGCGTCACGACGTTCAACGCGCTGCGTCACGGCCCGGCGGGTCCGGGCGACGTGGTCGCGATTCTCGGCATCGGCGGACTGGGTCACCTTGGCGTTCAATACGCGGCGAAGATGGGATTCGACACCGTCGCGATCGCGCGCGGCGCGGACAAAGAAGAACTCGCGCTAAAGCTCGGCGCGCGCCATTACATCGACAGCCAAAGCGGCGACGTGGGCGCGGCGCTGCAGAAGCTCGGCGGCGCGAAAGTCGTGCTCTCGACCGTCACCGCCGCAAACGCGATCGAGCCCGCGGTCAACGGCCTGGCGATCGACGGCAAGGTGATCGTGGTCGGCGCCTCGATGGATCCGATCGCGCTCGCGACGCTGCCGATGATCGGCGCGCGCACCTCCATCGGAGCGTGGCCGTCGGGAACGTGCGTTGACTCCGAAGACGCGATGAAGTTCGCCGTGCTGACCGGCGTGCGGGCGATGTCGGAGACGATGCCGCTCGAACGTGCGACGGAAGCCTTCGACCGCATGATGAGCGGCAAGGCCCGCTTCCGGATGGTTTTGGCGTTATAAAAATGGGCGCGTGCGGCGCTGCCGTTTGCAAATTGGAAACCGATTTCACTTTCTGATATACTCGTAGGAGCGCCGGAGCGGTGCCGTCAATGAGGGTAGGCGTGCTTCCAAAAAACCACCGATTCGTGCTGGAGGTCCTCCGCGAGAGCGGGCTTGGGCGCCACCGGACCGTCGGTGAGATTTTTGCCGAGTCGCGGCGCCGGCGCCCCGGAATCGGCCACACCACGATCTACCGCGCGCTCGACCGTCTCTGCGAGATGGATCTCGTTCGCGAGGTCCGCGTTCCGGGCGCCGCCTACTCGACGTACGAACCGATGGGTCCGCCGCACGCGCATTTCTACTGCACCGGCTGCGGCTCGATCGAAGACGTGGATTACCGGCTGCCCGAGGGCGTCCTCGGATCGCTGGCCGAGCGCCATCACGTCGCGATCACCGGCGAAACGCTCACCTTCGACGGCCGCTGCAAGACCTGTCTGGAGGCGCCGGCGACGATTTAGGTCTTGCGCTTATGCAAGACGACCAGGTTGCCCTCGCTGTCGTGCACCATTGCCATGGTGCAAACGGGGGTCTCGGTTTCCATCACGATCGGAATTCCAAGCGACGCGAGCGCGGATTTTGCTGCGGCGAGATCGTCAACGGCAAACAGGATGCCGTTGCTTGGCTGAAACGGCATGACCGACTCGTTTCCGCCCCACAGGCCGAACGTCGTTCCGTCCGGTAACGCGTATTCGGCGCCGCGGTCCCCGGGATAGACGAAGGCCGGCTCGAGACCGAGGACGTCGCGATAGAACGCGATGGCGCGCGGGGCGTCTTTGACCATGTATCCACTGAGGTCCATGCCAGTGATCGTGAATGCCGTTTGCATCAGTACGGAAACCTCCTAGAGACTAGTGCGTGTAGGCGACGCCCTCGTCGGCGGTCATCTTGTGTGCGACCGGGTGCGTGTCGAAGTATTCCACGCTGCGGCGCAGATCGTCGAGCAATGCGTCGGCCATGTCGCGGCTGAATCCGTGGCGGACGAGAATGCGCATGACGGCCATGTCTTGGATGTTGGGCACCATCGTGTACGCTGCGACTTGCCAGCCGCGCGAGCGTAAACGATCGGAGAGATCGAAGAGCGAGTAGGGCGCGTTCGCGCCGGGCCGCAACGTCCACGACACGGCGGGAATGCCGTTGTTGCTGTCGCCGTCGAAGAGCAGTTCGAACGGCCCGATCTTCGGGAGCTGCTTGGCGATGTGCTCGGCGACGTCGTAACAAATCTCGTGCACGGCGCGGTAGCCTTCCCGTCCCAGGCGGAGCAGAAGGTAGTACTGGCAGACGATCTGGCCGCCCGGCCGCGAAAAATTCAGCGCGAACGTGGGCATGTCGCCGCCGAGATAGTTGACGCGGAAGATCAAGCCTTCGGGCAGGTCGGCTTTCTCGCGCCAGACGATCCAGCCGACGCCCAGAGGCGCCAAGCCGAACTTGTGTCCCGAGGCGTTGATCGAATGGACGCGCGGAATGCGGAAGTCCCAGACGAGCTCGGGATGCACGAACGGCGCGATGAAGCCGCCCGATGCGCCGTCGACGTGGATGGGAATGTCGAGCCCCGTTTCGGCTTGCAGTTTGTCGAGTGCGGCGGCGATCTCCGCGACCGGTTCGTACTGGCAGGTGAACGTGACGCCGAACGTCGGCACGACGCCGATCGTGTTTTCGTCAACGTGGGCCAGCACTTGTTCGGGCGTGAGTCCGAGGCGATCGCGTTCGAGCGGAATCTCGCGAATTTCCACGTCGAAGTAACGCGCAAACTTGTGCCAGCAGACTTGGACCGGCCCGGTCACGATGTTCGGACGGTCGGCGGGTTTGCCGAGTTTGGCTTGGCGTTCGCGCCACTTCCATTTCAGCGCGAGGCCCCCGAGCATCGCCGCCTCGCTCGAGCCCGTCGTCGAGCAGCCGATCGTGTCGCCTGCCGACGGCGCATTCCAAAGATCGGCGATGATGTGCACGCAGCGGTCTTCGATTTCCGCCGTTGCCGGGTATTCGTCTTTGTCGATCATGTTCTTGTCGATGCTCAGATCCATCAATTTGTGGATCTCGTCGTCGAACCACGTCTGGCAGAAGGTCGCGAGATTCTGCCGGGCGTTGCCGTCGAGCATCAACTCGTCGTTGATGACGTGGAACGCGATGTCCGGGCGCAAGCCCTCGCGCGGGATCTTGTACTTCGGAATGCTCGCGTGCATGGCGCGCGCCGCGTAGAGGTCGCCGTTTTCTGAATCGGCGCGCCGTTTGTTGTGGTGGAGGGGCATGAAGGTAGCCCGCCCCTACTGCCCGACCGGAACGCTGTCGGGACCGCACTTCGCCTTGATTTTGGCGATCGCGGCGGCCTTCGCCGTCGCGTCGCTGCCCATCGCGTCGTGCATCTCTTGCATCAGATCGGGAGAAAGCGCCGGGTTGTAGCTGACGAGAACGACGTGAACGCCCGCAGCGTTCTTGAGGGGGCCCGTTTTCGGAACCGGGATGTTGCCCATATTGGTGTACGAAACGCCGGCGCCGCCCGCGCCGCTCGGCTCGAAGATTTCCGTGTACGTCACCGACGCTCCGCTTCCCATGTTCGTCTTGCTGTCCACGCGAGCGCCGCCGGGGATGCGAGCGACGTACCAGTTCGTGACGGTCCCCGCATCGGCGCCGGTCACGTCGTACATCGTCGTCTTGATGACGTATCCGCATTTCTTGAGCGTGATGCCCGTGCCCGCGAACGCGGACTTGGTCGCGCCGGGGTAGAGTGGCAGGTCGGTCGGGTTGTTGTCGCCGCCCACGGCCGCGACCGAAGCGGCGGCGGTCGCTTGCGCCGCCGCCGTTGCTTGCGCGGCCGCCGACGTGGCTGCGGACTGGCTCGACGAATTGCTCCCGCCGCAGCCGGCAAGACCCAAAGCGATGCCGAGAATCAAAAAGACCGGTCGTTTCACGGATGCCCCTTTTCGTAAGACGAAGTGCAAGGAGCAAGTTGCGGGACGCCGCGGTGAGTTCCCGCTTCCGGCGGGACTAGGGCCGGGAGCCCGGCACGAGCGGTGAGGCCGCGGTCTGGAGCGGTTGCGAACCGTTTACGCGGCCGCTCCGGGACGGACCGACGATCCGGTAGGCAAACGCCACCGACGACCCCCCGTTCTGACTTTCACGAACGGCAAATCCCGACGGCGAGCGGTCGGCCACGTAAAGCCCCTTGGTGTCGCCCTCGGGCGTAATGAAGACCAGATAGTGCTGCGCGGGGTCGAGCTGCGCCGCGTAACCCGGGTCGAGCCGGACGTACGCGCGGCCGCCGGAGAGCTGCCCTTCGCCCGTGTCTTCGATCGGCGCGCCGCGCCGGGCGAGCGGTCCGGCGCAGGTTCCGCACGCATAGTAGGTTGGCGCGGTGATGGATCCGTCAACGACGAGGTTTCCGGCCAGGATCATCGTCCCATTCTTGTCGAGCGACATGACGGCAGCGTTCGTCACGGCGTTCTTGCCGATCAGCAGCGGCTGCCCGCCGTTAGATTGCAAGAGCTCGACCGGTGTCGACGGCGACGTGGACAAACCCTCGGCAACGATCGCGCTAGCGTTCCGGCTCATGGCCGAGATGCCGTCGCCGCTCCCGTTCTGGCCCGTGCCGGCGCCGAAGTTGTCGGCGGCAACGGCGACGCCGCCGGACGCGCCGGCCAGAACGTAGCCCTCGACGCCGGCGCCGGTCGTCATCGCTTGTCCGGCGACGGCGACGCCGGCGTTCGAGCGTCCGTAGATTCCGTAGCCGCTAGTGCTCGTGCCGGCCACGCCGGCATCGTAGGCGCCGCCGTCGGTGGAGAGATCCTCTCCGAGGACGCCGGATTTCTGCAATACGTACGTGCCGTTGTTGCTCGGGAACGAGGTCTGTCCGTCGACCCCGTATCCTTGCGGAGAGACGCCGACGACGGCGAGGTGCCGGCTCGAATATCCGTAGACGCCGTCCCCGTCGGGCGCGGTGCTCCTTCCGTAGACGCCGATATTCGCGCCGGTGCCCGACGTGGCGTCGTTAAGACCCACCAAGCCGTAACCGCCCGCCGTTCCGGCGATGCCTTCAACGCCGGTTCCGCCGGCGCCGGAATTGCTGCCGGCGATGATGGCCCCACCCGGATAGCTGCCCGAGTCGTTTAGCATGGGCGAGGTCAGCGCGGGACGCACGCCGAGCGCAAGCGGAACGTCCGGCAGGGGCGGCGCCGCGAACGATCCCGTCGCGGCAAACGCCTGCGCTCCGTTCGATTGCGTCGCGCCGGATTGCGAACTATATCCGCCCGCTTGAGGGATCGCGCTTTGCGGAGCGGCGCCGGAATTCGCGCCGCCGCATGCGGCAAGCAAAAACGCCGCGCCGATACACGAGGAAGGAATGTAGAGCCGAACGTTCATCATCTCGCCTTTCACCGACGAGTCGTCCGCGACACAAAAACCGTGCACGGCCTTTGGCTCTATTTTAGTCCTTCGCGCAGGCGTGTGGAATCCGGTGCAAAGGTCACGGATTCGGCGTGCCTTTCGGCCCGTTTTACTCCCACATGACCTCGTCCACGTAGCAATATTTCCAGTTTTCGCCGGGCTCCGCCGACATCATGACCGGGTGGTGCGTCGCGCGGAAATGTTTGGTTGCGTGTTTGTGCAGCGACGAATCGCAGCAGCCGACGTGGCCGCATTCGAGGCATTCACGCAAGTGCACCCACGTGGATCCGATCTTGAGGCACTCCTCGCAGCCTTCCGAGCCCGGCGTAACGTCGTGGATGTGGTCGAGGTGCGTACATTCGGGTTGGCTCATCGGTCGCGACCTCCGCGCGGGAAATGTAGGACGCGAAACGTTTCCTCGCGGCGCCGGACGCGCCTTCAGGCGGGGGTGAAGGCCGTCCGCCGGCGCCCTTATAAGGATACGAGACGCTATCTTCGCTGCGAGGCCTCAATGCGATTTCAGAAGCTCGTAACCACGGCCGCGCTCCTCCTCATCGGTGCGGGCGTAAGCGGCTGCGCACGCGGCGGCTACGGTTTCGGCCCGATTCCGCAAGGGTCGTCCGGGGGCGTTCCGGCTCCCGTCGGAGGCGGAGCTCCGACGCCACGGCCGGCATGCCGTTCGGCTCTCAAAACCGTACCCGACCCGCAAGCGCCGCACGGACTGTACGTGTGGATCGACAGCCTCGATCAGACCAAGAATCAACCCGCGATCCTCCAGTATCTCCCAAAGGACGCGAATCTGTGCGGCGCGAGCATCGTGGTGTTCTGGAGCGCGGTCGATCGCGGGCCGGCCGCTTCGCCGCAGTACGATTTCGCGGCGGTCGAATCGGCGATCAAACCGTGGGCGTCGGCGGGCAAGCTCGTCAACCTGCTGTTCGCAAACGTCAACGAAACCGGTACGAGCGACACGGCGACGCCGGCTTGGGTGCTCGCGCAGACGGGCACCGACAAAGTCAAGAGCGTTGCCTGTCCCGATCCCGGCTCCGGACAGAATGCGGGACCGCCGACGCCCGTCTACTGGGAGACGGGATTCGAGAAGCCGTATCGCGCGTTCATCAAAGCCGTCATCGCAGCGTACGGCGGCGATCCCCGCATCGGGTACATGCGTTTCGGCGTCGGTCCGGGCGCGGAGGACTTCGTCGCGCACGGCGCCGACGGCGCGTGCTTGGCGAAATGGCAAGCGTATGGACTGTCGGCGCGTTCTTGGGCAACGTACAGCATCGCGCAGGTGAACTACGTCGCGAGTTTGCATTCGAAGGCACAGCAACTCGTCGCCCTCAATACGTTCGACGACGTCGCGCAACCGTACGACGTCCCGGACGCGGTGGCTTCGGCGGCGGCCACGGCCGGCATCGGGTTTGGAACCGAGAATCTCGGCTCGGGATCGTTCGTGAGGAGCTCCACGCCCTGCGCGGACGTTTCGCCGGTTCCGTACTGGTGCGCCGCGTTTGCCGCACACGCCGCAAAAGTGCCGTTACAATTCCAAACGATCTCGTACACGCTCGATCCCTCGCTGCCGAACATCCCGC
>Ga0182016_10005549_pt1 | contig 13553 bp, 10 predicted proteins | sample 712S2MmetaG_FD_120491 | JGI IMG/M metagenome (GOLD analysis project Ga0182016, IMG submission 120491) | Permafrost microbial communities from Stordalen Mire, Sweden - 712S2M metaG | ecosystem: Environmental > Terrestrial > Soil > Wetlands > Permafrost | place: Sweden: Stordalen | collected...
ACGCGACTTCGCTGCTGTGTGAGGACGGAGGACCCGCCGTGAGCTACTTCAATTTTGAATTCAACCCCGAGATGCCGAGTTTGCTCTTCCATTGCCTCAACCGGCGATACAAGGGCGCCCGGAAGTTCCCGGTAACGGCCCCCGACGCGCAAGGCACTCTGATCGTATGGGCGCGCGATCTGCAAGAGTGCCAAGAACATCTTTTGAATGCGTTGTTCGACCTTCTCTTCGCGAGGAATCGCGTGGGAGCTGCGGTATGCAATCCTGCGTGCATCTTTTGCGGGGGAAAGACACAAAGCCGCGGACGAAATAGTTCCGGCACCAGAGGATGGCGCTGCATGAACCCAGACTGCAAACGAAGCTTCGTTATCGACCGTAGCTTCCGGGGTGGCATCAACCATCCGTCGCAGTCGAAGAAACCGGAATTCCACCGCCTCGTGTTTGTCGAAGGCAAGACAATTCGGGAAGCGTGCGACGCGCTCGGACTTTCCACGAGCGCCGGTGACAATTGGTTCCGGAAAATGGTGGCCCTTGGGCAACAGATTGATCACAGGTGCCCCTGCGGAAAAGATCTGCGCCATCGAGGATCGTGCCAGTTTCGGCGAACATACCGCACTGAAAAGGAAGGGGAATTAAATACGTGACTACACGGAGCCAATGAAATGAGCGATCTTCTGTCGATATCTCCAGTTACCTCGGTTCCCGCAAATCTGATCCGTGTTTTCCCTCGAATTACAAAGGCGACACCGCAGGATGAGGAGTCCTATTTCGGGGCGCCTGATCTATTCGCGCTGGCAGACGAGGTCCATATCGATGTCACTTTCACGGCGGATAAGCCGAAGGCGGAAGCATTAGCAGAAGACTGGAAGCACGTGGCTCCGGTAAAAATCGGCGGCGTGGCGTACGGCGATCCCGGAAACGAGTTCGTACCAGGACGTTATATTAAGCGCGGCTACACGTTCACTTCGCGTGGGTGTCCGCGTCGATGCTGGTTCTGTTCAGTTTGGAAACGGCGCGGTGAGGCTACCCCGCTCCCGATAACTGATGGCTGGAACATCCTGGATGACAATTTGCTGGCGTGTCCGGAATCGCATGTCAGAGCGGTGTTCGATATGCTGCGCCGACAAGGGCGGCAGATCGAATTTACGGGCGGGCTAGAAGCTGCGGCGTTGCTGGATTATCAGGTTGGACTCCTGGCTGACCTGCGCCCGCGCCCGAATTGCTTCTTTGCCTACGATCCAGGAGACCCTTTCGAGACGCTCAAGAGCGCAGCAGACCGCATGATCGCAGCAGGCTTTACAGCTTGCTCTCACCGTCTGCGCGCCTACGTACTGATCGGCTACCCCAAAGACAGTTTTGTGGATGCCACGAAGCGACTAGAGCAGATGATCAGGGTGGGCTTCACTCCGCACGCAATGCTCTGGCAGCCGGAAACACCGTCAGCGCAAAAGCACAAGCCCGCGCCGGAATGGAAAACCTTTCAGCGGCAGTGGGCACGGCCCGCGATCATCCACGCCAAAAGGCACGGAGTAGCGGCGTGAAATGTAGTCAAGTATATAATTCCCAAAAGGAAAAGGCGAACGGCAAAAGTCAGACGGCGGAGCGTTCGAGTAGCCCTGTGCGACCGGGAGCGATCACTGCTGATTGACGTTCATCCGGGCGGCCTGGTCATGCACCTGAAAGCATCGCAATCAGCAAGAGCACGAGATTGTAGACTGCGTGCATCAGCGTTGCTGCTGCCGTAGACCCGGACCGCACTCGCATCCAACCAAACGCAATACCGGTCAGGATCGTGGCGTAGAGGCGTGGGCCATGTCGGTCATTGTGAGAGAGCGCGAAGGCAATTGCCGTGAGAAATACTGTCGCGCCTACGGCCGCAGTGAGCGGCAGGCCCATGCGCCTCAAAAGCTCGAATATCAACCAGAAGAGGAGGCCGCGAAAAAGCATCTCCTCGATCATTGGGCCTGAGAAACTAGCCAGGAGGACTCGCTGCGAGGGAGGGAGCCGTCCCAGGGACTGATGGAAGATCCGGGCAAACCACCAGACGCCACCGGCAGCGGCAAGACCCGCGATGAGGCTGTAAAGCCAGAATCCTTGACGCGGTGACACCCAGCCTAGGCGGCGCAGCCATTCGGTTGTTCCAAGCACGCGATAGCCGTAAATGAAAAGGATCAGGGTCAGCAAGAGGGCGCACCCGAACGCCGTGGGCTTCGTCGCGATCGCCGTAAACTGCCAAACAAACAGGCAGGCGACCGGCAGGAAGAGTTCCGGATTGTCTGTGATGGTTCCGCGGAGGAGTGCCCCGAAACGCGCCAATGCAGCGTTCAATCCGCGGCCGTGCAATTGCTTGACGCGCAGGATGCTCAAATGAGACTCTCTCCGCAGACTTCACGGAAGCCGCAGGACCTGCATTTCCCGCGACAATCGTGATCGATATGGAATTCCCGGCCACGCTTGGCGGTTCGTATCTCCTCAAGGAGCACAAGCAGGCTTCGGCGTAACGAGGAAGTGTACTCAACGCGGATGCTGCGGTCTTCGTATTGGACTACGCCGTACGGGACGAACGCTTGGCATACGTCCTCAACCAAAAGGCAATAAGCCACCAGTTGAAACAGGTGGCCGTCGTATGGTCTGCCGGATCGGGGAGACTTCCCCGATTTCAGTTCCACTGGAGCAACGCCGCTATCCACGCGAACCAGATAGTCGGGCCGGCCGCTGAGTCCGTACCGTGCGGAAATGAGAGATGGCTGCTGATAGATGGCCCCGACCGCTGCATGCCGAATCCTTACCGCCAGAAGGCCGGCTTGCGCAAACTTGCCGCGCCCCAACAACCATGCCAGAACCGCAATGATGAGCGCAATAGGAATGAGCATCTGTTCAGTCCGTTCAGTTGGGGCGCATGGCGAGCCAACAGGCGACAGCCACCAGCAGCAACAAGACAAGCACGAAATACCGAGCCCTCGTCGCACGTTGCGACTGCATCACGACGCGGCCGTGACGCTCGTGATAGGCAATGCCAGCCTGCCTTTGCTCGATCTGCACGAGCGTTGGGCGAGTTCTCCGGTCGTTCAAATACCAGGCTCGCCTGCAGAAACACCAGTCTCCGATTTCGGATGCGCGGATTAGATCACGATTCAACATGTTCGTTGCGCCCCGGACGCTCAATCTGAAACTACTCCCGATCGACCTGATGGGGATAAATCCCATTTTCGGGCAAACCAGGTCGACCGTCGGTTTGACGGGACGCGACGGAACGACAACTGGGCAAACGTGGTGGGCGCGGGCAGGTTGCCTATATTCGCTTTTTGTTCGCCTTTGCGTTACACTGCTCTTCGTGAGCAAATGGTGTACCGTGACCGTCACTGAACCAGACGGACGCCGGCACAGCCTGGATGTGCTTGCAGAGTCCACCTACGACGCCGCTCATCTGTTCGTCGTTGAAGCGAAGAAGGAGCGGGCAGTCGGATTGCCGAAGCCTACGCTGGCGACCATCTTTGAGGTGGTTGCGAGCGGCAAGGTTTATCGCGTCGCCGGCGTGGCACTACAACGCTGGATCGTAGAGCGGCGCCAGAAATGGAACGGGCCGAAAGGTTATATGTTCTGCAAGCGCCCCGGATTGGAATGACGGTCACCTCGGGCCGCTCCAGGATCGCCTCGTTATCGCAAGGGCGCCTCCGGCCAAGATCGTCCATTTAGCCAAGACCTCCATTGAATTGGTGGTTGGCCCGAAGCCTTTTGGCTGAGGGTTGCTTTGTTCCAACAACAACACCACCGGCGCACAGACGCATGTGACGAAACGATAAACGTTCCGCTATGGACCATATCTGTGCCGTGTCCGTCTCCGTTATTTGTCGATAGTGTGGCTTCGTGCGCAACGCGCTTTTTCGAGGCTGGACCCCATAAAAGTTGGCGCAAGTTCGGGCTGAACCCTTAAGGGTTACCGCGCGTTAAGCCCGATCCGGCCGTTCGATCGCGCTGATGCGAGTTGCCCACCGGCCTCAGACCGCGCGGGTTAAACACGCGAAGGTCCCAGTAGCGCAGAGAGGATCTCCGAGACGCCGCATGTCCGCCTCGAAAACGATCGCCAGTCGGAAGCGCGTTTATCATTACCTATCCGGCAAAGGCCCTGTTCAGACGCTGTGACGCCCCCTGCATACTCGAGCCAACTTATTTGGAAGAGCCACTTGGTTTGGGTGAAGTCTCCGGAATTCTGAAGACTTTCCTAACCTCAAAGTGCTGCATGATCGCTTCCTTCGCCTGCTCGAAGAGCTTCTCATCTTCCCTCGCGGCGTGAATCGGCTCGCTCAGCTTTTCGTACCACTCGCGCAGTGACGGCATGGCGCCGCGGTGGGGATCTGGCAGTGTTTTGCCATATTCCTCCATGAGATCATCACCAAAGCGTCTCTAGGTTTCGCCGGTCGCACGTCGCGCGAATTGCTCAATGAAGACCCGCAGGTACCGGCGTTTTTAGTCGGGTGGCCAGACCTCTCCGGACTCGAACATTGGATGCCGCGGTTCAGAGGCGGGCCGCCCATACTGCAGGCGCCACTCCTCGATTTGTGCCAGCAGATTAGAGGCTGTACGCGACCGCTTGGGGTCCGTTTTCAGGATTTCAAAGAGCCTCTTTTTGACATCCGCAGCGGCACGAGGAACGAGGGTGTAGGACTGGGAGCTCGTTTTGTAGGGGCGTTTTTCGAGGAAGAAATCTTCGATGGCGCGCCAAAGCTCATAAGGCAAAGGCTGCGGAGCGCTATCGTCAATGAGGCTCAGACCTTCCACCAAAGCCTGCGGGCGGTCGAGCGACGCGATCACCTTGGCGAGTATGACCCGCAGCTGATCGGATGCTATTGGTTTGCCAGTGAGTTCAAGAATTCTTGCGCGAAGCGCTTCATCCGTGCGCGCGAGATCAGCAATGCGGCCGGCAAGGAGATCAATGGTGTAGTCGGGTAAGACCGGGTCGCCGAGAGAGACATCCACTTCTGGGTCGATGAATCGTAGCAGCACCACTTTCGCCCGCGGCAAGGGACAAGCCGCGACGGCATCCAACCACTCCCGGCCGATGTTCTGGAAGACGCCAACATTATCGCGTGCCAGATCGACGAGGAACGTTAACCCTGCCTCATCCGGGCATTGGCCAATCGCCATCAGCAGATCGCGCTGCGCGTAAAGTGGAACGGTGAATTCCGACAGAAGCTCACGCATCCGCTCAATCCCTCGGGCCGGTGGGTCTAAGAATGGCAAAATACAAAGCACATGGCCGAAGAGACTGGCGCTGTCGTTGTAAACGCCGTTTTTTCGCAGATGCGCAAATACGGGTTCGAGAGCAGGGAGGATGCGCTCAGCGGGCAACGCCACACCGGCGAAAGTAAGACGCTCCAACAAGGCGATGCGTTGCCAACCATCGAATTGTCCCGGAAGTTCAAGAATGTCGAGGATCAGGCTTTTCGACCCGTGCGGATCAAGGGTCGCGAGAACCCTTGCAAGTTCCTTCAGGTGAAAGTGGTAAGGTTTGGACTTGGGATCGCCAGTTTTGCTCTCTTCGAGCAGGGTTGAAATCCGCTGGCGGACGGCTGTAGCACCATGTTCTCGCAAATCATTGTGAAAGGATACGTGCCATTCGCCAGCAGCGGTGCAGATCTTGCGATAGTCCCGCGCGATCGGGCCGTTGCGCGCGGCCATGATGGCGCTTGGTCCCGGTTCGGCTTTGGAAGCGATGACTTGAAGGCCACAGGCCGCGTCCATTTCATATTCAGGTTCATTCAGGAGATCGCGGAGAATGGCTTCGCTCTTTTCTCCCATAAGATTGACGATGGCCTGGACGTGCCAAGGGGACCATGATGCCGAACTCTGGCGTGCTTTGGGCGAGCGATCTCCGCGCATACGCGCTGCTTGCCCTTCTCTGACACGCTGAATATCGGAACGGATGAGCGCAATGAGATCGTCCGCATCCTCCAACTGACCTGTTTGCGCGAGGGCGAGGGCTAGATGAGCTTTGACTTCGCCGCCGAGATCTTCTTGCGTCAAAACAACTGGAACGGCAGCTTTGAAATAAGCGCGGACCCGCTGGCGTAACGGGTCGGGCAGCGGCTCTTTCTGTTCGGAATCGGGTGCGCCAATTTGGCCAAAGAGTTCCGCAATGATCCGCAAGTCTTCGTCTGCATGTTCTTGCGCAAGAATTTCGGCTAAGCCTTCGATGACGATCGATCGAGGCATACTGCGGAGCAATCCCTTCAATTGCCAATCAATTCCCTGCTTCTCCTGATTGTGCGGATCGGCGCCGAGTTCGCGGTGTGCATCCCGAACAGCGAAGAAGGCATCCATTGCAAGATTGGGGGTCGCGACAGTTTGCAGAACAGCGATAACGCCCTGGCCTGAGGTTAAGCGTAGGTTTTCGGTTCGTACCCTATGCAGCAGTTGCGCTTGCAATTCGGTCGGTATTCCGAGAATGAGGGACAACCAGGTATCCCGCCACAGGACGCCCTTGATGGCGTGGCTCACGACCCAATCGCTGAGCCATTGTGGGTCCGCCTGACGCAGAATGTCAACGGCCTTGCGGAGCTGGTAATCAGCCAGTTCCCTGACCAATTCCGGGGAAATTGAATTGAGTTCGGCTTTGAGCCTTTCACGGGTCTCGGGATCGTCGAATTCCGCCAGCGCCAGCGTCAAGTGAAGCCGAAGCTTGGGGTCCGGAGCCGTCTTGAGGAGAGCGCGATAGCCCTCGATAGCACGGTCCCGAAGCGATAACGGGATTTCGTCTGGATGGAACTTCTGGATGGCCTCTCGAAAATCATCGTCAGTCAAGGATCTGAGGATTTCTATGGCCGTTTCGCGCTGACCGGTCCAGATCAGAGCCCGCAACGCTTCGAGTCTCACCTGGCTGCTCGGGTCTGTGCGTACGAAAGCCAGTCCAACTTCAATCCTTCCCTGGTGCATCGTCAACTCGGACACAAACTCGATCCTGTGCTGCTCGCTCCACTTCGCGACGGTCTGCTGCCAATCCTCTCCTAAGCATGAGGGCTGGAATTCTGGGCCGGCTCGATAGACACCCAGGCGAATTTGCTGGTCTTCGGCGGTCAACAGCGGGATCAAAATATCTCGAAACGAAGGGCTGCCGCTGGCAAGCATACCGGCGAGCGCGATCTGCCGGTATTGGGGAGTGGACGTCCCGAATAAGGTGCGCAAGCGAATTCTGAGATCGGCTTGACTTGCGTCTTGGATTGGCGGCGCGCAGAGATGGAACAGTGTCCCGGCAATAATCGGATCGATCCGCAGGGCGCCCCTTACCAAGAACTGTCCCGCCGCAATGTCGATTTGGGACGGGCCCAAGTCTTCAGCGATCATGCGGAGCGGCTCTTCCCAGGATGGCAGATTGACATAGGTGCGGATGAAAGCGTCGGATTTCTCCCCCGAACCGGCGGCGATCGCGGCGTCGAGGATGCCCCGAACCTCACGGGCAGCGTAGTATTCCTGAAACTGTTGATGCTCAAAGCGGAAGCTGACGCTTGGGTAATCCAACCGCTCCAGGACATGGTGTGATGAAAGAGCACTGAGAATTTCCACAGGTTCCGGCGTGGTGGAGATTTGGCCGGTGTTCGCAAGCTTCGTAGCGACCGAATGGCAGATGGACCGCGCCTCGGCCTCCGGCACCACGACATCGCCACGCGCCGTAAGTTGGACAGCGAGGGCTTGCAGATAGTCTTCAGCGAGTGCCCAGAGCGGCTGTCCCTGAAGGTGAGGTGCATGCTCTTCTGACCGCTCCATCAGGCCAATCACCGCACGCAGCAGTCCGAGCTTTGTCTTCGGGATCTCCTGGCCGGCGCGAACAATGGTCGCCACCTCGGAAAGAATGAAGGGCGTGCGCGTAAGGTCATCGAGCATCCGATCGGTAGATATGGTTGCTGCCACGGTCAACGCTCGATCTTTTCCTACAGTATCGACGAGGTATTGGAAGCGTTGATCCGGAGCCAGTTGAAGCAGGCGTGAGCGGCTCGAGGACGGCAATGGCGGAACGATATGGTGGGAACGGGTTGCCACCAGTATGCCGGCGGCCGGAAACTGCCGAGCCACTTCGCGAAACATCTCGACTGCCTGTTGCGAGTGAAGCGAGGATATTTCGTTCCATCCATTGAGGAGGAAGAGGTACGGCTCGTCATTGGGCGAGCGCGCGAAAGCGGACGCTTCTAGGGCACGTGCACGAAATGCCGGAATGCGCGCAATGTAATCGAGGATGTCGAGACCAGACCTAATCCATCTGGGGAGGTCGACCAAGATAGGAATCCCTTCGCCCGCGCTCTGTGCGATCTGAATGAGTGCCGTGGTCTTGCCACGTCCGGCGGGTGCCTCAAGGACAAAGCGGCCTCCCCGCGCCAATAATGAGCGGAGCCTGGCCGTGGAGACGATGTCCCGGGTATCGTTCCCGCTCTTGTCCAGCATCACAGCGCTGAGGCTGATCAGGGGCTTGCCGACGAGTCGTCGATGCGCTGCCCAATGAGACGCCTCTTCCGTGGCGGCCTCTCGGACCCGTTGGAGAATCTCGCCAGGGGGGAGCCGAAACGGCACTGGAATTCTCAGATGTACTCTGCACATCCACGCGTTCTCTGGCGTCTGCAGCGTCGGGATGATATCAGCACGCGGGATGACTGTCAGCTCATAGCCATACTCAGCCCGAATCTTGTCAGCCCATTCCTTTTCGTTTTCTTTCGTGACCTTGCGTGGGGTGGCAAATATCAGGTTCGAAAATGGCCCGTAGTGTTCCTTCGCTGTCTTTGCATCACCGTTGAGTTTGGCGTATGTAGCAGTTATTGAGCAGGCGAGCCCCTTGCCGACCCCGTTCAAGGAGTTCGTCGCGCTGGCATAGGCATCAAGGCCAAGGTCGTGATGGCGTTCGCAGGCGATGAGTTCAGGCCAACGGCGTTGAGCAAGGGCGACGGCCAGGCCCTGAAATCTCATACCCTCTTCATTGGAGATGAGATCATCCAATGCCCGCTCGATATCGATCCGCTCAACCATCAGGTGTTCGTTTCTTACGCCACTGGATATGTCCAGAAATGTTGCGGACCTCTACGTACCGGGCCACTGTTTCCGCACCACTCGGGGACAGGGTCCATAACAGAGCATACGGCATTGGACTTCGGATGGCACGCTGCGAGCTTGTATGCGGTTTACTCCCGACAAGTCGGCATTGCAACTGCGATCGTCGCGGGCACTCGGGACGCCAGCGCCGGCTGTCGCAAGCGCGTTTGCGCCGGGTCACTCCAGATAGAGTCCTAGCGTTTCTCGTTCCTAATCCTGTTCTGGGCGCTCACCTCGGCTTTCTCCGAGTGGCGCGTGACTCGCCCGGATTTGATTTCTAGGCGGACGAGCGCGCCGTTCTGGCGGTACGCGCTCCTACGGCATCCTACGATTACGACGCCGGCGATACTTGCGGCTTGGGCCTGCTCCTGCCTTCCATCGATCGGGTACGATGTGGGAATGCAAGCTTTGCGATTGGTACTTGCAACCACCGTCGCTTTCGCGGCTGCCTCCGCTCAACCAGCCGTCCTTGGGGCCACCAGCCACACGCCGTGCAGCCTGTGCGCGTACCGGAACTCTTCCGACCGGCGAATCTCCCGCTTCAATTCCTCGACCTTGGCCCATTGCCTCCTCGACTGGCGCCGCGCAGTTTCCATCGACGGGATGATACCGCCGTGGGCGCGCCGCCCGCATTCCGCAGTACAATCTGTTTGATCGGGGTAGCTCCCCGGTTGTCTTTGCGGGGATGCGGCGGTCTCCTATACAAGCCGCCGCTCCGCAGCCTGTATAGGAGGCAAGATGGAGTTCACAACCACCGAGGAAAAGCGGATCACCCCGGCCCAGACCTACACTTCGTCCGCGCGCGAATTCGCCATCGTGAAGATTTACGGGCCTTGCCTGGTCTGCGAACGGGAAATGGAGTACGCCGGCCGCTGGCCGTCCAGCGAGGATCACGCCCGCAATCAGTTCAAGCCGGCGCGCCGCAACCGGATGCTGAAGAAGCTTCGCGAGGGCGGATGGGATGGCGGCGACGCTCCCCAGGTGGAAACCATCGAGAAGATGGTGTGCCCCGATTGCATTGCGGAATGCAGAACGTCGCGGGAGGCGGCGGAACGGGAGCGCAAGGAGGAGCAGCGCCGGATAGACGCAAGAAAGCGGGATAAGGAACGGAGGGTCGAAGAGAACCGGCTAGCGCGCGTCCACCACTACGAGTGGCGCACAGTCACAGCGGAGGAAGTGGACCCCACGCCCCAGGCCGCCGAATTCCGCGCGGTGTTTCCCAAGTCCAAGGCGCACCACATCGTCTTCCGCTGGCGCGCAGTACCGGGCAAGTGCAGGGGCGACTCCTACCTGACCAAGGTCGGGATGTGGGTCGACGGGAAACTCACCGCGCACTACTACGGCTGGAACCTCCAGGACATCGAAGTCGACGACGATATCGCCGGTTACTTCTACGCGTCGGAGGATGACTGGCCGACGGAGGACCTCTTCGCGCGCGGCTTCTGCCGGTGGATCGAACGGGCGTTCCAGCCAGGCCTGCTTCGGCTCACGCCCGATCATGTCTGGGTGCCCGGTTACAAGGAACTTGAGACGGAGGTCGCTCGTCCCGGCACTTTGCTTGTCGAGTGGATGGACGGCACTCGCTATGTCCACATCCTGCATTCCATGAACTTGCCCGAGGTCGCGGAGTGGGCCGAACAGCATCTGGACCTGCGGATCGAGGAACGCGCCTTCCGGCCAGTGCAGCGTTCGAAGGCTGCGGCCGAGGACGACGAAGAGGAATAGGCGCAGCAGACCACGAGGCGACGCGCATCCCTTCCAGCGGAAGTTGGTCCGGCCCCCCAGCGCGATTAAATCGAAAGAGGCGGCCGCCCCGACGCTGGCGGCAATGGACCGTAGCCGTCAGGAAGGTGAGAGCTATTTCAGTGCAGCGCAAAACCACCGTGCTGGGTCGTGGATGGATTTGCTGTCGTCGTATTGCATGTGCTCGCAACGGCCCCATCGCGATTCGGCGTTCTCTCCGTAGTTGCAACTCTGTCGAAGGGGATAGGTCAGGCACGCGCGCAGTTTCGGGTACTCTCCTGGTGGAATCGGATCTACGGCGGGATCGAGCGACTTGCGTGTGTCTGCCGCGGCTTCCTCCTTGTACAGAAGATCGCTTTCAACCCGGCACCGACGGGACTCACCTTCGAGTGCATCGAACTCGGTCGCGTACTGCGCGACAACGGACGCGAGCTCGACGTCGAGTCGGCCTTGTCGGGCCGCTACCGCAAGTGAACCGAAATTCCTGTACTTGATCTGGGGGAACCGGTGTTTCAGTTCGGCAAACGCCGCTCTCTTCCGAACGGGCACCTGCGCATCGATCTCCTTCGCCTTCGTCCAGAGTTGCTCCGCATCCACGTTCAACCTCCTGGGCGACCGGTCGTGATCCGGGCGCCGCTATCCCAAGTATCGGGTACCCGTGCTGCGGCGGGCAAATGGGGCTCCCGGGCGCCCCACGCCGCTAGATACAATCAACCGACAGGATCGATCGATGCCCGACAAGAGAACTGCGGCAGAGCAGACGGACGCCGTGTGGCTCCGTGTGAACAGCCGCTCCTGGTCGCGCGTGCCGGCAGCGGTGCGCGAAAGCCTTCTGCTCGGCATGGAACGTATCGCTGCCATCCGCCTTGCCATCGCGAAGAGCGCCAAGGTCCGGAGTATGCCTCCCATCGAGATCGTGCCCGAGGTGTGGTCCGATGGCCAAGGGTTGATCTCCGGACGAACACAAATGCTGGCGCTTCGCAAAGCTATGTTCGTCGGCGTGCAACTGCCCGCGACGACAGCAGCATGTCTGGATCGGACCGCCGTTCGGCGCGTGCTCGTTCATGAATTCTCGCACTGCTTTTATTACCAGATGCGCGCCGTCGAAGACCAAGTAACCGGCGTGACATCGTCCGACATCGCTGAAGGTTTCGATGTCTTCAACGCCGACGACGATGCACGACTCATGGTGCCGGCGAACGAGTGGTTCGGCCGCGCAGACGCCAAGGCGGTCGCGCTCCACCACGACCCCCGCCTGCAGCGATTCGAGAAATACATGGTGGCGCTCGCTCCGGTGCTTCCGGTTCTCGTGCCGCCTGACGACGGCGGCGACAAGTCCTTCACGATCCGCGGCGACATTTGGAACCACGCCCAAGCGCTTATACGGCGGCGGATGTTAGCCGACGGCGGGCACGTCGAACCTTAGCGCGGAGACCACCGGGAGACCACGTCGTGGATTCATAGCGCCACATGCGTGGCCGCCGCCATTCCAGCCGCACGTGTTTGCATAGACTTAGCACCAAAAGAACTGGCATGAACTGGCTGTTAGCGCGTTCGATTCCCGTTAGCGCTACCAAGTTTTCACAGAGTTACGGGCAGCAGGGCAGCACGGGGCAGCACGCGCAAGGCGCCAGCAGAAGAGTCCACTGTTCGCGCCCCACACCTGGCAGCGTTGACATCCATTTTTTCCCGAAGTTCCGAGACGTCGCGATAGCCATGTCAAATCTCCGAGTTGGCTGAGATCATCGTTGAAATCATACCGTCGTCGCCGCCCTCCTCCTCCTCCTTGTTCTTTCTTGGACCCGATAAACCTGCCGCAGCGGCAAATTTATGGGGCCAGTCACACACCACCAGCCTGTCAATTCCGGGAGTTTCACATGTCGCGCCTCGCCGCCAAAGTTCGCTGCAATTATTACCCTTTGCCACTTAGAGAAGCGGAAAGAATCCGAAACCTAGTGCGGTTTCCCGCCGAGCCATTTTCCGCTCTGGACCCGTGCGTTGGAGAAGGCATAGCGTTTGCCGCCATCACCCGGGATTCCAGCGCGCGGCGCTACGGAATAGAGCTGGACGCCTACCGCGCGGAACAGGCCGCCCCAATGCTGACGAAGATCATCCAGGGCAACTGCCTTGAAACCCATTGTCCTGTTGAGTCTTTTTCGCTCATTTTCGAAAATCCACCATACGACTGGGCGCTCTCTGCAAATACGCGGGAACGACTTGAGGGGGTGTTCCTGAATCACACTTTTCGGTGGCTCATTCCGGGCGGCGTCCTCCTTCTCGTTATTCCCGCAGAACGGGCGGCGGAGTGTGCACAGGTTCTGGCCTCCCACTTTAAGGGTCGCCGAATCTTTCGCCTTGGCGATCCGGAATCTGTCCGATATCGCCAGGTGCTGATTGCTGGTGTCCGGCGCACCCGCCGCGAGCGGGAGCAACTTCGCGATCGCGAGATCAGTGAAGGCCGTCTCCTTTTCACAACGCTCGGACGCGAATACGAACGCTTAGCGGAGCTGCCGGATCTCTGCGAAAATCCATATACCGTGCCGCCGACCGGCCCGGCGACGCTCACATTCAAAGGGTTGCCGCTCGACGAGCTGGAGGACTTGATCCAAACGTCACTGGCGTCCAGGCAGGCGGCAAGAATTCTTGCTCCGGAGCCGACTGTGATCGGTGGAAGGCCGCTCACACCGTTGCACGCCGGCCAAGTTGGCCTGGTCGCTTGTTCCGGTCTCATCAACGGC
>Ga0182016_10005555_pt1 | contig 13548 bp, 7 predicted proteins | sample 712S2MmetaG_FD_120491 | JGI IMG/M metagenome (GOLD analysis project Ga0182016, IMG submission 120491) | Permafrost microbial communities from Stordalen Mire, Sweden - 712S2M metaG | ecosystem: Environmental > Terrestrial > Soil > Wetlands > Permafrost | place: Sweden: Stordalen | collected...
CAACGCGCAGCTTGCTCCAGAGATGATGGTTGACGTCGTGAATCCGCACATAGCCTTCGGGTGCGTTGGTGAACTCCAGTCCGCCGGAGGCGGCCACGACCTTGTCCACATCAAAGCTGCCGGCTTTTTCCACCGCCTCCTTCCACAGCCACGGCCCTTCGTAAGCCGCCTGCGTCACGTCGCCGATCACCGAGTTGGGCCCGTATTTATCCTTGAACGCGGCCACGAACGCCTTGTTGTTGGCGTTGTCGAGACTCTGGAAATATTTCATGGCCGAATAAAACCCGGTCAGGTTTTCCCCGCCGATGCCCAGCGCCTCATCTTCCGTGACCGATATGGTCAGGAGCGTCCAGTTTTTCGCCGTGATGCCCGCCGCGTGAAGTTGCTTGTAGAAGGCCACATTGCTGCCTCCCACAATGATCGCGTAAATGGCATCCGGCCGTTTCAGCTTGATCTTGTTGATCAGCGAACCGAAATCGGTGGAACCGAGCGGATAATACTCCTCGCCCACCACCTTGCCGTGCAGGTCGTTCTCAATGCACTTGCGGGCAATTTTGTTCGAGGTGCGCGGCCAGATGTAATCCGAGCCAATCAAATAGAATGATTTGCAACCCTTGGTTTCATTCAGCCACTTGAGTCCGGCGATGATCTGCTGCGTCGCTTCCTGGCCGGTGTAAAACACGTTGTGGGACTGCTCCAGGCCCTCGTAAAAGGTCGGGTAATAAAGCAGTCCGTTGTCGCGCTCGAAAATCGGCAGCACGGCTTTGCGCGAGGCCGAGGTCCAGCAGCCAAACACGGTGGCGACGTGATCCTGCTCGAGCAGCTTCTTGGTCTTTTCCGCAAACGTCGGCCAGTCGCTGGCGCCATCCTCGAAATCGACCTTGATCTTCCGCCCCAGGATGCCGCCCGCGGCGTTGATCTGGTCAATGGCGAGCCGTTCGGACTCAATGGAGCCCGCCTCGCTGATGGCCATGGTGCCGGTGGCGGAATGCAACTGGCCCACGGTGACCGTGTCGTCGGTAATCGCCAGTCCGGTGGTGTCCACCTTGTCCGTGGGATAATCGCCGGCCCGCAGGCTGTTGGTCAGCAGGCCCAGCGACGCCAGGGCCAGCGTGAGTTTGGACAGATTCCTTTGAACGGTTCGTTTAAGTTGGAATTTGGATTTCATTAATTGGGTTTTGGGTTTTTGGTTTGCTGTTAATTCGGGTTTCACACGCACAGGGCGGCCGATGCTTCCGGAAGACGGTGGGTGATGAAGGGAGCCAGGGGCGGAGCCTTCGTAAAAGTGTTATCGGCCGGCGGCGGGCTTTGCCGGCCTGGCGCGCTGGGCGGGAGAACCGGGGCCGGACCGGGTTCCGAGCGGGCGCCGCACCGAAAAAAAGGGCCGTCGCGCTGGCCTCCATTTAAATGGTCAGCCAGCTTGATGGCTTTATTAAAAATGTCCTCGCGGAAGATTTTCGGGATGATCTCGCTGCGCAGCGCGGGGTTGGCCTCATTTCCCCCCAGGTTGTGCACCAGATCAAACACCCATTTGCTGGCGGCTCGCGAGGGGGCCCCCACTTGCAACGCATCGTAAATGACAAAGTCTTTAACCACCCGGCGGCCATGGCCAAACTGAAACGGCCCGACCAGGGCATTGGTGAGCAGTCTTTTGTCCACGTCAAAATAGTCGGGCTGCGCCAGCATCCGGGCCAGCTCCGGCCGGTTTTCCGGCACGTCGCAAAACTGGCTGGCTTCAATCAGCGCCGCAATCAGCCGCAGATGCTCCTCCTCGCGCTTCTCCGCGAATTCCTGCAGGACCAGCAGGGCTTTTTCCGGATGATTGGGTTCGACTTCACTCGAGGCCACGACCGTCCAACCGGTTCCCTCCAGCACGGCGGCGGAATTCCAGGGCTCGGCCACGCAGTAACCGTCAAGATGGTGGGCGCGCAGCATGTCGTGCATCAGGGCCGAGGGAATCACCACCACCCGCACGTCGTGATCCGGATCAATGCCGCCGCTGCGCAGCCACTTGCGGAGATTGAAATTCTGTGAGGATAATTCCTGAACCACGCCGAACGTGAAGTGGCGCCGGCCCTTGAGTTCGTGAATGACCTTGCCGAGCGTCGCGGCGTCGCGCACGCCCAGATTCCAAAGCTCCGTTGCCAGCGTGATGGCGCTGCCGTTGCGCCCCAGCAGCATGCCCGAGACGCAGGCCCGCCGCACCACACCGATGCCGCAGTAAATCGTAAACAACATGCTCGCGTGCGCGGCCGCGGCGTCCAACTCCTCGTGCAGCAATTTTTCCCGAATCGTGGTCCAGCCAACTTCGCGGGACAAGTGAACCTCCAGTCCGTGCTTGCGGAACAGCCCCAGCTCCTGGGCGGCGATCAGCACGGCGCAATCGATCGTCGCCGCATAACCGACCTGCAACACATGGGAATCCTTTCGGTGTCTCCCCGTGATTTTAGTTTTGGCAAACCGCATGCCACGGGAACTAGCAGCGGCCATGCCACTCGCGGCGCGGCCGGCGGGCGGATCCATTTGCAGAATTAGTCAAAGCAACTTCAAATTATTTTCACTTTTGACTTTTCGGCGGCGGCCACAAAAACTAACCTGCGGGCATTGGAGTTCGTATTCCGCCCATGAACAACCTCATCGACAGCCAGCATTTGCGCATTTTTGTGGTCCTGGCGCGAACCAGGAATATGAGTCGCGCCGCCGAGGAACTGCGCATGACCCCATCGGGCGTCAGCCATTGCCTGAAAACCCTGGAAGCCGACCTCGGCTGCCGGCTCTTCGTCCGCAGCTCCCGCAAGTTCGAAATTTCCGAGGTGGGCCGCGGGTTTCTCGTCGAAGCGGAGCAGATTCTCGAGCAGATGAAAACGGTGCGCGGCAAGATCAAGGCGTGGAGCGACTGGCGGCAGGGGCATTTGTTCATCGGCGCGAACGGGACCGCCTGCCAGTTTTTGCTGCCGCCCGTGCTGCGTGAGTTTCGCGAAAGTTTTCCCGGCTTCACCATCAAGATCGAGCAATGCTCCTCCCGGCAGGCGATGGCCATGCTGATCGAGGGCAAGCTGGATCTGGCCCTGCTCACGAAGTCAACGGAGGATTCACCCAACATTGAGTTTAACCTGATCGGGGAGGATGACTTGCAATTCATCGTGCATCCGCTGCACACCTGGGCGGTGAAACGCAAGATCCAGCGCGAGGACATTCCCAACCGCAAGCTGATCCTGCCGGAACGCGGCGGCAACACTTACTCGCTGATCGAGGCCTATTTCCGCGGTGAAAACATCAACATTCAGCCATTTATCGAGATCGCCAACGAGCAGGCCATCAAGGAGTTTGTCCGCCTCAACATGGGCGTCGGCATTTTGCCGCGCTGGATGGCGGCGGGCGAAATTGAAAACGGTTCGCTGGTGGCCCTCCCCCTGGGTCGGCGCCGCTTGAAACGCCACTGGGGCGTGTTGCGGGCCAGTCACCGGACTCCGAATCTGGCGGAAAATTTGTTTACCAGCATTTCCCGCAGCGTATTTCGCACCCTGATTCAAGCTTCCGAAACCGGAATTTTGTAATTGGATACAAAAATTCAGCGCCCAATCAACCGCCCGCAACGGAATTTTGCTTTGGTGAATTCGCGGCCGACCAAAATGCAATGTCGCTTTTTAATCACCGCGTCTCCTTTTGTCCACAAACTGGTTCACCAATATCCGCCCCGGTTTTGGTCCTCCGACGTGCGCCATGGGCAAAAGGTATTTGTCGCGAAACGACGGCGGATTTTAGCCAGCTACGAAGTGGCTGGTTATATGACCAAACAATTTTTTGAGTCCTGAAAGGACGCCGGAATTCCTCCGTCCCGTCTGGTGGGGCTCTCATCGCCAACGGCGCGCCTCAATCCCAGCCCAGCGCCAACGGCCTGGGTATCATGACCCACAAAATCGCGAGCCCTGAAGGGGCAAATCAAACCATGCCACCACTACCGACAAAACCTCCCGGATCATGCGCTCCGCCGGTTGCTCGGCGGATTCCCGCCATTTCTCCCCCGCCTCGCCAAACGAGAGGGTTGCTCGCCGGTCGCCCCTGCGCGCAACTTGAATTCATTTGGGTCGCGTTTTCAATCACCACCTCACTCACGCCGCTGGCACCGGGCAATTGCGGCTTGGGGGAATGCATGCGACGAAAAAACCGCTGCGCCCAACCTCACCCCTCTGACCTCGCCCCCGACGCCCAAGACCTCGCAAAACGCCTGCAAATTCCCAACCCGCGCGGCACCGGAATCCAGCACCAGCGGTGCGGCATCATTGTAGAACACCCAACCAAATTGAAAGCTTTAGCCCCGTAGGGCCGGCATCTTCCCGGAAACGCGCAATCCGTTATCGCTCCTCGACGGGGCTCGCCTTCGCATTTGGATCGGCTTGCCATCACCAACCACTTGTACCGCCCGCTGAACAAATGCCCAAACTCCCGATGCCGGCGGTTAAACCGCGCCGTGTACGCCCTCAAAAACCACACCGCGTCCCCTGCCCGTTCCAGATCCCACCGCTTTTCCCCCTCCTCGCCAAACGAGGAGGGGGTCGGGGTGAGGAGTCAACCATTTGCAAAGCTGCGCGCCTTATCCTCGGCTTCCGTGACCTCAAAAACCACCTCATCCCCGCCACCAAATTGGCGTTGGGGGTTTCCACCACCAGATGGTAGTGGTTGCTCATCAGGCAATACGCGTGCACCTCCCAACCCGTCTCCTGGCACGCCTCGCCAAATCTCCCCAAAAACTGTTCCCGTTCACGGTCATCCAAAAAGATCACTTACCGCCTATGTCCGCGAATCATCAAATGATAAATCGCACCCGCATAATCAATTGCAACGGACGCGGCACGCCTTCACCCCCCCAGCGTCAATAAGTCCAATATGTTCATGGTCACTCTTGACCCTTTTTGACTTTTTTTCTCTGCAAAAAAATGACGCTTGTGACTTCGCACAAAGGCGTGATTGAGCCTTTGTGATGCGCGGCGATTTCTACCGGATCGGTTGAATGTCGCACGGACTTATAGTCGCCGACGTATTCCCATTCGTTGACACGGCATCTGATGAAAATTGGGACGTGATGTTCCTGTGCACAGAATATTTTTGCTGTACGTTCAATAACAACGCCGGTGCCCGGCAGCACCACATTGGGTGCATCAGGATTATGTTCTAACCTGAAACATCCGCAAACAACTTCGCCATTTTCTGTCGGCAGAAAATCAATTTCACTGCCGCCGAGAGTGTTGCTGATTTCCTTGCGGGTATATTTGCGGCCGAGGGTAAACGCTGGCGGGTCCTGACAAACGGTTTCGACAAAATCATACAAATACAGGTCGTAATCTTCATGATAAAGAGAACTACGCTCGTCGAACGAAAATCTCCAAACATATCTTCTACTCCACTTCCGGTCGGGTCCGCCGTCCAAATCCTCGTCAACAATCTCTTGATATGTCATCGCGAGGAGTCTGCGGAAAAAATCGGGATTCAGTCTTTGTAGTTCTTTGGCATCGTTGATGATGTATTGATGTTCCATTTTGGTGTCTATGGCCAGCGGAACAATGCAGGTTTTTTCAACGCCATGTGCACCATCCATAGCACAATCATAGAATTTTCCGAATTTGAGTTCTTTTGCATTCATATGATTAAACCTTGAACACCTTCATCACTTCGTCCCCCAGATGGTTGATGACTTTGACGGCGATGCGGCCGGATTTGGGTTTGGGGAACGGGCGCGAGATGTCGCTGTTCAGGGTGGCCCATGCTTCAGCGTTGATTTCGGCTTTGAGGGTGGTTTTTAAAGCGCTGTACGGGTCGTTGGCTCCGAGGAAATAGGCGTGACGCACGAAGAAGCTCTCTTCGTTGTAATCTGTATCAATAAACCAGCAGGCGATGCCGTCGGCGTTGTCGCTGTGAACTTCGCCGGTGTTGGGATGAAATACGTCCACACCGTTGACCTTCACGCGGATCTCGCCGTCCTTTTGCGGCAGCAAATCAATGTCCGGCTCGCCGAAGATGACAAACAGGTTACCTTTGCCGGTGTTTTTCAATTCGTCCGCCATGTGCAGGTCGGCATTCATGCGGGCTTTTAGCACCGGGATGCGGCCCAGCTTGTTGAACTCCGTGGCGTGGGCCTCGTAATTGAACGCGCAGGCAATCAACACGTCGAAATTGGCATCGCCGGCTTCCCGGGCGGCCGCCACCAGGTCAGGCCGGGTAACGGTGCCAAACTCCGGGCCGATGAGAATTGCGGCACGTTGCTCCTTGTCGCCTTCGAGGTAGCGTCCTTCGGCGCATACGAGGTCGCCCGGCCACGCGGTAAGCGCGGTGAACGTGATCCGATTTTCCTTGTGCGCCTGCTGCACACCGGATGTCTTCAGGTTCTCCAGAATAATCTGGGCAAAACTTTGCTTCCCGTCGTATTCTGGCCCGGTCTCCTTGAGCGGATCAATCAATTCATCGTTTTCATCCACTCCCAGCACCCGATGCGGCGACAGGCTCTCCACCGTAAACGGTCCGGCCACGCGGACCTTCTTTTTGTCCTCGTACGGTTTGTCGTAGAGAAATTCAAACTGCGCCTTGGCGGCGATGGATTTGTCGATCTCATGCTGCCGGGCCATGCGGGCCAGCCACCAATCAGCGTGCAGCTTCTTCGCGGTCTCCGGCCACTTGGCATCAGCCTCACGCGGAATCTCCCACTCCTGCCATGTCTTCTTGAGCGCGGTGTTCAGTTTCTCGCGCAAGGGCTCCAGCTTCGCCTGCCACTGATCCCAAATGACATCGATCTCCGCGTTGTTAGCAATGGATCCCGACGTGATGTATGCACATCGCCGATAGACGAAGCCGTGGCGGATGTTCCCCCGGACGGGCTGGGAATTTGGCGCGGTGCGGGTGACTTCAGCCTCCTTGATCTGGCCTTCGCGGGAATCGGCCAGCAGGTAAAAGGGATAACGTGCGCCCATGATGCGGGCACGGGCCAGCGCTAACGCCACGCGCGAGGTGTCAATAGTGATCCAGCGGCGGCCCCATTGCTCGGCGACGGTAGCGGTGGTGCCTGAACCGCAGGTCGGGTCGAGTACGAGGTCGCCGGGGTCGGTGGCCATGAGGAGACAACGCTCGATGATTCGCTCGTTCGTTTGCACGACGTAAACCTGGTCGGGTGCTCCTCCGAGTCCATCCCACCAGTTTGAAATGCCCTTGTAAGGGAAATCCTCCAGATACCGCTTGAAGTCGAGGCTCGTTCGGGATCGAACGAGTCTTGCGGCAACCAGATTTCGCATCATTCCGCTCAATCCATCTGCAGGCGGCTTGGAAGTATGGCTCCAACAACGACCCTTCGGCGGGTGCGTCAACTCACCCTCGAAGTTTACAGGGTCCATCTGTGACGTCCTCTCGCCGCCATTGGTGATGGGCCATGCTCGGAATAGGCGACTCCCTGGAAACTGTTGTTCGATCCGTCTCGGGTAGGCACGCAAATCGAGCTTTTCGCCGGTCGCGTCAGTGAAGCTCTTTAGATTAATTGTTTTACCGGTCGGGAGTTCGATACGCGAGAACTCATCTACCGTTTCGCCATCAAGCATTCGTTCTTCGTAAAGCGTCCTGAACTTGGTGTTCCCGTCTGTCCGCTTGGATTTCGCATACCAAAGAATGTAGTCGTTTACTGGGTCCATCAGCGACGATTTCTGACTCCCTTTTTTCTTCACGAGAATCTCAGTGATTACGTTCGCATCCCCGAACACTTCATCCATCACCGCCCGGAGGCGATGGACATTTTCGTCGCCGATCTGCACAAAGATGGATCCGGAATCGGTGAGGAGATCGCGGGCGACGGTTAGACGGTCGCGGAGATAGGTCAGGTAGCTGTGGATGCCGTCGCGCCAGGTGTCGCGGAAGGCTTTCACCTGCTCGGGCTCTCGTGTGATGTGGTCAGCGTTGCCGTCCGTCATGGTGCGGCTGGTGGTGGACCACTGGAAGTTGCTGTTGAAGGTGATGCCGTAAGGCGGATCGAAATAGATGCACTGTACCTTGCCACGCAAGCCCTCGCGCTCGGCCAGACTCGCCATGACCTGCAAGCTGTCACCCAAAATCATCCGGTTGCTCCAGTTTTGGTCGTGTTGATAAAACTCGGTCCTGTCCGCGCCCTTCGGAATGCCGTTGAAATCGGCAAATAAATCCGGGGTGAGATTGCCGGCATTGTGTTCTGCCGTCTTGGACTGCCGCAACAAATCATCAATCAGCACCTTGGGATGGACTTTTTCCTAGATGTACAGCGGCGGGGCCTGGACGACGAGGTCGCTCCAGTCCTTCTCATCCTTGCCGCGCCAAACGAGTTGCGGGTCGAGGTCGCGGTTGCGACGCTCATACGCCACGCGCACCGGGTTTTCCGCGGCTTTTTCCAGAACGGACTGATATTCCGCCGTGGGGATGTTTCGGCGCTTGGCCTCGTCGTGCTTGAGTGCTTCGACGGATTTTCCTTTGGCGGGCTCGGCCGATTTGGGTTTGGGCGTCATGGTCAGTGATTGTTCACGGCTGCAGTTCTATGATTGCGATCGATTTCCCGACACCAAGCACGGTTTTTCTCATATTTTGGCCAATTATTTGCAAGTTTTTGCTTGTTGTTTTTTGTTTTTCAACCGATACTCGTGGTGGCTCTACTCTAACCGAAGCCTGACGTTATGCGTCAGAGATTAATGTAGGTTTGGCAGGGCCATTTTTCTTTCCACCCTTGGTCATTTCGTGTCGATATTCCATCTCTGCGGGCTTAAAACACCAGTGTAAATATGGCGCGTGCCACCGGACCGATGGATCGCCGCCGGTGCCGGTGGAGATGCCGATGTTAAAGTTAGGCTTCAGGTGGCGAATCTCCGCCAGGATCACTTTATAAAGCTTTTCCTTGGCGATGGTGCGACTGCCACGCTGCTTTTCACCAGCGGGAATTTCCTTATGCTTGTCGTTTAACCGAAACGCCATTGCGCCGAGCACGACGTCGAGGCATTGCGCAAGCACGTGGTCGTGCGAACGGATTTCGGCGATGTCTTCCGGTTTGATGGTGAAACCGGCTTGACGGATCTTCGGATTATCTTTCAGACCTAGAATGAAGCCTTTGAATTGGGTGGCGGCTTCCCGGGTGTCGGGAAACTCGTCAAAAAAAATTTTCAAGCCGGCCGGCTGCCCTGCGGGCCGGCGATATTTGAGCCCGAAGGCATGCTTAATGAACTGGTAATAGAGGCGGAAATAGGCGCCCTCGATCTGATCCACCGTGAGGCCGACGGGCACCCGTGCGTTCTGGCGGAACATGATGCGCACGCGGGCATGTTTGGCGGCAAGTTCCTTGAAGAAGGTATGAATGAGAGATTCGTATTTGGGGAGGTATTTGGCGGTGACCTTAGACCATTTCACCTCGCCAAACAAGTTGAGCCGCTTCTTTTCGGCATTCAGCTGCGCGGTTATGCGCTCGTATTGCGACGATCCGACGAGCACACCGCCATAAAAATTGGAATAGTATTTGCCACTGACGTCGGATTCGTCACAGAAGATGATGTATTCCTTGTCTGGCATTGGCGGTGAAATTTATTTTGCTCTCGTCGTTATCGTCTCGATGAGTTGGTTGAACTCGCCCTCAACTTTGGCCGCAAAGTCAGTTTCAATCTGATAAACCTCGGTAAACTCGGCGAACGCCCAGCGTCCATATTGTTTCGTGTGGTTCACGCCCGGCACCCAGTACGTGTCCATCGTGGCTTTCTTTTCCCTGGCGTCCTCGCGCCGATAGCCTTTGATCTCGACGACGAGATTTAACAGATCCTTGTCGCCATGACCGTCGTCTACCAGGACGATGAAATCTGGGCGGTAAATCCTGGTTTCCGAGCCGTAGCGGTAAGGCACTTCGAAACCGAGATTATGGTTTTTAACGTAGGCCCTGACTTTGGGATGCTTTTCGGCAACACGGCAAAATTCACCCTCCCAATCGCTGTCGAGAATTACCCAATTCAAATGACATTTTGGCGGCGGCCCGATGGTTTCCCAGCGGTCGGTTTTGGAAGTGTTAAAGTTCACGTACCGTGTGGAACCCGTGGGATTGTAGGGGTCGAGCACGGCCACAATCGGGCGCTGGCCAAGGAAGGCGCTCACAATGCCCTTGGTGATCCGCTCGCAGGCCATGTCCGCCAGCACCTTGTATTTCAACTGCACGGGATAGGTGCTTCCTTTGCAGCGGAGATACCCGTCGAGCCATTCGCGAGTGATGCGCTTTAACTGGCCGAACAAATGGAGTTTTGGATCTTGGCCGGGGTCGCGCCATTTGGTCAGCACCAAGTGCGAGGTCAACTCATAGACCACCTGCGCCGTGCGAACATTGCTGGTGTGAACGAGATTGAGGTCGGTCTTTTCGCCGATGATGCCGGAGTTTTGGGTCTCCGTCGCGCCAACCAGGTCGGGCGTCAATTCCATCACTGAATCCTCGTTGAACCGCGCTTTTAGCTGTTCCTCCGGCAATTCAACGCGGTAGCCGGCGACGCGGGGGAAATGGATTTCAAGCGCGTCACGATCGGGCCGGACGGCTTTGACCTGGATGGTTTCACGTGGCGGCTGGGGTGGCGCAATGACCGGCTTGGCCGTGAAGTCGAACGGAATGCCCAGCACGTCGGCGTATTCGACATTGAATAGCCCGGATTCGTTGAGGTCGTAGGACTGGCGACGCAAGGCACGCCCAATCACCTGTTCGCACAAAAGTTGCGTGCCGAAAGCGCGCACCCCAAGTACATGCGTGACAGTGTTGGCGTCCCAGCCTTCCGTGAGCATGGATACGGAGACGACGCAGCGGATGGAACCGCCGAGCTGCCCGAATTTGCCGACGGTATTCATCACCTCGCGCAGGAGCGTCACGTCGTCTATTTCCTTGCCTCGTTTCAATTCGTCGGCGAGCCGGCCGCCTCGCTCCATGATCTCACGACGGAACCGTACAATTTCGTCGCCGGCCAAGTCGCGAAAGTTGTCTTCCAGCGCCTCCCCGGATTCGATCTGTTCGCTGTCAATCAGCAACGTGTTGGGCCGGGCCAGCGGATAGCCATTCTCGTCGAAATTTCTGAATAGCGGCAGGCGTCCGTTTTCCAGTGTCGCGGTGCCATCCGCGTTTTGTCGCTGAAAGCCGGAGATGAAGTCATAAACCAGTTTTGAAATGGCTGTGTTCTGACAGACAACGATGAAACACGGTGGCACCCGAATGCCGGATTCCTGCCAGAGCGCGAAAGTTTTGGCGTAGTGTCCGTATAACGCTTCGAGCGCGGTTTGCAATTGCGGCGGCAGGCTCAACGGGTCAAGCGTGTTCCCCTTGCCGCGCCCCTTTTTGGGCATTTTGGCGCGAATATGCTCCCATAAATCTCGAAACATGGGCATTTCCTCGCCGGGGATGTTATCGGCGACGGGAACGCGCGGAAGCTTGACGATGCCGCATTCGATGGCATCCATGAGCGAAAAATCGCTCATCGTCCAAGGAAACAATGTTCCTTCGAAATAGCCGGAACCGCTCAAGAAAAACGGCGTAGCCGAAAGGTCCATCACGCGGGCCACGCCAAGTTTGCGGCTCACTGCTTCAAGGCCGGAAATCCACAGCCGGGCGGCTTCAGTATTCTTCTCGGCTTCCTTCCTGTCCTCGCCCTTCAACTCCTGCAAAGCTTCCCGCGCGCCGGGCTTTTCGCGGTAGCAATGGTGGGCCTCGTCGTTCAGCACTAAAATATTCTTCACGCCCATCAAATCGGGCATCACGCGCTGGATCATCTGCCCCTCGGTTTCCAGGGTGTTCAATGCCTCGCCGCGACCTTGCAGCAGCGAGCGCCCGCCTTTGGACAGGTCAATGCGTTCGCGGAGCTTGAAGGCGTGGAAATTGGTGATGACGATCTTGGCTTTTTTGACGTCGTCCCACATGTCGCCCGGTACCAATTCGCGACTGAGGTAGTAGCTATCCGGGTCGTTTGGCTGGAGGACGCGCAAGCGGTCTTTGATGGTCAGACCAGGGGCAACGACGAGAAAACCTTTGGTGAACTTCTGACTTTGCGGCCGGCGGGCGGCGTTGATGGTCTGCCAGGCGATGAGCATGGCCATGACGGTGGTTTTGCCGGCGCCGGTCGCCAATTTCAGCGCGATCCGCATTAGTCCTGGATTCGCGTCATTGTTGGCGCTGGCCAGATAGTCAAGGATTCGCTGGCCGGTTTTGCCGGCGTGCGGAGCCACCTCCACCAGCCAAATGGCGGTTTCAACCGCCTCAACCTGACAGAAGAAAGGCCGAATGCCGGCAAATTTGTGGCTGCGCCAATGCTGCAATAGTCGGGCCGTTTCTGGCGTCACTTGCCACATGTTGGGATTGGCCAGGCTGCGCCATTGGTCCACCTGCTGGCGCAAATCGTTGATTGCCGTCGTAGTGTCGTACTGCTGCGCTCTGGTGGAAAGCCCCTTCCCTTCGTCGAAAATAATTTGATCTTGCTCAGCTTCCGGCGACTTCTGTTTGCGCGGTTTTGGAATCGGGGTGATGAACTCGGCGCGACGGCGGCGTTCAATGATTTGTTGCGTGGGTTGCCCGTGCAAGTCGAGTTCCCAATGTCGCGTCGGGCATTCGTACGGCGAATTCAGAATCGGCTTTTCGAAAAAGGGGTTGGACATTTCAATGCCTATTTTCGTGGCCGATTGCACTCGGTCGCGATCCCGATTGAAGCTGAATGAATCCCGGGTCCATGCGGTGTATCGCTAATCGTATGGCGGAAACAATTTTAGGCAATCGCAAAAGTGTTAGGCCAAATTTTCCTCTGCCTTTGCAATGGTTATTTAGCCATAATATGCAACGTGTAGCTTGCCCGCGACGGAGTAGAGCATGGCGATCTGATACTCTGTGGAACGGTAACCTCGTGACTTGCGCTTTGTCGCTTAGAAGAGACGGTTGAGTACTTCCATGAGTGGTCCAATCAATTCTTGCTGCCAATGCCCCAGAATGCCCTCCCTATGCCGCTCGACCATGCCCGCGACTTGGCGCATCGGTTCCTGATTACCGCTTCACTGATTCACATGCACGACCTTGGCCGGCGGGAACCCGTTAAAATACGTGGACGAGGCGTGGCTGTAGGCGCCGATTTGTTCGCTGTAAAGGAAATCACCCAGCTCCAGATTTTCCGGCAGATTCTCCGCCATGGAAACCACGTCCAACGCGTCGCAGGTCGGTCCGAAAATGGAGCAGATCTGCGTCGGCCCCTTCTTGAAGGCCTTCAGGTGATAATGGCAATGGTCAAAGATCACGCCGGAGAAGGTGTGATACACGCCGTCGTTGATGTAATAGCAGAGCTTGCCGTCGCGCACGGCCTTGCCCACGATCTTCGAAATGCCGGTGCCAGCGGTCGCGCAAAAGAAACGGCCCGGCTCGGCCAGAATCTGCACATCCCTCGGAAACAGCCGGTCCAACTCCGTGTTGATGACCCGGGCCAGTTCGCGGAACGGCTTGACCGTCGCATCGTAGGGCGCGGGAAACCCGCCGCCGATGTCCAGCAAGTTCATCTTGGTATAACCGCG
>Ga0182016_10005556_pt1 | contig 13547 bp, 13 predicted proteins | sample 712S2MmetaG_FD_120491 | JGI IMG/M metagenome (GOLD analysis project Ga0182016, IMG submission 120491) | Permafrost microbial communities from Stordalen Mire, Sweden - 712S2M metaG | ecosystem: Environmental > Terrestrial > Soil > Wetlands > Permafrost | place: Sweden: Stordalen | collected...
CATCCGGGTTTTCCCAACACGCGATGGGCGCGCGACTCGGGGCTGCCGACCCAGCCGGTTTGGCATCATCATGCGCACGCGGCCGCCGTGGCAGGCGAGTATCCGGAGGAATCGCCGCTGCTTTGCTTCACCTGGGACGGCATGGGTCTCGGCCCGGACGGGACGCTCTGGGGCGGGGAGGCGCTGCTCGGCGTGCCGGGAGCCTGGAGACGCGTTGCGAGCTTCCGACCGTTCCGTTTGCCGGGCGGCGAGCGCGCGGCGCACGAGCCATGGCGCTGCGCGCTCGCGCTGTGCTGGGAATGCCGACAGGCGTGGCCGCAGGCCTGGGGAGGGGATGCGCGCGGCGACGACCCGTTGCTCCGCGCCGCCTGGGAGAGCGGACTGAACGCGCCGGCGACGACTGCGGTCGGGCGCCTGTTCGATGCAGCTGCCGCGCTGCTCGGCGTTTGCTCGAACGCGAGTTACGAGGGCCAGGCGCCGATGCGGTTGGAAGCGCTGTGCCTCGATCCGGCGCCGCCCGTGGCGTTGCCGCTCGCGCAGGATGCGAACGGCCTTTGGCGCAGCGATTGGGCGCCGCTCGTGGCGGCGTTGCTGGACACGCGCGCCGACCCGGCAGTGCGCGCATCGACGTTTCATGCGAGCCTTGCGCATGCCCTCTGCGCCCAGGCGATTGCCGTGCGCGAGGCGAGCGGCGTGTCGCGCGTGGGCTTGAGCGGCGGAGTATTCCAAAACCGCACCTTGAGCGAGCAGGCGCGGTCGCTCCTCACAGACGCCGGTTTCGAGGTCCTGATGCCGCAGCGGCTGCCGGTCAACGATGCTGCGATCAGCTTCGGTCAGTTGGTCGAGACCGCCGCGCTGCAAGCGATACACTAGTCCCCGAGCAGGACCCGTGATCCCCGCCGGAGGACTTGGTGCGCACGCCTAAATTTCGCGACACTCATATCAGCCTTGCGCACGGCAACGGCGGCCGGATGATGCGCGAGCTCATCGACGAGATATTCGCGCCGGCGCTCGCCAATCCGCAGCTCGACACCGGCGCCGACGCGGTCGCGCTGCCGGTGCCCGAGGATCGCGATCTGATGGTGACCACCGACGGCTTCACCGTGCAACCGTTGGAATTTCCCGGGGGCAATATCGGATCCCTGGCCGTGCATGGGACCGTCAACGATCTGGCGGTGAGCGGCGCCGTCGCGCGTTATCTGACGCTGAGCGTATTTCTGGAGGAGGGTTTGGAGATCGCGGTGCTGCGCCGCGTGGTGCAGGGACTGGCCGGCGCGGCGCGCGACTCGGGCGTGGCGGTGGTGGCCGGCGATACCAAGGTCCTCGGCCGGGGCGACTGTGACGGGATTTATTTGGCGGCCACGGGCGTCGGCTTCCGGCCGCGCGGGGTGACCCTCGGGCTCGCTCACATCCGATCCGGTGATCGTATTCTGGTCAGCGGTCCGATCGGCGAGCATGGCGCTGCCGTCATGCTGGCCCGCCAGGAATTCGGCCTGCGCGGCGACCTGCAATCGGACGCGGCGAGCGTTCTGGCCCAGGCACAGGCTCTGATGAGCGTGCCGGACCTGCATTTCATGCGCGACCCGACGCGCGGCGGCCTCGCGACTGTGGCCCACGAGGTCGCTCGAGCGACCGGCCTGACCGTGCGCCTGTCGGAGGCGCGCATCCCGGTCAATGACGCCGTTCAATCGGTGTGCGAATTGCTGGGCTTCGACCCGTTGTATCTGGCGTGCGAAGGACGCGTGGTCGCGGTGGTCGGGCAGGAGGGCGCGGCGACCTCGCTCGCGGCGTTGCGCACCGTCTCGCCGCAAGCCGCATTGATCGGCGAGATCGTCGAGACTGGCGAGGGGGCGCCCCAGGTCGTGCTGGCCACCGCTTTCGGCGGCGAACGCTCTCTCGACGAGCTCGAGGAAGATCCGCTGCCTCGAATCTGCTGACTTTCCGTGCGGTATCGAACAGACATGAGCCCCGGGCGATGGCCTTATCGGCCGTGTGTCAATCAACGAAGCGCGAGTTGGAACCTATGAAAACTGCCCGGATCATCGCTGCTGTAACCCTCCTTCCCTGCCTCGTGGCCTCGATCGCTGCCCCTGCTGCGGATAGCGCGGCGGGTCAGAAGACCTTTACCACCACCTGCGCAGGCTGTCATCAGCTCAAGAGCTATGCCGGCAAGTCGGATGCGGAACTCGAGACGGAATTGAAGGGCATCGTCGGCGGTACGGTCAAGCACCCGAAGAAGCTGACCCTGAGCGCCGACGACATCTCGAACGTGGCCGCATACATTTCGAGCAACGAACCTAAATAGTCCGTGTCCGCAGGCACGGACAAAAATCCCGGCCCGGTGAGTGGCGCTCCGGCAGACGACGCGTGCGTCGCACGCGCCATGGATCGCGTGCTCGAGGCCGAGCGCGTGGCCCGATCCGCGATCGCCGAGTGCGAGAAGCAGGGCCGGGAATTTTTGGAACATGCCCGCCAGCATCGGCGGACCATTCTGGAGCGGGCCCAGCAACGTATCGTCGCGCTGCATGCCGGGAGCGCGCGGGCGGTCGAGCGGCGGGTCGCCCAAATTCGAAATCCCCACGGCGCAGACTGCGGGGCGGGTGGCGATGGGCGCACCGATCGCGCCCGGCTGCAGGCGGCGATCGAGCAACTCGCAGATCGCCTGATCAGTCCGGGGGATGAGGAAAGCTGAGAACCGTGGCGATCGCCGGCAACCTGGATTACGCTCTGGCTCGCGTCGCGGCGCGGCAAGGACAGCGCGTGGACGATGCGGCGTGGCGCCGCCTCGAAGCGAGCCGCGACTTGGACCACTACGTGGCGGCCGTGCGCTCGACCGCCCTCGCCCGGTGGGTGAGCGCCATGGCCGCCGACCACGATTGTCACACCATGGAACGCTCGCTGCGCGAGCAATGGCGGCGCTACGTCGAGGAGGTGGCCGGATGGCATCCGCGGGCGTGGCAGGCATGGCTCGCGTGGCCGGCGTGGCTGCCCGCGCTGAGCTTGCTGGCACAGCTCGCTCGGCCGGCTTTGACGCCTCAATGGTTGCTGGCAGATCCGGTGTTGGGCCCGATCGGCGTCGGCACCCCCTCGGACCGGGCCGCCGCACTCGCGCGCACGCGGCTCGCCCCGCTCGCGCCTGCCGTGGCGGGCCGAACGAGTCCGGGCGCCGCCTGGTGCACGCAGTGGCAGGTACTGCAGCCGCGAAGCGATATCCGCACGCAGCACTGCTTGCTGATGCTCAGGCGGACGATGGAACAGCACGCCCGAGCGCTTCAGCTGGCGAGCGATAGCGCGGAGGTGCTGCGCACGGAGCTCGCGAATCGATTACAGCGATTGTTTCGAGCCGCCGCAGATACGGTGATCGCCAGCGTTTGCCACCTCGCTTTGGTCGGGGTCGATCTCGAGCGGCTGCGTGGTGGGCTGGCGTGCCGGCGCCTGTTCGGGGACGACCGAGCGGAGCATCGTTAAATGGCGCTGCGTCCCGCGGCGGCAAGATGGTTCGAGCTCCTGATTTCGCGCGACCAGATCGGGATGGCTCTGCAGAGTCTTGCGGCCACAGGGGCGGTGGAGCTGCAGGCACACAGCGATACCGCGGCCGCGACGCTGCTGCCGGTGCTGCGCGCTGCCGTCGATGAATTCAGGTGCCTGGCGCAACGTTACGAGGCATGGTGGCCGCCACCCACAGCCATTGCGACGCAAGGCGCGCGAGCGCCCGAAGACATCGCAGCAGCCGCCCTCGAGCAACTTCGCTCCTGGGCGGCCGATGCCGATCCCGTCATCGGGCGTCTGCAGATCCTGGAACACGAACGTACGGAGCTCGAACTGCTCGAGCCGCTCCTATCGGCCACACGCGCAGATCTGCCAGACCTGCATGCATTCATCCAAGCAGGGCCCGTCCTCGCGAGCCGAGCTTACCTGTTGGCCGGCGAGCCGTACGAATGGGAAGTGCCGCCCTCCGTCATCCTGCAGTCCGTTCGCGCCGGCGAGCGAAGCTACCTTCTGGCGGTGGGTCCGGCGGAGCAAATCGCGGCGTTCGACGAGATGCTGAGCGCGCACAAGGCACGGCGCCTGGCATTGCCCGAAGGATTGCCGTCTCAGCCCCCCGAGGCCATGAACTGGTGCCGCGCACGCGTGGAGCAAATCAGCGGTGAATTGCAAGGTGTCGGTACGACGCTCGAGGAGCTGCATCGACGACATGGGGTGGGTGCGGCGCTCGCCGATCTGGCCTTCATCGAGTGGGTGGTTCAGAACGTGCCGCACCTGGCGTTGACCGATCATTTTGCGTGGCTCACCGGGTGGACGAGCGATCTTGCGGGCGGCCGACTCGAGGCGGTGCTCAATCGGCGGCAGCTGCATTTCTTGCTGCGCTTTCCGGAGGCTCCGCGCGGGCTGGTGCGGCCCCTGGTGCTGCACAACCCGTGGTGGGCGCAGCCCTTCGAGATGTTCTCGCGGTTGCTCGGCATGCCGGACGCGAACGAGGCGGACACGAGCCGCTTGCTCGCGGTCGTCGCCCCGCTCATGTTCGGATTCATGTTTGCCGACGTGGGTCAGGGCGCCCTGCTGATCGTGGGGGGGGCGGTGCTGCGCAAGCGATTTCCCGGTACGGCCCTATTGATCCCGGGCGGGCAGGCGGCCATCTTGTTCGGGATTCTGTTCGGCAGCGTCTTCGCCGATGAAGCGCTGCTTCCGGCAGTTTGGGTGCGGCCGTTGGATCAGCCGCTCGAGTTGCTCGGCGTGAGCCTCGCGTTCGGTGCCGTGGTGATTCTGCTCGGGCTCGCTCTGGATGCTCTGGAGCACGCGTGGTCGGGCGCCGCGGCCGAATGGTGGGCGACGCGCGCGGGTCTGGTGCTGTGCTACGCAGGTATGATTTGCGCGCCCTTGGACGTCCGCGCGTTGGCGGTCATTCCCATCGGCCTCACCTGGTTTCTCGTCGGCCACGCTGTGCTGGCTCCCGCGAAGCGGCTGAAAAGCATCGGGAGCGCCGCCGCTGAATCATTGGAAACGCTTCTGCAGCTCGCGGTCAACACCATCTCGTTCATCAGAGTGGGTGCATTCGCTCTCGCGCATGCAGGCTTGGGCGCAGCGGTCGCCGGACTCGCCGCCGCCACCGGCTCGCGGCCGGGCGCCTGGCTGGTGCTGGCGGCCGGCAATGCACTGATCATTGCCATCGAAGGCATGGTGGTCGGCATTCAAACGACCCGGCTGGTATTGTTCGAATTCTTCATCCGCTTCCTGCAAGGCTCGGGAAGGGCGTTTCAACCCTTGGAGAGCCCGCCCGCGGCGCCGGCTTTGCCTTCATCCTCGAGGAGGAGATCATCATGAAATACACAACCCGTATCGCCGTGCTGTGGGCCGCAGCAGTCGCGGTCTTCGCCGTGGCCGTCGGTGCCGGAGCGACCGTGCTGCTGCTGACGGCGCCGGCTCGGGCGGCGGCCGGCGCCGCCGCCGGCGCCGCGCAAGCCGATCCTCGAGTCATGGGCTGGGCATTTCTAGGAGCGGCGCTGTCCACGGGTCTGGCCGCGCTGGCGGCCGGCTATGCCGTCGCGCGGGTGGGTAGCGCAGCGGTGGGTGCGGTGGCGGAGAAGCCGGAGCTGTTCGGACGCGTGCTCGTGCTGGTCGGCCTCGCCGAAGGCATCGCCATCTACGGCTTGATCGTTTCCATACTCATATTGAACCGTATCGCGTGATGTCCCGGGCCCGACCATGAGACTCAGCGTCATTGCCGACGAAGTCACCGCCTTGGGCTGGCGGCTCATCGGCGCCGAGGTCTGCGTGCCGGGGCCGATCAGCGCGCAACAGGGCTTCCGCGAGGGATTGCGCAGCGCCGATGTGGTGTTGATCACCGCCGAATATGCCCGCGAGATTCCTGCCTCGCGGCTGCACGCGGCATTGCTCGCCGGCGCGCCCCTGGTGCTGATCATTGCCGATCTGAGACACCGGCGAGAGCCGCCCGAGATCGAAGACGAGGCGCGGCGCGCGCTGGGGATTTCGGCATGAATTCCGAGCTTACCGGCACCGCCGGCTTCGAGGGACCGGCCAGCGTGATCGACGCGCAGGTGCAGGCGCTGTCGCGGCGAGTGGAAGAGGACCGCGATCGGCGCTGTGCGCAGCTGCGCTCCGCTGCTCTCGCCCAAGCCCAAATCATGGTGCGCGCCGGCCGCAAGGAGGCGCGTGCCAATGTCGTCGATGCCGTCACGCGGGAGCGCAAGCAGCGCGAGCAGGCGCTGCAGCTGGCGCGCGCGAGCGTGCTGCTCGAAGAGCGGCAGAGTGAGCAACGAACGATGATCAGCCTGGTGAAGGAAATGTGGGCATCGGTGACGGCCGCGCTCGAATCGCGCTGGGCCGATCCGCTGCGCCGCAAGTCCTGGGTGCAGGCGGCCGTTCACCAGGGTCGAACTCTGCTGAGTGCCCGCGCTTGGCGCATCGAGTATGGCGCCGGCTGGCCGCAGCAGGAACTCGAAGAGCTGAGGAGCCTGGTCGTCGGCGGCGGGCAAGGCGATCCGCCGGGCGATTCGGGCGTTGCACGCGAGGTCGAACTGATATGCGACCACAGCCTCCGCGCAGGCATCAGAATCCGCACCGTTGGGGCCTGCCTCGATGCCACGACCACCGGATTGCTGGCATCGCGCGCCAAAATCGAGTCGGAGTTTCTGGCGCGATTTCTGTCGCTGTCACCCGCGCCCGAGCGCTCCGGCACATGAGCGACACCCCATGAGCGAGGCGCGCATCCGCTGGATCAGCGGCCCCGTGCTGCGCGCCGCCACCTCGGATGTATTTCACGTGTACGAGGCGGTCGCGGTCGGTCCCCGGGCTCTGCTGGCGGAGGTGATCAAGCTCAGTCCGGACGAATTCACGGCGCAGATTTACGAGGATACCACCGGACTCAAGCCGGGGGATGCCGTGAACGGAAGCGGCACGCCGCTGTCCGTGTCATTGGGCCCCGCGATTCTCGGGCGAATCTTCGATGGGCTACTGCGGCCGCTCGATGCCGCAGGGGGATCCTTCATCGTGCCTGGCACCCGGCATCGGGCGGCGCAAAGTTTCGGTTTCGCGCCCAGCGTGCATGCCGGCGAGCATGCCGTGCCCGGCCAACCGATCGGCAACGTGGCGACGCCGCGGCCTCAGCGATGCCTGATTCCGCCGCGACTCAAGCCTGGCATCGTGCACTGGATAGCCGCTGCCGGCGAGTATTCCGACCAGGCGCCGGTTTGCCGGGTGGAGCACGAGGACGGCACCCGCAGCGACATCGCGCTCGCGCATCCGTGGCCGGTGCGTGAGCCCCGACCGATCAGCCAGCGGCTGCCGATCGAAGGCCCGATGGTCACCGGCCAGCGCATTCTGGACCTGCTTTTCCCGGTCGGGCGCGGCAGCCGGGCCGCGCTGCCCGGCGGATTTGGCACGGGCAAGACGGTGTTGCAGGAGACGCTGGCGAAGTGGTGCGATGCGGACGTCATCGTGTATGTGGGCTGCGGCGAGCGCGGCAACGAAATGGCGGAGGTGCTGGATGAATTGCCCAAGCTCGAGGACCCGCGGACCGGCCGCCCGCTCATGGAGCGCACGGTCATCATCGCCAATACTTCCAACATGCCCGTGGCGGCGCGCGAGGCGAGCATCTACACCGCCATCACGGTGGCGGAATACTTCCGCGACCAGGGATTGCATGTCGCACTCATGGCCGATTCCACCAGCCGCTGGGCGGAAGCCTTGCGCGAGGTATCGGGCCGTCTCGGGGAACTCCCCGGCGAGGCGGGCTACCCGGCGTACTTGAGCTCGCGGCTGGCAGAATTCTACGAGCGCGCGGGCCGCTTCACCACCCTCGGGGGCGCGGAGGGCTCGGTCACCATCATCGGCGCCATCAGTCCGCCCGCCGGAGATTTTTCCGAGCCGGTCACCACGAACACGCGGCGTTGCGTGCGCGCATTCTGGGCTCTCGACCGGGAGCGGGCGCAGGCGCGTTTCTATCCCGCCATTCACCCGCTGCAGTCCTATAGCGGCGATGTGGACGCACTCGCGCGTTGGTGGCAAGCGCAGGGAAATCCCGACTGGGCATCCCAGCGCAAGCGTTTGCTCGAGCTGCTCGAGGCGCAGGTGCAACTTGAGCGCATGGCGCGCATCGTCGGTCTGGATGCCCTGCCTCCGATGCAGCAGCTCACCCTGTCCTGTGCGGACCTCGTCAACGACGCCGTGCTGCGCCAGTCGTCGTTTTCCCCCGTGGATCGCTATTGTTCGCCGCAGCGACAGACCGCCATCGTGAGTGTGCTGATGCGCTTCATTGAGCTGGCGCGCGCCGCCGTCGCCGGCGGCGTACATCCGGATCGCGTCCGGGACCTTCCGGTGCGGCGGACGCTACAGCGCATCGGCGAGGAGTACGGCGAGGACCAGATTCCGAAAATCCGTGCCCTGTGGCAGCGGATCGATTCCGAATTCGCCGCCCTGCCGCGCGAGCACGCCGATGCAGGCTGAGCTGGTGCTCGAAGATTGCGTGCAGCGCATCGAGGGGCCCCTGCTGTTCCTCGAGCGCAAGGCGGAGCTCGGCTTGAACGACCGAGTCGAGGTGTTGGGCCGCGACGGCCGCAGCCGCATGGGCCGGGTAGCCGCGGTCGACGAGCGCACCTTGATCATCGAGGTGCTGGAGTCGACTCTTGGGCTCGGCGTGCGCGATACGCGCATCCGCGTCTGGAACGAGCCGATGCTGTTCGGCGTGGGCCCGGGAATGCTGGGCCGAACGTACGACAGCATCGGACGGACCACGGACGGCGGAGCACCCATCGCCGCCGTGCGCCGCATGCGCATCGACGGTCTCGCCATCAATCCCGCGGCGCGCGATCTGCCGCGCGACTTCATCGAAACCGGCGTGACGGCGATCGATCTCATGAACAGCCTCGTCCGGGGCCAGAAATTACCGCTGTTTTCCGGCGCCGGGTTGCCGCACGATCGGCTCGCGACCGAGATCGTGCTGAAATCTCGATTGCGTGAGGCGGGAGCCTCGTTCGCCGTGGTGTTCGTGGGGATGGGCATTTCGCACGACGCCGCGCAAAGCTTCCGCGACGCCATGGCATCGAGCGGCGCGCTCGAGCACACAGCGATGTTCCTCAATCTGGCCGACGAGCCGTCCGCGCAACGCCTGCTCACGCCGCGCTATGCGCTCACCGCGGCGGAATACCTCGCCTTCGTCGAAGGTCGCCACGTCCTCGTCGTCATGACCGACATGACCAACTACTGCGAGGCGCTGCGCGAAGTGTCGGCCGCGCACGGCGAGCTGCCGAGCCGCAAGGGCTATCCGGGATACATGTATTCCGATCTTGCGAGCCTGTACGAGCGCGCGGGCTGCATCCACGGCCTGCCGGGGACCCTGACTCAGCTGCCCATTTTGACGATGCCGTCGGACGATATCAGCCATCCCATCGCCGATCTGACCGGATACATCACCGAAGGGCAGATCGTGCTCGATCGCGAGCTCGATCGGCATGGTGTCTATCCGCCGGTCCGCCTGCTGCCCAGCCTGTCGCGACTCATGAATGCCGGCACGGGCGAGGGATTCACCCATGCGGACCACCCCGCGCTGGCGAATCAGCTGTTCGCCAGCTACGCGCGCACGACGCACGTGCGCGTGCTCGCGAGCGTGATGGGCGAGGAGAGTCTTCCCGAGGTCGATCGCCGTTTTCTAGCGTTCGGGCGCGAGCTCGAGGAGCGCCTGATCAATCAGCAGGGCCGCCGCACCTTGGAGGAGAGCATGGCCATCGGCTGGGAGCTCCTGCGCGCGCTGCCGGCGGCGGAATTGACGCGACTGTCCGAGGAGCAGATTTCCCACCATCTGGGCGTGCTGGCCCATGCCTGAGCCGGGACGCCGGGTTGCAGCCACTCGCATCGCGCTGCTCGAGCTCAAGGATGAGCAGCGGCTCGTGCAGGAAGGCTATTCGCTGCTCGACGAGAAGCGAATAGTGCTCGCGCACGAGATCCAGCGGCAGCTCAGGCGACTCGCGGCATTGCGGCCGGAGTGGGCGGCGCTGGCAAGCGACGCGCGCTCACGCACCCTGGCTGCGTTGGGACGGCACGGGCTCGATGAGCTTTCGGTGTACCCGCCGCTGTCACCGGCGGCGGATCGCGTGGTCGTGCGCCGCTCGCGCCTGCTCGGGCTGGAGCTGCTCGATGCGCACCTGGAAATCTCCGCGCCGCGACCCAGTCAGGAGCAGCCGGTCAATCCGACGCCCGAGGCGCGCGCCTGCGCCAATGCGCACCGCAACTGGCTGCTTCGGGCCGTCGAGCGGGCCACTTGCGAGCTCAATCTCCGCCGCCTGGTGGCGGACTACGTGCGCACCGAGCGCCGGGCCAAGGCAATCGAGAATGTTCTGATGCCGGAGATAGAATCGAGTCTCAAGCTCATCGAGGAACAGCTCGAGGCCATCGATCAGGAGGAAATCGCGCGGTTGCGACGACCGCCGAGCCCTGAATCGTTCAGCCCTTGATGCCTTTCGGAGCCCCCCTGGTGAATCTCTGATGAGGCGCGTGTCCAAAGGTCACGCGCTGGAAGGATAATGTCGGTCGCTGCGCTGGGATATCGTGTCTTGCCCCAGTTTGACGCGAGAGGCCGCAATCAACTCGGCCCTTCGGCAAGCACGGATTGGCATGTGCGCGGATTTCGCCAAATACTGCGTGCTCGATGGGTTGGTTTCGGGTCATCGCAACGGCGCAGCACGTGCGGACTACCGATTTTCGTGAGACCTCAGATGAACGATGTCAATTTTTCAAATCAACGTGTTCGGATGGTCGAGCGCCATATCTCGCATCGTGGCATTCGGTCCGAGCCGGTGCTTGCGGCCATGCGCAGCGTGCCCCGGGAGGAATTCCTGCCGGCGGAACAGCGCGAATTCGCGTACGAGGACACGCCTCTTCCCATCGCGGAAGGGCAAACGATCTCGCAGCCGTACATCGTTGCGATGATGACCGATGCTTTGGAGCTCGAGGGCGGCGAGAAGGTGCTCGAGATCGGCACGGGCTCTGGTTACGCCGCAGCGGTGCTGTCGCAGATCGCCAAGGAGGTCTACACCGTCGAGCGCATCGGCCAGCTCGCGGAAAAAGCGGCGGCGACGTTGAGCGCGCTCGGATATCGGAACGTACACGTGCGCCACGCCGATGGCACGCTGGGATGGCCCGACCACGCACCCTACGATGCGATCGTCGTGGCGGCCGGTGGCCCGCAGGTCCCCGAATCGCTCAAGGCGCAGCTCAAGATCGGCGGCCGCCTGGTTATACCGGTGGGTGCGGATCGGCGCCTGCAGGAACTCGTACGCGTCACCCGTTTGAGTCAACAGGACTACAAAACGGAGGAACTCGCCGACGTGCGCTTCGTCCCACTGGTGGGGGCGGAAGGGTGGGCCGCTTCGCAGCGGCGCGCCGTCAAGCCGGTGGACGGCGCGCTGGCAGTGGCGATCTCCAAGTCGAGCGAAAAATTTTCCTCCATTGATGCGGCCCATCTCGGTCCTTTGCTCGAGAGAATCGGTGACTCACGGGTGGTCCTGCTCGGCGAAGCCTCGCACGGTACCTCGGAGTTCTATCGCATGCGCGCACGGATCACTCGTGCGTTGATCGAGAAAAAAGGCTTCTCCTTCGTCGCCATCGAGGGCGATTGGCCGGATGCGGCGCGCATCGACAACTATGTGAGGCACCGCAGCGTGCCCGCGTCCGAGTGGACGGCGTTTGCGCGGTTTCCGAGGTGGATGTGGCGAAATCGCGAAGTGCGCGAGTTCGTCGATTGGCTGCGCGAGCACAACGCGCACGCCGAGCCCGCGGTCCGCGTGGCCTTTCACGGACTCGATCTCTACAGCTTGTACAACTCGATACAGGCGATCCTGGACTATCTGCAGAGCGTCGATCCCAAGACCGCCGAGCTGGCGCGGGAGCGGTACGGATGCCTCACTCCGTGGCAGTCCGACCCGGCCGTCTACGGCCATGCGACCCTCACCGGCCAGTACCATACCTGCGAAAGGGAGGTCACCTCGATGCTGACCGATCTGTTGCGAAAGCGCGGTGCCTATTCGGAGCACGATGGGGAGCGATTCATGGACGCCGTGCAAAACGCACGTCTGGTCGCGAACGCAGAACGGTATTATCGCGTCATGTACTACGGCTCGCGCGCCTCCTGGAATTTGCGCGACACCCACATGTTCGAGACCCTGAAGAACTTGATGAGCCATCATGGCCCGCACAGCAAGGCGATCGTCTGGGCGCACAACTCGCACGTGGGGGATTCGGCGGCGACCGAAATGTCCGCGCGCGACGAATACAACATCGGCCATCTCTGTCGCGAGGAGTTCGGCAAGGGCTGCTATTCGATCGGCTTTGGAACGCACCGTGGCACGGTGGCGGCGGCATCCAATTGGGACGAGCCCATGGAAATAAAAAACGTGCGCGCCTCGCTCGCGGGAAGCTATGAGCGGCTGTGCCACGAAACCGGCGATCCGAGGTTTTTTCTGCCGCTGCGGGGGTTGTCGGCTTCATCGCCGATCGCGGGATTGATGCAGCCGAAGCTCGAGCGGGCGATCGGAGTGATCTATCGGCCCGAGACCGAGCTGCAAAGTCACTATTTCGAGGCGGTACTTCCGCACCAGTTCGACGAATACATATGGTTCGATCAGACCCGGGCGGTGACTCCGCTGCGAAGCGAGGAGCTCGGGGGTCTGCCCGATACCTACCCCTTCGGGCTTTGAGGGAGAGGCGCTAGAGCAGGGCGTCGCATCGATACCGCCCCGTCGGGAGAAGCCCCGGGTGGGTATGGCATGATGCTTCTTTCTGCGCCAACTGGTGCAATGACGAGGCAGCACATGTCGAATGCGTCGCTGGCGGATTTGCGAATCCGCGAATTGCTCGGCCAGATCAGCAGCAACAGCGTCACCCCGGGGGCGGGCGCCGCCGGGGCCCTTACGCTGGCGCTGGCGGCGGCCTGCGCATCCAAAGCGGTTTCGATCACGTTGAAGCATTCCCCTGATGACGCTCGTCTCGCCCCGGCGCTGGCGGGACTGGAGCGGATCCTCGGTTTTTCGCTGCAGGGAGCCGATGCAGATTCCCGGGCATTTGCAGATTTTTTAGCGCACAAGGACCCGGCCGGGGCCGCCGAGCTGATCAAGACAGGCGAGGCGATGGGTCATCTAATCGACGCGCTGGCGGCGATCATCGATGATTTGGAGCCGCACGTCAGATCGAGCATGACCGGCGATTTGATTGCGGCGAGGTCGCTGGCCTGCGCCGCTCGTACGATTCAGTCGACGAACGAAGCGGAAGCCAAAGAAGAGCAACTCGCCATGACCCAGCACGCCCGCTGATGCCCACTCGGATCGAGCCGCTTTCACCTTCCGCCGGTTGGGATGAGGTTCGAGGCTGGCGCAAGCTCGTGAGAAATGAGTTGCTGCGACGCAGGGCGACCTTGTCGGTCGAGGCGCTTCGAACGCTCAGCGAGCGCGCCTGTGCCCAATTGCTCCTGGCGGTGGACCTGGAGGCCTTCCCCGTGCTCGGCTTTTGCTGGCCGATTCGCGGCGAATTCGATGTGCGAG
>Ga0182016_10005558_pt1 | contig 13544 bp, 12 predicted proteins | sample 712S2MmetaG_FD_120491 | JGI IMG/M metagenome (GOLD analysis project Ga0182016, IMG submission 120491) | Permafrost microbial communities from Stordalen Mire, Sweden - 712S2M metaG | ecosystem: Environmental > Terrestrial > Soil > Wetlands > Permafrost | place: Sweden: Stordalen | collected...
AAACGGCTCGTCTGCGGAGATTGCCGTGGTGGGTAATGACGGAATGGTGGGATTTGCTTTGATCATGGGAGGGGATACGACGCCGAGTCGAGCGGTCGTTCAAAGTTCCGGCGCCGGCTTTCGTATGAAGGCACAGTTCATGAAACACGAGTTCAATCTTGTGCCTCCCGTGATGCACCTGATGCTGCGATTTACCCAGGCATTGATCACGCAGATGGCCCAGACCGCGGTTTGCAATCGACATCACTCGTTGGATCAGCAGCTGTGTCGATGGCTCTTGCTGAGTTTAGATCGACTGCAAGGCAGTGAGCTGATCATGACCCAGGAGCTCATCGCCAACATGCTCGGCGTGCGGCGAGAGGGTGTCACAGAAGGTGCCAAAAAACTTCAACGCGCGGGGCTCATAGACTATGCGCGGGGGCACATCACCGTTCTCGATCGCGCCGGCCTGGAACGTCGCACGTGCGAATGTTACGAGGTGGTTCGAAAGGAATATAAAAGACTTCTTCCGGACGTGGTCGCGACCTGACCGTAAGCCCACGCCCAGTATAGCTTGGCCCAACTACTCTGCCGTTAAGCAGCCCCATTACCAGAAGGTCACCGACGTGCATTTGTACAGGGGCGAAGAGACGCTGGGCGACGATCCCTTCGTTACTTTCGGTTCAATTCGTCCAAAAACATCCAGGGAAAGCCGCGCTCAACTGGAGATCCACTGCCCGAGGTCCTCGACAGTTCGCAGAGATTCGCCGAACCTTACACCAAATCTGCACCAAGCTTGCTTTGTAAACCTACACCAAGCGCAGATAGGCTCGAAAAAACACTAATAAAATCAATGGTCGGGGTGACAGGATTTGAACCTGCGACTCCTACGTCCCGAACGTTTCGCGCGAACACGGTCGGCACTCAATAAGAAATGGCGGAAATGTCTGTGTGAGCGAAGTCATCTCCCTTAAACAGCAGCGGCTCGCCTGTAACCTTCGCGAGCGCATAGCTAAAGCAGTCGCCGAAATTGAGACCCGCAGAATGCCGGCCCCTGCCGTAGCGGCGCCACGCCTCACGAGCCGCATCGGCTTGGTCCGCGGTGACGGGCTCTATCGACAGACCAGCTTTCGCAATTAGCAGGTCGAGCTCGCGACCGCCGTCAGACCCAAAGCGAGATTCGATCACCAGTCCGGCCTCAACCACGGTCGCCGCGGATACCAGCCGGGTGGCATCCGATTCAAGCGCGACAGCGAGACGCGCAGATTCGGGCTCCATACTCAGCAACGCTATCAGCGCAGACGTGTCGATCACCATTGTATTGGCTAGCGGGGAAGCCCGTGCTCGTCGTAGCCGACTATCTCTTCGGCGGACCGCGTGTCTTGTACCGGGAGGCGGGCGCAGCGCCGGCCGATCTTTAATAATTCCTCGCTGAGGCGAGGTCCCCGCGGGCGCCGCACGCGCGCGAGGCGTTCACGCAAAGCTTGTACCACCGCCATCGTCAGTGTCTCGCCGGTTGCCTTGGCCACTTCGCGAGCGAGGCGATCCGCTTCTGGATCTTTAATGCTTAACGCCATATCGATGTATATATAGGAGGAAGTTTATATATACTAATCCAGACTACCTCGCGAAGCAACGACACTTTGGAGCGCTGCCGTGCCGCGACGCGCTTCTCGGACACAGCGTTCCGCTCACGCACAGTTAATCCCAACCAAGTGAGACACACAGTCGCTCTCAATCGTCGTTGCGGCGATGCACCAATCATGAATCAATGGTCGGGGTGAGGGCAATATTGGTTGCGTCGCCCGGGTCGCATAACGGACGGCGTATCACAGCCGGCACGATCGCTCAGTCACGTCCGCGACTTCCGGGTTAGAAATGCAGGCAAGTCGTTTCGTTGAGGCCCCAGTGATAGGTCTCGCCTGCCACACGTTTCATGCCAGGTCTTGCAGATTTTGACCGCCTCGCTGAGAGAATGCACCGTGGTTTCGGCATTTGCGTCATCGTTGTCCGACGCCGACAGGGTGGTCACTCCGCGACAAAATACTCGGATGAGGTTGGCGTTTGGCAGCAGCTCATGAATTGGCCGGCTGAGCGAGTCGACGTGCTCGCGCTCGCGGCTGGAAAAGGCGCTCACCAGAAAGACGATGGCAACGCCGGCGGGATCAGCACCCGGCGGCAGTCCGGCATCCAATTCCGATGGTGAGAAATTGCGCGCATCCATTCTCTCGCCGCGCAGCAGCCGCACAAGCAGCTCGCTGGCAAGATCGTCGGCTGCCGAGCCCAAGGCCATACAGATGACGATAGAGCCCCGCGGAACGCCGATCGGGCCCTGCCATTTGCCCGTCAGCTGCTCGCGCTGCTGACGGAGCCACCGCCCGGCGCTCACCGCCTCGAGCACCGTGCCTCGATTTCGGCGTAGCGGTAAGTCGCGGCAGCTGCCGCTGAGGGCCACGGCGACATCGATGATGACCCGGCGAATTTTCAGTTGCTGCTCCGCCGTTGCTGCGCCGGCCTCCGTATCCAGCCGCACCAAATGCAATGCCGGAATCATGACGTGATCGCAGTAGGCGCCGAGCGATTCGCTGCGCAGAAATGCGCGTGCATCCGCGATGATCTCGTGGGGATCTCCGGACAAGGCCCGTTGGTAAAATCTTTGCGGGAGGGTCAGCGCCGGCGCGTTGCCGAGCAGCAGTTCGAGGGCGCCGAGGCCCTTGAGGTGGCGCCCCGCGACCAGCAGACACACGGTCAAGGGCGTGGACAGGATCAGCCCGACTGCACCCCATAGCCAACCCCAGAATATCGCTGCCACGACGACCGAGAGCGGCGACAACCCCGTGGCGTAACCATAAAGATGGGGTTCCACCAGTTGCCCCACCACGATATCGAGCAAGATGAACACCCCCAGGGTGCCGACTGCAAGCGACCATCCCGGATCGACGGCCAGAGCAAGGAGGGCGGCAAAGACTGCCGCCATACCCACACCGAGGTAGGGTACGAAGCGCATCACTGCTGCGAGTAGTCCACAGAGAAACGCCTGCGGCAGGCGCAAGATGCCGAGGCTCATCCAGATGGCCACGCCGAAGGCGACGTTGACCAGGAGCTGCGAGGCAAACAACCTCGAGAGCCGCTCGCCGGCGTCATTGAGGGCAATCGTTGCCGAGCGTATGTCGGTCGCGCCGGCAATGCGGACGAAGCGATCGCGCAGGGACGGGTGATCGAGCAACACGAAGATAAGGATGAGAAGCACGATGCCCGCGCACTGAACCGGATGCCAGAGGATTTCCAAAGGCGCCGCACCGGACATCGCTGCGGGCACGGAGTGCTCGACATCACCGGTCTGGACGGGGAGCGCCGGCACGGGCATGCCGATCCCGGTCAGGCGACTCGTTTCATCGGTGAGCCGCAGCAACGGGTTGGTGGTCACGTCCTCGAGGGTTTTGAGCTTGCGCTGAACGTTCAATTCGTATTGAGGAAGGCTTGCGGCGATGTGCAGTATTTGCGTGCCAATCGCCGCCGCAACGCCCAGACATGCAAAGCCCATGGCCGAAACCGCCACGAGGACCGAGAAGGTTCGGCCGACCCGCAGCCGACGCAATGCCCGTACCAGCGGCGCCACCAACAGGCTCAGCAGGATGGCGAGCGCGAGCGGCATCAGCACCGAGCGTCCGAGGTACAAGAGTGCCAGGACAATTCCCGTGGTGAGGGTACGGCCGGTGGGGTTCCGCAGCCATTCGGGCGCTTCGTTACGTGACGGCACGGTGTGGCTCTCAGTGTCCGACCGAGGCTGGATCGACCGCGCGAACCGCCTTGGGCGCGAGCACGATGGCGATCGATGCGGCGACGAAAACGATGGCGATGACCATCATCAAACCGTTGGTCGCGAGCAGCAGGCTCTGACTGGTCACGAGGTTGTTGAACATCTCGCGGACCAACTGTCCGTTCGTTCCCGGGGGAAGCGAGGCGGCTAACTGACCCGTCGGATCCACCACGGCAGCGAGCTTGGCGTGCGCAATGATGGTGCGGTTCTGCCAGGAGGTCGTCACGAGTGAGGTGGCGATGGCACCGGAAATCGTGCGCACGAAGTTCATGAGGCCCGCCGCCGAGGCGGTCTCATCCTCCCTCACCGAGCCCATGGCGAGTCCGGTGAGCGGCACGTAGTATAGCGGCATGCCGACCCCCATGAAAAAGAGCGGAATGACGATCACCCAATAGCTCATGTCGGAGGTCGCATAGGCCCGCCAGAAGGTATCGAGGCCGAGCCAGGCGCAGCCGATGAAGATGAGGATGCGGGGATCGATCCGGTTGGCGAGCTTTGCAGCGATCGGCGAAAAGACGACCGACAGCACGCCGCCCCACGCCACCACGAGTCCCGCCCAGGTGGTGGTGTAGCCCATGTTGTACGCCAGCCACTGCGGCGTCAGCACGTTGATGCCGAAGAAGGCGCCGAACGCCAGAGCAAGCACCAACATGCAGGAGGAGAAGCCGCGATGCCGGAAAACGCGCAGGTCCACGATCGGGTACTCCTCGGTCAGCTCCCAGATCAGGAAGGAAAGAAACCCGATTACGGCAACGATGGCGAGCACGCGGATTTCGGTCGATGAGAACCAGTCAAGATCCTTGCCCTCATCGAGCATGATCTGCAACGCCGCCACCCAGACGATCAGGAGCAGCATGCCCATCCTGTCGACCGGCTTCACGACCGGCGCTTCGTGATAGCGCTTGAGCAGGAACCAGGCGAGGACACCGAAGAGCAGCGCCATGGGGACGTTGATCAGAAACACCCAGGACCAGGAGTACTGGTCGCACAGCCACCCGCCGAGCACCGGGCCGACCACGGGCGCGAGCAAGGTCGTCATGGCCCACAGGCCCATCGCCTGCATCGATTGGTGCTTCGGAAAAATCCGCAGCAAGAGAGTCTGTGAGAGCGCCATGAGCGGACCCCCCGCCATCCCCTGCAGCACCCGCATTCCAAGCAGCATCGGGAGCGAGGTGGACAAGCCGCAGAGAAAGGAGCAGAGGCCGAACAGCACCACGGCGATGCAGAAGAGCCGCACGGCGCCAAACCGACCGGACAGCCAGCCTGTGAGCGGCACCGTGATCGCCTCGGCGACGGCGTACGAGGTGATGACCCAGGTGCCCTGGCTGGAGCCTGCGCCCAAGGCGCCGGCGATGTTTGGCACGGTGACGTTGGCGATCGTCATGTTGAGCACCGCGACGAAGTTCGACAGTGCGAGGACGATGCCGGCCGTCCAGAGCATCCCACCCTCGAGGGAGGGCGGGCTCTTGGAGTCGATGGCGGGGAATGTCATGGCGGGTTCCTCGAGGGTTGCTTCAAGATCAGGAGTGGCTGCCGAGGTCGACCCTGGCATCCATCGAGAGCCCCACACGCAGCGGATGAGCGGCGAGCTCATCGGGATTCAAGCGGATGCGCACCGGCAGGCGCTGCACAACCTTGATCCAGTTGCCGGTTGCGTTCTGCGCCGGTATCAGCGCAAAGGCGGCGCCGGTACCGCCATCGAATCCTTCGACCACGCCGTGATACACCACCTTGCCTCGATAGAGGTCGCACTCGAGCTCGACGCGCTGCCCGGTGCGCACCTTGGCGAGCTGCACTTCCTTGAAGTTCGCGTTGACATACATCTGATCGACCGGCACGACGGACAGGAGCGGCGTGGAGGGCTGCACGCGCTGGCCGAGCTGCACCTGCCGGCGCGCGACCACGCCGTCCACGGGTGCGCGGATGACGGTGCGGCCCAGGTCGACCTCAGCCTTGTCGGCGCGCGCGCGGGCGAGGGCGACCTGTGCCCGGGCCGCATCGAGTGCGGCCTTGGCATCGCTCGCACGGTTCTTGGCCTGGGTGAGCTCGTCACCGGACACGGAGCCTGAGACGACGAGAGCTTCACGGCGTTTGAGGTCGATACCCGTGCGCTCGACGTCCGAGACGGCAGCGACCGCCTGAGCCTGGGCGCGGGCAAGATCTGCCTGCGCCTGGCGTAGTGCCAGTTTTGCGTCCGTGTCGTCGATCATGACGAGGATGTCGCCGCGCCTCACGTTCTGGCTGTCGACCACGTTCACCTGCATGACGGACCCTTCGATCTCGGAGGCCACTTGTGCCACCTCGGCGGCGGTGTAGGCATCGTCGGTGCTCACATAGTGGGAACCGACGAGCCTCCAATACTCGAAGCCGCCGCCGCCGGCAGCAGCCACGGCCATGCCGAGGAGTGAGAACAGCAGGGCGCGCCGCTTGGTGCGGGGTTTGACGACTGGCGTGTGGGCGGTCGATTCGGGAACGGTTGATGCTTGCATATCCATGACGGTCTCCTAGAAAAGGTGTTATTCAGGCTGGGGGGTTATGGGTCGCGGCGCCGGGGCTCTTGGGCGCAAAGCCGCCGCCGAGAGCCCGCACCAGCGATACGTCGAGAATCAGCGCCCGGTTCTCGAGCTCCGCCTCGGAGCGGCGCGCTGAAATCAGCAAATCCTCCGCCGACAAGACGTCGAGATAGGTCGCGAGCGCTCCCTCATATCGAGCGGTCACGATCTGGTGCGCTTCGGCCGCAGCGGCGACGGCCGCCCGAGCGGCAACAAGCTCCTCATCGAGCGACTTGCGGCTCGTGACCGCGTCGGCGACCTCGCGCAGCGCCGTCGAGAGCGTCCCGTTGTAGGTCGCGACGGCGGCGTCGTACTCCGCGCGAGCGCCCTTGAGCTGTCCCTGAAGGCGGCTCGTGTTGAAAATCGGCAGTGAGATTGCAGGGCCTGCAGCACCCGACTGCGAGGCCGATTTGAACAGATTGTCGATGCCGACCGACTGGAAGCCCGCGACGGCGAGGAGGTTCACGCGGGGGTAGAACCCCGCCTTGCGCTGATCGATGCGATGCGCGGCGGCTTCGGTGCGCAGGCGCGCGGCGACGATATCGGGCCGACGCCCGAGAAGCTCGAGGGACAGGTTCGGCGGTAATCCCGAGGAACCCGCCCACGCGACCGTCGGACGGGTGATCGTAAGGCCCCGATCGGGACCTGCGCCGAGGAGCGCGGCAATGGCGTTCCTTTCGAGACCGATGCGCTCGTCGATCGCCAAAAGATCACCCTTGGCGGCCGCCTGCCGCGCCTCGACCTGCCGTACGCTCGAAAGGGTCTCGAGCCCGTACTGGTGGCGCTGGCGAAACAGGGCGACCGTCTGCAGGCGCAGGGTGAGGGTGTCGGCGGCCGTGTCTCGCAGCGTATAGAGATGCAGAAGATCCGCGTAGGCGGACGCCACCGAGGTCGAAAGGATGAGCCGCGTCTCCCCGATCTCGACCTCGGCGGCGCGCTCTTCCGAGACGGCGGCTGCCAGAGCCGCGCGGTTCTTGCCCCAGAAGTCGATTTCGTAGGACATGTTGAGGGTTGCCACGCCATAGCCGTTCCAGCCCTGAGGGAGCGCCTGGCGCGGAACGAGGAAGTCGTAGCTCTGTTTGGCCTCGGCGAGCTGGGCGGACGCCGTGACTTCCGGCAGCCTCGTCGCGTCTGCGCCCTGAACCTCGGCAGCCGCGGCTTCGAGGCGCGCCCGGGCGATGTCGAGGTTGGGCGCGTTGTGCAGTGCCTCATCAATGAGCGCATCGAGCTGCGGATCGCCGTAGGCATGCCACCACTCATCACCCGGCCAAGCGGCGAGGGGGGCGGCGAATGAGTTGGAGCTCCCGAGCTCGTCGATTTTCCTCAGGGCAGGCGGCCGATCGAGCCGGGGAATCGGCGCGCAGCCGCTCGCCAAGGCGAGGTTGACGGCGAGCAACAGGGTGAGGCCGAGCCGGTGCCTCCCGAGAACGTGGCTCTTGATTGCTTTCATGGATCAGATCTCCTATACATGTACTGTACGGTACAGTTTATTGACTTCCGACGGCTTGTCAACAAAAATGTACTGCACGGTACAGTTACGGATAGGAAGCGACCCGATGATGAGCAAAAACGACGGCAAGCGACAGGCAATTCTCGAGAGGGCCTACCAACTCTTCCGGGTGCAGGGGTTCGATGGAACCTCCATGACAGACATCACCGCTCGAGTCGGCGGCTCCAAATCCACGCTCTACAGCCACTTCCCCTCGAAGGAGGGGCTCTTCGTCGAATGCATGATGGCCGCTCTGGAGAACTACATGTCGGACACGCTGAAGCATCTCGATGCGACTGAAGCCGATCCGGAGCTCGCGCTGCGTAACTTTGGCGCGAGCGTGCTCGCCTTCATCTGCTCCTCAGAGCAGGTGGAGGTGCGTCGCTTGATGATCGCGGAGGCGGCACGGTCGCGCACCGGGAAGCTATTCTTCGATAAAATCACCGCGTTGCGGTCGCAAGTCTCTTCGTTCCTCTCCAGATGCATGGCGTCCGGAATGCTACGCCGAGACGACCCCGATCTTGCCGCCGATCAATTCGGCGCGCTGCTCGAGGCTGAAATGCTTGAACCGTTGCTTCTGCACGTGCGAGAGGGAGCGCCGGATGAGGAGGAGATAGCGCGGGCGGCCCGACGCGCGGTGGCCGCCTTCTTGAGGGCCTACGCGCCAGCGCGCTAAACTGAACCCACGGGTTCTGTTAATGTCCCACCTGTTATGAAGACCAAAACTGCGTCGAAGCGCCAAGCGATCATCAAAGCCGCCGCCGAAGTGTTTCGAGAGGTCGGGTTCGAGCGTGCGTCCATGTCGGACATCCGTGAGCGGATTGGCGGCTCCAAGGCGACGCTGTACAACTATTTTCCATCGAAGGAGAAGCTGTTCTTCGAGGTCATGCACCAGGCCAAGGAAGGCGAATTGCAAGCGATTGCGGGCGAGCTCAACACAGAGGCGGATGACTTGAAGCGCGAGCTGGTCCGTTTCGGGCAGAAATTCATGACCGTGCTGTATTCAGCGGACGCGATTGCAGTGAGACGACTGGCGATCGCCGAATCGCGACACTCCGACATCGGCAAACTGTCCTTCGAGCAGGCGACCGTCCCCATCGAGAAGCAGGTGGCTGAATTCTTGAGAAAGGTCATGAAGCGCGGGGCGCTGCGACTGGCCGACCCAAAGATCGCCGCCATTCACTTTCTCAGTTTGCTCGAATCGGAACTGCTGCAGCGAGTCCTCCTCGGCGTGATTGACACTGTGAAGCCCGAGGCTCTCAGCGGTTGCGTCCGGCGGGCGGTGGATGTGTTCCTCTGCGGGTACGAGCGGCGTTAGTCTCGCGACCCGTTATGACGGGATTCATGCTGGATACCGACATTTCTAGCTATATAATCAGGCGGCGACCTGCGACGCTGGTTGAGAAGTTGGAAGAACATTCCGAGACGCTCAATGTGTCGGTGATCACCGCCGCGGAGTTGCGTTTTGGCGCGGAGAAGGTGGGTCGCCCTCAACTCGCTGAATTGGTCGAAGCGTACTTGGAGCGACTGGCGATTCTGGATTGGACCGACGAAGTCACGCCGCACTAGGCACGGATCCGCTCAGAGTTGGGAGCATTCCGGCAAACCGATCGGGAACGTGGACACTTTCTCACAGGAAAGAAAAATGTTTTTAATGGGTCGGGGTGACAGGATTGAATCGGCGACTCCTACGTCCCGATGGTGCGGGACTCAGCCCAGTTCGAGCGCCGCTTCTTATCAATGACTGTGTTATATTACTAGTTATTGAGACGGTAACGGATCGACTTATATGGCTAGCAAGCGTAGCGCGGCTCACGAAAGTGTGCGGGTTTATCGGGCGAAGATGAAGCAACAGGGGTTTCGGCAAATCAGCATTTGGGTTCCGGACACCAAGTCGGTGAAGTTTCGCAAGGAATGCCGGCGTCAATCGCGGCTAGCGAGTGCGGCCGATCAATCGGCGCAGTTGGGCAATTTGCTCAACATTGCCGCGGGTTCCGTGGAAGGCTGGACTTGAAGCGCGGCGACATCGTGACGATAGCGGCGCCGGGGGATTACGGGAAGCCTCGACCGGCGTTAATCATCCAGGCAGATGTCTTCAACGATATTCACGCCAGTATTACGGTCGTGCCGCTGACCAGTACGATTATCGATGCACCGCTGTTGCGCATCACTCTCGATCCGAGCCGGCAAAATGGTCTGAGTCGGGTGTCGCAGATTATGGTCGATAAGGTGCTGACGTTGCCCCGCGGAAAAGTCGGCAAGCGGGTGGGCCGTCTAGGAAATACCCTGATGATTCGAGTCGCACGCGCCCTCTCCGTTTGGCTGGGGATGTCATAGACCCAGCGTCGAGGGGGAAGATGGCGGTGTTGTGCGGAGAGTTCACGAAGCTCGAGGTGATCGAAGTCGCATGGCCTCGAGGACCACGTACACCCACGGCGTGAGGTCGAGCCACATCTCTGCTCCCTCCTTTCACGGCTCGATCTCCTCGACTCGTACACCGCTCATTGCGAGTAGGAAGGGCGTGGTTTCACGGCTTGCCTGGATTTAAGCCAGCGGTGCACTGACGGCCGATACCACCGCCTGAGTTGCACGCCTCTAATCGCGTTCCGAAACCGGAGCTAAAAGTTCATCCTCACACCCCCATACACACTCGCGGGGGTTCCCGGGCTCGCGGTGCGCGGATCACTGACGCCCCCAGGAACATTGGGCCACGGCACATCGCCCACGGGTCCGAATGAGCCGTAGGTGTAATAGCGCTTGTTGAACGCGTTGTTGAGAACGGCAAACAGCGTCACCGTCTCATTGGGTCGATATGACGCGTTGAAATCGACCACGGTGTATCCACCGATAGGTTGTGTGAGGTTGGCTTCATCGCCGAAACGGTAACTGTTGCCTTGCGTGAGGACCGATGCGCCCAAGCCGACTCGCTGCCCTAACGAATACTCGGCAACCAGGTTGACGCGTTGCCGCGGGATGCCGGGGATACGGTCACCGGGCAGTACTTTTTCATTGCCGTTAGCATCCGCCGCCGGGCTAGAGGTGTTGAGCAGCAGCGGCGTTTCGAATGATGCCTGCGTCAGAGAGTAGCCCAAGATCAAGTGAAGCTTCTCCTCATCGTAGCGCAGATCGGCTTCGATGCCGCGCCGCAGGGTTCGACCCGCATTGGTGTAGAACGCCAAATTGGGGTTGTAAAACGTGGTTTCGTAGATGATGTCGTTGCTGTCTTGCGTATGATAAAAATCGATGTTCCAACTCAATAGCGGCCGCGTCGCATCGCCGAGGTGACCTCGGACACCACCCTCATACGTGTGCGCGACGACCTGATCGAGGTTCGGGTCGCCGACGAAAAAATTCAGCAAACTGCAGGGGTTGGCCGCGCTCGCGCATGATAGCTCCTGCGGAGTCGGAGCCCGATTGGTTTGTGAATAATTGGCGTAGAATTGCAGGGCTGCATCGACACGGTACACGATTCCCGCGTTTGGATTGAACCGAGCGTAGGTGTGATCGCCGTTTACGGGGCCGCCCAACAGGTCGGAGAGCGAGATGTGCGCGTCGTTATAGCGACCGGAGAGTGTCAAATCGAGCGGTGGCGCCGGCGTCAAGGTATCCGTGAGGAATACCCCAGAGAAGCGCGTATCACTTTTAACGCGAACCGGATTGACGCCCTCGCTCGGCTGATCTTGGATGACTCCCGGATAAAGAAATTCCCGAGAATACGGGTCAAAGCCACCGATCTCCTGGACGCCGGCAAAAATACTGCGCGAACCATCGAAGCTCGCACCGATGACCAAACGGTTGACAAGATTCGCCAGAGGTGCGGTTTCGGTGACCTGCATAGACCCTCCGTACGCGTGGCTATTCAACTGCTGCACGCTCAACCCCGAGTAAGTTGCCCCGTTCAAGAAGTCCGTCACCGGGGTACCGTTGATGCCGGTTACCACTGTTCCGTCGTCGTTACAGAGCAAACCGGTACCATTGCCGCACGGCGCCACCTCCTCTGTGATGCCGTTGGGGACGATTTGGTTGAACGTATTGAAGTAAGCAACGCCTTGCACGGAAGTCGATTCAGCAAGCGCAACAGACCCGTTCAAGTTGAGGTTGAAGTAGTTGTTGTCGACGATATTGGGTGCAGTAAAAATGTTGGAGATGTCTGCATTCAACGCTTGTTCCGGCGTAGCGCCGGGATTACCGAGCGTATCGTGCACTGCGGTGATCCCGAGATGTACTTCGCCCGGTTCGCTACGCCAGCCTATATCGGCATACAGGCGATACAGGTCCGATTCGCTCGTCTGGCGAAACCCGCCATCGCGCGTGACGTCACCGACGACGTAGACGCCAACGTTGCCGTATCGTTGTGAGAATTCCGCAATGCCCGCTGCGCGGCCGTAGCTGCCGCCATATGCCGTAATGTTGGCTGTGGGCGTGTCGAATCCGGTTTTGAGTCGGATGCTGAGCGAGCCGCCGAGGGCGTTCAACCCGAACACCGGATTGGCGGCCTCGAGAGTTGCCGATTGAATCGCCGAGGGCGGGATTAAATCCCAATTGACCGTATCGCCAAACGCGTCATTGAAGCGTTCGCCGTTGACGAAAATCGCGATTCCCTGCGGTGTTCCGGCAACGGGCGACGCGGTGAATCCACGAAATAAAATATCCGGCTGAAACGCGTTCCCTTCCGCGTCGTTGACGGTTACCGAGGGAACGTTGTCGAGGAGTGCGCCGGTGAGACTTGGAATGCCGGTGCGATTGATGTCGCTTGCGTTCAGCACGCGGGTAGATGCGGCCACATCCTCGCGGTCGACGGTAGGCCCTGGAAGCGGCGTGACCGCCACGACGAGGACTTCCTCCAATCCTGCCTGCCCAGCGCTCGTGTCCGCGCCAAGTTGCGCCGAGGAAGCAGCGTTGGCCAGGGTGCTCCCCGAGATCCCCAACAGCAAACCGAACAACATACAGCTCCCCGGTCGGGCGCAAGGAGAAAAGGGCATGTGAGCGTCACTCTCCGAAAATTATTTCCCAATGACCTGTGGACGATCCTGAGTGCATGGTGGCAGATCAGCTGTGCATGCCGAGTTTCCCTTCGTTCACAAGCCCTTTACTCTTAAACTCAAGAGTGACAGTGAGATTAATGTTACGACTGCGGTCGTACCGCAGAACCGATTTATTTACATGTAGGAACTCGCTGCGATACTCTCGAAGCACCCAGCCACGTCTCGCAAGTCACAGATACTCGCGACGCGGATTGCGTACGACCTGCAGCCGTAGAACACGTCGACGACGGCTGGCGTCGCCGGCGTTGAAGCAGCGTACGCGATGGCCTTCGCCGGCAATTCCCTGGTGATCGACACCCCATCGTTTGAAAGCGGGTCACCTAGGGCGCTAGTCGGATCGTTTCAACCATGTGACGTAATTATTACAGTTGCAGGACGCGCGTGAGCGGCGCCGGCTTCCGCACTTTGCGGATGGCGTGTCGTTATGGGTTCATGTTAGCAGCCTATGCGAAATGGGTTGGTTTCGCGGTCGACGAGTCGCTTCGAGCAGCGTACGATTTCAGGATGCCGACCTTTCAATTGCCTGCCGATGAGTTGGAATATGTGGTACTCGCAAAGCTGTGGGAGCTCGGTACGGCGTCGGTGCGTGACGTGTATGCACAACTCGATACGCCGGAGCCCTTGGTCTACACGACGATCGCGAAAGTCATCGATAGACT
>Ga0182016_10005559_pt1 | contig 13544 bp, 7 predicted proteins | sample 712S2MmetaG_FD_120491 | JGI IMG/M metagenome (GOLD analysis project Ga0182016, IMG submission 120491) | Permafrost microbial communities from Stordalen Mire, Sweden - 712S2M metaG | ecosystem: Environmental > Terrestrial > Soil > Wetlands > Permafrost | place: Sweden: Stordalen | collected...
AGCACTTCCAGGGCCTGCTGGTTGCCGGCATATTGGTACATGTCGAACATCCCGGCCATAATCTTGTGGATGGTGTAGAACGGCGCCCACGGCAGCGTTTGTTCCACCGGAGGTGGCGGCGCGCCTGGCACTCGTGGAGCCTGCGGCACTCCGGCCAGCCGGTCCAGCCGCTCGAATAGCGAAAGGGGAAACGCGCTCAGATATCCGCCGCCCAGTTTCTGCTGGCACTTGGCCAACTCCGCCACCATTTCATCGGCCTTGGCCTTGGCCTCCTTGTCGCCCGTGGAAGCCCATAGATTCGCGCTGGCCGAGAGGAAATGTCCGGTGAAGTGGCCGCGTAATTCCGTGGCGCGCGTGCCGTCCGCCGGCCGCTCCCAGTTGCTGTTGCCTCCACCGGGGAAGCCTTCCGACGACCCCACCGGCAGCCCCGCGTTGGCGCGGAAATTGTACAGCAGACGGTCCGCCGCGAGGCGCGACATGTAGCCGCGATTCCACTCCTGCGCGTCGTGGAACATGCTGCCGGGCAGCAGGCGGACCTGCGTCATGGGGAAGGGATGCGCCTTCGCCGCCACGTCCTTGCGCGTGAATTCGATAGGCACATCGAACGGATTGGGCTGCGGCGGCCGGCCACCCCGCGGTTCCGGTTGCACCGGAGCAGCCGGCGTCTGCGCCGGAGTCTGTTGCGCCGCGAGCGCCGGCGCCATCGCCCCCGCGCCCGCCACTATAGCCGTAAAATTGCGCCGGCTCACCGGACCGATCTGTTGTTTCTTAGTCATTTCCCGATACCTATCCCTTCTCTTAGGAACTGTCAAGAACCTTGCCTAACGACGCGCATTCAGAGCCGCGACCGTAAGGGAGCGTTAGGCGCCCGATGCGCATTCAGAGCCGGGCGGAGCGTTAGTCGGCGATAGGCACTCACCTCACCCGCCACCTTTGCACGCCCGCCGAAAACGTCGCCTGGAAATTCACTTCCAATCGCAGCGCCGTCGTCGTCACCGCTTTGAAACTCACCTGATTGAACTTGTCGCGCTCCACCGCCCAGGCGCCCGCATTCTCCACCGCTTTCCACGCATCGCCGTCCTTATAAAGGATCTTCCACGAGGCCGGTACCCGCACTCCGCCCCGCCCGGTATCGTCGAACCAATAGAGGTCGCTCCCCGACACCGTAACCGGCTTCTCCCAGTGGTATTCCACCCACCCGCCGGTCACACCGCCGGCCCCGCCCGAGGCCGTTCCCGCGGGCCACCAATCGAAATAAAACCGGCTATCGTTGGAAGCCCGCGGGTCCTCCGAATCCTCTATCGGCAGCGGACTCTTCGACCCGCTGGCAGTGACACTCGCCGACGTGGTCAGCGTGGGGAACGGAGCCGGCGTCACGCCCGCTTCCGAATTCGGCAGCCACACGGTCATCTCTCCGCTGCCGCGATTGGCCCAGGCATAATACGGAATCGCCGTAAATTCCTGCTCCTTTTTCACCACTCCGCCCTGCTCGTCTTTCGAATACGCCACCGCCCGGCCCTTCACCACTTCCACGCCCTTCAACAGGTCCGCCTTCCACTCCGCGGTCAGCGGCACGCTATCCGGCAGCACCAGATTGCGCACCTTCCTGCCGGGATTGTCCACCCATTCGGCGGTATAAACGATGGGCCCGCGCTCAATCGCCACGCGCCCCTGGTCGGCCGCCACCTCCGTGTTGGCCAGCACGCGCCGCACCGGCATGGGCAGATTCAATTCGATGGTGTCGCCCTTCTTCCAGGTGCGCGTCAGGTCGACGTAGCCCTTATCGAGCGTCACCGGAACGGCTTTCCCATCCACCTTCAAGGTAGCCGTCTGCGTCGACTTTTCAGCATAGCGATACAGGTCGCTCGCCACCGGCTCATTGCGCGCCCAGCCGGGGATGCGCACGTGGATGGTCAGCGCGGCGGCCTGGTCGGGCGATACCGTCATCTTCACCGCGCCGTCCCACGGGTAGCGCGTCTCCTGCGCGATATTCACCGTGCGGCCATTGTCCAACTTGATGCCGGCGTTCGACGCCACGTAGAGATTCACCCAAATGGCATCGTTGCGCTCGGCGTATACGTAGCCCGGCACACTCGCCATGAAGCGCGTAATATTTCCGGGACAACAGGCCACCCCGAACCACGGGTCGCGATGATGCTGGCCGCGCGATTCCAGCGGATTCGGATAGAAGAACGTAGTGCCGTCGAGCGAGACGCCGGAGATCAGCCCGTTATAAAGCGTCCGCTCCATCACATCGATATATTTCGCGTCGGCGTGCAGCAGAAACAGCCGGTGGTTCCAGAAATCGTTACCCACCGCCGCGCAGGTCTCGTTGTACGCGGTCATATTGGGAAGCTGATAATTCGGCCCGAACGCCTCGCCCGAGGCTGTCGCGCCGATCCCGCCGGTGATGTATAACTTCTTGCCGGCCACGTTGTCCCAGATCTTGTCGATGGCGTTCACATACCGCGTATCGCCGGTGAGCGCCGCCACGTCCGCCATGCCGGAGTACATGTAGGTGGCGCGCACCGCGTGGCCCACCGCTTCCGTCTGGTCCACCACCTTCACTTGAGCCTGGTTGTAGCTGAGCGCGCGCCGGGTGTCGCCGCCGCTATAGGTATCCGGACCGCGCACGTCGAGCAGGAATTTGGCCAGGTCGAGGTAGCGCTGGTCGCCGGTCGCGCGATACAGTTTCGCGAGGCCCATCTCGGTGATCTGGTGGCCCGGCCAGATGGTCTGCTTGCCCGGACCGAAAGTATTCACCAGCAGGTTGGCGGAGTGGATGGCGATATCCAGCAAGCTGCGTTTCCCCGTCGCCAGGTAGTGCGCCACCGCGGCTTCGTACAGATGGCCCAGGTCGTACAACTCGTGGCTGTCGACTTGTTCCAGCATCCAGCGCCGCGGACCGCTCCAGGCATGCGGATGCAGCGGATCGATGGTGCGCGCGGTGTACAAATAGCCGTCCGGTTCCTGCGCCGCGGCGATCTTCCCGATCAGGCCGTCAAGGTAGGCGTCCAACTTGGGATCGGGATGCACGCTCAGGGTGTAGGAAGCGCCCTCAATTACTTTGTAGACATCGCTATCGTCGAACGGATACCCCGGCGGCGTATGATTTTCGAACGGCTCGCCGCGCAGCGCTTCGGCGGCGCGAATAAAATTGTCCACGCGCCCGGTCTCCTCGTCTTTCCGAAATGCGAACGGAATGGTCACCGTGCGGTTGGTCTCAATGCGCGGCGCCCAGAAACCGTCGGTCACGTGGACGGCGGTGAAGGGCACCGGCTTCACGGGATAATCGCGCCGCGGCGCGGTCTGCGCGGACACGGGGCCGCAACCCATTGCCAGGATCAACGCGGCCAAGCATGCAATCGCTTTCATTACGGAACCATTGTAAGGCACCTCGCGCTGTTTCGTTATACAATAACCATCGCCTGGAGGTATTTCCGTAATGCTAGCGCTCTCATCGGTGGCCGCCGCCCTTTTGCTCCTCGGGGCCGTCACAATTCACGCCGCCACCAAGGTATCCGAAGCCGATTTCGGCAAGATGCCGGACGGCACACTCGTCAAAATTTTCACGCTGACCAACGAACACGGTTTGGAGGCCAGAATCTGCACCTACGGCGGCGTGGTCGTCTCGCTGAAGACGCCCGACAAAACCGGCCAGATGGCCGACATCGTTCAGGGCTTCGATTCCCTGGAAGGCTATTTGAATCCCGCCGAACCGTACTTCGGCGCACTGATTGGCCGCTATGGCAACCGCATCGGCCATGCCAAGTTCACTCTCGACGGAAAAGTTTACAATTTGCCCGCTAACGACGGCGTCAACACCCTGCACGGCGGGCCGAAGGGCTTCGACAAGGCGGTCTGGACCCCGCGCCAGTTGGCGGATGGCGGCGTGGAACTCACCTACACCAGCAAAGACGGCGAAGAAGGCTTCCCCGGCAACCTGAAAGCCACGGTGGCGTATCATTTGACCGCCGCCGATGAGCTGAAGATCGACTACTCCGCCACCACCGACAAGGACACCGTGGTGAACCTGACGAACCACTCCTATTGGAACCTGAAAGGCGCCGGCAACGGCACTATTCTGGACCACCTGTTGACCATCCACGCCTCCAAGTTCACGCCGGTGGACTCGGGCCTGATTCCCACCGGCGAACTGAAGCCGGTGGCCGGCACGCCGTTCGATTTCACCAAACCCACGGCCGTTGGCGCGCGCATCGAACAGAATGACGAGCAGCTCAAACTCGGCAAAGGCTACGACCACAACTTCATCCTGGACCGCAGCGGCGCCGGCTTGAGCCTGGCCGCGCGCGTGGAAGAGCCCGCCACGGGCCGCGTGATGGAAGTGGACACCACCGAGCCGGCCGTGCAGTTCTATACCGGCAACTTCCTGGACGGCACCCTGAAAGGCAAAGGCGGCCATGTGTATCCGCGGCGCGCGGCGCTGTGCCTGGAGACCCAGCACTATCCCGATTCCCCCAACAAGCCGGCCTTCCCGACCACGGAATTGAAGCCCGGGCAGACGTACAAGACGACGACGGTATACCGGTTTTCGGTGAAGAAATAACCTAACGCTCCCTAACGGTCCCTAACGGTCGCGGCTCGGTAACGAAGTGCCCGCGTGTTTGCAATTAGCTGGTTTCTGTCATGAAACTCAAGAAACCGCTCCCTGGCGGTCGCGGCTCGGTAACGCCGCGCCTGATTCCATGGGACCTGTTACCGAGCCGCGCGCGCCAGCAAGCGGTTCTTGCCGTTTGAAGTGAGTTTCGCGACAGAAATTAGCTCTGGAGGCAGCATGAAACTGGCGATTCGATTGGCGGCGGCCCTGCTCGCCGTGTACCCGCTGGCGGCGCAAGGTACCCTGGCCGATTATCAGCGCGGCCAGGGCCTGCAGGCTAAGGCTCGGGGCTTGGTAGTCAACACTCCAGGCGCCGTCAACTGGATCGGCAATTCCGATCGCTTCTGGTATTCCAAACCGGTAACCGGCGGCACGGAGTTTGTCCTGGTAGATGCCGCCGCCGCGACCCGGAAGCCGGCCTTCGATCATGAGAAACTGGCCTCGGCAGTCTCCACGGCAACCGGCGGCCACTATACCGCGCTGACTCTGCCGTTCGCTCCCCCTGCCGGCGGCCGCCGCGGGGCTGCCACGCCGCCTGTCACCACCGCGCCGCTGACCTTTGCCGATGACGCCGGTTCGCTCGAATTCGGCACCGGCGGCTTCCTGTACAAATGCAGCCTCGCCGACTACACCTGCACCAAAGGTGGGCCGGTTCCGCAACCCGCCGCCGGCCAGGGCCGCGGCGGCGCGCCTGCCGATGAGCCGGACGGCCCGTATGCCAGCCCCGCCATGGTGGACTCCGATTCCATCGACGGCATCGAATATTTGACGCCTTCGCCCCAGCAGGGCGGACGCGGCGCCGGCGTTACAGGCCGCGTTCAACCTCATTGCGCGGGACAGCCTCCTGGCCAGGGACGCGGAGGACGCGGCGGCGAGCCGCAAGTCTGCGCATCCTTCGACGGCAAGTGGGACGCGCTGATCGAAAACTTCAACGTCTTTCTGCGCCCCGCCGGGAAGACTGAGCCCGCTACCGCGCTCAGCTTCGATGGCTCCGAGGGCAACTATTACACCTTCCGCTCCATCGCCTGGTCGCCCGATTCGCAAAAGCTGGCGGCCTATCGCACCCGCCCCGGTTACGATCGCCAGGTCCACTACATCGAGAGCTCGCCTGCCGACCAGATTCAGCCCAAGCACTCGACCATAGCCTACCGCAAGCCCGGCGACGCGCTGGACATCGCCTGTCCCACGCTGTTCGATGTGGCTGCCAGGAAGGAAATCGAGATCGACCGCGCGCTCTTCCCCAATGCCTATTCCCTCACCGCTCCCACGTGGTGGAAGGATGGCCGCGGCTTCACCTTCGAGTACAACCAGCGCGGCCACCAGGTCTATCGCGTGATCGAAGTCGACGCCCAAACCGGCAAGGCCCGGCCGCTGATCGAAGAGACCAGCAACGCCTTCGTGGACTACCGCCCGCTGGCCGAAGGCCTCAGCGACACCGGCAAGGAATTCCGCTACGACATCCACGACGGCAAGGAAATTATCTGGGCCTCGGAGCGCGACGGTTGGGAGCATCTGTACCTGTATGACGGCGTCACCGGGAAAGTGAAAAGTCAAATCACCAAGGGCGAGTGGGTGGTCCGCTTCGTGGATCGCGTGGACGAGGAGAAGCGCCAGATCTGGTTTCAGGCCGCCGGCATGAATCCCGGCCAGGATCCCTACTTCGCGCACTACTACCGCATCGATTTCGACGGTACCGGCCTCACGAAATTGACCGACGCCGACGGCACCCACAGCGTCACCTTTTCGCCCGGCCGGCAGTTCTACGTGGACTCCTGGCAGCGCGTGGATCTGCCGCCGGTAGCGCAACTCCGCCGCACCGAAGACCGGAAGGTGGTGATGGACCTCGATAAGGGCGACGCCTCGGCGCTGCTGGCTGCCGGCTTCCGCCCGCCGGAAGTCTTTGTCGCCAAGGGCCGCGACGGGAAGACCGACATCTGGGGGACCATCGTCCGCCCGATGAATTTCGACCCCGACAAAAAGTACCCCGTGATCGAGCAGATTTACGCCGGTCCGCAGGGCTCCTTCGTGCCTAAGACGTTCAGTGCCGTGTCCGGCACGCAGGCGCTGGCCGAGCTCGGATTTATCGTGGTGCAGATCGACGGCATGGGCACCAATAACCGGTCGAAAGCCTTCCACGATGTGGCCTGGAAGAATCTGGGCGACGCGGGCTTCCCCGATCGCATCCTGTGGCATCGGGCCGTCGCAAAAAAGTACCCGTATTACGATCTGACGCGCGTGGGCATTTACGGGACCTCCGCGGGCGGGCAGAACTCCCTGGGCGGCGCATTATTCCACCCGGACTTTTACAAAGTGGTGGTGACCAACAGCGGCTGCCACGACAATCGCATGGACAAGATCTGGTGGAATGAGCAGTGGATGGGCTGGCCCATCGGGCCGGAGTACGCCGCCTCGTCGAACGTCGACAATGCGTACCGTCTGCAGGGCAAGGCGCTGATCGTCGTCGGCGAAATGGATAGCAATGTGGACCCGGCATCGTCTTTGCAGGTAGTGAATGCGCTGGTGAAGGCCAACAAGCATTTCGACATGCTGTACATCCCCGGACAGAATCACGGCGTGGGCGTGCTGGGAACGCAGCACTATCTGCAGGATTATTTCGTGCACAATCTACTGGGAGTGGAGCCGCCCGATTGGAATAAGGTATCGCTGCCCGCCGAGCTGCCGGCGACCAGTGGGAATTAGCTACGCCTGCCGCACATTACGCCGCTCGCCGGGCTTTACCGTTGTCACCCATTTGGTGAACCGCCCGGCGGTTGGAACTCCAGGAAGGTCGCGGACTTGCGGACCAAGCTCACGGTCAACCGCCATTTTTAGGGTGATTGAAGGCGAAAGCCGCGGCTGATCACCCGCGGTTCGGCATGTACACTCGAGTCTTACCTCAGGAGCCATGCCGGGCGAGCCCGCACCGGTTAGCGTTTCTGTCCAGGAGGTTATTCACGGAGGCCGAGTAGCGCAACGTCCTCCGCAGTCGCGGCGACTCGCAATTCGCTATCAACAGTAGCGAGCGGCAGACAGCGGCGGCGCGCCAGTTCCAGGTATGCCGCGTCGTAGAGAGTCAGGCGGTGGCGTGCAGCCAACTTTGCCGTGGCGCCCCATGCCTGATGGTCGGTCTCCGGATCCACCGCGATGGGAAGGAGCGCGAGATCGGCAAGTGCCGCGTCCCGAAAGCTGGAATCGGACCTGCCCTTTCGAACGCCCATTTCGAGAACGTTGGCAACCTCCAGTCGCCAGAGCGCCGGAACCCACGCCCCGGATTCTACAACTCGCGCAAAGACCACAGAGACCTCTTCCGTGGTTTCGGCGGAGTAGATCCAGGCAAGAGTGACGGAACTGTCGATAACCAAACTCAAGGCCGGCCCTGGTCGCGATCGGTCTTGAGAGCCCCCCAATCGAAACGTTCAGACGACAGGTGTTCCGCACGGGCACGAATGCGCTCCGCGGCCGCCTTCGCCCTCGCGCGATCAATACCAGTAGTGCTGGCAACCAAACGAGCGACGGGTTTGCCGTGTCTCGTGATCACGATTTCTTCACCCCGCTCTACGCGGTCCAATAGAGAGCCGAGGGTGTTCTTAGCTTGGGGCGCCGATTTCCTGCAAGTCTCCTCCTCAATCTAGCTGAAGCCAGCTTAACACAAGGCTGCTGGACTTGGGTCACCTGGCGTGTGACCAAGGGGGAATTGCGTTTTGGGTCAAAACCCAACACTATTAGGAGAGAAGCAAAAGTCCGATGCAAGGAAACCAATCCACTGTCCGCGCACCGCCGCGTCGTAGCGGACCTTATCGGCGGGTGTGACGTCGGGATCGTCATGAACGATGCCAAGCATTCGCGTCTGCGGTCCCAGCAGGCCACCCATGCCGGCCCAACTCATCAGGCGGCCCCACGTCGCGCCTACCTGTGAGTACGGGCCGACGTGGCGCAGAAACAGAATCTTGATTGACGGCAACTCTTTCACCTCGACCGGGAGAGGCTCTCCATAGTCGGGTGGATGGTACCCGGAAACATCGTCCAGGTGCGAGCCGGAAGCGGACTCGGGCGCGGGCTTATGCGCCGCGCGGTAACCGGAAGGATTTACTCCAAACATAGCTCCAAATGCCCTCGTAAACGATTCGTGCGTCTCGAAGCCTGCGGCGAGCGCGATATCGGTTATTGGACCATCGTGCTGCTTGAGCGCCACGGCGGCACGTTCCAGCCGCAGGCGGCGGATGTGCTCTTTCAGCGATTCTCCTACCAAGCCGCGAAAAACACGATGGAAATGGAACCGCGAGAAGGCGGCGATGGACGCCAGATTCTCCAGTTCCAACTCATCGTCCAGATGGCGCTGGATGTAGACGAGCGTTCGGACGATCCGCTCGTAGTAGTCCTGTTCGGTGGACGGCTTCATTGGCGCGCCAGGCGCGAGGCCCAGAACCCGAACGCCGGAAACGTGAGATAGACCAGCCCGATTTCGGAATAATACGCCCACGCCTGCATCTTCATCGGGCCGTACGCGAACATGGGGTAGTCCATCGCCAGGTTCACGGCGAGCCACAGCAGGCCCGCCAGCAGAGCTTCGCGGACCGTGACCGCGCGGCCGCGAAAGTAGAGCTGAAACAGCGCGCCTGCCGTGACCAGAACCGCGAGCGTCATCAATGTCTCAAACAGCGGCGCGTTGGATTTCTTCAGCGGGAAGAGCGGAAGAGAAAGCGCGAATGGAATGGCCCAGCTTGCGAGCCCCAGCAGCGCGGCCCGTTTCCACGTGATCATATTTTGCCTCCAATGCGAGTATAGGATTGCCCGAAACGGACTACTTGACGGATTTTGCGGATTTTCCGCCGTGCGTTACGAATAGAGTGGGCCGATTGTTTTCGCGGGGCCGGCCTGTTCCGGCAAGAGTACTCTGGCGGCTGAAGTGGCGCGCCGCCGCGGATGGCCGCATCTATCCATGGACGCCACGCGGCATTGAGGTGGCCTATCGGACGATGCTGCTGGCGGCCGGAGCGGGCGCCGTCCTGGACGCGCCCTACGGACACGCGGCAGACCGTGCCGAACTGGCGCGGGTGGCGCCCGGAGTGGAAGCCGATCGAATGCCGCGTGTCGCCGGAAGCGGCTGTGGAACGCCTGCGCGCCCGCGGGATTCCGGACCCCTCGCGTCCCGATCCTTCGGCGCGCGCCAGAACTGATCCGCCGCAGCCTTCCTAAAATGACCCAGGCGGTCTGTAGCTGAGGCCGCAGCCAGCCCGGCCAGGACGATGGTGGCACCGGCGAGATTTCCGAGGGCAGTATCGGTTACAGTGTTGGTTTCGTAATTGAGCCGGAGGTTTGCGCCCTGGAGAGGAGTAGATTCCCCTCCAGGGCAGGAGCTTCTGGGAGTCATCACCTCCCATGGGCCCTCCCGAGAATCCTACAGTTCATCCCGAAAATCAAGAGACGAGTGGATGCGGGAGTTGCGAGAGTTGGCATTGGTGACGCGGTCGAAGCGTACAACACAAGCGCTGGAGTTCCTGACTGAGTTGGGGCCGCGCGGTGAGCAAGAGAGCCGGCCCTCGGCCGCGCGCTGGCGACCTTCCACACGCCGAACGACGATCCCTCGGTCAACAAAGTATGATCAAGGAGATGGGTGAAATGACACCTCGCGAGCGCTGGAAGGCGGCTCTCGAAGGGCGCCGCCCCGACCGTCCGCCGTGCGATTACTGGGCTACCGCCGAAGTGACCGCCCGCTTACGCCGCGACCTGAATTGTCCCGACGAGCGGACTCTCTGGAAGTGTCTGGGCGTCGACAAGTGCATCCACCTGGCGCCACGCCATCCGCGGGCCGTGGAAACGGATTGGCACCTGCAATCGCTGTTCAGTATCTGGGGCATCGCGACGCGCGAAATCGGATATGGGCCGGGGGTCTACTGCGAGGTGGTGAGCGGCCCGCTCGAAGCGGCCGAAACCCCGGCCGATGTCGAGCGCTTCGCGTGGCCGGACCCCGAAGAGTGGGATCTGGGCGGCATTCGCGCGCAGGCCCTCGCCTGGAAGGATTACCCGATTCTGTGCGGCACTTACGAGCCCTTCTATCTCTATAGCCGGATGCGCGGCATGGAGCGGGCGCTCACCGATCTGCTCGACCGTCCCGCCATCGCCGAAGCGGCCCTGGCCCGCATCCACTCGATTCATGAACGCCTGTTCGAGCGCATCCTCGCGGAGGCCGGCGACCTGATCGACTTCGTGTATGTCGCCGAAGACCTCGGCACCCAGGAGTCGCTGCTGATGAGCCCCACGCTGTTCCGGCGTTTTCTCCGCCCCACTCTGCGCCGCATGATCGACCTGGCGCACGGCCACGGCGTCCATGTCTTCCACCACGACGATGGCGCGATCCGCCCGTTAATCCCCGACCTTCTGGACATCGGCATCGACGTGCTGAATCCCATCCAGTGGCGCTGCCGCGGCATGGACCGCGCCGGGCTCGCCCGCGATTTCGGCAGCCGCGTGGTCTTTCACGGTGGAGTGGACAACCAGCAAACTCTGCCGTTCGGCAGCCCGCTGGACGTTCGCCGCGAGGTGCAAGCGAATCTCGCCCTCTTTTCCGCGTGCAAGGGCTATATCGTGGCCCCCTGCCATAACATTCAGGCAAACACTCCCACCCAAAATATCCTGGCGCTCTATGAGACGGTTCGAAACGGAGGCGTGTAATGACGCGTGTCCTGTGCCTGACGGTTTTGTTGACTTCCCCGGCCTTCGCGCAAGCTCCGGTGAACCCGCGCCTGCTGGCCGGGCGCTGGCCGGCGCAGTGGATCGCGGCGCCCGGGACACCGCCCTTCGATTACGGTGTCTACCACTTCCGCAAGAGCTTCGAGTTGCCGGAAGTGCCCGGCCGGTTCCTGGTTCACGTTTCCGCCGATAACCGCTACCGGCTCTTCGTCAATGGCCGGTCCGTTGCCGCCGGGCCGCCGCAGAGCGACTTGCGCAACTGGCGGTTCAACTCGATCGATCTCGGCCCCTATCTGAGGGCCGGACGAAACGTGCTGGCCGCGGTCGTCTGGAACGGCGGAGAACACCGCCCCATGGCTCAAATCTCCCACCGCACCGGGTTCGTGCTCCAGGGGGATTCCGAGAGCGAGCAGGGGGTGAATACCGGCGCCGGCTGGAAATCGTTCCGCGATCCGGCCTACTCGCCGCTGGACTGGCGGGATATCGACCAGCGGCTGCGGTATCAATATTACGTCGCCGGATCCTTGGAGCGCGTCGACGGCGCGCGCTATCCCTGGGGCTGGGAGCAACCCGGATTCGACGATTCCGGCTGGCAGCCCGCCCAGGCGATCGACGCCGGCGCTCCCAGCGGCGTCGAAAGCCACCAGAAATGGCAGTTGACTGCCAGTCCCGTGCCCCTTTTGGCGGAGACGCCGCAACGCTTCGCGCGGGTGGCGCGCAGTGAGGGCGCCACGCCATCGGAGGCATTTCCCGGCGGCTCGGGCCCGCTTACTCTGGCTGCCCGCTCGCACGCGACTATCCTGCTCGATCAGGGTGTGCTGACCACCGGCTATCCCGTGCTGGTGACCAGCGGCGGCCGCGGGAGCCTGATTCGGACCACTTACTCCGAAGCGCTTTACGGCGATAACAGAACTAAGGGCGACCGGAGACAGACGGAGGGGAAACAAGCGGTCGGGGTGTGGGACGAATGGCTCCCCGACGGCGGTCCGAAGCGTGTTTTTCGCCCGCTATGGGTGCGTAGCTGGCGGTTCCTGGAACTGTACATCGAAACCGGTGACGAGCCCCTTTCCATCGACGATGTCCGCAGCGACTTATGCGTCTATCCGGCCGAACGGAAAGCCCGGTTCGTGTCCGGCCGTCCGGCATTAAACGATATCTGGGATGCCGGTTGGCGGACGCTCCGACTAACTGCGCAGGATGTGTTTGTAAGTGACTTATATTGGGAGCGGATCCAGTATGTGGGCGACACCAAATTGCAGTCGTTGGCCTGGCTGGCGGCCACCGGCGACGACACGCTCTACCGGCAGGCGCTGGAACAATTCGACGCTTCCCGCGCGCCCTTCGGCCTGACGCAATCGCGGTTCCCGGCGGAATTGGAGCAATACACGCCGCTCTACTCGCTGGCGTGGGTGACCATGGTGCACGATTACTGGCGCTATCGCGGCGGCGAGGAATACTTACGGCGGTTCCTGCCCGGCATCGCGCAGGTGCTGGGTTGGTTTGACGGCCAGAAGACGTCCGATGGGCTGATTCCGCCGCTGTTTCAGCTCGACTTCGTGGATTCCGATTACGGCCGCCAGTGGGACGCCATTGTGCAGAAGGAAGGGCGTCCGGGCATGGCGGTGCACAGCCTGTTTTATGTGATGGCGCTCGACGATGCCGCCGATCTGTTCGCCCGGTTCGGCCAGGACCTGGAAGCCCAGCGCTATCGCCGGCAAGCGGCAACGGTAAGGGACGCCGTACGTCGCTTATGCTGGGATGCGACCCGTCAACTGGTAGCCGATACGCCCTCGCGGAAGTTCTTCAGCCAGCAGGCGAACATACTGGCGATTCTGACTAACACCGTGCCTCGCGCCGAACAGGCCGGCTTACTCGACCGTCTGCTGGCCGACCGTTCGCTCGCCCGGGTGCAGCTCTATTTCCGTTACTATCTGGGCCGCGCGATGAGCCAGGCGGGCCTGGGCGATCACTACGTGGACAATCTCGGCCCATGGGAAAACATGATGGCCAACGGGATGACGACTTTCGGCGAACAGGATGAGAACCCTCGCTCGGAATGCCACCCGTGGAGCGCCACGCCGGTCTACGAGTTATTGACGACGGTAGCGGGGATCGAACCGGGCGAGCCGGGCTTCCGGACGGTGCGGATCGCGCCGGCGCTAGGGAGTCTGCGGCATGTGGAAGCGGCGATGCCGCACCCGTTGGGGCTGATCGAAGTGTCGTTCGATCGCGTGGG
>Ga0182016_10005563_pt1 | contig 13539 bp, 12 predicted proteins | sample 712S2MmetaG_FD_120491 | JGI IMG/M metagenome (GOLD analysis project Ga0182016, IMG submission 120491) | Permafrost microbial communities from Stordalen Mire, Sweden - 712S2M metaG | ecosystem: Environmental > Terrestrial > Soil > Wetlands > Permafrost | place: Sweden: Stordalen | collected...
GGGTTCAGGTCGACAACACGTTCGGTGAGTTTCTGGTGCATGGGATTATCTTTATTATAGTGAACGTGGCAGGCGGGGGGCTGAGCTTTGCGCGCGCGGCAGCGTCCACGCCTGCGGTGGGTCTCTAGACCCGCCCCTTTCTCCCAAGACGTTACGGTCGCACTCAGGCGCGATTCACCCGCCTGGTGCGTCCCAGCCAGTTGCGGAACATGGCCACAAAATCGCGCGCCACGGGTTCGGTGCGCAATTGCTCCAGGGTGTATTTCATCTTGCGGCTCCAGTTCGGGTATTGCCAGGTCGTGGCGGGGAGGTTCTGCTGGGCGATCTCTTTGGTCAGATCTTCCTGATTGACGGCCAGGAGTTGTGACGGCGTCAGCGCCAGGAAGCCGATCACCGCATTGTGCAACTCGCCGGTCATTTCGGGCATGCTGGCGGCCGAGGTGGGGGAATAGGCTGGCAGCAGATTGAGGCTGTGCAACAGGTCGAGCACCCGCTGCTTCTCCACGGCGCGCTCCTCCACCTGGCGGCGGTACATGGCGTCGTCGGGGAACATACCGGCGCGGCGGCGCGCTTCGATATCCTCGCCAATCCAGAAGCCCGCCAGCGTGGGCAGGTCGTGGGTGGTAGAAGAGACCAGCGCGCGCTCGGGGTACTCGTCGTAGCTCTTGAACTGGCCGTCCGCGCGCTTTTCGAAATAAAACAGGCGGTAGCTCAGGATGCCGAAGCGGTCCAGGGTTTCGCGCACGAAAGGCTCCACGGTCCCCAGGTCTTCGCCGATGACGACCACCTGATGGCGCACGCTTTCGAGCGCCAGGATGCGAAGCAGGTGCTCGTAGTTCTCGCGGACGTAGGCGCCGGCGGTGGCATCCGCGCCCCCCGGAATCCAGAAGAGGCGGAAGAATCGCATCACGTGATCGATGCGCAGAGCGCCGCCGTGACGGCAGTTCTTGCGGATGGATTCGGTGAACAGGCGGTACCCGTTTTCGCGATGCTCTTCCGAGCAGGGTGGCGGGAAGCCCCAATCCTGGCCTTTCGGGGCGAAGTCGTCGGGCGGCGATCCGACGCGGCAACCGGTGGCGAAGAACGGGCGCTGGGCCCACAGGTCGGCGCCGAATCGGTCGGTGGCCAGGGCCAGGTCGTGATACAGCCCGATGGCCAGGCCCCTTTGGCGCGCGTAGGCCTGGGCGGCGGCCAGTTGCATATCGAGCTGCCACTGCATGTAGCAATAAAACAAAACCAGCCGCCAATGTTTCTTGCGAAAGGCCTGGGTTTCGGGTGAATCCGGGTCCTGGTAGGGGGCGGGCCAATCGGGCCAGGTCCATAGATCGGGATTGCGTCCGTGCAGGTATTCGTCGAGCGCGCAATAGGTGGCGAAGCGCTCCAATAGATCGCCCTCGTCGGCCAGAAACCGGCGGAACTCGAGGGCGCGCACTGAGCCGGCCTGGTATTCATGCAGGAACTCCGCGAAGGCCAGCTTCAAGAAGCGCAGTTTCCAGGCGCTGACCTGCTCATATTCCACGTACTCGGAATCGCGCAATCGGGCGAGTTCAAGCTGAGTTTCCGGTTGCGACCAAAGGCGCTGCGCCCGCCGCGACTGCTTGAAATCGGCGATGGATTCCACATCCAAATAAAGATAATTCGGATAGAAAATGCACTCCGGCAGGTACGGGCTGGTGTTGTAAGGGCGGCGGTTGTAGATGGCGTGCAGCGGATTCAGGGCGATGAAGCTGGCGTGCGCGTCGTCCGCGATCCAGTCGACCACACCGTGCAGATCGCGCAGGTCGCCGCAGCCCCAGTTGCGCGCGGAGCGAACGCCGTAGAGCGCCAACGCGATGCCCGCGGCCTTGCCCCCGTTGGCCAGCGCGGGATGCGCGTAAGCTCGGACGGGCGCGACGATGAGGCGGGTCTCCTGCCGCAGATCGCCCAGGCTGATATGCACATCGTGATAGCCGAGCGGCAATCCGGCCGGCAGGGGGACCTCCTTGCGCACGTAGCGGCGGCCGTCCAGGTCGGCCGCGCCGCACTCCGGATAGTTGCCGAGAGCGAATTCCATCGCGTGGGCCGCGCCGGTCTCTTCGCGAATCTCGACGCGCGCGATTTCCCGGCTCAGATTCGCGGGCGCGTGCAGGGGCAGCTCGACAGCGCTGTTCTCGGTGACCACCATGCAAAAAGGGGCCAGGCGCGTCCACTCCTTGCGGTGCCGCGCCTCGATCGAGGCGCTCAGGCTTTCGGCGGTTTCGGCGCGCACCCCAAGCCCTTGCAGGATGGCCCGCTTGGTTTCATCCGAGGTGAAGTGCTTGTGGCCCCAGATATCCCAGTATTCCGGGTCGATGCGCCACAGGCGAGCGGCGAGATCGAGCAACTGCGTGTAGTTTTCCGATTGCATGTGGGATATACATCGATTTTACAGGAGTGCCGCAACTCCTCGCTGAAGACCGAGCCGCGACCGCTTTCAGCGCTGCTTCTTCTGTTCGTTCTCCGCGATCCGCGCCTTCACCAAAAGCTTCCTTCTTCTCCCGGCGGAGATGAGCTGAGGATTCCGAAGATTCCGAAGACGGGAGTTGTAGGGAACATGCAGTCGCGCGGTAAAATAAGGCCGTGCTGATCTACACGGGGCGTACGGTACATGTCGTGCCCGGCGAACATGGCGTGTGGAACGTCGTTGACCTCCAGCGGCATGGCCGGGCCTTTACCACCAGAGCCGCGGCCCTGGATTATGCGAAGCGGCTCGCTGCCGCCAACCCGCCCAGTCAGGTCGTGTTGTTCGATGCCTTCGGGCGCACGGCAACAGTTGCGCATTACCAACTGCCGCAATATCAGGTCCCCCAGGCAGGCGATCGGAACGGCAGTTCATTGTTCGAAGCTACTGTTAAGGCGCTCGTCATCGGCGGCTTAGTTACGGCCGGCATAGGCGTCCTGAGGGAACTGGCGGATCGGGTTGAACGCGATCTGAAGAAGGAGTCCGCACGATCGAGATCGGGGCATCAGCGGAAGCGTCGGTTGCAGGCGGCCTGAAGCGAGCCAACTCATGGTCGGGCGCCACCAGCGAACCCCGCGAGACCGGACCGTATTTATAAACTGCCCTTTTGATGCATCGTACCGGCAGATCTTCGACGCCATTGTCTTTACGGTCTGCCGTCTGGGCTTCGAGCCTCGTTGCGCGCTGGACGAAGATAGCGGCACGGAAGAACGCCTGGCCAAAATCCTCCACCTAATCGAGCGGTGCCAGCTTGGAATTCACGATCTCTCGTTCATGAAGATCGACCCCAGAACCCGCCTCCCCGCCACAACATGCCGTTTGAGCTAGGCTTGTTCCTTGGTTGCGAGTTCGCGGGCCGCAAAACACCGGCCAAGAATTGCCTGATCCTGGATCGGGAGCAATGGCGTTACCGAAAGTCCCTGTCGGACCTGAGCGGCAGGGATGTTAAGGCACACAAGGGAAGGCCAACGCTCGCGATAACTGCGGTGCGCGACTGGCTGGTGACCACCTCCAAAAGTACGGATGCACCCGGAGGCGCATTCATAGTCCAGCAGTATCGGCCTTTCAGAAGACAGTTGCCGGTGCTATGCAAAACCGCGAGGCGGAACGTGAGCGAACTCTCATTCTGGGACTATCGCGCCATGGTGAACGCCTGGCTAATGAACGCCTAGCAGGATGCTGAAAAAGGCTCTCACAGGCTGAAGCCTGTGCCACCAACTGCCGCTAAGTCATTGATAACCGGTGGCACAGACTTTAGTTTATTCTGTGGCCCGAATGAGCGACGTTTGCGCCTTTTCAGCATCCTGCTAGGAGAGGAATCCCCGCTCCAGCTTGACGATGGTCCCAAACGACGAAATCGAGCTGGCGTCCGGTGCTAGAATTGTTGAGGCTTGGCCCTTATCCGCCACCAGGGTTGCCAAACAGCCGCGCGAACTCCGCACCCGCCAAATGCGCAGCAAGTGGGGCAGTTGCTCCACCGAGGGTCGCGTGACCCTCAACCAGGAACTGCTGACCGCCTCCGCCGATCTCCGGCGCGAGGTCATCGTGGAGGAATTGCTGCACCTCCGCGAGCCGAACCATGGCAAGCTCTTCCGGGCGCTAAAGCGCGCGCACTTGGCGCAGTGAAGAACTCCTGTCAACCCCGCCGGCGCTATGCACGAACTTCTGCAAGCGGCTGAAACCGCCGCACGCGGATTTCCCCCCCGCTCCCGGGGTCCGCGCAATGTCGTGCGAAGCCTGCTTCCGCATGAGCATGTCCATCTTCACGCCGAAAGCTTTCTCGATCCGCAGCGCCATCTCGCCGGATAGGTCGGCCTTGCCGTTCAGCAAACTGGAGAGTGCCGGGCGCGACACCCGCAACGCTTTCGCGGCGTCCGTAACGGTCAATCCGGCGGGTTCAACGATCTCCGTCCAGATGAAACCGCCGGGGTGCGGTGGATTTCTTCATGGGAATGCTGCCTGCTCCTGCGTCAGTGGTAATCTTCCAAATCTACGTCACAGATCTCGTGCTCAGCAGTGTCAACGCGAAACGTCAAACGGCGGTTCGCGGGAACGCTCAGGTGTCGCCCATATCGTCAAGGAAGCCGAACATCTTGCGCAGCCTGTCCACGGTATCGGGTGGCACGCCCCTCGCGCTGTTTTCCGGGTAGAGCCGATTCAAGGCCCCTGTGGGTGAATTGCACCGGCCAACTGTAGCTTGTAGCTTGACACTTATCACTTGATCCTGTGGGGCACGTTGCCAACCTGCAGGCCGATTGCCGATCGGTCCCCGCCGCTAACCCAAATTATTCCAATATCTTATACCTCCACCCCCAAAATTCCACACTCCCCCAAAAACCCGGTCACAGAGCACGGCGTAGCCATGCTGTCCTCTGTGCAGCAGCAAGCCTCGATCCTGGTCTCCGTCGTCGAAGCCATCCAGAAACTCAAGAACCCGCCGCTCACCCGCGCTATCGGCTTTGTTGCCTGTAGCCCCAAGAGGAGGTAGTGTTTTCGCTCTGCCTACCAGAAATACAACACATCCGGCCGCACGTGCCCCTTGGCCTCCAGGCACGGCCCGCACTCCATCTGGTAATCCGCGCGGATCTTGCGGACCGATGCCGGGATGGTGTACTGGTCGTCCGGCTTGTGCTCGGTGGCGATCGCCAGGCGCGGCTTGAAGCGAGCAATCGTCTCGCGTGCGCCCGACAGCGCCGGGATTTCCGCGCCTTCGATATCCATCTTGATGAAATCCACGCGCGCGAGCTTCAGTTCGGCAACCAGCTTATCGATCGTAGTCAGCGGCACCAGCACGCTGGGATGGGACGAGTCCGAGTGCATCACCACGCTGTTGGCCGCGAAGTTGGTATCATCCACGTTCAGCGTGAGGGTGTCGTCCTTGTCCCATACGCCCTTTGCGTACACGATCACGCGGCCGGCCGCTGCCTCCGCGGCCAGATTGCGCCGGATGCATTCGGCGCTCGCGGGCGAGATCTCGATCGCAACCACCGTTTGCGCCCCCGCTTCCAGAGCCTGGCGCGTGAAATCGCCGTCGCTCGCGCCGCAATCCAGCACCACGTCTCCGGCGTGAATGAAATGCTCTCCCGTGCCGTAAATATGCTGCTCCATCTCCGCCAGGTTGAACGGCAGCACGTAACGGTTGCCCTTGGGGATCCAAAACTGGCCCTTGGGCGTGCTCCACAACTCCAGGCCGCTGTCTTGTTTCAGCAGGTGGCTGCCCGCCAGCATGCGGTCCTTGATGCGGATCTTCTCGTCCATGTTGGCCTGGCTCTCGACGGCGTGCGCCATCGGGCAAACCGGGCTGCGGCCGGCGACCACCAGCGCCCATAGCCGGAACGGCGGAAAAGTCAGGTAGGCCGCCACTCCAATAGCGATCAGAATAACGAAGGAAACAACGATGCGGGAAGTCTTCACACTGTGATAGTAACCCGATGACGGGTGTGGCGACGGTTACCGCGAAATGGCGAGTCCGGTCTGCAGAAGGTGCGCGCGAAAGCCCTCGTATTGGTAGAATGCCTCGTCGTAGCCGTAGTAGCGGTATTCGGACTTCCAGACCACACCTTTGTGCAAGGGCAGCGAGAGACGCACCAGCGGCTGATAAAAGGTAGTCGGCCGGCTGCCCGAGGAGATGAACAGCGATCCGCCGAAGGCCAGCCGCGGCGTGAGTTTTGCGTAACCCGGCAATACCAGGTCCACCAGCGCACTGGCGTTGTGGGCATTGTCGCGGTAGAGCGCCGTTACAGGTGTGAGAAACGCGGGATCCAGGTAGCCGATGTTGGAGCGCAAAGTCGAGCGCGTATATTCACCCAGGATGCTGACGCGCTTGGACGGGGTCCAGGAGGCCGATAGGGAGTTCTGGCGGCTCAGGAAATCGTAGTTGCTGCCGGCGGCGGGATTCTGATTGTTCAACAGCGAGAAACTGGCCTGCAAAGCCAGCGTGGAGGCGATCTGGTAGCGCGCGTGGGCGCGCATCTTCTGATAGTTGTAAAGGCTGGTGAGAAAGTAGGCGTGATCCGACGCAGCGCCCTCGAACTCTCCGTTGAACGAGAGCTTCTGGCTGGCGCGAAAGTTGATGCCGGCGATGCCCACTTGCTGGCGCAATTCGCTCGACTCCTGGCCGGGTCCCGCAATGAGCATGTTGCCGGTTTCGGCATCGCCCCAAACGTAACGGTAGCCACCGCGCAAGGTGAGCTTGTGGGTGACTTCCAGCAACACGTCGGTTTGCTCCTGGTTGTAGTTCATCGCCAGCAAGCTGGTTAGCGGCGTGAGCGTGGTCGTCGCGGCAGAAACAGGCTGCAAAATCATACCGGTGAGCAGGCCGGCGGCGGAGGTGTGCATGCGGTCCGTCATCCATGTCTGGAGGATACGCACGCGCTTCAGCGGGCGCAACTCGAAGCCCAGGCTGCCCGTGGTATGGGGTTGTTTGCCTGTGGCGAAGCCCAGCGCCTGTTCCGCGGTATAGAACAGGATGGCCTGCTCCAGCACGAGATTGCCAGTGTCGTACTGCGTATAGTTGACGTTGGTTTCGGGACGGCTGTACAGAAACTGGCCTGACACATCCATCCAGGAGAACGGGTTGGCGGTGAACAGGACCTTGCTATAAATGCTGCTTCCGCGCATGCCGTAAGCCTGCGCCAGGCTGGCTAAATCTAGCGTCTGGCCGAAGTACGGCTGAGTGTAGTTGCCGTAGTTGACCGTGGAATCGTAGGCCTGCTGATCGTCGCGCAGCGTGGTGCCGCCCTGTTCCAGCGTGGCGTGAAAGCGATTGAACTCCAGCCGGACGCCGCCGCGATAGTTGTCGGTCTTATCGAACATGGTGTCGGCGACCGGGTACGCGTTCAGTCCCGATTCGAAGGTGGTGATGCCGGTTCCTTCGCCGGAGTCGCGGCCATAGGCGAGATAAGGAACGATGCGATGGCCGGGAAACAGGTCCAACTGGAAATCGCTCATGCGTCGGCGGGCGAAGTAGGAGTCCTCGTCCAGCACGATGCCGGTGCCCACCAGGGGATCGGCGAAGGACGGCAACAGGCTGAAGTAGGCGATATCCCGGTAATCGAAGTTGAAATCGTAGATGCCCCGCTTGGAGGCGTTCAGGTGCAGGGTGTTGTAGGGATCGCCGCCCCAGTTGTTGGCGCGCACGTCCAGGCGGTCGAAGAGGCGCTTCTTCGGATCTACGATGGTAAAATCCAGGCCCAGCAATCGGGGACCCTGACCCAGATTGACCACGCTGCGATACACGTCGTTGTCGCCGCCGACGCTGGTGAAGCGGAAGCCGAAGTCTAGGGTGCCAGTGATCCAAGGCTCGGTGGAAGGGGTGGGGGAGGCGGTCGAGGCGTCGGCCGGTGCCGGGGCCGTCTGCTGCGCCGCCTGTTGCGCCAGCAGGGGAATCGTGACGAACAAAGCCAATCCGAGCCTCATCTGAGCAACTCCTGGTTCACGTAGGATCCGTGGACCTTCATGTGGCAGACGGTGCAATTCTGGAACTGCGGGCTCAGCAGGTCATGAAACGCGGGCGGGACGCCGCCCAGCGCGGTAGGATTCTTGATGGGTCCTGGCGCGGTGGGCAGGTTGGCGTGGCATTCCAGGCACAGGAAGCGCACTTCCGCGCGGGCCAGCATGCGCGGGTTGGCCGAGCCGTGCGGCTCATGGCAAGCGCCGCAGCCTTCCAGATGCACCGGCGCGTGCTCGAAGGTGAACGGACCGCGCAAATTGCCGTGGCAGCGGAAGCAGCCCGGTTCGTTGGCGGTGTAGGACTGCGCGGAGGCAGGGAAGATGCTGCCATGCGGGTTGTGGCAATCCACGCAGGACATGGCGCCTTCGGGAAGGCGGTGTTTGTAAGGCCGCTGGAACTCGGCCCAAACCGCCGTATGGCAACTTGCGCACAGCTCGTTGACCGCCGCCATTTTTCGGGGGACGAGCCCGTTGGGGCCGTTGCGGTGGATGGAGTGGCAGGCGGTACAACTCACCTCGTTCTTGGCATGGCTGCTTTGGATGCGTCCGATGTGGGTGGGCTGATTCAGATGGCACTTCAAGCAGTCGCGATCGGCCTCAGCGGGCGGCAAGTGGGACGGGTTAACGATATCCGCTTTGTCGCCCGATGCGGCGTGCTTCCCGCCCGGACCGTGGCAGGACTCGCAGGCCTTGGTTGCCCAGCCGCGGCGTTTCTGGGTATCCACCAGCTTGTGCGGGCTCTTCTGGAAGGCCGCGTAGATATCTTCGTGGCAAGGCTGGCAGGTTTCTGAGCCAACGTAAGCCGGAGCGGCGACCGGCGCGGCGGCCGGAGCAGGCGCTGGCGCGGCGGGGGTGGGGGTCTGAGCCCCCGCCGGCCAGCAAAGCAGGATTAGCGCCGCAACACGGTTACTGAGCATGCACGGCGTCAACCCCGAACTGCGCGCCCGCGGCATGGCATACGTCACAACTCTCGCCCAACACATCGGTATTCGCCAGGAAGTGGGCCGATTCGCCCTTTGAAACGTGGCATCCGCTGCAAGCCGACGAAGCGGGCTGCACCGGGTTTCCGGTTGCTCCCTGAATCCAGCCCTGGGGATCTTGCACCGCGTTCAGTCCGATTGGCAGGTTCTGCTCGCTGCCATTGGTGTGGCAGATCGCGCAGTCTTGCATATAGGTGGCATCTCCCGCCGGACTCATAACCGGGAAGAGGGTGCCGGAGAAGTTGTTAGTGCTTCCACCATGGCCCACCACTATATAGGGATACTCGGGCGGTCCGCCTGGGTTGGTCGCGGCATTCACGCCATCGTGGAGGCGGTGAACCAGCAAATTGAAATTAATGCCCTGAGCCGGCTGGGTCTGGTACGCGGTCACCGTGGCGGTGGCGCGCGTGCTGGCATCCGTGTTCGACGGATTGTGGCACATCACACAGTATTCTGTGTTATTGCGCAAGCTGCCGTGCAGCGAAAGCGAGACGTGGCAGGCATTGCAGTTGCTTTCCACGACCACGGTGCGGCGCGGCGCAACGGGCGAACCATCCACGGAGAAGTTCATCACCGGATTCGGGTTGGCGCCTTCCGTGACGCTCTGCGACGAAGTGGTGCCGGGATACACGGTCACCGTTATGCGCGCCTCCCCGCCGATGGTATACGTTCCGGTGGCGGTTGCCGGAATGGCGTGCGTGAAAGTGTACGTGCAAGCGCCGCTAGCGGTACAGGGCGCAGCCGAAGCGCTTTCCGTCACATAACCCGGAGTGCTGCTGGTGCCGCTGCCAAAGCTTGTGTAGCCGTAGTCGGTGGTAGGACCGGCGATAGTGAATTCCAGTGTAGTGGCCTGCGACAAGGGGATATTGTTGCCATTGTCGTCCTGCAAGGTGAAGGTGACCGTGGGGGTTTGCCCCGCAGCGTAATTGGTCAGGTTGGTGATGGCGAGTTGGAGGCCACTGATCTGGGTATCCGGGTTCTGGGGGTACAAAGCCTTGGTGTCGGTAGGCACCACATGCGCGCCCATAATGGAAGCATCGAAAACATCTTCATCTTGGGGGACGTGGCAGGTGGCACACTGGGTATCGTCCGCCTGGAATCCGCCGGGATGGTTGGCGCCTGTGGCGAAGTTGACGTCGTCATGGCAGGCGCCGCAGGCGGCCCGCGTGGGCTCCGTCAGGAATACCTTCGCCTGCGCGGCGCCGGTGGTTTGATCGTGGCAAACCTCGCAACGGCGGGGATCGGCGGGATCGATCACCGTAGAGAAGTTATTGACGGAATTCATATAGCCGATGATTTCATAGGGAGCCGGCGGAACCTTTGTGGTACCGGACGTGTACCCGAGGACGCTGGGCAACTGCGATCCCATGTGGAGCTTATGCGCAAACACCTTGAGATCCAGCGTGTTGCCTGTGGCCGGATCCAGATTTTGCGGCTGGTGGCACATGACGCACATCGGCATGCCGCTGGCATAACCGCCATGGAATGCCAACTGGTAGTGGCATGTGTTGCAGCTCTGGGTGCGGATGACGTCGCGCGTAACGGTAACCGGCGAGCCGTTGGGGACGAAATTGAAGGTGGCGCCGGCGTAGCTCGTGCCCAAGTTGAACGCCGTTTGATCGCGGTTGCCGTCCACCGCGACCGTAGTGGTCACTGTGGGATCGAATCCCGAAGGTGCCTTAGCAATGAAGGTGTACGTGTATTGCCCCGGGCCTACCTGCACCGCGGGGGCGGTGAATACCTCGAAATCCGGGCGGATGATGGTGCCCAGCACAGCGCCGGTCGCCGACGCGGTCGTATAGGCCACATATTGTTCCTGGCCCTTTGGGATGTAGGCGGCGACGTATGCCAGCGAAATGGGGCCCGGCGTCGTTGTGCCGGACGCATCCAAAGGCAATCCTTTCGGATCCGTAAGTGTATACGTCACGCTGATGACCCCGGCGCTGCTGATGGCGGCCGAGTTGATGGTGATGTTCAGGCCGGGGTTGACGAAGTCAACCAGGACCCTATCCGCCCAGTATGCCTTGTCGTGGGGGGTATACGGCAGCTTATTCGAACCAACCAGAGCCACCGATCCGGCCACCAGCAACAACACGCAAAGGATTCGCGACATTCTTGAAACCGCGCCTGAAACCGAAGAAAATACCTGCATACTCCCTCCAATAAACGAGCGGCCTGCATGCCGCGCGCAACCGCCTGGGTGGGGAAACGGCCCACCCTGTCGGCCGTCAAGGCTGACGAACCTAGAACATATTTTACCGGACGAAAAAGAATTTACAACCCTTTAGTGTCAAAATTCTCGCCGAAATTTTCCACATTGTGTTGCAAAATACCGATTGATTATTGCAGGTGCCCGTAGGCCGACCACCGCGATCAAGCTCGCCCGCTTGCAAGTATCGGCCCAAAAACGATAACCGGCCAATTCTATAGCAGCCAGCCCTGGTGACTCTCCCTTCACGTCATATCCAAGTGCAAAACCTGCATGCGGCAATGCCAAAGTTGCCGGTTATCGCCGCCGATCCGGGCGACTCTGACCGGCAACTTGAAGTATCCGCGCTCAAGCCATCTGCAACACCTTCTCGGACCGCATGCCCTCCTCGGTCATGGCGGGAACTACCGGCAGGGCGACCTCGGTCAGAGCGGAGAATATGTCGCCGCTCGCGCCACAAACGCAGGGCGGCTCACTACCGGCGAAATAGCCCTCGCACGTGGACGGCTCCAGAGCGAAACAAAAAGCCTTATGTTTCACCATTGGGTTTCCCCCTGGATTCGTTTAGGCACGCCATCTTCCAATGCGTTCGGCGGCTGACGGGGCCGCGGGGCCGTCTGCCTTCTGTCGCGGCCGGGCGCCAGATTCAGAGCTAACTCTTGCGCGATCTCCGGCGCACCAGTCCCAAGCCCAATAATCCGGATCCCATCAGCAGCATGCTGAGCGGCTCCGGGATGGTTCCGAAGTCCTGGGTGAACTCGGTCAACTGTCCGGGGGGGCCGCCTGCATTGATATTCTTGAAGATGTAAACCGGATTCGTGGTGTTAAAACTTGCGAACTGTTCGGCTTGGTTGGACAGAACCGTGACTTGGCCCAAGACGTTGCCGGGGGCGCATACGCCCACTCCTACAGTCCCCGTGCTGAAGGGAGTAGAGCAAGCCGTCTCTTGAACCGATGCATTTTGGCCACCGACGTTCATGCTGATTGAGTCGAGACCGCCCCACACTGCGAACAGAAACTCATCGTCCATGCCCGCCTGCAGGTTGGGATTGAACTCCAGGTAGGCTTGCCCAGACCCTGTATCGAAATACGATGTGGCAAGGACGTCGACCGCACCTGGGTTCGGCGTACTGCCGTTGGTAGTTGGATTCACGACAGAGAACGTGTCAAAGGTTAGAGAGCCACACTGTACCACGGTCGTGCCGTTGACCGGGGTGTTAAAACTCGTTCCGCTGATTGTGCATGGTATGTCGGATGCGCTCGCCACACACAGCGAGAGCATCGAAAATGCTAACAAAATTAAGGCCTTTCTCATCAAAAAACAGTTGTTCATCGTACTACCTCCGGGCTACCAAGTGCACGGCTTGGCCCAAACGGGAAACCTGAGTTTTTCGTGAAAAAAGCCTGCCTTCCTTGGTGTGCCGTTCCTGCGCTGCTCCAGATCGAAGTGCAGAACCTGCACGAAAAGATGCCAAAGTTGCGCCTCAGGGCCTGTGGGGAAGCTGGTTCATGCTTTATGATGGGGTTTCCGCGATGGACCCCACGAACCTCCTGGAATTGATCACAATCGAGCTAAAGCTCGCACGCGCGCTGCTGGAACTGGCAGCTCCGGATGTGCGCGATCCATCGGATCCCGAAGGTACAGACCGCGTGATCCATCACGCGCGCACCGCACTGGACGGGGCCAGAACATTTATGCCCAAGGCGAATCTGTCAATGGCCGAACGTACCTATCTCGAGGGTGAGTTATCCTATTTGGAGACGGCGTTCCAAGGCCTCCCCGCCGGGAAAGAAAAGGCAAGCAAAAAGCGGAAGTAGTCTTCCTGCGCGTGCGCGGCCGCCCCACCCGATCGATACCTTGGTGCTCGCCGGCGAGAAAAGCTTTGCAACGCGGTGTCGCGGCCCTCTTTTTCCAACCGGATCTTTCAACGGGATAGCTAGCAGGATGCTGAAAAAGGCTCTCACAGGCTGAAGCCTGTGCCACCAACTGCCGCTAAGTCATTGATAACCGGTGGCACAGACTTTAGTCTGTGGCCCGAATGAGCGATGTTTATGCCTTTTTCAGCATCCTGCTAGGGCTGAGGTTCATTACACTTTTTTAATGAATTTCTATTTACTCTTAGCTGGCATCCGAATATAATCCGGGTTTGAAGCGGCAACAATAGGACGCACCTGCCACTTATGGAGATCCGTCTTCGAGAAATCGTTGACGGGGGAAGAACGCCAGCGGTGGCGGGGCATTAACTCCATCCCTTGAGAGGTGCGAACATGGGAGCGCAGCGCAAGTCACTGCCCCAGGCGCTGAGGTCTCGCGGCGTGTCGCGCCGCGAGTTTGTGAAGTTTTGCCAGTTGATGGTCGCCACCCTGGCACTCCCCCCGCGATATCTGTCGGCCGTCGAAAAAGCTCTCAGCCAGACCAA
>Ga0182016_10005565_pt1 | contig 13537 bp, 14 predicted proteins | sample 712S2MmetaG_FD_120491 | JGI IMG/M metagenome (GOLD analysis project Ga0182016, IMG submission 120491) | Permafrost microbial communities from Stordalen Mire, Sweden - 712S2M metaG | ecosystem: Environmental > Terrestrial > Soil > Wetlands > Permafrost | place: Sweden: Stordalen | collected...
AAGAGAGCGAGAAGGCGTCGGCCGTGGAGCCGGCGAAACCGACCAGGACCTTATCGTTATAAAGCCTCCTGAGCTTCTTCGCTGAGGATTTTAGGACTTCGCTGCCGAGGGTAACTTGACCGTCGGCGGCCATGACAACTTTGCCCTCACGACGTACCACGAGGACAGTCGTAGAGCGTACACGCTGTTTCATTAGGTTGAAACCTTTAGTGTATCGCGAATGGAATTGCCGGCAGGATGAAAGGGGAGAGGGTTCTTGGGTGTACCGGGTGGGAGGAAGCGGCGGGTTGGACGAGGTTTCGGGGTTAAACCCAGGGTTCAACCCAGGGTTCAACCCAGGGTTAGACCTGTGGATTTCGCTCCGTTCCCGGCGGAGGATCGGGCGGCGGTTCGTAGCTGATTTTTTCATCTAGGGGCTCCGTCGTAGAACCAGTACGTGGCCCACGGATCCACCGAATTGCAGCGGCGCTGGTTCTGTGCCCAGCGCAGTTCATGCACGATTTTCTCGCGCAGAGCGTCTTCGGTATTTCCCGCAGCCTGCTGGGCAGCGACGATCTGTTGCTGCAGTTCTTTCAATTATTTCAATGCGTTATGGGTTCCGGCCTCGATGCGGCGGAGATGCCGGCCGACGGATTCGAGGCTGGGGCCAGGGGGAGTCTGAAGCGATTCACTGGAGCCTTCCAGGGGAGGTTCGGGGTGCGTTTCCGTGGTTGGCGGAACGGACCCAGATTCGGGGTTGAGAGCCTCCAGAATGTGGATTTGCTGGTGGATGTGCTGGGTGAGGTGCAGCTTTTCGAGGAGGCGGACGCGGCGCATGCGCCAGTAATTGTCGGTAATTTGCAGGGAAATCGCACCGCAGGGGTCACCACGGCCTCCCAGTCATACCGGAAGAGAAGCTTCTGTTCGCGCATGGGAGCACCTTGTCCAGGGCCGTCGAAGGTGAGACAGTTATAGCCGCGCCGCACTGCCGCGGCGCCACCGAAAAAGAAAAGCTCCTCGACGCTTGAGTCAAATCCACCGTGGAAAATAAGCGTGGGGCGCGGCTTACCGGAATTGTCCACCTTGTAAAAATATCCGGGCAAGGTGGTCCCTTCGTAGGGAATTTGCACCGGCTCCCAGGTTGGGCCGGCGAGCCTGGCTGCTTCGGCATACGCTTTCTGCGATGCCCTGGACTCCGACAAAATGCGCGGGTCCGCGGGATTGCCATGGAGATAGAACTCAGCCGTCCGAAAGTAGGTGGATGCGCGCAGATATCCTTCGCGCGCGCTTTCCAGGTGACCCGCGGCCAAACCGGCATCGGCCCGCGAAAGAACCCGACGCCCCACCTTGTCCCATTCCGTGAACCAGCTCTCGAAGTCACCTTCCTTGATCTTTCCGGCGGTAGCCATCATTTCGCCCAAATCCGCGCCCCCGTAGTAGGTGAAGCCCAGGTTGCGAACGAACTCGAATGCAAACGAATCATCTTTGAATGCGACCTTCATTTTTCCCTCCAGTTTGTATTTGGCCGCCGAGGCCTTCATGACCTGGCGAATATCCGATTTTTGGCAAGTTTCAGGTTCCGGATCTGGCCCGTGGCTCTTTGGCCTTCAACCTCAGAGCGCCCAGGTCCGTTCGAGAGTACGCCTGCGCAGGTGCGGAGCCAACTTATGACTGGATATGCCGTCGTACTCTCCTTGAGATCGTTCAGCGAGAAACTCAGGCGCTATCCAGGACTACGCCGCCAGGCGGGTCGGAAATGCCGGCATTTGGCGTGCGATCTCTTCCGGCGAAAGAAAGCGAAGACCATGCTTGTTGAAGATCTTCATCGTTTCCTCCAGGTTGGCAGTAGCATATGTAACCGAGTCCGAGGGTATTTCCATTTTTTCGGCGGGCGTCGCCATGGGTGCAACGACTTTCATAAACCCTCCAGGCGTGATAAGAGTCAGCATGCGGATCTCGGGCGATCGAATGAGAAATGCATGGGGCCTGCGCACAGGGAGAAATACACATTCCCCTGGTCCAACCTGGAAGACCTTGTCGTCAACGTATGCATCCAGTGACCCATCCAGCACATAGAAGAATTCATGTTCCTTCGTGTGAACGTGAGGTGGAGGCTCAGTCCCGCGTTTCATATTGGCGAGTACGAGATCGAAAGCTCCGCCTGTGTTTTCGTCTGTCGCCAGTTGAGTACTCAGAATGCCTTTGTACCAAGTGGATATATCCAGGGTCGGCGTATGTTTAAAGGGATTGAGATCGGTAAGTTCGTTATTCATTGTGTTTTCCTCTAATCTTCTTACGGCTTTGTGGCTGGAGATCTCAGTGAGGAGATCGCAAAGGCACTCTCGGATTCCCCGGTTCATTGACGATCCCCTCTGATTGCAGTCCATCCCGATACCTGGCCAGAACCTCACCGAGGTACTTCACCGTGCCCTCGAGCATGAGGTCCGTAGACCCCGCGATATGGGGCGTAATAAAGATACGTGGCTCTGCCAGCAGCGGATTCCCTTCGCTCACGGGTTCATTTTTCACCACATCCAACCCCGCCCCGTAGAGGTGCCCGCTCTTCACCGCCGCCAGCAGAGCCGGTTCATCGACCAGGGTCCCCCGAGCTACGTTCACCAACACCGCATTCTTCTTCATCGCGGCCAGCACGGTCCCGTCGATCAGGTTTTCGTTTTCCTTCGTTGCCGGAATTGCCAGAATCAAGTAGTCCGCCTGCGCCGCCGCGACCGTTAACTGATCGTGCGCGTATCCTTTGACCCCATTGGGCGCGTGTTCCGGATGGTTATCCACGCCGGTCAAGACCATCCCGAATCCACGGAGCCTTTCGATGAGCAGATCTCCGATTCCCCCCAGTCCCACGATGCAAGCGGTCTTCCCGAAAAGCGCCCGATTCCCCTCCCGTTTCTCCGGCCGGCTCTGCGCGCTGTCATGTGTAAAGGCCAGTTCCTCATTCAGCCGGCGAGAGGCCGCAAGCATCAGGAGTACCGCAACTTCGGCCACTGACTCGCCGTTGCCCGTCCTCGTCGTCGGGGCTGAGCCCACCCAGACGCCGAGCTTCGTTGCCGCTTCAACGTCCACTCCTTCGTAACCCGCGGATGCCATCTGAAGCAGACCAAGCTTCGTCTGAGCTTCGATTTCCTGTGAGTCGACCTTGCCGACGGCAATGACCACCTCCAATTCCGTCGATGGCGCCTTCTCGCCCGGCTGCCATGCAAAAAACTCGTCTCGGGGGTCGTCCAACTGAAGCCGCCTCAACATCTCCAGCGCAAATGTACTCTGTTTTCCGAAATAACCGATCTTCATGAGAACCTCACTCCTGTGTGCAGATGCCGGTGCGCGTCCGCTTTGCGGATGAGGCGCTCATGGGGCGCCCGTAGACCATGGTCCAGACAGCTTTATCCCCTTCGCGGTACTCATTGCCTTCCCATGGGCTGCCACAGACGTGCAAGTACGCGTATGGGGTCCCGGCAAACATCACCCAGGCGCCCTTGTCACGAACCGTGGCCGGAAGACCATTGGCCTCTGCGTCGAACGGCCAAGTGATCATCCAATGGGGCCCTTTGGGGATGGCGGGGCTGGTTCTGTCCGATGGATCGAAATTGCTTCTCTGCGTTGCCCCGCACAGCATGTAGATCATTCCAGGGGCGGTATTGGTTGGCGCGCTCTTTCCCTGCATCGCGTCCATCATCCACCGCAGCCCCATCGGATTCATGCACATCGGCGGATCGCCAACTTTGTTCTCGTCGCCGGGCGCGCACACCCACTCGTTGGTTCCTTTTACCAGAACAGTCATCGTTCCGCCCGCGCCCACGGCGACAGTTGCGTTCTTTGTCACGCCTTCAGGCCTTGAAAGACGCGCTCGCGCGATCCTTGGATCTTCCGCCTTATCTTTCATTCGATAGACCTCGCTTTCCCTTGTTGTCTTGCAGAAACAGAGCGCAGTTCGCGTATAAGGACTAAGCGGCTTGGGGCACCAGGCGAGGCGCACTTTCAGACAGACGGAGCAAACCAAGCGTATTGGTTGAGAAAATCTTTCTGCGGTCTTGAGCGTCGGGGATCGTGTTGTCCACAAGATCGATGTGCAGCTTCGGGCTCATGGGAACCGGCCCGAAATCGGTTCCGAACAGCACGCGGTCAACGCCGCACATTTCGATCATGGCCTTCAGGCCGATCGCGCTGGGGCCCATGGTATCCACATAGATATTCGACTTGAAATATTCCGAAGGCTTCCGGAGGTTCTTATCCACCTTCTGGATCGGTGGATTTTGAACGCCGTTGTAATTCAATTCCCAATTCCAATCGAGCCGGCAGATCACGGGGGCGAGTGCTCCACCCATGTGGACGAACAGAACCTTGAGCCTGGGGTATTTATCGAAGACGCCGCTAAAGATCATGCGCGCTGCCGACAGCGCCGTATCGAATGGCCGGCCTACGGCTTCGATCAGCCTGTATTGCTGCATTGCAGACGCGCCGATCGATACCAGAGGCGGATGAACATGAACAAGAACATCCTTGGCTTGCGCGTACTCCCATAGCCATTCGGCTTTGGGGGAGTCGAGAAAAACCTGATCCGCACCGGCTCCGTAGCTGGTCGAAATGCTGATGCAGCAAGCTTCCTTGTTGGAAATCAGCGGATCGATGACATCTCGCGTATTCTCTTCCAGCGCATGAGCGTTGGCCATGCAGGCAACCTCATCGGGGAATCTGTCGCGAAGCTCGAACGACTCGTCGTGCAGGAACTTGAGCGTGTCGATGGTGCTCGCCTTGATGATGTGCTGGGCGAACGTCTCCACCTCTCCTCCATAGCTGTTCACGCAGGACGACACGCCGCTTTGCCGCTGAACCTCCATCGAATAATCGACGTCAACCGACTCGCGATAGAAGAACATTTCGCCGGCATTGGCCTGCGGCAAAGGCTTCGAGTCGTCAAAGCCTATATTCTCAACGAACTTCTGACGCAGCTTTGGCCCGAAAATGTGCCGGTGCGTGTCGATGATGCTTCTGGTTGATTTAGTTTGGGTCATTTGGAATTCCTTAAGAAATGGTGGTGATCTTACGCTGAAGATAGACAGTACGGGAAGTACGATCTGGAAGGCCTGTTGTAGTGCTGGTGTAGCGGATTGTCTTTCTGCGGAAGGCTACTGATTGCATCGCATTCTGATGGCCGTTCACTCCGGCGGTTGCACGGCCCTTCCCGGCGTGAGGCGGAGCGGCCGCGGTCACCATTTCGTAGCGCTGAATGATGAAATCGAGCGGGCCTGGAAGGTGGTCGACCCGCTGATCGGACTTGTATCTAACAGTCCTTCTGTTCGGCGAAGATACAATGAGGATCAGATAAGGATGAGTCAGCTTCCGGCCAGCCTGCGCCGCAAAACGAGACTATTCGGTGCCCGAAGATCAGGCAGCTTGGGGCCTCGCGTCGTGCAAAAGGCGCAGGAGACGGTCGCCGGGGACGGCGATTGGACGCAGACGTGCGCCCCGAGTCGTCGCTGCACTCAACCTCGTAAACACCTGAAGAAAGCATCTCGACGACCGTGCCGACCTGGCCGCGATAAAGCCCTTCCGCCGCGAGATCATCCAACAGAGCCACCACGGATAGCATTTCGAGCTCGGGCATTCGCCACCTTCACTCCGTTAATACAAAACATGTCGAGAGCTTTCGAAACGAGTCCGCCGCTAACACGATCCAGCGGCGGGCAGTGACGCTTCGAACTCCGCGAACGCACTGGAAATCAAGTGTGTACCGCTGCCCATATTGGTCGCCCTCGTCCACAATGAGCGCCACGGGTTCTGAGGTCGCCTCGCGCCTCAAGCCCTCTTCGCCTGCGGCTTCACCCCATGCGCCGCCTGCCAATCCTTAAAATCCTGAATGGTGGCTAATTTCATCGCTTCGCCAGCCCGCTGAAGCCACTTCGCCGGTCTCTTCTTTAAATCCGCGTCAATCAGTTTACCCGCGCCCTTGGTCCCCAGGTGCACATTCGCCGTTTCAAAACCCATGGCATGCAGAAGCTTGGATTCCTCGCGCTGCTTGGGAAGCGTGGCGAGATCCACCCGCGAACAATAAGGCGAAAGCCGCCGCACAATCCAACCTTTCTTCACCCGGACACAAGGGTCCAGTGCGCGAATCGAGGTCTCCAGAATGTCCGGATACATGGGCTCGTTCGATCCGCCTTTGACCCCGGCCCAAACGGAAGCGGACGAGCACAGCGCCTTCGCTTCCCTCGCCACATGGGAGCCATTGAGGTAAGCCAGCGCCACAAAACGCTGCCGCCCCAGGCTGCCGAGCCCCGCCACACGGTGGCTGATGCGCTCCACCGCCGCGCCCACGGGCATCAGTTTGTCGATCCCGCGCATCGCTTCCTTTGGCACCGTCACCTTACACGCGCCCATTTCCTCCATCTTGGCCCAGAACAGAACCGGGTCGCGCAGTTCACCCGTCACGGTCTCCCGCAGCCAGCGATGTTGTTCGGCCAGAATAAACGGGCAGCCACCGGAGGCAATTCCCGCCTTGTATCCTTCCAGAATGGAAGTGCATGCGTCGTCCGGGCCAATCGCCAGATGGTTCTCATCGGCGGCGATGCGGGCACTCACCGCCAGGCGGACCAGATCAATCGTATAGGCGAACGGGTACACTTCATCGAAGTCATTGATACCCCAGACCAGACGGCCGTCAATGTCCCGCCACGTTCCAAAATTCGCGACGTGCAGGTCCCCAACGGCCAGCACCTTAGGCGCGCGCGCGGCGTCCCCGGCGTGCTCCTTCCATATCTGCACAAACCGGTAAAACGTGGCGCGCAGGAACGGAAACACAGACTGGGCCATGGCCGCATGCTTCTTTTCCAGGTCTTCCGGGACGATCTCAAGCAGGCCGCCCAGCCATTTTTCATACGATGCAGTAGATTCGACGATAGTCATGAGTGACAATCAATGTTTAACATTATGTTCCAAACGGAGGCTTCGTGATGCATAGATTCGCCCTTCTGCTGCTCCCTTTCTGCGTACCTTTCTTCGCGCTGGCCGCTACGCCGACATTCACGAAGGACGTTGCTCCCATTCTCCAGAAGAATTGCCAAACCTGCCATCGTCCGGGAGAAGCGGCCCCCTTCTCGCTGCTCACCTATGAGCAGACGCGTCCCTGGGCGGCCGCGATCAAGGAAGCGGTGCTCACGAAGAAGATGCCGCCCTGGTTTGCCGATCCACACTACGGCAACTTCTCAAACGGCAACACGCTCACCGAGAGCGAGGTCGAGACGCTGGTGGCCTGGGTGAATGCGAAGGCCCCGATGGGCGATCCGCGAAACATGCCGGCGCCCGTGCAGTGGACGGAAGGATGGGCCATCGGGAAGCCCGATCTGATTCTGGAGCTGCCGTCGGTCTATGACGTGCCTGCTTCGGGCGTGATCGAATATCAGCATGTGATCGTTCCCACCGGGTTCACGGAAGATAAGTGGGTGCAGGCCGCGGAGGTTCGGCCCACGGATCGAGCCGTAGTGCATCACATCATCGCGTTCGTGCGCGAGCCGAATTCGCGCTGGTTCCAGGGACAGAAGCCCGGAGTATTTTTCGTCGCGCCCCCGGTGAACAAGGAAGAGGTTCCGGATACCAGCGCGCTTCCCAGCGATTTCCTGGTGGGTTACGCGCCGGGACAACCAGCCGAAATTCTACGCCCTGGGCAGGCGAAACTGATCAAGGCGGGTTCGGACATCATCTTCCAGGTGCATTACACTCCGAACGGCAAACCGGTTCACGATCGAACACGATTAGGGATTGTCTTTGCCAAAGCGCCGCCTGCCAAGAGGGTGCTCACGCTCTCCGCGAGCAATGGCACTTTCAAGATTCCACCGGGCGACCCGAACTATCGCGTAGACGCCAGTTTTCAGGTGGGAACGCAAGTAGAACTCTCCGGCCTTCACCCGCATATGCATGGACGCGGGAAGGATTTCCAGTATCGCCTGGTCTACCCCACTGGCGAAACCCAGACTATCCTGAGCGTGCCCCACTTCAACTGGCACTGGCAGAACTGGTACACGCTGGATCAGCCGATTGTTCTGCCCAAAGGCACCATCATCGAATGCTCGGCGCACTTCGATAATTCCCCAAACAATCCCGATAACCAGGACCCGAAAAAGGAAGTATTGTGGGGCGACCAAAGCTGGGACGAGATGATGGTCGGCTTTTTTAACTTAGTCTTCGACGCGAAGACGCCGGTGAAAGATCTGTTCCCGGCGAAGAAGAATCTGGCTGACATTGCGAGCCGCTAACGGAATGAAGTGGATTGCGGTTCTGGCGATATTCGCGGCTGTTGGAAGCGCGCAGACGCCAGAGCACCCGCGCAAGAAACTGCTGGTGATCGGAGAAGAGAAGGGATACCGGCATGAGGCCGTGTCGCATGCCATGGCCACCATTGAGCGCCTGGGGCACGACACCGGTCTCTGGGACACGTTCATCCGGACCGATACGGAAGCGCTCACCAAGAAGAAACTGGAGTACAACGCGAAGAACTTAAATGACTTCGACGCAGTGGTTTTTTACACGGGCGGGAATTTGGAAATGGACGATTCGCAGAAGGCGGATTTCCTCTCGTTCGTCCATGACGATGGCAAAGGCTTTGTCGGAATCCATAGCGCCGGCATCACCTTCACCAACTGGCCGGAGTATGTTGACATGGTCGGGGGAACCTATGATGAGCATCCCTGGATGACCTTCAACGCACCTATCATCGTGGAAGGCCCGAAGTTCCCCGGCATGTCGCAATTTCCGCCGGCCTTCACCATCAGAGACGAGATCTATCAGTTCAAGAATTTCTCGCGAGACACATGCCACGTTCTGATGCGGTTGGACGCGAGCAAGCTCGATCTGGCGAACCCGCGCGTGCACCGGGCGGACCATGACTTCGCCGTGACCTGGACGAAGATGTATGGCAAAGGCCGCGTCTACTACACCTCGCTGGGACACGTGGAGGAGAATTGGGACCGGCCGGATTTTCAGAAGATGGTCACCGAAGCCATCAAGTGGGCACTGGGATTATGATTACCAGACGGGCATTCCACCTGGCTCTCGCCGGCGCCGCGGTTCTGGGTGCGGCCGAACCACTGAACATAGGCGTTGGAACCTTCTCCTACCACAGCCTTTCCATCGATCAGATGATCGAGCGGCTGAAGGCTCTCGGGATTACGGAGATCGAGATGTCGCGTGGGGAGTTCATGCTGATGACTCCTCCGACTCAGCAGATGTGCGAAACCGCGCGCGCGCGTTTAGACCGCGCGAAGATCCGTTGCGTGTCTTACTATACGGCCACCATCAAGTCCGATCAGAACCTGGACGATGCGGTACGCAATGCCAAAATCTTCGGCGCGACAAATGTATCCGGCGATGCCACCGGGCCGATTCTGCGGCGCATTGACGAACGCTTCACTCATGAGGGGCTCACCTTCGGAATCCACAACCACTGGTTCCCGCAAAAGTTCGCTTATGAGACCGTGGACGATGTGCTGCATGGTCTTTCCGGCTTGTCCCGGACGTGTGGCTCCACGCTCGATGTAGGCCAGATGGCGGCATGCGGACAAGATCCGGTGGATGCGGTGGTGCGGCTCGCGCCCTATCTCAAGGTGGTCCATCTGAAGGATGTGGAAGCGGCGGGCGCGGAACATAATGTTCTGTTGGGCAGCGGGATTGCCAAAATTCCGGAAGTCATGCTTCAGTTGAAGCGCATCGGATTTAAAGGTTTGGTTGCCATCGAGTATGAGAAAGAGGGCGACGTGGATCGGGACATGCGGGATGAAGTGGCGTACGCTCGGGAACGCGCTTAGGCTGGCCGCCGCGCTGGCTGCCCTGCCCGCCTTCTGCCACGATCCAATAACCACAAATCTCACATGGACGAATGAGATTTCGCGGCTAGTCTACAGGCACTGCGCAAACTGTCACCGGCCAGGCGGAACTGCGATGTCGCTGCTGAGGTACCAGGATGCGCGTCCCTGGGCGAAAGCGATACGCAATGAAGTCCTGACGAGGCGCATGCCGCCTTTTGACGCGGTCAAGGGAATCGGCGAGTTTCGCGACGACCCGAGCTTGACGCCGCCCGAAATGGATCTGTTCGTGGCCTGGGTTGAAGGTGGAGCGCCTGAAGGTGGAGCGCCTGAAGGTGGAGCGCCGGAAGGTGCTCCCACGTCTGTTGCGCCCGCCGTACCGCAAGCTCCGGCACGGGCGACGTGTTCAGGCCAGCCGATTCGCCTAAGCCGGTCCACTCAACTGGCTGCTTCGACGACGCTGTGCGGGATACAGCCGGAAGGCCCTTTGGAAGTGACAGCGCTGTTGCCGGATGAATCCGTGCTTCGCCTGATCTGGGTACATGATTTCCGTCCAGAATGGAATCGCACCTATGTATTTCGCGAGCCGGTAGAACTTCCGAAGGGTACGCGCATCCTAATCGCTTCGCCAAAGGGCGCGGCCGCGCGGCTGTTTACAAGTCACGAACCGGAACGGTGAACGATAGCGTATTCACTACGCCCTTGCGCTGCACCTGTATCCAGATCCGATAAGCGCCGCCACGCGGAAAGAACAGGTTAAACTGAATGTCCGCGCCTCCACCGGCCAGAAACGGATGACTGTGTATCGTATCAATCAAATCGCTGCTCACGGCCAAAAGATGCGCCCACGCGCCGATATATTTCTCCATGCCATCGGCGGGGCTCAGGTGCAGGACCAACATGGTCTTCTTCCCCGCTATAGGCTGCTCCGGATCAACCCTGAGTTCGGCGACTAGATTCGCGCCCGCTTTCGTGGATAGATCCGGCATGGGGTGCGCAATCGAGTTCTCCAGCGGCGCTGTGAATCCAGCCGTCGAGAAGGTTCGGGTAGCAAGCTGCGGCGTTCCGCCCTCGGGATCGAAATCGGCAATCAGACGATAAGTACCTGGCTTGGGAAGCCGCGTCTTGAGGCGAAACCAACCGTCTGGCGTGAGCACCGGATGCTCATGTGAAAAGTACTCCAGATCGTAGCTCACCAGAAAAAGGTGGAACAGCTTCTCATGAACCGTAGTGAACCGGGTTACGGGGTGCAACGTCGCCGGATCAAGGATGCGAAAAGAGAGAGTGACATCCTGGCCCGCTGGAATCCGCCGCGGCTCAGCCTGAAACTCCATCGGATATTCGCGCGGTTCGGGCACCGTCTCCACCAGCGTCATTCCGCACCGCGGGCACTTACCGGGCGTGGTGGAGCGCACTTCCGGATCCATGGGGCAGACAAAAACCGGCGTCTGCGCGAATGCGGATAGGGCGAGCAGCAGGAGCACAAACCGCGTCATCAAGATCAGTGTAGTCGACGGAGTACCTTTAGATTATGCGAACAGTTGACCCAGGGCATGTTTCCGATGCATCCGGGTTTGAGGGTTGGGCGGACGCGTTCTTCGCCCCCGCGACGGAAGCCGAAGTGTCCGCGCTGTTGAAGGACGCGAGCAACCAGAGCATCCCCGTCACGGTGCTGGGCGCTGGTTCGGGACTCACCGGCGCGCGCGTGGCACAGGGCGGATGGGTACTCTCGTTGGAGCGCTTTCGAAAACTGGAAATCGGGCAGGGCGCTGCGCGCGTAGGACCGGCCATCACCTTAGTCGAGTTGAATCAGGCGGCAGCCGCTAAAGGTCAATTCTACGCACCGGACCCCACGGAAAACACCGCTTCGATTGGTGGAACCATCGGTACGAACGCCAGTGGCTCGCGCAGCTTTCGCTATGGCAGTACGCGCCGTCACGTGCTGGCGCTGCGGGTGGCTATGGCGGACGGCACGGTTCGGGAATTCCGGCGCGGGGACAAGGTCGATTTCGACATTCCCACGATTCCTCTGCCGCATACATCCAAGTACACGGCCGGTTATCCGCTGGTTCCGGGCATGGATTGGATCGACCTGTTCTGCGGCTCGGAAGGCACGCTGGGCGTTACGCTCGAAGCCGAGCTTCGGCTGCTTCCCACTCCGCCGCATCTTTTCGCCGGCGTGGTCTTCTTTTCCACCGACGAATCCGCGCTCGGTGCCGTCGATCAATGGCGCGGCATTCCGGAGTTGCGCATGATCGAGTATATGGACGCGAACTCTCTGGCGCTGCTGCGAACCGCCTATCCCAATATCCCCGCAGCGGCGAAAGCCGCACTCCTCATCGAAGCGGAGGGCGAAGATATAGACGCCTGGGACGCGCGGTTGACTGAGTCGCTCGCTCTGACCGAGGCATCGTGGTTTGCCGCCGGGCCTGCCGACCGCGAACGGTTTCGCAAGCTGAGACACACTCTTCCCGAGATCGTGAATCGGACGATGCTCGATCGGGGATATATGAAGATGGGCTCCGATTTCGCGGTTCCGATCGCGAAAAACCGCGAGATGCTGCTGTGGTACCGGGAGCGGCTCGATCGCGAACTGCCCGGCCATTACGTGATCTATGGCCATATCGGCGACGCGCACGTACATGTCAACATGCTGCCCGCATCGGATGACCAGATGTATCGAGCGAAAGCGTTGATGGATGAGTTCGCCCATCAGGCGGTGAAGCTGGGAGGCACGGTTTCAGCGGAGCACGGACTAGGGAAGCGGAAGGCCCATTTCCTCGGCTGGCAGTATGCCCCGGAACATATCACGGCCATGATGGCTGTGAAGCGGAGGCTGGATCCGCACTGGATTCTGGGCCGCGGGAATCTCTTCCCAGTCCCGGAGAACGTGTAACTTGAATTTGCTCGACCATGTACCGCCCGGACAACTGTGGCGCTTCCTGTTGGTCGGAACCTGGAACACCATTTTCGGCTATAGCCTCTACGCACTATTTACGGCGGGCCTCACCGGCCGCATCCCTTACGCCTATATTGCCGCGAGCCTGCTCTCCAGCCTGATTTCGATCACGGTATCTTTCCTCGGATACAAATGGTTTGTATTCAAGACTACGGGCAATTACGTGCGCGAGTGGGTTCGCGCAGTGATGGTTTACAGCGTGGGAATCGCACTCGGGGCCGTGTTACTCGCGCCCGTTGTATTTCTGGTTACGAGGGTTACCGGGAGACCGAAGGCCGCTCCTTATATCGCGGGCGCCTTACTTACCTGCGTAAATGGAGTTATCAGCTTTTTCGGGCACAAGAATATCTCGTTCCGGCCGACGGCTGGTCATTGATATACTGAGCGAAATGAAAGTTGCCATCCTCTGCGGAGGCCAGGGGACGCGTCTTCGCGAGGAAACGGAATTTCGGCCGAAGCCGCTTGTCGAGGTCGGTGGCCGCCCGGTGCTGTGGCACATCATGAAGCTCTATGCACACCATGGTTTCAAGGACTTTGTTCTTTGCCTGGGGTACAAGGGCAGCATGATCAAGGAGTATTTCCTGAACTATGAGGCCATGAACAATGACTTCACCATCAGCCTGGGGCTGAATTCCTCCATAGCCTATGCCGACAAGCACACGGAGCAGGATTTTCAAGTCACCCTGGCCGATACCGGCGCCGACACCATGACGGGTGGAAGGGTGAAGCGAATTGAGCGCTACATAGACGATGAAACGTTTATGGTCACTTACGGAGACGGCGTAAGTGA
>Ga0182016_10005566_pt1 | contig 13535 bp, 14 predicted proteins | sample 712S2MmetaG_FD_120491 | JGI IMG/M metagenome (GOLD analysis project Ga0182016, IMG submission 120491) | Permafrost microbial communities from Stordalen Mire, Sweden - 712S2M metaG | ecosystem: Environmental > Terrestrial > Soil > Wetlands > Permafrost | place: Sweden: Stordalen | collected...
AACTCCCCGGCCAGACCCTCATACGAAAGCAGCGCGTCAGTGTAGAGCGCGGATCCAGCTTCAACGTGCTCCCTGACTTCGGCCTGAAGCGCTTTCTTCTTGCGATTGTGAAGGACCGAAGTACGAACCTTGCCGCCGCGCTCAAGGATACCCATTACGGGGGTTTTGCCTTTGCCGCCAGTACCAGTAATGCGGAGTGCGCGTTTCCCGGCGTGCATGTTGCGTGCCTTGCCGCCGATGAAGGTTTCATCGGCTTCCACGTCGCCGGAGAGCATCTTATCAAATGAGCCATGATGGAGCGCGAACCGAATCCGGTGATCCATAAACCACGCTGACTTCTGGGTGATTCCAAGGTCACGCGCCATCTCGCAACTACTAATGCCGTTCTTGCAATTCACGATGAGCCACATCGCACAGAACCACTTGTCAAGGCCAATCGGAGAGTCCTCAAAAATGGTCCCGACCTTTAGGGAGAACTGAGCCTTGGGATGCTTGCCGTAGCACTTGTAGCGGTTCACGCTTGCCAGATAGGTGACGTGATCGGAGTCGCAATTGGGGCAGCGAACCTTGCCGTCAGTCCATCGCAAGTCAGCCAAAAAGCGGTTGGCGTTTTCGGCGTCTGCGAAGTAGATGATTGCTTCCTGAAGGGTGCGTGGGCTTGCCGTAAACCCATTCTCGCTCAAGTTGCTTGGTTAGTCAAGTAATTAATTGCCCTTACGAGGACCAGACAGCGCAACCCGTGATCCAATTTCGAAGTTCGAAGGCGAAGCTTCAGAAGCGCTACTGATCGCTCCCTCGTCCTAGGTGGCGGCGCGCTCTTCAAATTTCACAATATCTTCACAACGCGCCGGTGCCTACCCCATTGACTCGACTCTCGCTCGGGCCTTACCCTCAATCCGGGGGCAATGATTCGTGCAAACTATTTATAAAACCGGGACCGTCGTGCTGCTGTGTCTGGTAGCTTCGGCCCAGAATCCTGCAACCAACAGCTACACCCAAACCAACCTGGTCTCGGATATTCCTGGGATGGCGGTCGGCGCCGATCCTCATCTTGTAAACCCGTGGGGACTCTCGCGTCCCGCGTCGGCAACGTTGACGGAAGCGCATTGGTGGGCCTCCGACGAAGCTACCGGGATTTCCACCCTGTACGACGCCAATGGCGCCATCGATCAGCTAACTGTGACCATTCCGCCCGCAAGCGGCACGGGAACCGGAAGCCCGACCGGAACCGTGGCCATCGGCGGCAATTTCGTCTTCGTCACCCTGGATGGCGCCATCACGGAATGGTTGGCCGCCACCGGACCGCCGCAGCCAAACTTCAGCCATTTCTCCGCGCCCGCGCAGGCATGCACCAACTGCCACACCACTACTTCCACCATCAAGGTGAACCATTCCAGCCAGAAGACCTCCTATACCGGGGTTACCCTCGTAGGCAGCACCCTCTACGCCGCGGCATCCACCGGCATCGAAGCCTACACCACCAGTTTCGTGCCCGTAACTCTCGGTGCTGGCGCATTTACCGACCCGAACGTCCCGGCAGGATACACCCCATATGGCATCCAGAGCGTGGGTCAGAAAATCTACGTAACGTTCTCGCCGCTCCCGCCCGCCAGCGGCGGCTATGTGGATGTCTTCAATACCAGCGGCAAACTCCTGCTCTCGCTCCAGAACGGTACCTGGTTCGATGAGCCATGGGGCATCGCGCTGGCTCCCGCCAGTTTTGGAGCATTCAGCGGCTCCCTTCTGGTGGGCAACACCGGCAGCGGCCAGATCGCGGCATTTAACGCCACCACCGGAAAATTCCAGGGCCTGCTGAAGAACTCCAGTGGACAGCCGCTTTCGAATCCAGGTCTATGGGCCATTTACTTCGGCGCTGGAAATACCCAATCCGGTCCCGTGAACACGCTTTACTTCAATGCCGGCATTCAGAATTTTGCGCACGGCCTTTTCGGAGCCATTGCGGCGAATTAACTCACGCGGGAAGCGCGCCGCAGTTCGGCTCGCATATGCCGGCTCAGTTCGCGGGCGCGCTCGTCGACGTCAAGCTGCTCCAGCGTGAATAACATCTTGCGGCCCCAGTTGGGATATTGCGAAGTGGTCCCCGGAAGGTTCTGCTGGTTCGGTTCCAACGTGAGATCTTCCTGATTCAGCACCATCAGCATGGAAGGCGTCGAAGCCAGGAAGGCAATGATGGCGTCGTGCACCGGCCCGGTCAACTCCTTTGAGTTCGTGGCATCCTCGTGAAAGGATGCGGGCAAAATTCCACTGCGCTCCAGTGCTTCCAGCATGCGCTGCTTATCGCGCGTGCGGTCCGCCCATTGGGCATTCCGGCCGTTCTCATCGAGAACTCCGGCCGCGTAACGGGCTTCGATATCGGTTCCGTGCCAAAACCCGGTCAGCGTGGGTAGGTCATGCGTCGTAGAGGACACCAGCGCTTGCCGCGGATACTCTGCCGGCAGGCGGTAGCCGCCGTCGCCCTGCCGCTCGAAATAGAACAACCGGTAACTGAGTATTCCGAACTTGCCCAGCATTTCACGAATATAAGGCTCAACGGTACCCAGGTCCTCACCCACTACCAGCACCTGGTTGCGGACACTCTCCAGAGCCACAATCCGGACCAGATCTTCGGCGCGGTCGCGGACATAAGCGCCCTGAGTCGCGTCCATTCCATCCGGAATCCAGTACAGGCGGAAGAAGCGCATCACATGGTCGATGCGCAGGGCCCCGCCGAACTGGCAGGTTCTCCGAATCGATTCGCGGAAAAGATGGTATCCGTCCTCGCGGTGCCGGCGTGTATTCGGCGGCGGGAATCCCCAGTCCTGCCCCTGCGGGGAGAAGTCATCGGGCGGCGATCCGACGCGGCAGCCCGAGGCGAAGAATTCGCGATGCGCCCAAATGTCGGACCCGAAGCGATCCGTCGCCAGCGCCAGATCGTGGTAAAGGCCCAGCAGCAGCCCCACCTCTTTGGCATGCTTCTGCGCCGCGTCCAACTGCACCGTGGTCTGCCATGCGGTCCATTGGTAGAACAGAACCGAACGCCAGTGTGTGCTCGCGAACTCGCGCGATTGAGCCGATGCCGGGTCCTGATATTCCTGCGGCCAGTTGGTCCAGATCCACAGATTCGCATCCCGGTCGTGCAAGTACTCATTCAACGCGCAGTACAGCCCAAAACGCGAAGAGAGTTCGCCCGCTTCGTCCAGGAAGCGGCGGAACTCCAGATCCCGGGCCGTGTGCTTTGACCAGTGGCGTTTCAGAAACTCCTCAAAGAGCAGCTTCAGAAAGCGCGTCTTGAGTTCAAAGACCCGCTCATACTCAACCTCAGGCGACTCACGCAGCAGGTGCAGTTCGCTCTGCGTTTTCTCTCCCGCGAATAGCCGCCGGGCGCGCCCGCAGTCGCCCCACTCCTCGATCGCTTCCACATCCAGGTACAGGCTGTTCTGGAAAAAGATGCTGATCGGAAGGTAAGGGCTGGTGTTGTAAGGCCGGCGGTTATTGATGGCGTGCAGTGGGTTAACTGCCAGGAAGCCGACGCCCAGTTCCCTGGCCGCCCAGCCGCAGATGCGGCGCAGGTCCGTGAAGTCACCCACGCCCCAATTTCGCGCCGATCGTAGCCCGTAAAGGGCCACCGCGAACCCGGCCATCTTGCCGTCATTCGCCAGCGCCCCCGGTTGCCATGCGTGCGCGGGCGTCGTGATCAAACACGCGGAGGCTTTTCTGGCGCCGAATTCAACCTGAATCTGGTGATAGCCCAATACGTCGCCGACAGGCAGGGGAACCAGCATGCGGACCCACGGCACGCCCTCGATCACCGCGCGCCGCTCCACCGGATGGCCGGCGAGCGGCCTTTCCAGATCTAGAATTTCGCCGGATTCGAATGTCACGCGAAAGCGCGCCGTCGCCTGCCACTCGGCTTCGGGCAGCGCAACCGGAACAGCGGCCGTTCCGTTCTCGGGCGTCACCACAATAGCGGCATCGAGAACCCGCGTCCAATCCTCCCGTTCGCGCTCGGCCAGATCTGTTTCGAGAGATTCCACCGAATCCGAACGCACGCCCAGCGCAGCGATGAGAGCCTGCAGCGCGGCCGTGGACGCGCGATGCTCGTGCCCGAAAATATCCCAGAAGCAGGGTTCGACACCGCACCTCTCGGCGGCTCGTTCGAGAGCGCCCTGGAAGGCTTCAACTGGCATGGGGAGTCATTCCGCAGTTTAACAATCTTCCCCGGACCCGGATTTGCGACAATGTTCCCATGCAGGCACCGCTCGCTTCCGGACCCGCGGAACTGTTTTCCCGCATCGACAATGAAACCGTGGAACAGGCCATCGCGCAAGCCGGCCTCATCACCACCACCATGGGCAACGCCGTCAACTGGGCTCGTAAGAATTCCCTTTGGCCGATGTCGTTCGGCTTGGCCTGCTGCGCCATCGAGATGATGTCCATGGGCGCATCGCGTTTTGATATCTCGCGGTTTGGCGCGGAAGTGTTTCGTGGTTCACCCCGGCAATCCGATTTGATGATCATCGCCGGACGTGTTTCGAACAAGATGACTAGCGTCATTCGCCGTTTATATGAGCAGATGCCCGAGCCAAAATGGGTGATCTCCATGGGCGCGTGCGCCACCTCGACCGGCGTTTTCAACAACTACGCGCTGGTGCCGGTGAATCAGGTTGTTCCGGTGGATGTCTATGTCCCGGGCTGCCCGCCGCGGCCGGAACAGTTGATTCAGGCCATCCTTCTTTTGCAGGACAAGATTCAGGGCCAGAACGGAACGATGAAGTCGATTCTGAACCTCTGAGCCACTGCTGTAAAGAGAAAACCCGACCAATATGGTGTCAGGGAGAGCCTATCGCTCTTCAAGGTGCTTCAAACGTGCGTCGATAACCTCTTCAACCCGCCGCAATTCGGCTCGTCCACCGATCCCGCGGATCATCCAATCGCTTATTCAGCGCCCCCGACACGAGGAGCAAGACCGCCACCAGGACGCTCGCGTTCACCAAAATAGGAACGCCAATCGCGAGATAAAGCTGCTGGTCAGTCATGTCCAAGTCCTGTTTACAGACTACACTAATTATGCGTTGAGCGATCCCGCATCGTTATCGTAAAGGTTTTGCAGATTGAGCCAGAACTCCGAACTCATGCCGAAGAAATGCGACAGACCCAACGCGGTGTCCGATGGTGCCTTGCCCGTTTAGTAACTTCCCTCCGCTGAGAGTAACTATAACGTTAGCTCGCGCCCTTGCCCGTCAACACCTGCGGTATCGTCCGCAGCAGAATCTTGCAGTCCAGACCCAGCGACCAGTTATCGATATATTGCAGATCCAGCCGCATCCACGTTTCGAAATCGCACGCATCCCGCCCATTCAAAGCCCACAAGCACGTCAACCCCGGCCTCATGCGCAGCCGCCGGCGCTGCCAGCGCTGGTACTCCGCCACTTCGCTCGGAATCGCCGGCCGCGGGCCCACCAGCGACATTTCGCCGCGAATCACGTTGAACAGTTGGGGCAGCTCGTCCAGCGAAAACCGGCGCAGATACCGGCCCAGCGGCGTCAGCCTGGGGTCGTTGGGAATCTTCGGCGCCGTCCGCCGCGTACTCAAATGGACAACTTCAGCCTTGTGATCTTCCGCGTCCGCGCGCATCGATCGGAATTTGTACACCCGGAACTTGCGCCCGTTCAACCCGCAGCGTTCCTGCCGGAAGATCGCCGGACCAGGGGACGTCATCCGCACAGCCAGCGCGATCGCGAGAAAAATCGGGAACCCGATCGCCACCCCGACGACGGCTGCGGAAAAATCGATGGAGCGCTTCACCAGCAAACGCAGATCGTCATCCGGCGCAGCGGAAAACGTCAGCAGCCGCGTGTCGCCTAAATTCTCCAGCCGTATCTGGCTATTTACGTGAGGAAAGAAATCGACCGCCACGCGCGTGCGCACGCCCTCCTCGTCGCAGTGCAGAAAGACTTCCTCCAGAGCCGCCAGTTCCGGGCTCTCCACGGCAAACAGAATCTCATCAATCACGTGCTGCCCCAGCAGCTTCGGCAGTTCCGCCAGAGTGAACATCGGATAGGTTCGTTCCAACTCCACCGGCGCGCCGGCCGCGCTGGTCGAGATGAATCCGAAGATGTTAATGCCATCGTCCGCCGCCTGCTCCAGCATCCGCCCCAGGCGCAACGCCCGCTCGCCCGTCCCAACCACCAGAACGAAGCCCTTACCGGACTTCCGCATCGATTCTCCGAATTGCATCGCCGCGAAACGGAACGCCACCAGGAACAACGTGCTGTAAACCGCAAACAGAGCAATGAAGAAACGGCTCAGATCCAGCCGCAGCAGGAATTCGAAAATCAACAGGCTCAACGACCCCAGCATGGCTTGCCGGAAGGCATCCCGCAGTACGATGCGCCAACCCCTGCGGCCCAGGCGCGAATTGACGTCGAGCCACCAGCCGGCAGCCACCCAAGTCACGATGCAGAACACCAGCACCAGCGAGCGGGCCGGAATATCGAAAACGTACGATCCTGGTAGATTTCGGTGCAGGGCCAGCCGCGTGGCGAACGCGGCTTGAAAAGCAACCGCCGTCAAAGCCAGGTCCGCCAAGGCGAAAAGGATACGCGTTTTTCGTGCCTGGCTGCTGAACATGTTCGGCTACTGAGCCTCGTCCTTGATTCTAAGTTACTTCCGGTAATAGCCGGCTCGCGCCAGCACGGTCCACTCCTGAGGGCGCAAAGGCGCATCGGGCGAAAGGGCCACCCGCAATCGGCAGAACGTTCCGGGCGGTTTCGCTTGCGCCGGATGGAAGCCGATCGTGTAACGCGAGCGTAGATCGTCCAGCACTTCGGCGAGGCGCTCTTCCACGTTCTTGCCCCGCATCCCCACCGCAAGGCCCCCGGTAAGCTCGGCGTATTTGTGGGCGTCGCCGGCGGGATACCGCTTGCGCGCGGGCGCCTCAACTGCCGTGATCATTTCCGCCCACGGCAGCGCCAGCGGATCTTTCAGCAGCATCGGCGTCACCACCGTCCCCGACTCGTGGAGAAGCCGGATCGCTTCCGCCTCCGTATGCGGCGCTCTGCAGCCCAGGCTGCTCCCGAAGTGCTTGATGTTGAATTCGGATGGCGCGTTGGGAAGGTTATCGGTGAGCCACACGATTACGCGGCGGCTGGACGGATTGCGGGATTGCTGCAGCAGCGTGGCGGCCTGGTAGATCGCCTCGTTGAAAAAAGAAGCTTCGCCGGATTTCATGGTTGCCGCGCGAGCAATGGCCGCTACTGTCTTCTGCCGGTCGGCCGTGAGGCCCTCGATCACGTTCGCCGAGGCCGCGTACGTGACGACGGCCACCTCGTCCTCCGGTTTGAGATGCGTGAGAGCCGTCTGCGCTCCCCCAGCGAGCCGGTGCAGCACTCCACGCACGCTGTCGGTGAGGTCAAACAAAAACACGATCGAAAGGGGAAGCTGGCCCCGCCCGAAGTAGGCGATTTGTTGCACAGTGCCGTCTTCGAATAGTTGGAAATCCTTGGCCTGCAGGGCGCCAGTGGCGGTTTTCGTCTTACTGTGGATCACCTGCGCGTCCACCAGAACCATTTCGGATGTGACCCGGAAAACGGGCGTCGCATCTTGCGCCCGGGCAGAAACAATACAGCACGCGGCCAAAACCGCAACGGCGCGCCGCTTCAAATGAAGTACATCGGGTCAGGCTCGCCCGGATTTTCCTTGAGTTTCGAAACCATATGGCAAACGTCCGCGAGCGTGGTCTGATCGAGAATCTGCGCCGTAGCGTCGCGCACGCGCTTCATGACGATGCGCGTCCCGCATGTCTTCTCGTCCACGCACTCCTCGCATTTGCGGTAGGCTGATTCGCTGGCGCACGGCAATGGCGCCAGCGGTCCCTCCATCAGCCGGATCACCTGCCCCACCGTGATCAACTCCGGCGCTTTCGTGAGGTGATAGCCCCCGCCGCGGCCCGGCTTGGAATCCACCAAACCCCCGGCTTTGGCCGTGAGAAGGATCAGCTCCAGAAATTTCTTGGGGATCACTTCCTCGTCCGCGATCTTCTGGACGAGGACCGCCCCGTGTCCATAATCGCGAGCCAGGTTGTATAACGCCCGCAGACAGTACTTGGTCTTTTTTGAAATGATGCGCATCGGACAATCTAGTTTCGCAAATTCCAGGCCCCGTTTGCCGACTATGGTATTTTGGTGTCTGACGCGTGGATTTCTACGCGCCATTCCCACTCGTGGGCGCGTAGCTCAATTGGCAGAGCAAGAGACTCTTAATCTCTAGGTTGAAGGTTCGATTCCCTCCGCGCTCACCACTAAAATCAAGAGGCCTTGCCCGACTCATATTACTCATAAGAGCGAGCATCTTTGACTCAGGAACATCGGCCTCTCCCCGCTTTGTGGCTACCGTGTGGCGCATGTCGCGCAAGCGCACCTCGGCTGGGAGTGGCTTTCTGACTCCGGGGATCAGCGGAACAGCGCCGAGGTGCAATGCTACGATTACCGGATCGGAAAGCGACAAGGTGTTGTGGCCTCCCGTTAGAATGCCTATCAGGCAGTCGAGGAAGGACCGCGATCGTGTTTTGAATGGCGAGCTGGGAAATTGCACGAATAGGGCCGCCGAAGGCTCTTTCCCGCCTCCAACGGGTCGCGGGTTTCTTCTTACCCGCACTGTTGCCCAGCGCCCATTTTGAACGATGAGATCGGCTTCAGTCCAGTCATGGCTCGTCTGTTTGCCGTCGTAGCACGAAGTTCCCTTTCAACTGCGTTTTCTCTGCGAGGAAGCTTGGCAGTCAGAACGGCTATTGGTTCTTCAGAGATAAGACTGGTCCAACAATCATCGTTGTGTGCGTTCTGCGAACCATGGTGTGGAACCTTGAAAAATCTCGCGCGGCGCGTCGTGCGCCTCGTTCATGCGATTGTACGGGCCACGGTGGATGGCGACGGCGGCCTCGCCCCCTTGAGTTTCGGTCGCGTACACTTCGCCCGCAATTTCAAATGCGCGCGTGACCTCAACACCAAAGTCGCACAGTATCGGCGCGCCTGCCTTTGTCGGATGGTGGTAGAGAAAAATGTTGTGGCCATCGGTCCGTAGGCCCCGCTAACCGCGCCCGGGGAGACCTCGCGCCGCACCGCGGCCAACTTGCGCGGGTGAACCGTCTGTAGGTTGACAGCGACGGGCATTCCTTGATCGTAAAACAAAGTTCCGGCGCTCTTGGGGTTAACCGGCCCCGGGACATAATAAGGGTTGAGAAGGATCACACCGTCTTGATGAAGCCAAGTCCCCACGCTGTACCCTGGACCAGACGCGGCTACGGAGCCAGTGCCCTGGCGACATCGACCCACAAGGTATTGCCCCAATCTGGCCTGGGATCTGCGGCAGCACGTGCAAATGTCCAAAGCTGGAGGCGCTCATTATCTACCTCGCACAGGTCGGCAAGGCGGTTGACCATCCCAATCGGATCTGTGTGCAGCCGCGCTTCGCAATTGTGGAGATGCTGAACCACATCGTAGGGCGGATCGCCGATGAATGGCTTCGGGTCGATCACTAGCCAAGGCTCCCGCTCAGATCGCAAAACATTTGCTGCGTGAAGATCGGTCGCCAATAACACGTCTGTGGGTAACGGTTTTCCGAGCGCCTCCGACAGCCGCAATCCTTCGCGCACCAATCCGGCGTCGGGCCAGCGGTGAGCCTGGCTCAGTGTTTCATCGCGCCAAAAGTCCAACATCTTGGACAAATGGCGGAACTGCTGAAGATCGTTCGCCGACGAAGATTGTTTCCAAAGGCGCTTGAGTAGGGTCGCGATCACTTTATCTTGCTTATGCTCCGGCTCGGAATGAAGCGAGTATCCAGGTCGACATTGCTCCAGCAGCATCGCGCCACGGTCACCATCCGCCTCAAGCAGTTGCACGGTCGGGTCACCGCTCCAGAAACGCAGCCCTTCGATTTCAGAAGCGCCTTCCATGTGCGGCATTCCCAGTTTGAGGACCGCGGACCTGCCGTCCCCGCAGACGACCGGGGCGACCCAAGAGCATGTTACGTTCGCGTGTTCAAATGGAGGACCCGTGCGGAGCGACCAGCGGCCTGTCAATTCCTCCAGCATCGCCGGCAAGCTGTCGAGCCATGCCTGCCGTTCGCCCTTGTCGTGGCAGTTTGCGCCGAGTTGTTCGGGGATGATCATCGACCCAGTCGAAAGGTGCCATGCAGCCGAGCGATTGTCAAATCGCACGAATCGGAGGGCCGTAATCCCTCTTTCCGATTTTCCCCTTTTAATGATTTTCAGGGGTTAACAGTTGTCTCAGTTTTGGGGTCCACGCCAGTTCGATTCCCTCCGCGCTCACCATCTTCAAATTTTCCCGAACCAGCTCGCCGAAAACAGTCGGCGTATAGGGTGCCGCCGGAGGTTTGCGGATCAGGTGGGGCCGGTTCTTCCAACACCACGCCGTCCAGCCGATTCCACGCTGCATGAAATATCCAGCCAGCTTGCGGCCCCACGCAAGATCTCCATCTTCCCCGCCCCATTCAGCGGCGAACACGGGATGGTCGGCTGTCAGCTTGCCGAACGCCCGGTCCCAGTCCTCACCCTTGTTGCGGTAGACGTGCGTGGAATAGACCACTCCACTGACGCCGGGAATCGGAAATCCTTCCAGATCGTAACCCCAGTTCACGCCGGAGACGAAGATGCGCGCTGCCGGGTTCTGTGAACGAATCGCGTCGATCAGCCGCACTGCCCAGGGCTGCCATTCCGCCATCGTGACCCGCCCGCACCCAAGTGGGTCATCCGGTAAAGGGTCGTGCGGTTCGTTGAAGATGTCGTAGAGGACGGCGGGCTGGTCGCGGTAACGGCGAGCCAGTTGACTCCACATCTGCTCACTCTCTTCATTGGGAAGAGGCGGGACGAAGTTGGCCCGGCCTTGGTTGTCATGTCCGCGTACAGTGGTGGCATCGAGCCAGTGCAAATCAAGCAGCGTATATGCGCCCAACTCGGCGGCGGTCTCGATACAAAAATCAAGGGTTTCGAGATAGTCGGGGCGTGTCAGCGACCATTCCTGATTGAACGGAAGCCGGATGATGTTCGCGCCCCAGCCTCTCACGATAGCCGCGATCTCCGCCGCGTCCGGACCGCCGGTGAGCGAATACTCGAGGCCGGACCGGTTGACGCCGCGCAAAATTGCCAACGGGAGACTTGCCAACTGGAGCGCTACCAACGATAGTGAACCGTATAACTGATCACCGCCTCGCCGTTCGGCGGAATCGTTGGCCGGAATTCAATGGCCCGGGAATTGAGCTTTGTAAAGTCCATCGAGTGCGCCGCGATCTCCCAGCTCATCCCTCGATACAGCAGTTCGTCCACGCGAACTTCCACCGGCTCGTTCTTATGGTTGCGGACTTTGATTTCAAAGCTCTCGTCCATGGTCTGCTGGCCGTTCATGTTGCCGTTGACGAAGTTCGTCTGCCTGCGCTCCCCTGCTAAATCGAAAGCGTTCCCGATATAAAGCCGCTTAATCTCATTTTTAGGCGTGTGATCGATCGCGCTCTCGCCGATGAATTCGTTGCGTCCGTCGGAATCGCGCCGGTAGAGCTTGATGACTCCGGCGGGAAGAGGCATGCCGAGATGGTTCGCCTCGGAGTTCTTGAACTCGAGTTCGGTCCTCACCTTCGTGTTCGTCGTGCCGGCGTAGTTCACCTGATTGTAAGTGTTGTAGGTATTGCCAAACCAACCTGGATCGGGAGTGAAACCTTCGTAGATATAGAGGCGTCGTCCCGGTACGTTTGGGGCGCGGAGGAACTCCACCTGTTTGATTTCGCGATCCAGCAGAGTGGTGGGGCGCGGCAGCGTATAAAGGTGGTATTCGTCGAAGGCTTTCTCGGTCACCTGTGCGGACTGCGACTGCACCGTAGCGGCGTCGGTCGCGAACAGTACCCGTGGTGGAGATTGAAGCTGCGCGCGCGCCACATCACCGGCCATCAACTTAATCGACGTGTTCTCAAAGTCCTTGCCACTGGCATTCTGCAGCGTCACCCAGCCGGTAAGGTCGAATGCATCGCCCTTCTCAGCCGCAACCGCGTTGTAAGTGGCGGCCCAAACCATTCCGCCGGTCATATACGAGAACTCGGCCGGGTGAGCGCCCGCGGAATCCGCCATTAGTCGCCAAAGCAGCGTCGGCTTCAGGAAAGCCGCGGGGTCCAGGCCGGAGAAAACCGGCTGGCCGGGAAGCGAGAATTGCACCTTCCCATCGACTTCGATAATCGGCTGACCACCCCCTGTGGGGCTCGACATCATCTGCTGGCTGTTCGCATACTGCTGGCCAAAGGTCTGGAACGCTTCTAAATGCGGAACGTAGCCGCTGCGGATCACGCGTCCCTTCACGATCCGCTTTTCACCGGTTTGCGGATTGGTGATCTCGAAATCCACCACTTTGCCTTCCGACTTACTCAGCAGCAGGCTCTCACTCAATGGATCGCTTTCATAATTCTGCTCAAGAATTTGCAGCGCGCCGTCGTGCTGCAGGTCGCGCAGGATCACTGAATCCGGCTCCAGATGGGCGGTGATGTCGGTCAGCCGGATCTCGTTGACGCCCCTTTGAACATTGAGAACCCGCTGCTCTTTGACCACGGCGAAGTTCTGGTTGTAGATGGTGAGCTGCGTCTGGGCGGAGGCGGAAGCAGCGAACAGCAGGAAAAGCCAGCGGTTTCTTTGCATGTCATCGATCCTATACCTCTCAGACGGCTAAAGACGAAGTTCCGTTCAATGCAGCGATCGCCGCCTTTAGTTGATAGGACCGGCCGGTCCTGTCTTGAGGGAAGCAGTCCACATTCAGACGCGGCAAACGGATGGCCTCCGCGCGTAAGTCGCGCCGGACTAACTCATCACCGAGCTGGCGTAACCTTTATTGAATATGAGATCGATGACCGCCTGCACGGAGGCCAACCTCCCGGGCAGCCATGAAGAAAAGCAAACCGGCGACGCCATGCTGGCAAAAAGGAGCTCTAACAAGTGAACTGGCTTCATCTCGTTTCGTACTTCTTCGGGGGCATCTTTCTGGCCAACGCCGTTCCGCATTGCGTCAGCGGCATGACGGGACGGCCCTTCCAGAGCCCCTTCGCCAGGCCCCCGGGACAAGGGCTCTCTTCCTCCACCGTCAACGTTCTATGGGGATTCTTCAACGCGGTCGTCGGCTACGTGCTCGTATTGCGTGTCGGAAACTTCGACGTGCGATCCACGAGCCATGTACTCGTGCTTGCGGTGGGCGCACTGCTCATCAGCCTTCACGCTGCCCGGCACTTCGGCCAGTTTCATGGAGGCAACAAGTGAGTGGCCGAAGACCACTCTCACATCGATATACATGGCGGTTCTTCTGGTCCTGTTCGTCATGAAGCAGGACTTCCCGCTCTTTCTGATCTGGCTGCATAGCCCAATCTACTTTCTGCACGCGTTCGAAGAGTATATTCTCCCTGGCGGTTTCCTGAAATTCTTCAATGCGAAGGCCCTAGGCTCGAAAGACCCGGAGATACGTCGTGATGTTCTTCCTGCATCGTGACAACCCTGG
>Ga0182016_10005567_pt1 | contig 13533 bp, 15 predicted proteins | sample 712S2MmetaG_FD_120491 | JGI IMG/M metagenome (GOLD analysis project Ga0182016, IMG submission 120491) | Permafrost microbial communities from Stordalen Mire, Sweden - 712S2M metaG | ecosystem: Environmental > Terrestrial > Soil > Wetlands > Permafrost | place: Sweden: Stordalen | collected...
ACTGTCGCACTTCAAACCGTTCGATCCCGCGACAAAAATGTCCGAAGCGACGGCGACGGATTCAAGTCTCGGAACCCTGCGCATCGTCAAAGGCGCCTTCGCCGTCGTAATCGCAATTGCAGCCCCGTCGCCGACGGCAGCGGCGGCGGCGACGGAACTGGAAGGAAAAGGTTTTCGAGTGCTGGCCGTTGCCGCTGGACCGCCGGCGGCGATGCAACTCATGGGATTGATCGCGCTCAGCGACCCCGCCCGCGAAGACTCGGCAGAACTGGTCACGCAATTAAAGACCCTGGGCGTGCGCATGGTGATGGTGACCGGCGACGCGCCCGCAACAGCGGCGATTGTTGCTCACACGGTCGGGCTTGATGGCGCAGTGTGTCCGCCGGGGCCGATTCCAACCGACGTTCGCCCGGAAAGTTACGCCGTGTTTGCAGGCGTGCTGCCTGAAGACAAATTCAAACTGGTCAAGGCGTTTCAAAAAGCCGGCAACATCGTCGGCATGTGTGGTGACGGGGCCAACGATGCACCAGCGTTGCGGCAGGCGCAAATGGGCATCGCGGTTTCGACCGCAACCGATGTCGCGAAGTCAGCGGCGGGCATCGTGCTGACCACGCCGGGACTCATCGGCGTGGTCACGGCGGTGAAAGAAGGGCGGATCACCTTCCAACGCATCCTGACCTATACGTTAAATTCCTTGACCAAGAAAATCGTGCAGGTCTTGTTGTTGGGCATCGGTCTCATTATGACTGGGCACGCGATTCTGACTCCGATGCTGATGATCATCGTGATGATGGTCGGCGATCTGCTCGGCATGTCGTTGACCACCGACAATGTCCAGCCATCCCCATTGCCCAACAGCTGGCACATCGGCAAGCTGACAATTGCGGCCATTTTCATGGGTTTTTCCGAACTGGCTTTCTGTGTTGGCATTGTTGCCCTCGGCCACTTCCGTCTCGGCTTGGGCATCGCCGCATTGCAGACTCTGGCGTTCTTTACCTTGGTGTGCGGAAATCAGGCAACCACCTACGCTGTCCGCGCGCGTGGGCGAATTTGGTCATCGCCCCATCCCTGCCGCTGGCTGGTCTTCTCGTCCGTCCTTGATGTATTCATTGCCGCGACCCTGGCCGGATTTGGCTGGCTCATGTTGCCACTGCCAATTTGGGTTTTGGCCAGCGTGCTGGCCGGGGCCATAGCTTTCACCTTCGCAATGGATTTAGCAAAATGTTTGGTGTTTAGTCGCTTGAAAATAGCTTAAATGGCAAAGCACCAGATCCTCGTCCGGCGCAGGCGCAGCCATGACTAGCTAACAGTCAAACGAAACATGGTTTGCAGGTTAATCATTTGTTTTGAGCGACAAAAAAAGTCCCGCGTAAATCTTGGGGTCAATCAAAATACCGGTTTTCGCTTTTGCCTCCAGCCACGAGACGACCTCTGCCAGCGGAACTTCGTGAACCGTAATATCTTCATGCGCGACACCGCCACCTTTTCCAGTGCGATGCAGTTCGAAAGCGCGAAAAAACGTCACCCGTTCCGACGTGATTCCGCTGCACGAGGGTCCGGTTGTTAACGCTTCAATACTTCCGGTCGCATAACCGGTTTCCTCCAATAATTCGCGTCGGGCGGCGGCGACGGAAGATTCATGCGTGTCCCCCGGTTGGTCTCCGATGATCCCGGCGGGAAGCTCGATTGTGCGTGCGTGAACTGGAATCCGGTATTGCTCCACCAGCAAAACTTTCTGTTCCGTCGTCACACCGATGATAAGCGCGGCACCGGTCCCATGAACCCGGTCAACGTATTCCCAATGATCCTCTTTGATCAGCGTCAGGAATTTGCCGGTATGCAGAATTTTTTGGCCGGCTTGATTCATTCGTTTTTCAAAAGCCATTTCAAGGCGGTTGACGCCGAATCGAAGTTCATTACCTCAAGCCCCCTATTTCTGGCAACTTGAAGCCCAAAATCCCCCGAACGAAACCAAGCCCGGCTGGCTAAATGGGCGATCTTGACCGACGAGGCTGCGTCCGAGGCGATTTGGGCGGCTAGATTAAATCGTTCTGCAAGTTCGGGTGGCTGAAATTCCGTCAATCCCGTTGAATCAATAAGCAGTTTGGCAATCTTTTCCTTGCGACAGCGGAGCACCGCGCGGCGCAGCAGTTCAGACACTTCAGCAAACGAAGCCTGTCCCACGGGACAAAACTCCGCATGTTTCTTTTTCAGCTCGAAGTGCTCCAACTTTTTCACTGGAGGTATAGGGAATTCAATTTGGCCCCCTTTATCAATGCGAAAAAGCCTCAAAAGGAAATGGATTGGGGTAAACACCCCATGGCACCCGCAAAATATCTGACTACAGTGTTCTCAATGACTGCCCATTACATCCCCCATTTTGAAGATTCAAAAATTAATCCATTTCAGAGCCAACCGATTTTCGGCCAACGCATTCTCGTGGTGGAGGACGAGCATGACCTCCGCCAGAGCACCGCTGAAGCGTTAACTGACGCCGGCTATCAAGTGAATGTCGCCGAAGATGGAACCACCGCCTGGTCCGCGCTGCAACTTTTCAAATACGATCTGCTGATCACGGACCAATTCATGCCGAAGCTTTCTGGCGTCGAGCTGCTCAGGAAAATTTATGCCGCGAACATGACCTTGCCGATCATCATGGCTACCGGATTTCTGCCGACGTGGGAATTCGTCCTACACCCTTGCTTACAACCGGTGAAAATGCTGCTCAAACCCTATTCATTCCAGAAATTATTGGGCATGGTGAAAAATGTTCTGCATACGTCCGGCAGTGCCAGCGTTGAAACTCCGCTGCTTTGCAAATCCCAAATCGAGCACGAATCCGCCATCAATCTATGAGCAACCCCAAGAAATCCACCAAGACCGAAACTTCTTTGAGCGTGATGAATGCCATCCAGCATCGCCGCTCGGTGCGTGACTACACCTCCCAAACCATCGGTCAAAGCGTAATTCATGCGCTCCTGGATGCCGCGGTCCTCGCTCCCACCGCCATGCGTGAAGAGCCATGGGCATTTGCCATCGTCCAGGATAAAAATGTCTTGGATCGCTTGTCAGAAAGCGCCAAAAAACTGGCGCACACTGAAAACCAAGGTTCCGATACCGAACAGGCAAAACACACGCTGCATGTAATGGACAAACCGGATTTCCATGTTTTCTATAACGCAGGCACGCTGGTTGTTATTTATACCAAACTACAAGGGCCATTCGTCGTGGCGGATTGCTGGCTGGCGGCGGAAAACCTGCTGCTCGCTGCTTATGCGCAGGGTCTCGGCACCTGTGTCATCGGTTTTGCGGTCTCAGCACTGAACACGCCGGAATGGAAGGCGGAGTTGAAAATCCCGTCTGAGATGACTGCCATCGCGCCGATGATTGTGGGTGTGCCGGCCGGTGTAACGCCGCCAGTCCCCCGCAAACCGCCGGAAATTATCTCGTGGATTTGACAACGATGAGGAGGCAGGCGTAAAAAATCCTTACTCTGATTTCAGCTTATCTGCCTGCCTGAGACCGATCCTGTGGTATCGGTCTCACCTTTGAGCTGCGATTGGAGGATTCCGCGGCACCGCCCACCATGTGACCAACCCGGCACCGGCGCAAATTATTGCCCCGACGGCGATGGCCCACGGCACGCCCACCGCATGAGAGAGAAATCCAGACTCAAATCCACCCAATGCATCATGCCGCCGAACACCAGCGCCCGGAGGCTTTTCCATCTGGCCAGCATTCTCGCCTTCATTGAACGGTGTGAGAGCGAGGCGAAAGCCGAATTGAATCTACAATGAAAAACACAACCGGTCGGTTGGACTTATTTGATTGCGCCAAACGCTGCGAAGCAACTGTTCTTGTGCAATAGTTCGACTTGGCTGAAGCCGACCGAACGTAAAAGGTCCAATTGAAACATCAGCGGTCGCGGTGAATCTTCCTGCAAGATGTAGTCAAAAACATGGTCGCGATACGCCTCGTCCTTGAGTTGCGTCAAATAGTCCCCATAACGCTTCCACATGAACGCCTGCACGCGGGCGTCAGTATGCTCAATCAAATCCGAAACCCAAATTGAACCGCCCGCTCTGAGTGATTGGTGAAGCTTGGAGAACACGTTGCGCCACTCTTCGGTTTCCCGGAGATGATGCAAAACGGCGGCGGCGCAAATTATGTCGTAACGCGCTTCGCCAATTTGCAATTCCCGAACATCGCCTTGCAACGCGGTGACGCGGCCGGAGGTCACTCGACTGACCCGTTCGACAGCGCGGTCCAACATGGGCCGGCTGAGGTCGATCAAGGTCACATCAAGGTTGGGCAACCGCTCCAGCACCTTCAGCGTGTAGTTGCCAGCACCGCAGCCAACATCCAGTAGCGATTTCGCGCGGGGTGTGACTCGCGCGGCTGCCTCAGCGATCAGCGACAGCGACAATGGGGCGTCAATGGTGGCGGATTGCCCGGTCTCAAGGTTGGAAAACCGCTCAACGTCGCCGTCGAAGCGTTCTCGAATCTGATCTACGGTTGATTTGCTCATGGGTGAAGGTTTATCCAGCCATTCTGGCATTCATTTATTGGCGGGGAAAATAAGCGAAATCAGACATAAATGACACCGGCAAATAAACCCAAACAAGGGTGGATTTGTTGCCACTAGATGTTGCCACTGAACCATGATTTTGAAAGAAATCCAATGAAATCAAAGTGGCGGAGAGAGGGGGATTCGAACCCCCGATACGGCTTTTGGCCGTATAACGGTTTAGCAAACCATCGCCTTCAGCCACTCGGCCATCTCTCCAAACCATTGATTATATTGGCGATTTCCGCAATCGGTCAAACCGCGCGTTTTGCTCTTGCATACCGCCTTTGCATACTGTAAGCTTTTGGTGTTATGACAAACTCCAACAGCACACAATCGGCGGTTGCAAGTAGCAGCCGGAAACTAACCAGAACCAGCAGCGATGGCAAGTGGGAATCCTTCGAGAAGTTCGCCGGACTCATGCGCTACGTTCCAAACGGGATGTATTACGCACGCGCAAAGGTGCCCGGCAAGAACGGCAAACCCGTTGTAACGCGCGCCAGCCTCGAAACGGACGTGTTCACCACGGCCAAAGACCGGCTGCGTCTCAAAATCATCGAACTGCGCACGCCCAAAAAGCCGAAAGCCCAAACGGGAACCTTTGCCGATGGACGCGCCAAGTTTGACCAAGCCACGGAAACGCGGCGCGACTTGGCCGACACCAGCCGCGTTTATCGCCACCGCTGCGTTGATTGCATCGTCCGCTCATGGTCGGGCATTGAAACGCGCCGCGCCGACACCATCACGGAAGCGGAAATGCAGAAGTGGGCTAAAGACTACGCCGACAAATACGCCGCGCCGTTCTGCAATGGCTCGTTAAACGTGTTCCGCGAAATCCTACACCTTGCCGGATTGAAGCACGATGAAAACCCGGCCTACAAAATCAAACGGCTAGGCGTGCCACAAACGGAGTTGGAACTGCCCACCGCAGATCAGTTCTCAAAAGTCGTGGAAACCATGCGCAATTCAGGCGCGGCCACCAGCAAGGCCAACGCTGACTTGGCGATGTTCCTAGCCTTGTCCGGTGCCCGCAAAAAAGAGGCTTGGGGCGTTCTATGGCGCGACGCCGATTTTGATAAAAACGAAATCGTGATTAGCTGCGCCAAGCGCCGGACTGCCAGCCAAGAGCGCCGGACGCGCCGCGTTCCAATGGTGCCCGCCATGCGCGCGTTTCTTGAACGGTTGAAAGCGGAATTGAACCCCAAGCCGGAAGATGCGATTTGCCGCGTTAAAACGTGCGATGAAGCGTTGACGGCAGCGTGCAAAAAAGTTGGTTGCACCCGGTTGACGCATCACGACTTGCGGCATTTGTTCGCCACGTTTTGCATTGAAGCCGGGATTGATGTTCCATCCGTCAGCAAATGGCTTGGACACAGTGACGGCGGCGCGCTGGCGATGAAAACTTACGGCCACTTGCGCCGGGAACATAGTCAGCTCATGGCGAGCCGGGTTAAGGTCAATTTTGGTGCCTTGCCGCAACCTGCCCTTGTCCCGCAGTTGCCCGCGCCAGAACTGGCAACCGTCACGCAGTTGCCGGAATTGGCCGCCGCAACTGCGAACTGAAATTCATTCCGCGAATAAAACGCGCTCCGGCCAGTGGATTGAAAGTTTCCACTGGCCGTTTTTCTTTTCCTGCGCCATGCCGCAAACGCAACCGCCGCGCAATTTGATTTCGTCAATGATGCGAATTTGTGTGCCGCTGACAACAAGCTCGCGGGGCTGGCTTTTCAAATCTGGTTTCGCGGTGTCACTCATTTTTTGCAACGCGCTCCGGCACGATTTCGGCGGCTTGGATTTGCTTTGGCGCGGGCGCGGATGCAATCGCCTTGGATTTAAGAAACAATGCTTCAACCTTTGCAATTTGCGCGTCAGTCAATAGCGGCGCGAAGGCGTTGTTTATTTCAACCGCTGGCGAGTCACCAAACCGTTTCATGTCGGCAAATTTCAGCAACGCGGCGGCGGCTCGCCAGTCGGGTTGCTTCAATCCAATCCCGTCCGCGCTTTTTTCAATTTTTGAAATCAGCGAATCAATTCTATCGGCGCGAAACGCTTCCAATAATTCCGCGAATTTTTCGCTACGGCTGTGGCGCGTTTTCCAGTCAAACCAGTGGCGCGGCCTCACGCCAAGACGACGGCACGCTTCACTTTCCGTTAATTGCTTCGCGCAAAGTCGGGCAATTTCCGAAATGGTCGTAGCGTCAATGCGGCGGTTTCCGCGCGCACGCGATACAATATCGCTGTTGTCTGCCGTGTCCGCCGGCTGGTTTGGTGAGTTTGGTGAGTTTGAATCAGTGTTTTGCATAAAGTATTCTCGCGCGTATGTAATAAAGGTTTAGTCAAATTGGTGTTTGAAACTCACCACACTCACCACATGGGCGACTTTTGAGCGTGTAAGTGATGATTCTGCCGCGTCCGGTTTCCTGTTTGGCGGTCGCCAAAACCTTTTCCAAGTGCGGCCAAAGTGCGGACAATCTTTTGCCAAGCCGTTTCACAGATAGTTTTTCGGCAAGCTCCGCGTCGGTTTCGATCAATTTCCCGCGCAACTCGGCGGAAGTGCCGGTGAATGATTCGGCTTGGTTCAAGTAAGCGAGCAACGCCGCGCCGATGGAGTCATTTTCAACACAGAAAATGCTTTTGTCCTGCTCGGCTGATTTCAGGGCGTGAACGGATTCGGTTTCGCGGCCAATCGCCCGGCCAATGCGGACGGCGAACGCGGCGAAGTCCGGGTGTCTCTGATTCAATCCGGCGGGCGTCCGTTGCGTGTCTGCCAGCGCGGTTGCCAGCGTGTGCGCGATGAATGACAGGCTCGCGTTGCGATTGGCTTTGATTTCGTCGGAAAGTTTGGCGTCACTGGTTTCATCCGTGCGCCGATTCATGCGAACCAAAAGCAGCCGGTCGGAAAGTCCGGCGTCATTGGCAAAGGTCGGATTGGCCGTTGTCAGGGCGAGCCACGCCCGCGCCCGCAAGGTGACGCGCTCGCAATCCGTGTAAAGTTTCCGGCGTTGCGAGCAACCGTCCGTTGCCGCGCTCGCTACGGCGTCCGGCAACCATTTGTTGCGCGTGTCGCAATTGTCCAGCGTGAACAAACCGCCGCCGTCCAGACTCGCCCAAAATGAATCTTCGCCGAAATCTTCTACCTTGTTCGCCACAAACGGCAGGCCGTAAAGCTCCGCAACACCTTTGGCGAGCCTCGTCTTGCCGCTGCCAATGTCGCCCGCTAGAGTCAGCGGCGGTTTGCTCGCCGGATTGGTTGCCAGAGACAGAATCCAAAGCCGTAACAAATCCAAGCCATGACTGGCCGCGCAATTTGCGCCGCTGAAAAGAGAGCAAGTTTCAAACGGACTTTGCGGCTCGGCCAGCGTCCACGCCGCGAGTGTGTTTCCGGCGGCGAACAAAATCCCGTCCGCGCCGTTGTCCACGATTGCCACTTTTCCCGCCGTGATTTTTGCAATGCTGCCGTCGCCATTGCTCAAATAAATTGCGCCCGTCCGCGATGCCCAAAAACTTTCCGGCACAATTCCGACAGTCTGCGAACCGGCCAGCGCAACCGTTTCAACCTGGGCGATGATGAATTTGTAAATTGCGTCCGCGCGATTGATGCAAACCCACTCGGCCAGCCACGCGCAAAAGGCGTCGCTGCAAATCCGCAAAAGCTGTTTGCGGGAATTGTCGAAATACATGGCCGAATCAAAATCCTTGCGCTCGGCATGAAAGAAAAATTTCCCGCGTGCGGCCAGTGCGGACACAACGGCATTGGCAATCTGCGTGCGTTGCTCCGTCTGCGTCAATTTTCCATTGGTCAAAATGGAAACGATTTCACCGCGCACGTCGGCGTCCGGCTCGCTTGTCTTGCTCGCTTCAATTTTGATCGCCTGTGTCCACGTCGGCGCGTTGTCCACAAGCGCGATTAAATTTTCAGCCGTGCCGCCCGCCACAAAATAATCGTGTGCGTCTTTCACCGTCGCGCCGTTCACGTCCGGCAGTTCAATGACGCGGACTGATTTTGAGACGCCATGAAGTTTGCCCGCCACAAGTTGCGCGTGTTCCCGTCCGGCCTTGTCTTTGTCCGCGATGATAACCACGTCCGCGCCGCGTAGCGTTTCCGTGTAACTGTCCTGCCACTTGCCCGCGCCGCCGGGATTGCACGTTGCCGGGAATCCATGCGCTGCCATTTTCAAAACATCTTTTTCACCTTCACAGATGAAAATGAATTTGCCGCCTTGAACATCGCGGAGAATTTCAGGCAATCGGAATAAAACTTTTTCAACGCCTTTTGTGTTCCACGTCCAGCCGTCCGGCGCGGTTGCATCCGGCTTGCGCTGGCGAAAATCTTTCGGCTCGAAACGGACAACTTCAAAAAGCATATTGCCGCTGGCGTCGTGATAAGGATAAGTCGCCACGATTCTAGCGGGCGAGCCGTTGCGCTTGCTGGCGTGTCCGTTATCGGCGAACAAATCGGAAAGTTTCAAACCAAGCACGGCGCAAACCGCGTCGGGGGTGCATCCGGCGTGACAGTGAAGCAACGTGCGCGCGTCCTCGCCTTGTGTGATTGAAAGTGAAGCCGTGCCGTCATCGTGCGCGGGACATTTCGCAGTCCATCCGTCGCCGGATTTTCTCACGCCTTGCAACCGGGGTAAAATTGCAGTAGTTTCCATTTGTTAGTTTTGCCGCTTGCGTCTGATTTCGTCGTCAACGCTTGCGGCTTTTTTGTTTCAATTAGAAACGGCGTCCCCGCGCCGTTCATTTTCGTTTCCACAAATTTTCAGTCGCAACCGCCTTTTGAATTGCGAGATTTGTCCGCGCCTTTTCGTGTTCAGACCAATCGTGCCAGATTATTTTACCCGTTGGCTGCACGGTCATAATTTGCCGCCGTTTAACGCCCTTCGCTTCCGGCACAGCCGCACGGGTCACAGGCGGACGCGCTGGCGCGGCTGTGACTTGCGACGGTTGAATCCGATTAAATTTACGGCTGTTATGGCGAGCCATATCATTGATATTTCTTGACCAAAGCCGCGCTTGCGCCTGACGTAATGAAATCCTCTGGCAATTTTTGCCCAGCGAAAGGCGGTTCGGGTTTTCGGTCTGCCTTTGGCAACTTGGCGAGCGCGGCCTTGTTTTCGCGCAAAAAATCATCCAATGCTGCTTGGCTCGGCTCGGCAGTTTTTTTCTCCAATTTGCTTTTTAGAGTCGGAAGTCTGGATTTCAACAATTCTTGAGTAAGGAACTTCACGACATTTTCAACCGTCAAGCCATGATTCAAAAAATCGTGTAAAAACATTTCTTCCGAATAACCAAAGCCTTTGTCGAGCAAGTCGCACAGCCGGGAAAATTGAGCTTTTCGTTCGTCCACTTGGTTCATAAGGAAGTCGCGGCGCAGGGCAACACTCCGCAAGCGTTCAAATTCCTGTAGTTCCAATTCAAGCGCACGCTGTTTTTTTGCAAGTTTCTCCTCGTCGGATTGAAACGAGGTTAAAAATTTCATCGGATTCATAATTTTTGAAGTTTGGTTTGAGATTTTTACAGACCGACGACGACGCCGGAGCGAGTCAGCGCGGTGTTTGCGATTATTTTCCGTTCGGAAAGTGCCTCAAACTTTTTAAGGTCATAAACCGGCACGCTGGCTTGCGCGGCGGCGATGGCTGATAATTGCGACGCAATCACGGCGTGGCCGGGAATTTTCACGTCAAGCCGGACGCTCTGAACCTCGCCATTGGCTAATGTCATTTGAAGGGGTTTTGAAAAATCAATTTGAGGTGTTGTCATTTTTTATTTTGGTTGGTGTTTGATGTTGGTTGTGAAATTTTCATTCGGCGGTTGCGGCGAAGCGTTGCAATTCATTTTCGCTGATTAGGATTTTGCGGAAATCGGCAACACGTTTGAGCCGTTGCTGGCGGATTAGTTTTCGGATGGAAACGACGGACACAGACAGGCGAGCCGCCGATTCGCGCACGTCGAAAAGCAATTTCGGCGCGTTAGTTGCCGCTGACTTTGGGTTCTCCGCTGCGGCGTCGGATTTGATTTCGTCCGTTTTCATTTGCTACACACTAATCTTTCGTGTTGAGCCGGGCAAGGATTGGTGTATCTTTACAGTGTATAAATACACTATGACAAATACGCAAAGACGAACCCAAAAGGCAGTTACGGAAATCGTTAAGATTAGAGGATCGCAACCGCTCGTTGCCAAAGATATTGGGGCGAGTCTGGACACCGTGAAATCATGGACGCGAAAGAAAAACCCGCTGCCGGTTTCACGCGCTTTCAAAACGAGAATGTCTGCGGCATACGGAGCGATGATAGACGAAGGCGGCAGGCTTTTTGCGGTTGTCAATGGCAACGAGCAACCATTCACGAAAGAAACATTCAATGGATGGCGCGAACATCTGACGAACGCAAAACGTCCGTTTTATTCCGGTCAATCAATTGTAAATTATTTTGTAGGGCGTGGCTGCGACTCCATTAGCCGAATTTTTGAAGCGGCGTCGGAAAAGGATAATGGCCGGGCGGATAAATTTTTTGCGGTGGTCGAGTCATTCAACCAATGGGCTGAAAATACCATTGCGGATTTCAAACTCTCAAAGTCGAATCAATTTCATTCCCGGTATCGTCCAATAATGAAAAGCGTGACGCCTGAAAATAATTTACCGTCGAATTTCGCCGCCAACTTTATCATCGAAAAAGGTTCTCCGCGTCACAACGCCCATATTGAGTATTTGAAGTCTGCGGCAAAAAAAGGCGACAAAGCTGCCATCGCAAATCTAAAGCAGCATGGTATCGAAGTGGAAAAGACGGCTGAAAAATCGCGCCGCTGATTCAAGGCAACAAAATCGCCTGATAAAATTTATTTCCGGCAATGGGATTTTGGTCAATCCACAGATAGGGGCTTGATGTCAAAAGCAACGTTGCCCGCGTTGTCCAAGTTGACAGGTCCGGCGAAGATTGCACCTGATACGTCCGGCCAACCAAGCCGTTTATCGTCAAGCCCGCGTAAGTGTGCAACGCAAGATTTGCAGGCGTGACCAATTGCGGTTGCGGGTTAAATGAAATTTGCCGGACGCGCTCGTTATTGGCATCGGCAATAAAAACCATGCCCTGCGAAAGACAAACGCCGGATGCACCACTGAACCGTGCGAGCGCGCCCGCGCCATTCGCGTAGGAACTTTGGGAAAAACTGCCAGCCATTGTGACAACATTTGTCGTCGCCGACATTTTGCGGATGCTTGAACCGCAAGCCATGATGATATTCCCCTGATTGTCACCGCACATTGAATAAATACTGCTGAAGGACGTGTTTATGCCAACGCCGTCAACGGACGTGTTGCTCCCATTGCCCGCAATGGTGGTGACGTTTTGATTCTGGTCTATCCGGCGGATTTTGAGATTGCCGCTGTCCCAGACATAGATGTTACCGGCTTGATCTGCTCCCAATGTTTTCGGCGTGCTAAAGGTCGAGTAAATTCCGTTAGCGTCTTGTGAACCGCTGCTGGTTGAGCCAGCAAATAAAGTTAAAACGCCTTGCGACGAAATGCGGTAAATCTGATTACCAGCCGTAAAATAAATGTTGTTACCCGAATCTGTGCAAATGCCGCTATTCAGGTTCACTCCGCTGTAAGTTAAAAATGTTATCGAGCCATTGCTGCCGATTTCATTGATGCCATACCCAAAAGAATTTTGAGAGATTTGACCAAACCCAATCATCCAAATTGTATTATTGCCGTCAATCGCCATTCCACTTTCACCATTGCCGCTCCCCGGCACTGTCACAAAGGTCGAAGCCGTCCCATTAGGCGTGATTTTGCGAACAACGCCATTCCCGCTATCACAAACGTAAAGATTGCTAAACGTGTCAGCCACGACAAATTGAGGACTGCTAAACGAGGCGAGTGTCCCTTGCGCGTTTAATGCTCCGACAGCTCCAGAACCGGCGAAGATTTGCACAACATCATTGTTGGTGTCGTAAGTCTGCGCGTCGGCTCGCCAGCCAGCCAGCGCGACGATTGCCGCGAGCAAAATCAGATTGGCTGGCTTCATGCAAAAATTTTACCAGTTTCACCGGCTGGCGTCACGCAATAGTTGCCAGACGGGTTTTACGGATTGCTGATTTTTTTTCAGGACGCCCGCTCCAATGTCATGCCCGCGCACGTCGCCACGTCAGCCACACTGCGCTTTGATTGCCCGCACGATTCAATGCACGTCTCAAATCGTTAAATCGAATCCTAGAGCGTTTTATTTTGCCGCGTCACCAAACGTCACCAAAAAGCAAAGGCGCAATCTGGGTTTCAAACTGGATGAGACGACACGCTATTGCTTGACCGGCGGCCATGCACAGATTTTTTCACTTACGCCGCAATGCCGTTCGCCACGATGCACCGTGCCGTGCGTTGCGCTTGGCGTGTGACGTTTTGATTGCACGGCAACGGCGTCGCAAAGGTGTTCGCCGTCCTAGCTCAAATGCGGCGCACGAAATTCGATTGCATACCAAGTTGCATACCCTATCCCGTTTTTGGGTGTCTCATGGCATCACCAAACAGCACAGAGCGCGGGCGGACAGGTGACGGTTGCCGCATGGAATAACGAAAAGTAACGTGGTGATAAATGGGAGAAAAACTGTTTTCGGTTTAGCAAACCATCGCCTTCAGCCACTCGGCCATCTCTCCGTTAGATTGATTCCATTGGTGTTGATGCATTTCAGACACCTTGGAACAATTTGTGTTAGCCAATCGTCGATATTTTAGGGAATGAAACGCAACGCATGTTCATTACCTCAAAAGTCTTTGGTTGGCAAAGTCACGATGTGAATATACAAACGGCATTGGATAACGGCAAGGGGGGAATTTGAGGGAAAAGTGGGATTATCTAGTTGACAAACAATAGGCGTTGCCCTATCTTTAGGGCATGAAGATTCAATCTCCTCTTAAAGACCTGACGCTGGTTCAAATCGTTCGCCGTTTCGACACGGATGCAAAAGC